>ENA-OWNT01005434-OWNT01005434.1-seawater-metagenome-genome-assembly--contig:-NODE-5434-length-10508-cov-3.943917_pt1 | contig 10508 bp, 9 predicted proteins | sample MGYA00238136_ERZ651165 | MGnify/ENA primary metagenome ERZ651165 (study PRJEB26861, sample SAMN08777766) | seawater metagenome | isolation source: coastal seawater | place: USA: Florida | collected...
GACCCTCGCGCTGGGGCCCCGGCTCCTGGCCGGCACCGACCCGCTCCTCCGCGCGCACCTGGAGCAGCTGCTCGGCCACTGGGGGGCCATCGCGAGCGCCACCCGCGGCCACGACACCGAGCGGCATGCCGCTGCAGCAGCGCGGGTTGCACGCATCGAGCAGGCGTTGGCGGAGCCCTCGCAAGAAGCTCGTTGAGGATGGCCCGTTTTCGGGGCTATCCTGCGCCTCAGAGGACCCACATGATCACCACGACCCTCGCGCTGGGGATGCTCGCATCCGGCCCGGCCCACGCCGGCATTCCCCTCGACACGCCCATCTCCGATGCTGTCGCCCTCGACATCACCCCCGGCGGCTTCCGCACGGTGGCCCGCATCGCCGAGTCGTTCATCCCGAACCGGATCGACGTCGACGACCTCTCCGAGTACGAATGTGCCAGCGAGTTCCTCGGTGTGTGTCTCGTGTCCTACGAGTACGAGGTGCGCGACGTCTGGGTGGGCATCCAGGTCGACGACCTCACCCTTCGCCCCTCGCCGGGCAACCGCCTCGAGCTCGACGGCTTGATCACCATCAACGTGAACACCGCCGGCGACCCCCTCTACCTCTACGTGCAGGGTGAGCCCCTGGGGATCCCCATCAGCAGCACCTGCGACGCATGGGTCACCCCCTTCCAGGTGTCCCTGTCCGCCGACGTGGCGGTCAACCTGGTGAACGACCCCATCCGCGGCCGCACCCTCGACTTCACCGTCGGCACGCCCACCTGGGGCTGGACCCTCGACGAGAACGATGTGCAGCTCTCCGGCTGCGGCCTCGACGACATCAACGATGTGCTCTCCTTCTTCGGCTACGACCTCATCGAGATCCTCATCGATCAGATCGAGCCCGAGGTCGACGCCCTGGTGCTCAGCCTCCCCGCGCAGCTCGAGCCCACCCTCAACGACTTCCTGCCGGGCCTCGAGTACGTCGACACCATCGACCTCCTCGGCGTCCCGATGGACATCCAGCTCGTCCCCGACGACCTCGTGATCGACGGTGACGGCCTGCGCATCGAGATCGCCGGCCGAGTCGACGCCCCGCAGCACGAGTGCATCGCGGGCTTCGGCATCACGGAGATGGAGGACACCCCCTCCACCGCCCCCGCGGTCGGCCAGGCCGCTCCGGGCGTGAGCCTCACGCCCGACGTGATGGGCGTGATCGACGATGACTTCGTCAACCAGGTGCTCTTCGCCGCATGGAACGGCGGGGTGCTCTGCTACGAGCTCGGCCCCGACACCGACCTCGGCGTCCCCATCCCCACCAACGCCCTCCTCGACCTGGTCGCCCCCGAAGACGACACCTTCGAGATCTTCGAAGACTCCGAGGTCAGCGTCAGCGTGCTCCCCGGTGCGCCCCCGCGCGTGGCCCCCACCGGGGCGAACGACGTGAACATCGCCCTCGACGACCTCGGCCTCGGCTTCTACGCGGAGCTGGATGGCCGCAAGGTGCGGGCGCTCAACGTCGACCTCGACGTGGGCCTCGGCACCGACCTCAACTTCGACGGCCAGACCGGCATCCTCGGCGTCGACATCGACCTGAACGGCGCCACCTTCGACGCCACGGTCACCCAGAACGAGTACGCCCCCGACGCGAGCGCGGCCATCGAGGCCGAGGTGCCCACGGTCATCGACACCTTCATCCCCCTCGTCAACGGCCTGCTGACCGACATCGAGTTCGCCATCCCCTCCTTCGAGGGGCTGGGCGTCGACGCCATCCAGGCCGCCGCCACCGGCTCGGCCAACGACCGCTTCGGCATCTACGCCACGGTCGGTCCGGTCACCTACACCGACGCCGGCTGCAACGACAAGAAGGGCGGCAGCTGCACCGACTCCTCCTCCTGCAGCGGTGGCTGCAGCACGGGCACCCTCAACGGGCGGGCCGTGTTCCTGGTGCTGTTCCCGATGATGACGGCGGTGATGCGCCGGCGTCGCAGCGAGTGAGGGCGCGGAGGAGGTTGTCGGCTACGTCCCGGCCCTCCGTGGTCCGGCCGAAGGGCGCCGCGACCTCCACCACCAGCACCCGGCCATCGACAGGGCCATACCAGCCCTGAACGACCTCTCCCCCGGATCCCAGCAGCGTGTAGCTGGCTCCGGGATGGAGCAACGGCACGGTGCGGTAGCTGTCCTCGTCGTGGAAGGCGAGCACGAAGCCGTCCGGCACCCGCGGCACCGGCGTGCCCCAGGGCCATGCGAACAGGGACACCCGCACGTCGGTGGGGGCGTGAACCACGTCCAGTAGATGGGGAGCAGCCCCGGTCGACCCGGCCCACGCTGCGGGAATCTGCAGGCAGACCGCCCCGGCGCCGGACCACGGAGCCGGGCCCTCCACGTCTTCGCGCACCGGCCCCGCAGGCACAGCCCGCTCCGTCGCCACCAGATCCGGGGGCGGCGTGGGGCGCTTGCACGCTGCCAGCCAGAGCCACCACGCGATCATCGGCGGTGGCGCTCCAGCTCGGCGAGCGCTGCTTGGTGGGCTTCCCCGCCCCACACACCGGCGAAGGCATCAGACTCGCCGGGGCCGGAGCGCGCGGGGGCGGCCGCCACCACCTGGGTCTTCACGGCGCGCAGCGCGACGGTCGGGACACGGTCCAGGGGAGCCAGCCAGCGGAGGGCGCCGTCGACCACGTCGCCATCGACCCGCTGGTCGATCAACCCCAGTTCCTCGGCCTCCCCCATGTGGAGCTTCCGTGCCGACGCGAGGACCCGCAGGGCCCGGCGACGCCCGAGGTGCCGCACCAATCGCGCCGCTCCACCCCAGCCCGGGGCAATGCCCAGCCGACTCTGCACGAAGTGCACGACGCCGCGGGAGGCCCCGACCCGGTAGTCGCAGGCGGTGATCAGCTCCGCTCCCCCTCCCACTGCGAGCCCATCGATGGCCGCCACTGAGAGCAGCGGCAGATCGAGCAGGCCGTCGAGCACGGTGCTCATGGCATCGCACATCCGGCGAGCCGTCTCGGGGGGCACCACCCCCAGCTGGCGCAGGTCGCCCCCAGCACAGAAGACCGGGCCTCCACTGCAAGACAGGACCAGGCACTTGCCGGGCCAGGTCTCCAAGAAGAGGAGGTGGTCGGCGAGCTCGACCATCATCTCCAACGACAGTGCGTGGCGGCGTCGGGGCCGGTCGAGCACCAGGTGAGCGACATCTCCCTCGAGGCGGAGCTCGACCCGGCCGTCGGTGGAGGTTCCTTCAGCCAGCTCGGCGAGCTGTGCACGGGCTTCTTGGGGAGTCATGAGCGCGCCAGATCATACGGAGAGCGACGCCCCGCGCGCAGCTCGGCGCGGTCGGCTTCGCCCAGGGCGGCGTCTGCCTCGGTGCGGGCTCGCTCGGCCACCAGGTCCAAGAACAGCCGGAGACGGGCGTCGCCACGGCGCTCCTGCCAGCGATGCAGCCCGTCACCACGGCACCACGCCAGGTGCGTGTCGGCGGCGGCCAACACCTCGTCGACCCCCTTGCCGTCGCGGGCGGTGGCGGTGCGTACGTCGGGCTTCCACGGACCGGTGTCGAGGGCGACGGCTCGGGCGAGCTCCCGCGCGAGCCGGTCGGCCCCCGGGCGGTCGGCCTTGTTGACGACGAACACGTCGGCGATCTCCAACAAGCCGGCCTTCATGGCCTGCACGGCGTCGCCGGACTCGGGCGTGAGCACCACGACGACCGTGTCGGCAACCTCCATGATGCCGAGCTCCGACTGACCCACGCCCACCGTCTCGACGATGATGCGGTCGAAGCCTGCGGCGTCGAGGAGGTCGACCACCTCGGTGGTGGCAGCAGAGAGCCCGCCGAGGTGCCCGCCGGAGGACAGGGACCGGATGTAGACCCGGTCGTCGCCGGTGTGGCGCTCCATCCGCACCCGGTCGCCGAGGATGGCCCCACCGGAGAACGGGGAGCTCGGGTCGACCGCCACCACCGCCACCCGTTCGTCGCGGGCGCGAGACCTGGCGATCAGTGCATCGACGAAGGTCGACTTTCCGGCGCCTGGCGGGCCCGTCACCCCGATGACGTGTGGACGCCCTACGCCGACATGGCGCCGGACCGCGACCTTGGCCAAGGCCGCTCCCATGTCGGCGTGTCGACGCTCGATCCAGGTGATGGCCCTGGCGAGGTAGCGGCGTTCGCCCGCCAGGGCGCGCCGGAGCAGCTCGTCGGCGGTCATGCCTCCCCCATCAGCACCCAGGGTTCCTCGGGAGCCCCGTGGGTGAGCAGCCGGTCGCGGAGGGTGGCGACCACCGCGCCATCGTAGGCCGCATCGAGGTGGCTCCACTCGTCGCGGAGCGCCATCGGAAGCCCGAGCCCCCCCTCCCCCACGGGGAGGATGCCGAGGGACTGGTAGCGACGCGCGACCTCCGGCCACTGGGCCTCCGAGCGTGGAATCGGCCGCGGCACGACGCCTCGGTGACGCACGACGGCCCGGGGTGGGCCCGTGACCTCGGCGATGCCATCGAGCAAGGTGGCGGCCAGTTGGCCGAGCGCCGCTTCCGAGCGGTCGGCGAAGGTGTCGCCGGCCCCGAGCACCAGCTCGGCCACCACTTCGTCGCGGGAAGGCACTCCCGGCGCCTCCCAGGCCCGACGCACCGTCACCAGGGGTTTCCGGTCGTCGCACACCCACTGACTCCACGGCCGCGCATCGCTCACGGCGACCGGCAGTCGTACGTCCACGCGATCCGCGACGGGCCAGGACATGAGCTCGGCCCGGTCCAGCCCGGCCTCCTCAGGCAGCCAACGGGCGAGCTGCCCGGGCGACAGGTCGGTCACGAGCCGGCCAGGAATGTGCTCCCGGCCGAACTCGGTGAGCACGGCCAGCACACGGCCCTCGTCGACCTCGAGCCCCTCGACCGCGACCTCTTCCAGGGCCTCCCCGCCGGCCTCGATCACCTCGTCGACCCAGGCGAACGCACGCTGTGTGCCGTCGCGTGCCGGCGCCCACCACCCGTCACCATCGCCCCGTCCGAACAGCCGCCAGGCGGCGCCGGCCGGCGCACGAGCCGCAGGCCCTCCCATCCGCTTGGTGAGCCAGGGCCCGAGGGCGTGGTCCCAGGCGGCGGTGCCGAGCCAGCGGGAGGTCCATTCCATGGCGGTGTCGGCCGGGCGAAGGGCCCGCCCCACCAGGTAGCGAACGAGCGCGCCGCGGGACCCATCGACCGCCTGAAGCAGGTCGCGCTTGCGTCGCGGGACGGCCAGCGCCCGCCCCCCTACCTGCAGGGCGAGGGAGGGCGTGACCTCCGCCAGCGGCCCGAACCAGGTGGTGAGAGGTTCCTCGGGACCCGCCAGGGCGACCGGTGCCCCCATGGACACGGGAAATGGACCGGTACAGAGCAGCCGCACCGCGACGCCCCGCCGAGCCAACCAGGCGGCAGCTCGCAGCCCGGCCTCGGTGTGGCACAGGACCAGCGCCCGCTCCTCCGTCATCGTCTCTCCCTACAGCTCAGCCGCGGCGGTACACCCGCACGACGGTGTCGCCGTAGCATCGGTCGCGCACCATCGCGAGCCCGGAGGGGACGCTGGGGGCCGGGGCGCTGGCCGCCCCCTCGAGCAGGAGACGGTCGCCCACGAGCGGGGCGAGGCCGGCGAGGATGGGGCTCGCATCGAGGGCATAGGGCGGGTCGACCAGGACGAGGTCGAACGGCTCCGCTCGTCCGCGGGCCCAGGTGAGCACGTCGGCCCGCACCACCTGCACCGAGGCGCCGAGCCCTTCGACATTGGCCCGAATGGCCCGAACGGCCCCCCCGTTGCGCTCGACGCAGACCACCTGACCACCTCGGGACCACGCCTCGAGGGCCAACAGGCCGCTCCCGCCGAAGGCATCGAGGACGCTGAGCCCCTCGAGATCGTGCCCCAAGATGGAGAAGATCGCCTCACGAACCCGGGAGGACGTGGGCCGCGCCGAGCTCGGAACCCCCCGAGGAAGGGGCCGTCCCGCGGCCTGCCCACCGGTGAGGCGGGGTCGAGCCGTACGCGCCACGCTCTACTCGCCCTTCTTCTTGCCCTTGCCGCGCTTCTTCTTGTCGCCCTTCTGCCCCTTGTCGGTGGTGGGCGGCAACGACCCCTTGGGCTTGCCGCCCTCCGGCCGCTCCACGGGCACCGCGTTGTCGGGGAGGGCATCGAGCAGCGCCCACGAGCAGACGCCTTCGACGCAGCCGCAGGTGTCGAGCACCTTGAAGCAGAGCTTGTCCTCGCAGGTAGTGGTGAGCCCGGCCACCGCCTCCTTTGTGGTGCACACTTCCCCGCTGCAGCCACCCTTGGCGCAGTCGGCGTCGGTGGTGCACTCGGCGTCCTGCTGGGGGTTCTCGACGCGGGTCTGGCACTCTGCGTACAGCGCCTCGGGTGTGGGCAGCCCCTCGGCGGGGGGCGGCTTCGGCTCCGGCTCCTCGGGTGGGGGCGGAGCATCCGTGGGCGCATCGGTCGCAGGGGCATCGGCCCCACCGCAGGCCCCCAGGGTCCAGGCCAGAGCCACCGTCATCGTCCGCGTCCACGCCATCCCGCTCTCCTCCTCCGCGGACCTGTGGGCCCCCGGGCGACGCATTGTCGCACGCTGTCACCACCGCGGCCCACCAGACACGATACACAGGCGCCCTCGCAGGCCCGGAACCAGGGTAGGGAGAGCACAATGGCAGAGCTACGATGGGCCCTGGTCGGGGCCGGCACCGCTGGCCGAGCCCGGGCCCGCGCGCTCCTCGAGAGCCCGAGAGACGACCTCGTGGCCATCTGGCGAGGCCGCTACGCCGACGACATCGGCGCCCCCGTGGTGGCCTCCTTCGAAGCCGCCATCGCCGCGGCCGAGGCTGTGGTCATCTCTTCCCCCACCGAGCACCATGCGGCCCAGGTTCGCGCCGCGCTCCAGGCGGGCCGCCACGTGGTGGTGGACTTCCCGCTGGCCCGGAGCCGTGCGGAGGCGTCGAGCCTGTTCGACCTCGCCCGCGCCAAGGGCAAGGTGCTCCACGTCGAACACATCGAGCTCCTCGAGGCCGCGGGCCGCACCCTCTGCGGCCAGACGCGGCCGGAGCTGCTGTCGTCCGTGCACGTGCAGTTCGAGCGTTCCGGGCCCGACGATGCCGGCGCCCCCGCGCTGGCGCTCTCCAACGTCGCCCGCCTCCATCGACTCTGCGCCCTCGCCGGTCCCGTCGCGTCCATCGACGAGTTGGACATGCTGCCGGGGCAGCTGAAGGCCCGCCTCACCACCACCGCTGGCGTTCCCGCCACCCTCCAGTTCGCGCAGGGCGCGTACTTCCAGCGTCTCACCCGCATCGAGGCCACCGCCGCCAATGGGCGATGGGAGCAACGCAACGGGCGCCTCTCCCGCGACGGTCGAGACGTCTCCCTGCTCGGCACCCGGTCCCTGTTCGCGTCGGACCAACGGGTCGCCACCGCCCGCATCCTCGACGGCGGCGACAGCTACGTCACGGAAGCCCGCATCCTCCACGTGTTGGAGGTGATGGAGCGGCTCGGAGCTGGGCGTGTGGGCCCGCTCTCCCCCTGAACCCAGGCGTCTCGTTGTGACGGGGATCTCCGGGTGATCCCGCCCCTGCCGCGAGACGTTGCGGGGGCCTTGTGACAGCAAGGGGCGTGCCATAAACCCGCGACTCCCCGAATCTGACCACGATGGACGGAGGGCGAATGCGCCTATTCCTCACCCTGCTCTCGGCAACTGCGGCACTCAGCATGGCCGCATGCGATGTGCCCGAGGCCGCACGGGAGAATGACGACCGCTTCCCGCTGGAGCGTCATGAGCTCCTGCCGATGCACCTGCCTGGCCCCGACACCCAAGTCGCCGCTGGCGCAGTCGTCGGCCCGGAGGGTTCCCCCGAGCAGCCCATCCCCTTCTCGCACAAGCTTCACGCCGGCGAGATGGAGATGGAGTGCCAGTTCTGCCACAACGAAGCGCGGAACTCGATCCACGCGGGCGTGCCCCCTGTGCAGACGTGCATCAACTGCCATCAGCACATCAAGGCCGACAACCCGAACGTCCAGAAGATCCACCTGGCGTACTGCGGCGAGCCGAAGTGCATGGTGAAGAAGGACGAGTTCGGTGCGCCGGTCGCCCCCGAGGGTGGCGCCGCCATCCCGTGGAAGAAGGTGCACGACCTCCCCGACTACGTGAACTTCACGCACAAGCGCCACGTCCGGGCCGGCGTCGACTGCCGCGAGTGCCACGGTCAGGTGCAGCTCCAGGGTGACTACGAGACCAAGACGGTCACCCACGAGGGCAAGGAGATGGAGGTCCGCGAGGTCGACTCCGTCATGGTGCGCGAGGCCACGCTCCAGATGGGCTGGTGCCTCGACTGCCACGCTTCTCACCCGTCCGTCGACGAGAACTACGGCGATGGAGCAGACCTTCGGCGAGCCGAGCTGAAGGACTGCTGGACCTGCCACAAGTAAGCGAGCGATTCACATGGACCGTCGTAGTTTCCTCAAGGCCCTCGGTGTCGGAGGCGGTGCAACCGCCCTCACCGGCTGTGGCATCGACCACAACCGGTACTACACGCCGGTGGAAGACGTGCTGCCCTACGTGGTGCGTCCGGAGCAGGTCACCCCCGGCACGAACTCGTTCTTCGCGACGACCGTGCTCACGGGGCCCGATGCCTGGCCCGCCACCTCCGTGCACCGTGATGGCCGCGTCATCAACGTAGGCGCCAACCACCAGGCGCCCTTCGCCCCCGCCGTGCCCTCCAGCGCGCTCTTCGAGCTGCAGCGGCACTTCGCCCCCGACCGCGTCACCGAGCCCAGCAAGGGCGGCAGCCCGGTCGAGTGGACCGCCGCCGTCGACGAGCTCGCTGGCGCCGTGAAGAGCGCCCGCTCCGCCGGCAAGTCGGTGGTGTGGCTCGGCCCGCCGCGTTCCGGCGCGCTGGCTGCCATGCTCGAGCAGGTCACCGACAAGGCCATCCACCTCGACACCCTCGGCCGTGACGCCGAGTCGAAGGCGGCCCAGGCCCTGTTCGGCGCCCCCAACCTGCCCAACTACGACCTTGCCAAGGCGCACTTCGTGCTCTCCTTCGGCGCGTCCTTCCTGGGCGACTCCTGGGGTGGGCCGGCCCTCGACTCCGGCTTCGCCGCCGGTCGCGACGCCGCCAACGGCCACTTCGTGACGCGCTTTGCCGCCGTCACCCCCTTCAAGGACCAGACGGCCGCCAACGCCGACGACTGGTACGCCTGCAAGCCCGGCAGCGAAGCCGCGGTCTGCCTCGCCATCGCCAAGCTCGTCGCCGACAAGAAGGGCGCCCGTGGCAAGGCCGCCAAGATGGTCAGCGCCGGCGACCCCGCCGCTGCCGCCGCCGCGTCCGGCCTGGCCGAGAGCGACATCGCCGCCCTCGCCGAGCTGTTCGCCGCCGGTCACGCCGTGGCCCTGCCCGGTGGTGCCATCGGCGCCTCCATGAACGCCACGCAGCTCGCCGCGGCCACCTACCTGCTGAACCTCGTCGGTGGCGCCAAGGGCGACACCTTCGATGCAGGCGGCTACCCCTGGCCCCTCCACGGTGCCTCCGAGCTCGACGCGCTCGTCGCCGACATGGAAGCCGGCAAGGTCGGCGTCCTCCTCATCGACGATGTCGACCCCACCGCCCTCCCGGGCGGAGAGGCCTTCGCCGCCGCGATGGCCAAGGTCGGCACCACGGTGGCCGTCACGTCCCACCCGAACGAGGTCACGGCCAAGGCGGGCATGACCCTGCCGACCCACACCCCGTTCGAAGACTGGGGCAGCGAGGAGCCCGAGGCAGGCCTTCACCTCGTGCGGCAGCCGGGCCAGCTCCCGCTGCACAACACGATGTCCTTCGGTGAGCTGCTCGTGCAGGTCGGCAACAAGGCCGGCCTGGCCCTCCCCGACTCCTGGGAGCGCGCCGTCAAGCTGCACTGGGCGGCTCACGTCTACGAGCCCTACGTGCTCGGCCTCATCGAGGAGCCCGAAGAGGGCGCCGAGGAAGAGGTCGAGGTGGCCGACGACGCCGCCGACGCCGAGCCCAAGGCCAAGGTGCCGGTGGAAGACACCGCCGCCTTCGCCCGATGGTTCGAGGGCGTGCTCGCCGACGGCTACGTCAAGAGCCCGTCCCGCAACCGGGGCAGCCTGGCCCTCACCGGCACCATGAACTTCGGTGCCGCCGAGAACCCCGGCTCCGGCGACATGACCCTCGTGGCCTTCGCCCACAACTTCCTGCTCGACGGCCGCTACGCGAACCAGCCGTGGGCGCAGGAGGTCCCCGACCCGATGACCGGTCAGGTGTGGGACACCTGGGCACTGCTGCACCCCTCCACCGCCGCGAAGCTGGGCGTGTCCGACAACGACGCGATCACCATCAACGCGGGCGCCACGGCCATCACGGTCGGCGTCGAGGTGCACCCCGTCATCCGCCCGGATGTGGTCGCCGTTCCCATGGGTGGTGGTCGCACCGCCGCCAGCGGCCGCTACGCCGAGGGCATCGGCGTCAACGTCGCCACGGCCATTCCCCGCACGAAGGACGCCTCGGGCGCCCAGGTGTGGCAGGCCAAGTGC
>ENA-OWNT01005435-OWNT01005435.1-seawater-metagenome-genome-assembly--contig:-NODE-5435-length-10504-cov-5.695694_pt1 | contig 10504 bp, 12 predicted proteins | sample MGYA00238136_ERZ651165 | MGnify/ENA primary metagenome ERZ651165 (study PRJEB26861, sample SAMN08777766) | seawater metagenome | isolation source: coastal seawater | place: USA: Florida | collected...
CGAGCCGCGTGACGGTGGAGCACGTCGGACGCGGCGGGGCGGACGTGCTGATCGACGCCCTGCGGGGAACGGGCGACACACGCGAACGCAGCAAGGCGGCAGGGATCGCGCTCGGCGCCGCGTTGGCCGCGGGCATGGCGGTGCTCATCGGTGTCTTCAGCGTCGGGCCGTACTGGACGGCCGCGCCGCCGGATCCGCAGCTCGTCGTCTCGCTCAAGCACCCGGGCCAGGTGGGCGAGGACTGCCGCCAGGTGAGCGCCGAGGAGAAGGCGGCCATGCCCATCCACATGCGGCAGGACCAGATCTGCGAGCGTCGCCGGGCCGACGTCCGCATCCAGGTGGAGGTCGATGGCGTCCTGGCCCTCGACAGCACCATCCCACCCGCCGGGCTCTGGGGCGACGGCAACAGCATCGCCATCGAGCGCCTGTCCGTGCCCGACGGCGACCACACGATCACCGCCCGGCTGGCTGACGGCCTCGACCCGGACGCCTGGGGCTGGGAGTCGACCCAGGTCCTCACCTTCCGCACACGCGAACGACGCATCCTCGAATTCGGACGGAACGATGGCTTTGTCTGGCATTGAACACAGCGAGTCCGTGGACCCGATCGTCGAGCGTTCGACGTGGGACGTGGCGGTGGACCTGGTCGGACTGACCAAGCCCAACGTCACGTTCATGAACCTGGTGGTGGTGCTCGGGGCGTACGCGCTCGCCGGTGGCAGGGCGGACCCGGCGCACCTGACCCTGCTGTGCCTCGGCACGCTGGGGATCGTGGGATCCGCGGGCGCCGCGAACATGGTGATGGAGCGCGAGAGCGACAAGCTCATGGCCCGCACAGCCGGCCGCGCCCTGCCGCGGGGGAGGCTCAGCGCCGTGCAGGCGGTGGCGTTCTCGGCGGCACTCGGCGTCGCGTCGATCCCGCTCATGCTGGCCGTCCACTGGACCGTGTGCGTGCTCGGCCTGGCCGCCTGGTTCGGCTACGTCTGCGTCTACACGCCCATGAAGCGTCGTCACCCCTCGGCGCTCATCGTCGGCGCGGTCCCCGGCGCGGTGCCTCCGCTCATGGGCTGGGCGGCAGCGACGGGGGGCATCGAGCTCGGCGCCGTCCTGCTCTTCGGCCTGCTCGTGGCCTGGCAGATGGCGCACTTCCTGGGCATCGCGCTCTACCGCGTGGACGACTACCGCCGCGCGGGCCTCAAGACGGTCGCGGTCGTGCGTGGAGTCGAGGCGGCGAAGCGCGAAGCCATGGCCTGGGCCGTCGCACAGCTGGGCATCTCCCTCCTGCTCGTGGCCACGGGCCTGGTGGGCTGGCTCTACGGCGTGGTCGCGCTGGCGCTGGGCGGCTGGATGCTGGCCCTCGCGGTCGAGGGGCTGAAGGAGGAGAGCAAGCAGCCCTGGGCCCGCCGCTTCTTCCTCAGCTCGGTCATCTACCTGCCCGTGCTCATCGGCGCGATGGCCCTGGACGCGATGCTCTAGACGGCTCTGGACGGCTCTTGACGGCCCGGCACAGGAAAACGACGCCGCCGGTGAATCTCACTGCGCGCTCCGTGTCTCTTGCAGGTCGAGGCGCGACGGTCCGCGCCCGTCACCTGGAGGCCCGTATGGCCACGTCGCTGTTTCCCCGCAATGAAGCCACCCTCGACCGCGCGATCCGCGTGGTGTTGGGACTCGCCCTGCTCGCACTCGTCTTCGTGGGCCCAAAGACGATGTGGGGGCTGGTCGGCCTCGTGCCACTGTTCACAGGCCTCGTCGGTCACTGCCCCGCGTACCGACTGTTCGGGGTCAGCACCTGCTCGATCGCCGACAAGGAGTGAGCCGACTTGATCGCGCCCCCCGATCGGGACCTCCTGACCGCCGCCGCGGGTGGCGATCGCGGCGCGTTCGCCGCGATCGTCGATCGCCACCAGGCGGCCGTCTGGAGGCTCGCGCGCGCCCTGACGCACTCTCCCGTGGAGGCGGAGGACGCGATGCAGGAGGCGTTCGTCGCAGCCTGGAAGGGGGCCCAGTCCTGGGATGGGCGCGGGTCCGTTCGCTCCTGGCTGCTGACGCTGACCCGGCACGCGACCTTCCGGCACCTGCGGCGCCGCGCCGGCGAGCCTCCGCGGTTCGAGCCCCTGGACACGCTGGCGCGGTCGGCGGGGTGGGGCGAGCAGGTGGATCCGGAGTCGCTGGCTGCGGCGCTGGAGCGACGGGTCATCCTGCAACGGGCGCTGGCCCGGTTGAGCCCGGCGGATCGGGAGATCCTGATCCTCCGGGAGCTGGAGGAGCTGGAGGGCGCCGCCGTCGCGGAGCTGCTGGACGTCTCGCTGCCCGCCATGAAGTCCCGCCTGCACCGTGCGCGCCTCCGGCTGGTGGCAGCGGTCAGGGAGGAGGTGGCGGATGCCTGAGCCACGGTTGATCGCCGGGATCCGCTGCGACGAGGTGTTGACCCACCTGTCGGACTACATCGACGGAGTGACCGCCCCCGACATCGGAGACGCCATCGAGGCCCACCTCAGCGAGTGCGGCTGGTGCGAGGAGTTCGGTGGGCGATTCGCCCGCACCGTGACGCTGCTGCGCGCAAGCCTCCGCGAACCGGAGGAGCCGGCGCCCGACGTCACACGTCGGCTCATGGCGGCGCTCGAGGAGGCCTGAGCTAGCATCCCTCGATGCGGCCCCCGTTCGACTCGCTCACGCTCCGCGGCCGCGCGCGCCGCCTGCGCCCCCTCGCCCGTGCCGCCCTCGCCGCCTACGACCTCGATGTGCAGCGGGTGCGCCTGCTGAGCAACACGTGGAATTGCGTCTTCCGGGTCGACAGCAAGCAAGGTCGCTTCGTCCTCCGCATCTGCCTGCCCGGGCACGGCCACCGCCCGGAACTCGTCCAGTCGGAAGCAGCGTTCCTGGCCGCCCTCGCCGCGGACTCGGACATCGAGGTCCTGCGGCCCATTCCGACCCGCGACGGACGCCTGGTGGTGCGCGCGGGGGCGCCGGACGTCCCCGAAGAGCGCATGTGCGTCCTCTTCAGCTGGGTCCCGGGCCGCATGCTCGCGAAGGACATCACGCCCGCCACGTTCGAACTGCACGGCGCCCTGCACGCGCGCCTGCACGACTTCGCCGCGGCCTGGACGCCCCCCGCGGGGTTCGCGATCCGCGACTTCACCCACACGCTGCACTTCCCGGACGACGTCGTGATCTGGGACGCCGAGTTGTTCGGCAACTCGGCGCTGTTCCGCGAGGCCCACGCGGCCTCGGACGCGCTCATCGCCCGGGTCCGCGCGCGCGACGCAGTGATGGTGACGCACGGAGATCTGCACCAGGGCAACGTGCTGGTGCACCGCGGGGTGCTGCGCCCCATCGACTTCGAGGAGGTCATGTGGGCGACCCGCGTCCAGGACGTCGCCACCTCGCTGTACTACGTGTCGGCCCGCCCGAACCGGGTCGCCCTGCAGGAGGCCTTCCGGCGCGGCTACGAGCGCGTGGCTTCCTGGGTGGAAGGGGAGCCGGGCGAGATCGAGCGGCTGCTGTTCGCTCGCGCCCTCGTGCTGTTGAACTTCCTGGCCGTCGAGCCGGCGTTTCGGAGCCGCGACTGGAGCGTCACCGTGGAGCGGGCCGCCCGCCTGGCCCGGATCGCGGTGGGGTGACGCCGAGCTGGTTGCGCGCACCTGACATCTTCTTGACAAGTTGTTGACATTGTCTGGCGGGTCCGCGAGCGTGTAGTCGGGAGGACGCCATGCGTCTCGCTACACTCGCCCTCGCCGCCATCACGCTCCTGTCCCTGCCGGGCTGTGGTTCGTCCTGGGACGCCGTCACCGTGGGTCAGCCCGCGGAGTTCCCCGGAACCGTCCCGGAGGAGTCCCCGCACCAGGACGCGCAGGAGGACGCCGCGGAGGACGCTGGCGACGAGTCTGCGGAGGACCCCGAGAGCGAAGAGGCCCCGGAGGAGGACCCCGGCGAGACGGAGGACCCCGGCGAGACGGAGGACCCCGGCGAGACGGAGGACCCCGACGAATCCGACGATCCCGAGGATCCCGACGCGTCCGACCCGCCGGACGAGCCGGACACCGCGCCCGCACCGGACACCGATCTCGACGGAGTCCCCGACGCCGAAGAGACCGCCCGCGGCCTCGACCCACTGGACGACGACACCGACGACGACGGACTCCTCGACGGCACCGAGCTGGTGGATGGAACCGATCCGGCGCTCTGGGACACCGACGGCGACGGGCTCTCCGACGGGCTCGAGCTCGGCCTGATCGCGCCCGAGGGCCTGGACACCGACCCGGCGCTCGTCGTGTTCGACGCGGATCCCTTCTCGACGACGGACCCCCTCATGGTCGACTCGGACCAGGGCGGCGTGCTCGACGGGGTGGAGGACGCCAACCAGAACGGCGCGGCGGACCCTGGTGAGCGCACCGGCGCGGACCCGGCGGACGACTTCTTCCTGGACGCCGACGGCGACGGCTTCGCCGGTCCTGTCACCGGCGGCGACGACTGCGACGACGCGGATCCGGCGGTCTCACCGGGGGCGACGGAGGCCTGCAACGGGCTGGACGACGACTGCGACGGAGTCATCGACCCACAGGGCGCCTGCGCCGGCTGCGATCGACTCGAATACGCAGGCGGCGTCTACCTGTTCTGCGACGCAACGCTCCTGGACTACGAAGGCGCGCGCGACGACTGCCTGCTGCGTGGCTACACGCTCGCGGTCATCGAGGACCAGCCCGAGAACGACTTCCTGAGCTCCGAGTCCCGCGCCCGCTCGGGCGGCTACTGGCACATCGGGCTGGCGGACCTCGACGACGACGGCGTGATGGAGTGGGAGGACGGCAGCCCGCTGACCTTCACCAACTGGGCGCCCGGGCGGCCCGGCCCCACGTCCTCGCCGAACAACAACTGCGTGCACCTGGGCTGCGGCCCCGGGTCCACCTGGTGGGACTGGTACTGCACCACCCCGCTGCGCTTCGTCTGCGAGCTCTGATCGTCAGCCGGCGAACGGGCGCAGCCAGTTGTTCATCCAGTAGATGACGACGCCCGTGGCGGCGACATAGAGCCACACCCCGAGCGTCCAGGGGGCCAGCCGCCGGTGCTCGGCGTGCCGCTCCCGGGTGGCCAGGAAGATCGTCCGCACCACCATCGGAACGAGCGCGACCGCGAGCGGCGTGTGGGTGCCGAGGATCCAGACGAACACCGTGCGCACCCAGTCGTCCCCGGGGAACCGCTGGTGGCCGAGCATTCCGGTCTGGGTGCCGTACCCGATGATGAACGCGACCCCGATCCCCACGGCCGTCTTCATCAGCTTCGGATGCAGCTCCCGATCCCCGCGCTTGATGGCGCGCCAGGCCGCCAGGAGCACGCAGAAGATGCTCAGGTTCAGGACGGCGTTGATGTGGGGCAGGACGTCGATCAGCACCGGCGGAGCGTAGCGGCCCGCCTGGGGGAGACCCTGATGTCGCTCAGGTCGCTCGGGTCCGCTCGGGTCCGCTCGGGTCCGATCGGGTCGCTCGGGTCGCTCGGGGCGCTCAGGCCGGCTCGGGCTGCCAGGACTCGCCCCAGGCCGGGTCCCGCCGGTTGCGTCGGCGGACCTCCTTGAGGCAGCGCGCGGTGACGGGATCGGACGGGTCGAGCCGCGCCGCCTCCTCCACCTCGGTGCGGGCCGTGGCCAGGTCGCCGCCCTCCATCAGCACGAGGCCGAGGTTGCAGCGGAACGCGGGGTTCTCGGGCTCGCACTGGACGGCCAGGCGCGCGTGGTCGAGGGCCTCTTCGCCGCGGCCCAGGGCCAGCAGCGCCAGCGCCCGCTCGCTCAGGGCCTCCGCGTGCCGCGGTTGCAGCCGCAGCACCTCGCGCAGCGCCTCGGACGCCCCCTCCCAGTTCCGCAGGTCCCGGTGGGCGAGGGCGAGGAACAGCCAGCCCTGCCACGAGTCGTGGTGCAGATCGAGCGCCTCGGCGAGCAGCGGGATCGCCTTGCGCGGCTGCTCGTGCTGCACCAGCTCGGCGCCCTGCCGCAGCAGCCGCGCCGCCTCGTTCAGCGTGCCGTCCCCGTGGTCGATGCGCCCGAGGTTGCCGCGGATGTACGTCGCGAGCTCGGGATCCGGCTCCTGCCGAAGCGCGGCGAGGAAGTCCGCGCGCGCGCCCTCGGAGTCACCCAGCGCCATTCGCGAGACGCCCCGGGCGTTCAACAGCCGCGCCGAGTCGCCCCGGACGGCCAGCGCCGCGTCGCAGGCCACGATGGCGTCCTCGTGCCGCCCCATGTCCTGCAGGAAGACGGCGTGGTTGGCGTGGGTGGTGAACTTGTCAGGCGCCTCGATCCGCGCCTGCTCGAACAGCTTGCCGGCCTCGTCGTGCTCGCCCAGGTGGTGCAGCGCGAGCGCCACGTTGCCCAGCAGGTGGGTCATCCCCGGGGACAGCTCGAGGGCCCGCTCCCACAGCGCCAGCGCGTCGGCGTACTTCCCCTCGTTCGCGCGCAGCCGGCCGAGCTTCTCGGCGAGGATGGGATCGATGCAGCCCCGCTCCACGGCCCTCGAATACAGTGTCGCGGCCGTCGTGGGATCGCCGCCCGCTTCGGCGAAGAGCCCCGCGTGGAACAGCGTGCGTCCGTCCGGGTCGCTGTCGAGCGCGGCCTGCACCTCTTCGATGGCCCGCTCCGGCCGCCCCGAGACCCGCAGCGCCACGCCGTACCGCTGACGCGCCCAGGAGAACCGCGGGTGCTCACGCGCGACGGTCCGCAGCAACCGGCGGGCGTCCGCGCGTCGCCCCTCGGCCTCGAGCCGGTCCGCGAGCAGCAGCTTCGCCTCGGCGTAGTCCGGGTCGATCTCGGTCGCCTCTTCGAGCAGGGTCCGCTTCTTCGCCAGATCCAGCCGAGGGAATCGCGAGAAGCAGAGCCGCTTGTAGGCGTCCACGGAGCGCGTGCCGCCCTGCCGCGCGCGCCGCACGTCCTTGCGCCGGCCCGTGGCCGCCTCGACCACGTTCGCCGCGAGCACGAGCCGGGCCTCCTGCACGAGGCCGTCGACGAGCTCGACGCTGTCGGCCCACATGACGGCCGCGCTGGGGCCCAGGAGCTCCACGTCGATCTGAAGCCCACCCCGCACCGTGCGGAGCTCGCCACCGATCACGTAGTCGGCGCTCCACTCGTAGAGCATGCGATCCACCGCATCGCCCGACAGCGCCTGGGTCTCCGGCGTGCCGGGGCGCGTGGGGTGGGCCGGATCGACCACCAGCGGCACCACGAGGACGTCGCCCAGGCGGGCCATGAGTCCGGACAGATCGCGGACGAGCCCCGCCGACAGCGCGGCCAGGTCCTTGCTGCGGTTCGGGATGCGGAAGGCAGGAAAGAGGAGCTTGCGGAAGGGAGGCAGCCGGGCGCTCGGCGCGCGCTGCGCGCCGCTCGGTGACAGTGACGAACCCGAGCTCAACGAACGGGCCAAGGCGCCTCCCGGCGGAGCTAGTGGCCCTGAGCCTCCAGCCAGCGCTCCGCATCGATCGCGGCCATGCAGCCCGTGCCCGCGGCGGTGACCGCCTGCCGGTAGATGGGATCAGCCACGTCTCCTGCTACGAAGATACCCGGGATCTCCGAGTACGTGCTGTCGCCCTTGTGCAGGAGGTAGCCCGCCTCGTTCATCGGGAGCAGGCCCTTCCACAGGTCGCTGTTGGGCTTGTGGCCGATCGCCACGAAGAGGGCGGTCCAGGGGAACGTCTGCTTGCTGCCGTCCTGCGTGTCCTCGAGGGTCACGGACGTCACGCCTTCGGCCTTGCTGCCCTCGAGTCCCACCACCTGCTTGAACAGGTGCCACTCGATCTTCGGGTGGGCCTGGGCGCGGGCGAGCATCACCTTGCTGGCGCGGAAGTAGTCCCGGCGGTGCACGAGGTGGACCTTGGAGGCGTAGCGCGTCAGGAACAGCGCCTCCTCCATGCAGGTGTCGCCGCCGCCGACGATGCAGATCTCCTGGTCGCGGAAGAACGCGCCGTCGCACGTGGCGCAGGCGGACACGCCGTACCCCATCAGGCGCTGCTCGTCCTCGATGCCGAGCCACTTCGCGTCGGCGCCGGTGGCGATGATGATGGTGTCCGCCGTGATGACGTCGTCGGGATCCTCGTCCAGCTCCACCTTGAAGGGGCGCTGGTCCACGTGGACCTTCGTGACGTCGCCGTAGACGTATTCGGTGCCGAAGCGCTCGGCCTGGGCCTTGAACTTCTCGATGATCTCGGGGCCCATGATCCCGTCCGGGAAGCCCGGGTAGTTCTCCACATCCGTCGTGATCATGAGCTGGCCGCCGGACTTGATGCCTTCGACCACGATGGGCTCGAGCGAGGCGCGGGAGGCGTAGAGGGCGGCGGTCAGACCCGAGGGGCCGGACCCGATGATCAGGACCTTGGTGTGGCGGACGTCGGACATGCTGGGGCTCCGGGAAGATGCGACGCGAACTCAGTCCGCGCGGGCTGCGGAATGTAACAGCGAGGCCCTGCACCGTCGATGACCGGTCGGTCAGGTGCAAACGCACCCTGCGAGGCACACCGGCGCCGGGTATCCTGCGCGATGAAGGCGTCGTTTACGTCCGAGGAGGTTCGATGCTGCACGACCGACTGCGCCGTCGGAACCAGGCTGGCTTCACGCTGATCGAGCTGATCATCGTGATCGCGATCATCGGGCTCCTGGCGGGGCTCGGCGGCCCCTCGCTGTACCGCTGGATGTGGAAGATGCGCCTCTCCCAGGCCACCGCCGGGGTCGAGCGCACGCTGAACTCCGTGCGCCAGATCGCCATGGCCGAGAACCTCCGCTACTGCGTGACGTTCACGACGGACGCGAACTACGGGAACAACGGCCCCGCCTACCAGCTCGGCGTCAACGTCACCCAGGAGACGGCCCTGGCCTCCGGCACCTGGCAGGCGGTCACGATCTCGGAGATCGACGGCTGGATGAACGACGCGTCCACGGAGCTGTACCGCGGCGTGTCCATGGAGCCCACCACGGCCGGGTCCTCCCCGTTCTTCGGCACCGACGGCTGCAGCGGCCTCGTCTACAACAACCTCGGGTTCCTCGCGAACCCGGCGACCGACTTCACCGTGGACTGCAACGGCGCCAGCAGCACCGGCGCGAGCTGCATCCGCATGACGCTGATCCAGAAGTTCTCGGGCGAGCAGAAGACGCTGTGGGTCGACCGCGGCGGCGGCGTCCGCGTCAGCCCGGGGCCGTTCGTCGAGCCCTACCCGCCGACCTGATCGGCGCCCCGCACGAGGTGATCGACCTGTTCGCGCGCGCCCCCGCCAGGGGCGAGGCGCCGGTCCTGCTCGCGCGCGAGCCCGGCTTCGCCCTCAAGGTCAGCCGACCCGGCGACGGCTCGCTCGTGCCGCCAGGCCAGGGCCAGCTCCTCATCCCCCTTCGGGGCAGGCTGTCCATCGAGGAGCGCAGCCGCGGCGACACCAAGGTCACCCAGACCAACCGGGCGGACCGGCGCGGCTCCATCGGGCCCGGCCAGCTCTGGCGGATCCCCAACGACGCTGCGTGGCGGATGACCGGCGACGACGCCGTCGTCCTGCAGATCGCCACGTCCGTGCCCCGTCAGGAGCCGCGCGTGAGCGACCTCTTCGGTCCGCTGCGGCTCCCGATGGCGCCACGCATGGAGTTCGCCAACGAGGCGCTGCGGGTGGAGACCTCAACGGGGCGCACGCGCCTCCCGGGACTCGGCTGGGTCCCGTGGAGCCACCGCGCCGAGGGTGTCGAGTACGCCGTCGGCCTCGCCGGGAGCTGGCGGGTGGCGCTGCGGGGCGAGACCCCCTGGACCGGCTCGCTGGACGCCGGGACGCTGCTCCGCATCCCCCCCGGGGTTCCGCACCACGTCTCCGCCCGCACCACCCTCCGCGCGTCGGTCGGGCTGATCCTGACCTCGCTGCGGCGCACCCCCGAGGGGCCGGTCCGCAAGGAGGCCGTGCAGGGGTTCAGCCCCTTCGTCGATCGCGGGTGAGCGAGGCATAGTCGCGCGATGACCGCTCCCGTCCTCGTCGTCTCCGTCGATCTCGCCGGCCGCTCCGGCGACACCTGCTTCGCCGCCCTCGACCTCGCCTGGCGGCTGAAGGCGCGGGTGGTCCTCGTGCACGCGGCCCGCCTCGCCCCCGGCATGCGCGCGGACACCCTGGTCCGGGACGCCGACGGCACCGGGACCACCGCCGGCGACCTGCTGGACGCGGACGCGCGCAAGCACGCCGCGCCACTGCTGACGCTGTTCCAGGAGGGCAACGTGGAGGTGGAGCTCGAGGTCGCCCGGGGAGCGCTCGCGGACGTGCTCGTGGACGCCGCGACACGGCACAAGGCGGTGCTCATCGTGGTCGGAGTCGAGCCCCGAAGCGGCCTCGGCCGGGTGCTGAAGGCGAACCCCGCGGAGGCGCTCGTCCACGTCGCGCCGTGTCCCGTGACCCTCGTGCGGGCTCGCAGGGGCGACGACGCGGGGTTCTCCACCGCGCAGTTCCAGATGATGGCCGAGACCGACGGTTGATGGCCTTCGGCGTCGCGTCGCGGCGGGCCCCGGGGTCGGAG
>ENA-OWNT01005436-OWNT01005436.1-seawater-metagenome-genome-assembly--contig:-NODE-5436-length-10504-cov-4.124676_pt1 | contig 10504 bp, 6 predicted proteins | sample MGYA00238136_ERZ651165 | MGnify/ENA primary metagenome ERZ651165 (study PRJEB26861, sample SAMN08777766) | seawater metagenome | isolation source: coastal seawater | place: USA: Florida | collected...
CTTCGGCCCTGACAACGAAGAGCAGGACTACAAGGGCGGCCGGACCGCCGATGACTTCATCGCGTTCTTGCAGGAGAAGTCTGCGTGATAAACGACGAATATTTTGACCGCCAGCTTTGACTCAGATGATCGATCGAGGCTGCATGTGTAATTATTAGACAACAAAAAACAAACAATTTGCACCAATCAATACTGCTCAATTGATAGTCATCGTTGCGAAAATGTCACAGCTATCCGTGAGCCGACGAAAAACAAAGAAAAAAAAAAACGCATCTACTTGTGCCCAACGGCCCAGTGTTCAAGCTGCGGCGTGGCTGGGTGCAACGACAATCGTGCCGCCGATTCGCCGACTGGACCGCTTAGCTTCCGGGGCGGTTGACCTTGATGCTACGTCCTGAGTTTTCGAACATCTTGGGACCTTCTCGCTTGTACTGCGAAACGATGCTGTCTTTGGTCTGCGCCGAAATAGCTTGGAAGCCGTAGTAGACCGCGTTGAAGGAGCTGAGACCTCCAATAAAGAAGGCCCAGTACCAACGAGCAACGCACCAGCCGTACACCCATCCCATGTAGATGTTGTATGAGCCGAGGAGAATACCAGGCCAGCGGATCCAAGTGTTCTGGAGGGCTGCGACCTTTTTCAAAAAACTTCTGTCAGTCACGAAACCGAGCTTTGACAGCGTCAAGAAGAAATACTCAATGCCGCCGGGCAGCCCAGAGATAAAGAAGCACAGGAAGGACTGAGCCGGACCCCACGGATACATGAGACCGGGGACGCCCATGGTGGGGATGAACATCAGGTGGTGGAAGTAATCCGCCGAGCTCAAGTCGTCGAACATGACCATGTGGTAGAAGTGCACAGTGATGATGACAACCAACGGGAACTGCGTACCCTCACCAAAAATTGAAGTGTCGCTGTACTTGATGCCGTCCGCCGAATGGGCGGGGTCAATCAGCGTGATGAAGAACGGCTTGATCGAAGCAATGCACACAATTAAGTTGGCAAATGTGTGGATAGCGAACCAGCGACTTTTTTGAGGTTTTCGCTTGCCAGGTTTCTTGTTGGCGGAGGTCGGAACCACGTCATACAAGCTCCGTGCGAACAGGACGTCGAAGAGGACTAATGCCGTGAACGAAATAATGAACGTGAGTGGTGTCTCGTCCCATGTCAACGAGCCAACGTAATTCTTCACGGTGTCGACAAGACCCGACATTTTCCCGAGCAGTGTCAGTCACGCAAGCGTGAAACTTGGCACGCGATGAGTGTCAATGGAAAGCCAGACACGAACAAAGTTGGGATCAATAAAGTTCAATTATCGAACGCTTTTAGCTGCAGCTTCCAAAACTGCCAAGGCCCGCCTCAGTGCCTGCAACACAGGCATTTGCTCGTTCACAACAGATGTGAATACCGGTAGTCACACCAGCACACAAGCAAGCAAACCGAGCAAGAAGAGACCACCACCACCAACAACAAAGGCCGCACGACAAACGAACGACGCCAGCGACGACAACGACGTCACACCAAAGCGAACAACACGAACGACGGCGACAATGACCTCGCAGTCACTCACTAAACGTTCTCTCAAAGCTCGACAACGACAAACGACGACGAACGACAAACGAACAACCAACAACGAACAATGAACAACGCAAAACGACAAACGAACGACGACAACCGAACAATGAACCACGAACGACGAACGATGAACGAAGGAAGAACGAACGACGACGACCAAACGAACAAACGGACAATGAACAACAAACAAGCAACAAGAAACGACGACAGAAGAACGAACCGCGAGAAACGACGAACATTGAACAACGACCAAACGAACAATGAACAATGAACAATGAAAGACCAAACGAACAATGAACAATGAACACCGAACGAACAACCAACGAACGAACGAACGACGACGAACACAACAGCGAACGAACGAACGAACGACGTCATCACAGCTCACAGCGTCATCACAGACAGCGCACAGCTCACTCACAGCGAGCAACGAACCTCGCAAACGAACGCGCTGCGTTGTCAGTCAGTGACGTTGTCACGAACCTTGCCCTGGCCGCACTGATATATCCGTAACTGCTTTTCCACGGTTTCGTAACTATGCCGCCTTAGTTGTTCGTTGAATGCCTTAATTGTAGATACAACGACGACAATGCTCTCGGCATGTTATCTATCTATACCTAGGACCCTGCGCGTTCATCGGTCTAGCTGCATACTAAGGATTCAGCGAATGTCCTTGTTGTAGAACACTGTCGCCAGCGACTCGACTCGGATCGGATCGTGCTTGTGACTTCAATGTATTACTAATTATGGATTGCTGTCTGCGGCCCGCGGGGAACCGCTGGGAATGGTAGATTGGGAGAGGATTATATCCGTAACTGACACTGTAATGTCCTTCGAATTCGGGGGGGGCGGTGGTTCGGAGACCGATGCCATCCATGCCCTGTAACCTTTGCCGACAACGTCCTCCTCGCTTCCCGCGGACCTCACGCACCAACTTGCTGCGAAATGAGGCTGCGATTGCTGCGATACGATGCTGCGATACGATGCTGCAATGCCACGCTGCGATTGCTGCGATTCGATGCTGCCTGTGATTGCTGCGATGCGATACGATGCTGCGATACGATGCTGCGATACGATACTGCAATGCCACGCTGCGATTGCTGCGATTCGATGCTGCCTGTGATTGCTGCGATGCGATACGATGCTGCGATTTCTGCAATGCCACGCTGCGATTGCTGCGATACGATGCTGCGATACGATGCTGCGATATGATGCTGCGATACGATGCTGCGATTGATGCGATACGATGCTGCGATTGCTGCGATACGATGCTGCGATTGCTGCGCTCGTCGTTGCAATTGGCTATGCCATAGATCCCCATGGGGGAGGCTGTACGGCTGTATGATAATATTCTGCATGGTTGTACGGTATAGGACAATACTGTGTGGTATACCCTTCAGTGAAATGCTGTATCGATCAAGGGTACTTGCCGTTGCAGAGCAATTTTCCCTTGGCGGTATGGTAAGCGCGGTATCGCCATGCTAGGGGCTGTATTGCAGTTCTTTCGTGTGCACAAGATCCCTAATTACCTAGTTGGTGTGACCGTATTGCACCAATCGTGCTCTACAAGCTGATTTCGCAGCGCATGCCACAATCTGTCCTTCACTGCAATAATGTACGCCGTATTGATTGCAAAATTGTAGTTGTTTACCACAGTCAGTACTTAGATCTACTTGTGAGCTTGTATTCAAAATTAAGCAATAGCACCAAGGTCAATCTGCGAATGCTCCCTGCGCTTCCAGTGACGGCATCGGGCAGCCAAGGCAAGGACCGAAACGCACCAGACTGTCATCAACCTCATATCCGATGGGAGCTACTGTGGCATCGCCGACCCATTACCGTTGACCGCTGCATGCTCGATCATCCTGGCTTCGGAGCAGTTCCGTGCAGGTGTCAAGGTTGGTTTGGGAATTGCGCCACCATCTTTTGTATTTACCTGGAGTGTTGATGGACTCGAGGCGTCATCAAGCGACACGTCGGAAAAGATAAAATGCAGGTGTGCGCGTGTATGCAATTGCACGTCCAGCCGCACGAATATCTTCCTTGGATAGTTTGATGTTCTTCTTTTTCGGCACAAGGAATGTGTCGAGCTCTTTTGTATCAACCCTGTAAGGTGTGCCAGAACTTTTGTTCCACACCACCGCAGCAAGCTTGTATCTCTGGTCAAGCGATGCCCACGCCACATCACCATGGCTGGCGTTCGCGAGCAAATGGCCACCAACTTTCAAATATTCTACGCAGTCTGCGGACGCAAGGCCGGCCCAAAGTGATACGACCAAGTCAAATGACCCCGGGGTCAGGTTCAGCGGTTTCCGAAAGTCGCCGTGGATGAAGGCAAAACTTGCTTTTGTGCGGGAAGTTTTCGGCCGATGTTGCGCGATCAACGCAGATACTGTCTTCTCGTCTTGAAAAAAACGATTTGCATTCTTATCCATATCCACGTAAGTGACGGAGGGAAAGACAAACGATGGGTTGATGTCGATGAACGAGCCTGCGTACAGCACGTTGCAGCTGTCGCCGACTATGGGGACCACGGCACGAAACAACTTCGCTCGCTTGCAGTTGCTGAAGTATTGCTTGTGCCACAGATTCTTCGCGAAGTCTTCCTTTTTCGCCCTGGCTTTTTTCTTCTTTGGGTGAGCGGCAGCAGAACTCTGTTTTGCCGACCCTTTTGGCGCCGCACAGTGTGCGCACGATCCCTTGCCTGCCTTGTCTGCAACATGAGCATTTGATTTTCGTTTGGCGGGCATGGTAAGCCTGTGCCAATGCGACCACCACGACCACTGCTGTTGCTGCAGTCGTCGAAATAGAGAAATAGTTGCAAAGAGACTTTGTTTTCAGGTGAAACGACCCGGATTAAAAATCGCCCCCTGTCTTTCGTTGGGGATGTTCCGTTTTACCACAGAAATGCTGGCTGCAGGTCGCGGCATGTACTGTGGATATGTTTTACGAACTCAAGCAGCGCTGGCTGAGTGCACGACTAATACTCGTTGCATAAAACATATGTCTCGTCGCAAACGCTTTGCGGTCGTGGATGCGGGTGGGTTGATAGGAAAGATAAAGCTGCACCGGCGCTGTGTAGGTGAAGCCCAAACCAAACGCCCATGCAACACCATGCATCCACCACATTGGTAAAATGGGCAGAGCGGACCGAGCACAGACGTTGGCAGCCGGCTGTGGCCTCCACGGAACGACAGAGAGCAGCGAGTAGGCAAGCAGGCAAGCAGGCAAGCAAGGTAAAGAAACCGCTGTGACGTGGGACGCGGGACTTGGGACGTGGGACGGCAGAAGACAGAAGCAGAACGGCAGAGCTGCTCTGACATGCACAAAAAAACCCGCGAACACACGTCATCGTCCACGTTGTGCACCACACCACAAGCAACAAGCAAGTCAGCGTACAACACGACGACCGCACAACGACGTGTACACGCACGTGCACGCACGTACGCGAACGAAAATGAATGAAGCTGAACGGTTGGTTGTCTGTCGTCTGTTGTTTGTGTCCGTTCGTTGTTCGTTGTCGAGGTTGTTGTCGTCGAGCTGTCGAGGTTGTTGTCGTCGAGCTGTCGAGGTTGTTGTCGTCGAGTTGTCGAGGTTGTTGTCGTCGAGTTAGTCGTCGTGTTAGTTGTCTGTTGTCTGTTGTCCGTCCGTTGTCGAGGTTGTTGTTCGTTCGCATTGTTGTCGAGAGAAGTTGTTCGTTCGTTGTCGAGGTTGTTGTTCGTGCGCAAAGTTGTCGAGAAAAGTTGTTCGTTTGCAAAGTTGTCGAGGTCGTTGTTGTAGAGTTGCCGAGGTAGTTGTCTGTTGTTCTTTGTTGTAGAGTTGTCGAGGTTGTTGTTGCAAAGTTGTCGAGTTGTCGAGGTAGTTGTCGTGGTTGTTGCGGTTGAGGTTGTTGCTGTCGAGTCGTCGAGGTACTTGTCAAGGTCGTTGTTGTAAAGTGTCAAGTGGTCGAGTTGCAAGATAGATGTTGAGGTGTGCAGTCGTCGACTTGTCGACGTGTCGTTGTCGTCTTCTGTTGCGGCGTTGCGGAGAAGTTGCGCTGTTGCGATACGTCTGTTGTCTATGTTTCGTGTGCCGCTGTCTGTTGTCTGCATGCGGTTGCCTGGGTGCTGTTGCCATGTTGCAATGTTGTGATGTGTGTGGCTGTGCTGTGACAACGTTGTGCTCCCGTTCTTCTGTTGAAAACGCAGAGTTCGTTATCGTGTTTTTATTGGGCCGTCGGTCGGCGTGTTAGTGGCAGTGCAGGTCGTGCACTGCAGTTGACGACTGTTGCACGAACAAAAAAAACTCGCTGAAAAGTGAAAACAGTTTCAATACACGTCAGAATGCGAATACGAGACCGCCGTGGTCATTGGGACCCCGCACACCACAAGTCCGTGTCAATGCTTGCGTGTGGGCTGTGTTCGCCAGGAACCCACAGATGACCACGACCAATGAGGGATTTAAGCCAATGATTGCGCGGCCATGGCACGTGCGCTCAGCTGTGCACTAGTTGCGTGTGCACTGCTGTTGGCCGGCGGGGTCGACAGCGGGCAGTGCCCAAACTTTGACGCAGTGGTGACCCACGCCATCGGGCAGTTGTCGCATCAGCAAATTGCAAGGGATGAAACGCCCTGGTTCTACAGCAGCACTCAACTCACCGTCCGACTCAAGGCGGAGGCGAAGTCTGGGAGCACTTGGGTGGGCAACCTGGTGAAGGATATATTGCAAGGATTGTGCTTGCAGATCAACGCACACTGCCCAGGGTCATGCACGGTTTTCGTCGATGAACGCTGGTACCCGAGTGGCAGAGTCTCATGGATCACGTGGCGCAGGGGTTGCGACACGAACGAAGCATTGAACCACTCGGACTCGAACTTCATTACTTTCATTGAAGGTCACAAGCATGTCATTCCTTACATTCCGCAAACACACCACCCCAACATGTCGCCGTTTCACACCAAGCTCCCTGGATGGCTGCAAGGTTGTGTCGCGCGATCTGAGTTCAAGTGTTGGCCATCTCGCGACAGCATGGTGCGGCTAGCCGCAAACATGTTGCGTGAACAGCGTCTGTGGCAATCAGGTCGGGATCCAACCAGCGCCGAGTTCGTCCAAGCCAGGATCACCGCACTGGACCCTGCATTGCTGCGGCAATGGGAACTCGCGACGAACACGTCTGCGCCCCCCATGGCTACACAAGCGCAACACGGTACTTCGTATCGCCCAATTCCTCGTCCGCGAAGTGTGCGCTTTCTGTCCCTGCTTAGGGACCCTCGCGCCATCGCCATGTCGGCTGCAAAGTATACTCCTGGACGAATTCTCTTCGGTGTTCCACGACGGCAAGAATTCGGTGTTGAGAGCGATTCAGCGCAGAACCAACGCAACCGACTCGCGCTGCGTGACGACCAGGTCGCTGACTTTGCTGTTGGCTTCATGAACGTGTCAGCAGCTTGGACAATGTTCCGTCATTTCTGGCTTGGACCAAGTGGCCCGCTGGCTGCTGCAAAGTCGGCTGAGGTCATTTACGAAGCTCTTTCTTCCTCGGTCCGTGCAGCGCTGCATGGTTTTGTGCTGCTACGTATGGTGAACCACGCTGTGTGGCTGACTTGCAAGTAAATGTGTGTGTACGTGTGTTTGTATAATATGCTATGTGTCTCTGGGCTTCGTCACGATGCCGACCTTTGACTGTCGCTTGAATGCCATCCCGCCGCACAGTCATCCCACTTTGCTGAACTCAGCAAAGTAATGGTTCAGCTTGGGTTGCCTGTGGACACGAGTGTGTTGACAACCGCAGCACTCCGCAACACGCGGCATCAATACGCTCGTTTAGATGCCGCGAAACTGCTCCCTGAGCGATTGAGGCCTTCCCCGCAAGCAACGCGCTCCGATTCCCTCAATGGCACAAACTGGCCTTTCGTTCATCGCTGCCTCACGGAATGGACGCGGAGTATAATCCCGCCGAGACTCTGGTCCCGGTTCAACACAGCTCGGGACAGCAGTGGACCAACTTTTAGCGAGGGGGTATGTCTTGAAAACGATGGCGAGTTTCCACTGTGTTCTTCCCTCTCGGCGACTGCAGCATTCTCGCGGGTGCAGTCGTGTTGTGCGAAGGACCACTTGTGGTTGAACGGAACTTGCGTTGCACCGCGTCGCAACTCGTCACGAAGACAAACACGATGTGCACCGTATGCCGGGGTGCATTGCCTGAGGTTATGCTGAGGCAACGCCAAGTCCCACGTCACCTTTCGAACTAAGTCGTAAGATTACTGTTCTCGCATCGATTGGGCACCCGTGTTGGTGCTTTCGCAGCAGAACCAGCGCAAACTAAGAAGCCCTGTGCTGCCGTGTCCCACACCAGCAAGCCAATACATTGAACATTGAGCACATAATATATGCCCACACTCGAACCGTTTTTCAGTGCCACCGACGGTGGGGAGCGAGCATTGGGGGAGGCGACAACGCAAACACGATTGAAAGACTGATGTTAATGTTAATTTAGCAGCACTTCTTGCCACTGTCGCTGCTGGTGGATCCCAAGTCAGCCCGGCGCTTCTTGCTGCCGCCGCTTTGACCAGGTTTGACCTTCTCAGCAACGAGCTCAAAAAGCTTATCAATGTTGTAGTTGGTCTTGGCTGAGGTTTCAATGTGGAGGAATCCCTCGCTCTCGGCGTATTTGGCTGCCTCTGCGTCAGTCACGTCGCGCTTTCCTTGTTCGGCAAGATCGTACTTGTTGCCAACGAGAGCGATGACGACATCCGCATCGCACTCCTGCTTGACCTGGCGCACCCACCATTTGGCTTGCTTCAGAGACTCCTTGTTTGTGATGTCGTACACCAGCACGACGATGGCGGCACCTCGGTAGTACAACGGGAGGATACTCCGGTACGTCTCCTGGCCAGCTGTGTCCCAGATCTCCAGTTCCACCTTGCGGTCGTCGAGGAGCACGGTCTTCATCAAGAAAGACACACCGATGGTGGAGTTGAGGTCGTCTGTGAAGTCATTGTTGACGTAACGCTGGACAATGCAGGTCTTGCCGACAGCGGTGTCTCCGAGGAGGACCAGCTTGACTTTGGTGGTGGTTGCCATTTTCAACGCGCACTAAAACGAACAAAAACCAACCCGCAGAAGAAAAGACGGCGCACACAACGATGCAGGTGTAGGCACCCCCGCAAGAGGCGCGCGAACACAACGGAGCAGGCGACACCAAGCAGCCGGCCACGGGCACACAACAAACGACACCACAAGCAAAAGCAGGGAAACCGCAACGAAAGGCACACCGCCAAAATCTACCGCGGCGACTTTCGCGGCAACTCGCTACCGTATCAACAGACGAGACCTGTGTCGACGGCTGCGCTTCTTGAGCGCTGCCTTGCTGCAGCACCTCGCGACAGAGGTTCGCCCGTCCCCGAAGACGTCGACACACGCACGATCCAATGAATACGCGCTTCGAAGGTTGGTCGCCACGAAGAGTCGCGGCACGGCGTCGCGAACCCCTCGCGGCACAGCTGACGTGTGGACAACCGCGGAACAACTGACTCGAGGGTGGCGTCACTTCGCCGAGCAAGTAAGCACGATCGGACTGGCAATCTTCAAGCGAGCACGTCATGAGTGCTGACTTGCCACCCAACGCACGTGTTTGGCAGTCTTGCACGGCGTGGATGGGTTCGCGCGTGTGTTGTCATCGCCATCACGCTTTCGTTGCAGTCAAGTCATGACATCGTTGTGCGATCGAGCGAGCGAACGAACGAACGAACGAACGAACGAACACTCCAGCAGCCCGCCAGCGGTCAGATAGCGAGCAACAGCGTCAACGAATAACGAGGGCACGCACATGTGCGTCACGGCAAGCTCGAGTAGAGTCCTTCGGTGGCGAACAGCCAACGACCAACAACTGAGGACGGAGAGTGAGGGAGTGAATACGCTCCGCCCGCACGTGCGAACGAATCGGCAACGAACGCGGTGCAAACGAACCGTCGTCGTGTTGCGAAGCTTGTGAACGAACAAACGAACGAACCAACCAACCAACGAACCAACCAACGAACCAACGAACGAACCGACGAACAAAGAAAGCAACAAAGAAAGGATCCCAACGAACGAACGACAAAGCATCCAAACGACGGAACGAACGAAGGAAGGAAGAAACAAAGGAACGAACGAACTCACAAAGCCAACGACCGACGGCGACGAACCAACGAACCAACGAACGAACAACGACGACGACGACGAACCACGACGACGACGACGACGACGACGACGAACGACAACAAACGACGAACGAATGAACGAACGAACAAACGAACGAACAAAGTCGCTGACTGACTGACTGACTGACGGAGAGAGGGGCAGAGGGGAGACCACCAACAGAGCAACAGAGCAACACAGTGAGTGAGTGAGTGAGTGAGTGGCTGACTGGGAGAGGTAGGACAGTGGCTAGTGCAGACGCACTCACTCACTCACTCACTCACTCACTCAGCTCTCAGCTCTCAGCTTCCTTCCTTCCTTACACCAGCGCGTAGTGAGTGACAGTGACTGACTGACTGACAGTGAGTGAGTGAGTGAGACAGTGACCGACCGCCTCACCACTTTTCACTCACTCACTCACTGTCTCTCAGTCACTCACTCACTGAGGGAAGGAGGGAAGGAGGGAAGCTGGGAGGGAGCGAGCAAATGAACGATCGATCGATCGATCGATCGAACTTCTCTGTGTTCGTTCGTTCGTTCGTTGGTTCGTTCGTTCGGGCGGTCACTCACTCACTCACTCCCTCTCACTCACTCACTTTCACTCAGCGAGCTGACTGCTGGATGGCTGACTGACGAGGCGTGATGCCACCAACCTGCCACTCACTCACTCACTCACTCACTCACTAACTCACTCACTGTAGGGCGTTGACGCAGAGGTGGTCGGTGGTCAGTGAGTGAGTGAGTGAGTGAGTGAAGGTTCTTTGTTGTTCTTTG
>ENA-OWNT01005437-OWNT01005437.1-seawater-metagenome-genome-assembly--contig:-NODE-5437-length-10501-cov-3.779068_pt1 | contig 10501 bp, 8 predicted proteins | sample MGYA00238136_ERZ651165 | MGnify/ENA primary metagenome ERZ651165 (study PRJEB26861, sample SAMN08777766) | seawater metagenome | isolation source: coastal seawater | place: USA: Florida | collected...
GTAGGTGGTGGGCCAACCATCTCACATCCTTTGCTGTCAAACCTTGATGGGTTGTTACTTGACCCAACGACGCAGGCCAGACCTGTGAAACTCCAACAACTCTTGCCGTGTCTACGTGCACCACCGCCTCGTTGAAAATATTCCTGTCGCCGGTTTGAAACGCGCAGCCGAGCGTGTCTCCCGCCTCCGCACATATAGTGCTGGCGCACCACCAACTCTGGGCCGTGAAACGCCTGGGCGCTGCAACTTTTTCGTGTCCAAAACGCCTATCACCGACCTCGCAGGCGTCAAAGGCGTCTTCAAAAACGACCGAGTCAGCCGGCCCGTGTGCGACCGTTCGTTTACACGCGTGCGCAACCTCAATTCCGCCATTTCCAGAGCAAACAACTCCTCGACGTTTTTCTCCTGCACCGCCGCTGCCACCGCCGCGCATCGTCGTCGTCACTCGTCGCCACCTTGTTGCTTCACCTCCACCCAACCGATTGCTTGCCCAACAACGAACGAACGACCCGACGAAGAACGGCGAGCACGTTGGCGGACGGGCGGGCGGGCGGGTGGGCAGGTGAGGCAGGTGGTCACGGTTTGTTTGGTCGAGTGTTGAGTGCGTACCCAGGTAGGTAGAGGGGAGTGTAAGAAGTAAAGGGGTGGCCAGGAGCCAGGAGGCTGGTTGGCGCGTCGTGAGTGAGTGAGCCAGAAACCGACTCAAAACAAACACTCAAACTTCACTCACGCACTCAAACTGCGTATATCCTCACTCGGCATTCCACTGTATTCCAGTGTACTGTTCCCATAGTAACCACGTAATCCCGTAAGTAGATAGTATGTGAGTGAGTTTCGGCGGCGGTTTGTGGGCGCGGCTGCGCCGAAAACTTTCGCTGAATATTTTCGCCGCGCTTTGGTGAGTGACCGACTGACTGACCACAGTCACAGTCACAGTCACAGTCACAGTCACAGTCACTGACTGAGAGTGACAGTGACAGTGACAGTGAACTGTTGAATCTATGTATGTATCGATGTACTGACTGTATTGTATAGTTGCATACTGTGCGGTGTTGTTTGCGTGATGGAGTGTTTGACGGCTTGGCTGTTTGACGGTTTTATGTACTGTAGTGAACATTGTGAATTTTTCAAGTTTTCAAGGTTTTCCGTGTACCCAGTGACCACAGTCCGTGAAGTTGGCATGGAAAATAAGAAATAAGAAACAAGAAATCGTATTCGAGAAATCCAACTTTTGAACTTCAGAGACCCACAAACCACAAATGCCAAATGCCGTCGCCTTCAACACTACGTTGACTATACAGTACCTCAAATACAACTTCCACTCCGGTCGTTCTCCGAGCAAGCACAGCGTGCTGACTCCTCACCGTGCACTCACTCACTCACTCACTCACTCACTCGTACTCCCACTGAGCCACTGAGTGAGTGGGCAGAAGTGGAACGGTCGGCTCAGTGCACATGACAGGACACTGCTCGACTGTGCATCATCCGTATGTATCTACAATTAGCATTCTACGGTTTAATATGACACTCAGTGTGGATATACGACATGGTCCCGTATGTAGAGACATCATGACTGTACGTATCTACATTCAGCATTCTGCGGTTTTACGGAATGCTTTAAGTGCAAATATTGTGAAATCCTAATTAAGGGTATCATAGCATCGGAGAGCAAAATTGAGGTCAGCTGACTCATCCTCAGAGTCAAGTCAGCTGACTGTGGTGCTGCGGTGCTCACTGTCAGCTGACTGCGAGCGCACGTTTTGGACGACGACAAACAACGAATGGCGCAAATAAATGGTTCACTGCCGCGTCCGTGGTCCGTGACGGTGCCCGCGAAGGCACAACGATGCACACATCACATACATAGGGAGGTGTGGAATACCAACTGCGATACGTGAAAGCACATACCAAAGCATGTACTGTAACTGCGACCGTTGACCGTTGACGCGCTGCTCTTTCGTTTCCTTCCCGAATTTTTGTGCATTTTTGTTTTTGTCATTTGTCATTTGTCATTTGTCGTCATTGGCCTGAGTCGCGCGACATGACATGGCAACCCAGCCTTTTCGTGGTGACGTATTCAAACTCACGTATGAACGACACACATGAATTGATTCTACAACTTCGATTGCCTTTGCGATTAACTTAGGATCACTCACCCTAAATGTAGTCGGAAAATATTTGTTGCCACAACCACGTCGTCGGACACGAGAATGAGAGCAGCTTTCTACACGCAACGAGATTATGGCGAGAATGTATCCCGACACATTCGCAAAACCAGTCGCGTGGCAGATACGCGACCAGATTCCATCGAAGGGGTGAAAGCAAGCAATACATTTAGCGTTCGAACACATATCTACCTTCGCGGACGTTCGTTGAAAGGGACAATGACAGCTGCTAGATGTCGCGGAATCTGTCAAGCCTTGTTGCTGCCTATCGCCGTCGTCGACGCCGCCGATGGTATCGTCACCACCTGCACTTCTCAATCCAAAAAGTTGTTGCAAAAGAACTTGTTATGTTATTGCAACAAGGCATGAGACTAATGCGCGTCACACGACTGTGGCAACACGAGACTGCTCGGCTTGGCGGCACGGCCCGGCCCGGCCCGCCCTGGCGCATCTATTCCTCGACGCGCACGTTCAGCCTCAACTCTTGGAAGCTGCGCGCGCACGTCCGTGCTACACTGCGCGCGATGTCGTTTGGCAGACTACGCAAAAACTCTTCGACAAGACGCTGGCGACGCTGGCGATGGATTTCGTCGAATTGCTGGAGTGGTCCATGCACGCCGCCTTGTTTACATTGGGCGACGTGGCCGTGAACGTCAGACTTTGACCAATGCGTCAAGCAGTTTGCACAGAAATTCCCCGAGCACCCGGCACAAGTCAGCGCCCAACATCCGTTGAAGTCGACAAATGCCCGCCGGCAGTCCGGATTAGGGCAACGTAGCGTCAAAATCTCTTCGATGATGTGCCGTTTCGCTTGGGCGACCTGCACGCGTCGTACAGGGCAACAGGCAGATTGCGTTCAGGAGTGTGCACACCACCCGCGACACGACGCACTTAAGCACACAGAAACACTTTGCGCACCTTCTGCTGCTTCTCGCTGAGGGCTCGCCGTCGCGCAACCTCCGCCTCGACGCGACTTTCGTAGTCCTTTTCCAGCTGCTCGATCACGGGCTGAGCGGACAACTCCACCTGGCGTCGGTAGTACTCGTCGTGAACTTCCTTGGAGCACAAGCGCGCGATGGTCTGACGCGGGATCGGGTTGCGGTAGCACGGCGAGGACTTGCACACATCACCATCGTTGCGGGCGGGGCAAAAGATATGGCCTTTGCGGCTCAGCAGCGCAGTGACAGGCAATCGAATTTCTTGGAGCAAAAACTGTTCCAGGCAATCCTTGCAGACAAAGTGCGCTTCGTACTCTCTTCTGTCAGAGGCATTGTCGTTGTTGTCGTCATTGTACGGCGGCGCTGTTCCACCACACTCTGTTCCGTCGCTGATCGGATATTCTTCGTAGCAGGTGCAGCATTCTCGAGTCGTTTCTTCGGCGACGAGCCGCCGTTCAACATCTGCCTCGCTGCGCGTCAACAACGTTTGGACGACCGCTTCCTGCCGCTGCACTTCTTTGCGCTGGACCGTGCACCGGAACTTTGCAGCCATGGCTTCCACCTCCGCGTCCGTGAGCGAGCAGTGCATATTCACGAGGTCCTCCAATTGATGACAAGCAGTGCTCAACGATGCAGTGGAGCTGCGCAAGTCGGCAATCAAGTCGCGAAGAGCGCTGACGACTGATACCTCCCATGGGCCGCACCGTCGATCGCCATCCGTGCCAGAGCCCATCGCCTGTGGCACTCCGGTCAAGAGGTAGCCGATGACGTCGCACATGGCTTCGACATCGGTTGCGGGCGTCTCGGCTTTGAACAGTTGTAGGCCCAGGAGACGAACGTCGAAGTCAGGCGGTGCCACGAAAATGCATTCCGCAGGCGTGGCTCCATGGTCACGGAACAATGTCGCCACTTTCGACATGGTACGCACGCGGAGCTTCCAACCAAACTCCTGCGCGGATACGTCGTCGCGCAACAGTTCCGCAATGCTCTGCCGGTCTTGTTCCAGGTTGTAAACGTAGCAACCCTCTTTCTCGTTGCAGTGGACGAGGTCGCACATCGATGTCGACGGCTGTAAGTGATGCACGTTTGAGTTTGGGCGATAGCCACGTGCGCACGCATTGGCCACGTCGACGCGCAGCACTGCCCGCTTCGACTCAGGAATGTTGGGGTCGGTTGCATTGTAGATATCGCCAAACGCCGTGTGCACCACGATGTCTTCAAAGTTGCTGGTGCACTGCTGCAGGTATTCCCTCGAGACCTCAAGGTGTGCGCCGTGGCTCCGAATCAGCAATGGCGACGACCCGCTCGTGTTGTCGTCTTTCGCAGCGCCGCCGCCGCCACCACCGCCGCCACCTGACCCGAAAGCAGTCGCGGATTCAAAATTCTGCTCGCCGTGCTGCGCAGTGTCCACGTTCCTCTTCAAGATGGTCCTGGGAACGGCTTTTGACTCCGGTTGCCCTGCAAGCTCGCGTACTATTTTGACGGTGACATTGGGACGCTTGCGGATGCTCTCCAGGGCTGCCATCGTTTCCTTCAATTTAGCGGCGGTCTCTAGACGTGTCTGCTGTGCGATCTTCTCGAGCCGCTGTTGCCGCTGCAGCAATAACTTGTTCTTGGAAAGTTCTTCCTCGATGAGGCGTTCGCAGTCGGCGAGCTTCTTCGTGGCCTTGTTCATCGCGTCCGTGACCTTTTTGTTTTCCTCCAGCTGCTCCTTGACGCGCTTCACCTCCGCCTCTGCTTCCGGGGTCTGCGCCACACCGGCCGCGCGGAGGTCGTCCAACTGTGTTGCCAACGCTTTGGCACGTTCCAGGTCTGCTGCCTTCTTCGCCTTGTCAGCACGAGCATCGTCCAGGTCCTGTTGGAGCTGTTCCATGAGGTCATTGTGCTCCCGCACCTCCTTCTCCAGCTTGCGTTGCCGTTCCTGTTCTTTCGCGATTCTTCGCTGACGCCGCTGCTCCGCCGCCCGTTCGAGCCGCTTGATTTCGTCACAGACAGGGCACGTGGTGTTACGGTGGTCCCGGTCGAGGTAGTGGCACCTCTTTGGGCACATGTGTCCGCAAGCAAGCTGCACCCCGCAGTTCGCGCTGCATCCACCATTCGGTGAACATCGGTCGAAACTTTCGACTGTGGTGAGCAGCTCAGGGGTGTCGTGCAGCATGCATTTGATGGGCAGCCCTTCAAACACCTGGTTGTGTGCATCCAAGTTGTGAAAGATTCCGTTCCACAATGCAGCGCCTTTCCGGGAGCTGGTCAACGTCTCGCGGTTGCCGAGGATAATCAGTCCGTCGCGCGCCCGCGACAACAGCACTGTGACGCGGCCTTCGTCGTGCAAGAACCCAATATTGCCCGCATCGTTGCAGCGCACCAGTGACAGAAGAATAATTTTGGCCTCCTCACCCTGAAAGTTGTCGATGGTCGCCACACGGACATGGTTCTTTGGCGCTGCACCGCGAGCTCCCAAATTATGATTGCCGCCTGGAGCGTTGCCACCTGGAGGGTTGCCACCTGGAAGGTTGCCACCTGGAGGTTCCGCGCCGTCTTCGTCGTCACCCAAATGGTCTTGCAGGTCTGCCGCGTCGCGCTCGTTCATGACCACCGCAAGGTCTGTACTACGACTAAGTGCCAGCCTGACTTCCTGGAGCTGCGCGACATAGGGTGTCAGGATCACGATGTCTTGTGTCTGATAATTCTGCTGGAGCAGGTACCTACGCCGCGCATCAAGCGAGATTATCCGAACCAACAGACAAAGACTAGCATAAGCTTCACCGCGAAGTGGACGTGGCAGCGCGTAGAAGTGCGACACAGCAGTAGCTTACCGTAGGATACGGCACAGCATGTCCACCTCGAACACGTTGACCCGCGTCACCTTTTCCCCGCCCGCACTCTTGCGGTTACGGCCGCTCTTGTCCTTTTCGGGCTGCGAGTGGTCGATGAACACGACGTTTGATTGCAGTCCACGAATGTTGGGCCTGTTCATGGTCTTCGCCGCATCCATCAACTCGGGGTAGAAGGGCTTGATGAGCCGGGAAATCTGCGGGCGCATGCGGTGCTGCCGCGCAAGCTTGCCGAACCGCAGTGAGCCGGCGCACACAAGGCGCTCGAACATCGAAATGTTGAAGTTGTGCTGCGTCGTGGTGTTATCCACGTTCAAGGCGTAGTTCTGCGCTTTGGGGCGCAGCTGTTGGTGGTCTCCGATCAAAATGAGGTGTTGTACCTGTGTGTAGGTTGCCATTGCGCACACGTGCGAATGTGAAACTCAGAAACGCTGCGCGACGAGCACACAAAACGGTGCAATGTGCAGCTGCTTTGGACGTACACTCGGCATCAAGCTCGCCAAAACCTGCACTTCCAGAACCTCACCAGCCTCCTCGACAATGACAGTGGTGATGCCCACACTTTCCAGAAGCCTCCAGTGGATGGAGGCGCCTGTTGTAGTGCATCCAACAACAGTTGCCTGCAAATTTCAGTGCACGTACAAGAGCATCAGTAGGGGCAGAAGGTGCACGAAACGTCTTGCGGGCAGCAGCGCATGCAACAAGTACCCTCTTGAGCACTTCCTGGTTTGACATATCCCGCAACTGGCGCAACTGCTTGATGCAGCGTTGGTGCTCGGCGAGAAAATGTGCACATAGCCCGCGAGCTCCTCTTGTGATTTCCTGCTTCCATCGAGCGTACAGATGCCCTCGACCTTCTTGCGGCCACGTCCATGGGCTGTCACCGCTGGCACCTTGGATACGCTGTCCCTCGAACACACCCCTGTCTTTACCCTTGAGCCACCGCTTGAACAAGTAATCCTGCTTCAGCTCTTTCCCAGCCTTGTCCACACGAACGAACCCTCCACCGGCGTCTGGCACTCGTAACCACCGCACCAACCCGCTGCCTGTCTTTCGCAGATGCTCCTGGACAACTTCCCAGGTGACGGGCCGCGACAGTTCGTCCCCCAGTCTCAGCAGCTTCTCCTCGATATCGTCAATTTCGCGTTTGAGGCCAAAGTACTGTCGCGCAGTGGTCTTGGAGAAAGAAAAACTCTTCGCCTTTTCGTGCAGTGTGTATTGCTGGAGACCCGACTCCTTGCACCGCCCGCCAACACGCACAATGCCGTCGCCTACGCCTAAGCCGATCAGGTCTTTCAAGAAATCATCTAGCGCGTGATTCGTTTCGCACATCACCAAGATGCGTGTGGGGCGGTCAAAAAATGTGCTCCCCGTGTTCTGAGTCAGCAGAACCTCGGCAAGCATAGCGCCAACGAACGTTTTCCCCGTTCCTGGCGGTCCCTGTGTCAGAGAAACTCGATTGGTGAGGGCCAGCTGCAGCGCTTCACGCTGTTGGTCGTCGAAGCGAATGTTGTGTCGTTCCTCGAGCTGCAAAATGGCATGGTCAACGTCCAGGTCCTCGATATACCGGGGCGCACCCTGCGACGGCTGGCTCATAAGTAGCTCCTCTGCGAGCGGCACCGTCCGCACATTCTGCAGACGCTCCAGCACCGGCTCGACAGCGAACGCGCCTCTTTCAATTTCCGCCAAGCGAAACTTGTGCGGAGCCACGCCGGAGCCATCTGCCATGTGCTCCAGTAGCGACACGACCGCGGCTTCTTCAAATTGGATAGAGACATCGATGGCGAGCCCACCACTAGCAGGCATGGCTTGCGCCTTTTCCACCGCTTCAATCGCTCGTGTTGCGTCGTTGCCGGTGACAGTGCCAATGTAAGGATCCTCATGTTCGCTCCAAAACACCGCAACGATGGTGCCTTGGGATAACGTACGCCCTCCTGCGAGCTTCCACTGCAGTTCAATCGCCTTGTGGCGGACAACACGGCGTCTGCGCCCTTCGCCTTTGGCAAACAGCTGCGCAAAAGCCCTAAAAACTCGGTGCCCGCGAGGTAGTGGAACGCTGAACGACAGACCGCGAGGGTGCACATCGTGCAACACGACTCGCTCGTAAATAGGGGCCTGGGGTCGGGTGGTGGAGATGCTACGCAACGTCTCGCGAATAGGCCCGACGTAATCCTCGCGGAGAAGCCGGTATTGCCGGTCCAACTTGATCACTGTGAGGTACGACTCCATAATTGCACTGATCTCGCGCTCTGTCGCGGTGCCGTTGTGCAACGCTAGATGTTGCAGCTTCTGCATCGCGGTGGGTGAGAGGCGCGGTGGCAAGTACGGCACGTCGCTGCACCTCAGCTCCGCGGCAGTTGGCTTGGTCTTGATGTCGTGGTAGTTAGCGAAGTCGTTGTCGTGGCGTCCACCGGCCATATCATCGGCTGATGAGCTGCCCACTTCAAATGCAATTTGGTCGAGGACTTGGTTCTGTTCCATCAAAGCACGTAGTGTGGCCAGCGGCACGAAACCCGGAATCTCTTGTCTCATCTTTGTCGTGAGCAGGTTCACCAGAGACTTCATGAGAACGTCGTCTCGGCACCTGTGGTTACCGAATATGAGGTGGGTCAGGAACCAGCACAGCGTTCGCAGGTCCGCCTGTGAGACGCGTGAGTCGCGGTGTGCTTCCCGTGTGGAGTACCGCAAAAAGAAGTTGGCAACATCGCGCGGCATTTCGTTGCCGGCAGTTCTTGAAGGGTCCAAGTGTTGCACTAGTTTCGGCAGAAGATCTGGGACACCCTTGTAGAGTGAGCCGATCAATCGGATGGATTCTGTTTGCAGTCCTTCAGTAGCGTCGTCCCGCCCCAGGCGCTCCAAGAGGGGTAGAACATGTGACCACAGCATGTCCTCTCGGATGGCGTGCTGCAGAGTCGTGTGAAATCTGTCGAGGCTGCTCGCGGAGCGACCCAGGGAATGCACCAAGTTATCACCGTGCACATACGCTGTTGCTTCCTCCAAGAATTGCCTGGTTTTGGCCACAGTGTGCTGTCCAGTTTCTTGGAGCATCGTGTCGATGCGCTTCAGCGAGCAAGTGCGGGTAAAGTGCCCTTCTTCGCCGCAGTAGCGACAATTATCGTCATTGTGTGCCGAGTTGCGTGCTGGTGTATTGTCGTCCCCGCGGCAGTTGCCTCTGTCACGGCCACCTCTGCCACGACCACCTCTGCCACGACCACCTCTGCCACGGCGACCGGTTCCACGGCGACCGCTGCCACGGCGTCTGTTTGGAGAGGCATGGTGACTACCTCCGCCACCGTAGCCGGAGTAGCCCATTCTGTTTGGCATTGTCGGTGTGTGCCTCCAACGCACACGTTTTGTTTGCGTGTTCGCTTTTTTCGTATGACTCCCTCTGCGCGGATTTTGTTTTTCGTCTTTTTGCGGAAGTCGTGCTGCCGCGAACGTTTGCTCCTGAACTGCGTGTTGCTGCTTCGTTGATCCTTAGCAGTTGCAGATTCTCGCAACACATGCTGCTCCGTCCAACGTGAAACGTGCTCAACCACTTCGGGCGTTGCAACTCTTGGTGGTGGATGCCACTTCGACCAACATGAAAGGTGTTGAGAGCTGCTGCCGCGGCACACGACATCAGTTGCAATGCGCGCCGTGTCCCAGCCGCCACCCAGTTGTCCCCATCCCCCCGGCGCCGTCTACACGCGCGGCCGCCACTTCACCGCCACCGCCACTTCACCGCCGAAACGCACGCGCAGCCACAACAGAGACCCGCTTCTCGTCGGAAACAAAGAACAGACGCTGTCAAGCTGAGGGTGCTGGCCTCAGCCGGCATTCCCGACATTGGTCGCGTCGTGCCACAGCATCCTCTCTGCCCGCTACCGCCCACCACCGCCGCCGCCGCTCTCTTCTGTCCATCTCGTCACGACAACACACAACATCGCTAATGCCCAAAACCGCTCTCAAACGCCGACCGTCGCGTCAACCCCCTCAGCCCCCTCGACCCCCTCAGCCCCCTCAATCCCCTCAGTCGTTCTCTTCTCTCCAACTCACCTTGACGTCGTTAACGCCCAAAATGCCTCTCAATCGTCCTTAGCGCGTGCGAACCACGCCGCGTGGCTGCAGGTGATACTGAGTCGTCGTCGTCTTCACCGTCGTTGTTGTGGTCGACGGTCGTGGTGGCTGTCGTCGTCGGAACTCTGTCGTCGACCACGGTGACGGTAACGATGGCGAGTGTGAGAGCGACTGCGAGGGCGAAGGCGGCGACGATGACGTTGATGACGATGACTGTTGTGATGCGATGACGATGACGACGCCGATGATGGCGACGACGACGACGACGATGACGATGACAACAAAGATGACGGCGACGATGGCAACAAAGTTGACGACGCCGACGACGATGGAGTGAAGGTTGTGGCCATGGAGTTTGTGGAGGGGCGGCGAGGGAGCGGAGGAGCAGCAGGAGCAGGAAGAGGAGGTGATGCGCTCTCGTAAGATGCGCCACCCATCATGCCACCCACCACTCTGACGCACGATCGTCGCATTCGTCTCGTTCGAACTCGCAGCTGTCCACAAC
>ENA-OWNT01005438-OWNT01005438.1-seawater-metagenome-genome-assembly--contig:-NODE-5438-length-10501-cov-3.325787_pt1 | contig 10501 bp, 9 predicted proteins | sample MGYA00238136_ERZ651165 | MGnify/ENA primary metagenome ERZ651165 (study PRJEB26861, sample SAMN08777766) | seawater metagenome | isolation source: coastal seawater | place: USA: Florida | collected...
CCCCACCGCCTGCCGCACCATGTCGACCTCGCGGTCGCAGGACTGCCGCCAGGTCGTTTCGCCCGGCGACGGGAAATAGCTGGGCCGGTACCACAACCCGGCCTCGATCATTGGCGCGCCGCGCTCGGCACTGGCCGCGTGGCTGGTGGTGAACCGTTCGGGCGCGAACCCCTTGCCCTGCGCCCCGGCGCCAAGCGCGGCAATGGCAACCGGGCTATAGGGGGGCCGGAACGTGGTGGTTCCTGTCTCGGGGATGCTGCGCCCGGTGACATCGGCCAGAACCGCCAATGCGCCGACGTTGGAATTCTTGCCCTGATCGGTCGCCATCCCCTGCGTGGTATAGCGCTTCATGTGCTCGACCGAGCGGAAGTTCTCCTCCGCCGCCTGCTTCACATCCTTGACCGTGACATCGTTCTGGAAATCAAGCCAGGCGCGCCCCTTGCCCGGCACCGCCCACAGCGGTTGCAGACCGGTTTCGGTCTCATCCGCCACCGGCAGTTCGATCTCCGGCACCCGCTGGCCAAGCGCCGACAGAACCTCCCGCGCCGCGCGCGCACCGTCACGCAGACAGGCCGCCGTTGAAATCGCCCCGTTGCAAGCGCCGGCGGCAACCAGTCCGGGCACCGCATCCGCAACCGGCACAAAAGCCGCGATTTCCGGGTTCCACCGTGGCCGCCCGCCCATGTGGCAGGTCAGATGCAGCGTCGGGTTCCAACCGCCCGAAACCGCCAGACAATCGCTCTGCACCCGCTGTTCCCCGCTCAGGGTGCGGATGGTGATGCTCTCCAGCCCCCACCGGCCGCTGCTGCCACAGACCTGCGCGCCGCGATAGACCGCGAAATCCGCCGCCTTGGGCGCATCGGGGCGGCTGTCGATGACGCCCGCCACATGCACCCCGGCCTCCAGCAGATCGCGCGCCGTGCGATGCCCGTCGTTGCTGTTGGCAAAGACCGTCACCGCCTTGCCGGGGCTCACCCCCCAGCGGTTCAGATAGGCCCGCACGGCCCCGGCCATCATGATGCCGGGGCGGTCATTGTCCCGAAACGCGACCGGACGCTCCAAAGCCCCCGCCGCCAGCACCGTCCGTTTCGCCACGATCCGCCAGAAGCATTCCAGCGGCTGCCCATCGGGCCGATGTGCCAGGTGATGGCCGACCCGTTCCAATGCGCCATAGGTTCCCTGATCATAGGCACCGACCACGGTTGTCCGCGTCATCAGGCGCACGTTGTCCATCGCCGCCAACTCGCTCTGCACATCCTGCACCCAGGCGGCGCCGCTCATCCCGTCGATGAAGTCGTTTTCCGCCAGCAGCCGCCCGCCCGGTCGAAAATCCTCGTCCGCGACAATCACGTCTGCGCCGGCGCGCCCGGCGACCAAGGCCGCCATCAATCCCGCCGGCCCCGCCCCCACGATCAAAACATCGCAGAACGCATGGGCGCGTTCGTACCGGTCAGCATTGGCAATACCCGACAACGCCCCCAGCCCTGCGGCGCGCCGGATGACCGGCTCGTAGATCTTCTCCCAGAAAGCTCGGGGCCACATGAAGGTCTTGTAGTAAAATCCGGCCCCCAGAAACGGCGCGGCCAGATCGTTGACCGCCATCGCGTCGAAGCGCAGCGACGGCCACCGGTTCTGGCTGCGCGCCTCCAGCCCCTCGTACAGCTCCTGCACGGTTGCCCGCACGTTCGGATCACGGCCCGCGCCACGCCCCAGCGTGACCAGCGCATTCGGCTCCTCGCTCCCCGCCGTCAGGATCCCGCGCGGACGGTGATATTTGAACGATCGCCCGACCAGCAAGACATCATTGGCCAGCAGGGCTGATGCAAGTGTATCGCCTTCCAACCCGGCATATCGCACCCCGTCAAAGGTGAACGGCACCGAACTTGACCGATCCAGCAGCCCCTTGCCTGCAACCCTCATGCGTCCGCGTCCAACGCCAAAGCCACATCCAGAACCGAATGGCTCACCGTGTCCCGCTCTACCACCAGCCAGCTGCCGCAGCCGGCCTCGTGATACCACAGGTCCCGCGTTCTGCCCGCCGGGTTATCCCGCAGATAGACATAATCGCCCCAGGCCTCCTGCCCGGTTTCCGGATCCGGCCGGTCCAATGCAGCGCCGCGATAGTAAAACTCGCGCCGGTCCCGCTCGCCGCAGATCGGGCAGGTGATCCTCATGGCGCATCCCCCTGTTTCATCTCTTTCCAAATACTCAAATCCAGCGCCGATCCACGCGCCTTAATGAAGATTGTGCTGCGCACCGGTGCCCTCCTCGTCGAGGATGCCATGGCCGGTCCGGAACCGGTCCAGACGGAATCCTGTCGCAGTCGGATGCGGGCGACCTGTCGCGATCAGATGCGCAAAGCAATCTCCGGATGCCGGAACCGCCTTGAATCCGCCGTAGTTCCAGCCGCAATTCAGGAAAAGCCCATCGATCCCGGTCTGATCAATGACCGGTGACCCGTCGGGCGTCATATCCATGATCCCGCCCCAGCTGCGCAGAACTTTCGCCTTGCCGATCATCGGCATCAGGGTCATCCCCGCCTCCATCACATGCTCCACCGCCGGCAGGTTGCCGCGCGCCGCATAGGAGGCGTACATGTCGATATCGCCGCCGAACACCAGCCCGCCCTTGTCGGACTGGCTGATGTAGAAGTGCCCCATGCCAAAGGTGATCACCTGGTCGATCACCGGCTTCAGCCCCTCGGTGACAAAGGCCTGCAACACGTGGCTTTCCACCGGCAGGCGCATTCCGGCCATCGCCGCCACCTGGCTGGACCGTCCGGCCACCACGATGCCGACCTTGCCGGCGCGGATCGCCCCACGCGTGGTCTGCACGCCCCGCACGGCACCGCCCTCGATGTCGATGCCCGTTACCTCGCAGTTCTGGATCAGATCGACGCCTCGGCTGTCGGCGCCACGGGCATAGCCCCAGGCCACCGCGTCGTGGCGCGCGGTGCCGCCACGTTTGTGGTACAGCCCGCCATAGATGGGGAACCGCAAGTTGTCGAAATCGAGATAGGGCGCGAACCGGCGCACCCCGTCGCGGTCCAGCAGCACCGCATCGTCGCCCTGGTTGATCATCGCGTTGCCCCGCCGCGCCGCCGCGTCGCGCTGACCGTCGGAATGGAACAGGTTAATGATCCCGCGCTGGGAATGCATGACGTTGTAATTCAGATCCTGCTCCAGCCCCTCCCACAGCTTCAGCGAATGGGAATAGAACTCGGAGTTGCCGGGCAGAAAGTAATTGGCGCGCACGATCGTGGTGTTCCGACCGACATTGCCGCCACCGATATAGCCCTTCTCCAGCACCGCGATATTGCGCAGACCGTGAGTACGGGCCAGGTAATAGGCCGTGCTCAGCCCGTGACCGCCGCCGCCGATGATGATGATGTCATACTCTGACTTCGGTTCTGGATCGCGCCAATGCGGGGTCCAGCCCCGGTTTCCCGTCAAACCCTCCTTCAGAACGCGAAGACCGGAAAACCGCATTTGAAACTCCTTCTTGGCGCATTGGGTTCGCACGGATCAAAGCAACTCCGACAAGCAGTAGCAATCTCTTCACCGTTTCCCCTTGCCGCTTTTCGACAATTCCCGGTCTCCGGGCGACCTTCCACGCCAGTGACTGTCACTTGATTATCATCAAGGTGACGCCGTTGACCTCCACGCTACACCCCCCCGGTACCATTCGGGCGACAGATAATGGCCAAACAGATCATTTATTATTCCATGACCGGCAATACGAAACGGGTTTGCCAGCAACTGGCGGCGCAGCTCGGCTGTGACGCCGAAAGCATTCGCGCCCCGTTCGAAGGCAAACCGGGTCTGCTGAAGATCCTCAAGCTCGGCTATTTCGCCCTGACCCGCCGAAAGACACGGATCACCGCGCCCGCCGTGACCACCTCGGCCGATGATATCGTGATCCTCGGCGCGCAGATCTGGGCCGGCACACTGTCGACACCGATGCGCGAGTTTCTTACAACAGACCCTATCCTTCCGGATCGGGTGGCTCTGGTTCTGACCAGCGGAGATCCGAAATACCCGACGCAGGCATTTGACGAGTTCGCACGCCTGGTGGGGCAGAGCCCGGTAGCGCGTCTTCACGTCAGCGAAGCCGAGGCCAAGTCCGATTCCTTTGGCAAGAAGCTGGACGAGTTCCGCGCGGCGTTGCAGCAGCAAGGCGCAGCGTAACCGCGCCACTTCGCAGAAATACCCTAGAGTCCCTTTGCCCGATAGCTGGCCGCTACCTTGTTGATCGACACCAGATAGGCGGCGGTTCGCAGATCCTGGACATCGGCCCGGTCATGCCAGACCTCGCGCATCGATTGATAGGCGATGCGCATGGTATCATCCAAACCCGACCGTACGAGTTCCAGCTCGCCCGCGCCACGCAGGTATTTATCCTTGAAATCCGGCGACATAGACCAAGCATCGCCCAGGTAGTCATCCAGCCGCTGCAGCTCGTCGATAACAAGTTGATGCCGCGCTTCCTCCTGGCGTCGCTGCATCCTGCCGAAGCGAATGTGGCTCAGGTTCTTGACCCATTCGAAATAGGAGACCGTAACCCCGCCCGCATTGGCGTACATGTCCGGAATGATCACGGTCCCCTTTTGGCGCAACACATCGTCAGCACCGGCCGTAATCGGGCCGTTTGCGGCCTCGATGATCAGCGGCGCCTTGACCCGGGCCGCGTTTGACATGTTGATGACCCCCTCCAAAGCTGCGGGGATCAGAATATCGCAGTCCTCCTCCAGCAGGGTCGCCCCTTCTGCCACAAAGGTGGCATCGGGGAAGCCCGACACGCCGCCATGACCAGAAATCCAGTGATGCACCGCCTCCACATCCAGTCCTGCCGGATTGAACACCGCCCCGTCACGCTCAATCACGCCGGTAACGATGGCTCCGTCTTCTTCGGACAGGAACTTGGCCGCGTGAAAGCCGACGTTGCCCAATCCCTGCACGATGACACGCTTGCCGTCCAGCTTGCCGCTCAGCCCCGACTTTTCGATATCACGAGGATCGCGGAAGAACTCGCGCAACGCGTATTGCACACCCCGCCCGGTCGCCTCTACGCGGCCGGAAATTCCGCCCGCATTCAACGGCTTGCCCGTTACGCAGGCACGCGCGTTGATATCGGTGGTGTTCATCCGCGCATATTGGTCGGCAATCCACGCCATTTCCCGCTCGCCCGTACCCATGTCGGGCGCAGGCACGTTCTGGCTGGGGTGGATGAGATCACGCTTGGCCAACTCATAGGCAAACCTTCGGGTGATCAGCTCCAGTTCGTGTTCGTCATACTGCCGCGGGTCGATGCACAGCCCCCCCTTGGAGCCACCAAAGGGAGCCTCAACCAGCGCGCATTTGTAGGTCATCAGCGCCGCCAGAGCCTCCACCTCGTCCTGATTGACGGATGGGGCATACCGGATCCCGCCCTTGACCGGCTCCATATGTTCCGAATGCACGGACCGATAGCCGGTGAATGTCTGAATCTGGCCACGTAGCCGCACGCCGAACCGCACAGTGTATGTGGCGTTGCACACGCGGATCTTTTCCTCGAGCCCCGGCGGCAAATCCATCAGCGCCACCGCGCGGTTGAACATCATGTCGACGCTTTCGCGAAAGCTCGGCTCGTTTTTCCGTTTCATGGCTTGCCCTCCCTGACCAGCCTGCGACTCGCGGCGCAACCACATTGGTCCGAGACTATGATGGTTCGATTAAGAAGTGCGACATTTTTAATCATTTTCTTCACCCCCGCCCCCGCCCGCGACATAGCGGCGGGCCGAATCGGGCATCCGCGCGGATTGGTTCCAGCCGCGCAACAATCACGGGCCGGCGAAACCAACGTCGCAAAACTCGCAGCCAATTTACGGCAATTCGACCTGTTTCCGCCCCATTTCAGCCATCATCAAATGGCATCAACGGGATGGCGAAGTGTCTCCGCCGAAATGAACAGTGACGCGATAGTCTAAGAGGTAGATCATGTCCCCGCGCGCCCGCACAGCACAGATCATCGCCACCGGACGACCGGCTTCGTGCCGGAACCGCCTGCACAAATTCGCCCGCCGGTTTCGGAAGGATGAAAGCGGCACGCTGATCTTCTTCGGGGTCTACGTCTTTGTCATCCTGCTGATGTTCGGCGGCATCGGCATCGACCTGATGCGCGTGGAACGCGACCGGGCGGAACTGCAGTACACGCTGGACCGCGCCGTTCTGGCCGCCGCTGACCTGGACCAGACGCTGGACCCCGCCGATGTGGTCGCCGATTACTTCGAAAAGGCCGGCCTGTCGGAATACCTGGGCAGTGTCGTGGTCGATCAGGGGCTCAGCTTCCGCGAGGTGTCGGCCTCGGCAGCGGCAGACGTCAAGACACAGTTCATGCACATGACCGGGCGCGATACGCTTCTGGCACCGGCGGCAAGCACTGCCGAGGAACGCATCGGCGGCGTTGAAATCTCGATGGTTCTGGACGTGTCCGGCTCGATGAACAGCAACAACCGTCTGCCGAACCTCAAGATTGCCGCGCGCGACTTTGTCGATCAGATGGTCGACAACACCGAAGACGGCAAGCTTTCGATCTCGATCATTCCTTACGCCACGCAGGTCGCGACATCGGCAACCTTTATGAACGCCTTTGCCAACACCGGGGAGCATGATTATTCGTACTGCGCGAATTTCTCCGCCTCCGATTTCACGACAACCGCAATCGATCCGGCGGTCGAACTGAAGCGGACGATGCATTTCGATGTCTGGGACGACTACGACGGTCGTGACAACGACCCGATGGACCTGGTTCGCCGGCCGATCTGCGAGGCGAAGTCCAGCCGTCACATTCTTCCCGTGCAAAAAAGCCGGGACACGATGAAGACCTTCATTTCCAACCTGACGGCCAACGGCAATACTTCGATCGACATCGGGATGAAATGGGGCGCCGCCCTGCTCGACCCCAGCCTGCGCCCGGTCATCGACCACCTGATCGACGCCGAAATCGTGGACGCGGAATTCGACGCCCGCCCGCACGCCTATGACGACGGTGAAACGCTCAAGGTTGTGGTGCTAATGACGGACGGGCAGAACACCAGCCAGTACTACCTGGAAGACGGCTACCGGTCCGGCGAATCCAATATCTGGTGGAACGACGAAGAAGAGGAATACTCCGTCTACATCGGCCTTGATGTTGATGACGAGGACAACGACGGCAACACGCAGGAGCCGCTGTTCTTCTGGCCCATGGACAACACCTGGCATGACCACGCCTACGGCGAGGGAACTTACGAAGAAACCACTTATGAGGAGACCGACAACTGTGTCTCCTATCGTCGAAACGGGTCGTGCCGCCGCTATCAGCGTATTGCCACAACAGTCACCGTCGACGAACCCGGCAGCGCAGAGATCGTGACCTACCCTGACCTATGGGCCTACACCTCGATGGAGTCGATTGTCGAGGATCTGTACGAACCCTGGATGAACGACGATCAGGCCTGGAATGACTGGTACTACAGGGTCCGCAGCTACGTGAACGGATCGGCAAAGGACGCCCGTGTCGATGCGATCTGCGACGCGGTCAAGGCACAGAACGTTATCATCTTTACCATCGGGTTCGAAGCGCCCAATCACGGGCTGAACGTCCTGCGCGAATGCGCCAGTTCACCTGCGCATTTCTTCGACGTCGAAGGCGGCGGACTGTCGGATGCTTTTGCATCCATCGCTTCTTCGATCCGCAAACTGAGGCTGACGCAATGAAGATATGGTTGAAAAGAAAACTCTCCCGGTTTTCACGCTCCGAGAACGGCAGTTCCACGATCGAATTCGCCATCACCTTTCCGTCGGTGATTTTCCTGATGCTGTCCGGGATTGAGCTGGGCTTTGTAAACCTCCATCACTCAATGCTGGAACGGGCCATGGACCTGACCGTGCGGGAAATTCGCCTGGGCACGGGCGCGGCTCCTCAGCATGACGAGATCAAGGACCGGATCTGTGCACGCGCCGGATTCATCGAAGAGTGCGGCAACAACCTGAAACTCGAAATGGTTCAGGTGGACCCGCGCAACTGGGCCGGCATCAGCGCCAACCCCGATTGCACCGACAAATCCGAGGACGTGAACCCGGTTCGTAACTTTGTTAACGGGCTGGACAATGAACTGATGATACTTCGGGCCTGCGCCAAGATCGACCCGGTGTTCCCGACCACTGGCCTGGGGTCCAACATGCAGAAAGACGACTTCGGCCAGTACTCGCTTGTTGCGACCTCTGTCTTCGTCCAGGAACCTAGGTAAACGCTATGAAGGATACCCGAGTTCATATCCGCCCCTTCGCTTCGCTACGCAATGGTATCAAGGCGTTTTGGCGCGACAGCAGCGGCAACGTTACTATCGAATTCGTCCTAGTGATGCCAATTCTGTTCTGGGCCTTCATGGCGACATACGTGTTCTTTGACGGGTATCGTCAGAGCACCGTGAACCTCAAGGCCGCCTATGCTATCGGCGACCTCATCTCGCGCGAGACTGACGCGGTCAACGACGCCTATGTCGACAGTATGTATGAATTGTACAAACTGATGGTCCGGGCGCGCACAGAGACCAAGATGCGCATTACCATTGTCCGCTTTGACCAGCAGGATGACCGGTATTACGTCGACTGGTCCAAGGAACGCGGATACGGCACCGTTCGCGACAACGAATCGATCAAGGGCATCACCAGTGAACTGCCGGTCATGCCGGACAACGAACGGGTGATCCTGATCGAAACGCGGAACAAGTTTGTTCCCCTGTTCAACGTCGGCATGAAGAACAAGCAGCTGAAGAATATGATCTTTACCCGCCCACGGTTCGCGCCGCAGGTGGTCTGGGAAGATACCTGATCAGTCCAGCGGATCGCCGCCCTGATCGCGCTGCATCAGCATTGCCGCCAGGATCTCGGACATCGCCTTGGTTTGGGCTCCCGGCGTCACCCCGCCGACGCCGATCCGACGGCCAAGTCGCCACCACAGCCCCGGTCGCCACGCCCTATCCCCTTTGGAATGGGTGCGAACCAGAAAGCCGTTTGACGGTTTAAACGCAAACGCCCCCCGTTCGACCGCGGCCACATCCTCGATCCGCACAAGGACCGTACCGTCGCTGGATCGCAGTTCGTCCTGCGTCAACTCGATGTGCTGTTCGGTGGCGCGGCGCATCTTTTCCGCTGTCCACAGCGCCAGAATGCCTGTCGCGATCAAGAACACTTGCCAGCCCAGCTGTGGCGGCGACCGGAACGCGACATAGATCACGATCATACCTACGCCAATCAGCATTCCCACGCCGATCCATCGGCGCGGGACAGACGCCTTGACCGACGCCAAAACCTCTTCGTTCATGTGATCCTCCACCCTGGTGCCGTTGCCCGCCAACCGGGCGCGCCGCACATAGCCCGGATCGCCCGGACAGAACAGCCTATTCGGCGGCCGGGCGCCGGGCGGGCACTTCGCCGCCTCGTTCCTCCGGTTCGTCATCCATCATTTCAGGCGGGAAACCTGGCGCGCGCACATCCAGCCCGGTGGCGTCTTCCAACCGCCGAATGATATTGGGCGACAGTTCGCGCGGGCCATAGCGGTCGATAGCATCCTGAAACAGCCGGATCAGCAGGGGGTTGAGTTCAAGCGGAACTTGGGCGCGGTCGGCAACGTCCTGGAACAGCCCGATGTCCTTGGCCACCAGATCCATCGTAAACGAAATGTCTCGGCTTCCGTTCAGGATCACCTGACTTTCGGTCTCGTGCACAAATGAAGTGCCCGAACTGATCCGGATCGCCTCATATGCTGTGCCCAAGTCCATGCCCGCGCCCTTGCACACGGTCAGCGCCTCGGCGCAGCTAACCAGATTGGCCGTCGCGAGGTAATTGGTCACCACCTTGAGCACGCTGGCGGTGCCCAGAGAACCGGTATGCAGGATGCGTCGCCCCATAACCGTCAGGAGCGGTAGAATCCGATCAAAGGTGCCACGTTCGCAACCGGCAAAAATGCTGATGTTGCCGGTTGCGGCCCGGTGGCAGCCACCCGAAACCGGGCAATCGACCGCCGCGCCGCCACGCGCGATCACCTCGGCCCCCAGCCTTTTGACCTCGGCCTCATCTGTAGTGGACATCTCCATCCAGATCTTGTCTTTGGTCACTTCAGGCAGCATCTGATCCATCACAGTAGCCGAGGCAGCCGGGCTGGGCAGGCAGGTGATCACCGCGTCGCAATCCCGCATCAGGACCGCCGGATCGCCCCCCGTCAGCGCACCCTGTGCCGCAAAACTGGCCACCCGGGCGGCATCGAGATCATGCACCATCAGGTCGACACCGTTGCGCAGCAGGCTGCCAGCCAGTTTGCCGCCGACGTTGCCCAATCCGATGAAACCGACCCGCATGAGAAGCGCCTTTCGTGAAGCAGGGTTTGATGCCCTCACTTTGCGCCTCGCCTATGAAATAGAGAAATGATATTAATTCAGTCAATTACCAAACTATTTTTATCATTAATTGGTAAATCGAAA
>ENA-OWNT01005439-OWNT01005439.1-seawater-metagenome-genome-assembly--contig:-NODE-5439-length-10500-cov-4.246282_pt1 | contig 10500 bp, 14 predicted proteins | sample MGYA00238136_ERZ651165 | MGnify/ENA primary metagenome ERZ651165 (study PRJEB26861, sample SAMN08777766) | seawater metagenome | isolation source: coastal seawater | place: USA: Florida | collected...
CGAAGGAACGAACGAAGGAACGAACGAACGAAAGGATTGCAGCTGCGACGACGCTGCGACGCTGCGATCGTTCACCACTTTGCTTTGTTCGTAAATCTGAGAAATTTTCAGAATTTCTGAATAGATTTTTATTTTTATGCTTACGGTTTTCATTAAAAGGTAATGTACACTATTACCCATTATAATTTCAGAAATCAAACTTTGATTTTGTAATTACGGTTTGATATATCAGTGATTCATGTGGGACACTTTCGCAGACAACTCGTAGTGACCACAGTATGTCATAACCCAGAAAATTGCGGTACTTCTAAAGACAGTACATTGAAAACAGTATTTTTGCATTCTTCGCTGCTCAGTTTTGTGGGGAACACTACATGGAACTCATTCTGAAAGTATCGCAAATTACAATGGCTATCAAAGGGAATTATAAACGTACAATGTGTACTGCAGTCTTCATTCGCCTACTTTTGCGTCGTTGTCGTGACGTTGAGGACTGAGATGTTCAATACATCAAGTCAATTGTAGAGCGTACTTTAGTATGTTAGTACCACCAAAACTGCTATTTTGTAAGTTGGTGCTGTTGAAGTTTGCGGCTGGCGTGTTTGGTGTTCGTTGTTCGTTCGTTGTTCGTTCGTTGTTCGTTCGAACTTTCGTTGTTGCGTTGTTACGGCGCACAAAAGGTTGGCGACAGGTTTGTTTGTTTGACGGCGTCTTGCTCTGGTCGCTTTGTTCGATATTGTGATGGCGTGTTGTCGCTGTGCAGGAAGTGATGGTGGCAGTGATAGTGGTATTGGAATTGGTGGTTGTAGTGGTGACCTTGCAGGTAACAACAACAAAAACAACACGGCAACCAACCAACCCGACGAGATACGTGGTCAAAGCACGACGTGGCACCATTCGCCACGGCTCGATATGGCTTGGGGTTCAGAGTCGTGTGCTGGGAAGGGACACGTTGCTGTAGGCACCGCTTGCTGGGCTGGAGACGTGGACACGCCGCAAGCAAGCGCAGCACTCGTATGTGTTGACGTACTTTGAAAGCAATGAATTGGCAGAAAATCAACAACGGATATTTGAATTATGTAGTCGTTTCTACAGGGACCCACGCCCGGCGCGTAATAGGATTCATGGCGAAGCTATACTTGTTGGAGGTGGGGATAGAGAAACCAGTCGTACGCGGAGCACTGGCATCGTCATAGAGCCGTCTCTGGTTGTCAGATGGAGAGAAGGAGGTTAGGGAGTCCGCGCGGTGTGTCCGCGGACGTCTACCTCGACACAGAAGAGCGTCGGGACAAAAGTCCCAATTTATGTGCCCACCACATAAAAAATGCAGTAATTGTTGTTCTCATGGTTGTCATCATCGTTTTGCTCCGGTGGCACTTTGCTGACGAACCCGTCGCCCGCGACTGGCCCTCCACTCTTCGCGACAACCACAACCACGAGCCTGTCTTCAACGACAACGACGTGGATATCCTGTCTGAGACAACCAACAACGCTGCGTCTAGCACCACAGTTGCAAGCAATGATGACGGTCGCGATTACTATGCCAATGTACGGCAACCGAAACTAGAGACCACTGCGTTTTCGGATTTTGTGTGGTTGGCTTCTCATCCCTTCTCGGGTAGCCATCTCACTCGAAAAGTTGTGGAAGCGGCGACACATCGCCCCACGTACAGCATTTACAATGAGGACGGTCTGCACGGCAAGCATCTCCCAGGACTTGACTTGCCAATTCGAACAAGCGCGCAAATTGAAGAATACCTCGCTCACAACACACGATTCGACTCTTATGAGCCTCGACGCAAGTGCGAATCTCTCGTAGTGAAGACCCACATGCCGTACTCACCGTCAGTTGCGCGTCGCACACCTTTGGCAGCGCTCTCCGCCCTTTTCAAAACTAACTACGTAGCCCGTCACGATGATTATTGTGTGGTTTTCGTCTCCTAATAGGTACGCAGAGTCATGGCAGAAACAAGACTTCCCTCAGTGGGCATCTGCACACGAGGTCCAAATCAGGAGCATCCGGTTGATTCGCAATCCGTGGGACCAAGTAAGAAAGATTGTCGTCCACGTATGCGTGGCTCGTGCCTCTGGCCATCCTATTTTGGCGGCAGAGGCTTCGAACCGTTTCCATGACTTGAATTCCTGCGCGTGGCATTTTAGGTGATGCGAATGATCCAATCTCTCCCAAGCAGCGCGCCCACAGAGTCTCACCTGCGCTCAGCGAGCCGGAGATACGTGAAATTCCACCATTATTGGGAGGAAGTAGAAAGACGTGCCAAGAAGAACCATCCCACACTCGATCCTGATTGCGAGCATGATCAAAGTCGCTCACCGGCTCTCGTGGTCAGATACGAGGATCTGTGTACAAATCTTGACGAGACTATGGTGCGTGCTGGTGGCGGGAACACTGTCCGCGTCAGGACGCAGTGAATGTCGTTGTTCATTGTCGGTGCTGCACAGGATAAAGTGCTGAATTTTCTTGGCTACGACAACTCAGATGACAACGTGAGTGCCGGCAGGGTCACTATTTGGCTGTCACAGTGCGACAAGTGATGGTCAAATTGTACTGTGTCTAGGACAAAGAGTTGTATTCGAAGTCATTGCTCGCGAAAGTCCTTGAGAATGAACGGTTGCACGATCCATCAACTCAGATCGGGAAGCACTCCTTTTCGCTGCCATCGTCGGGAGCTGAAGGTGCGTTCGCAGGCTCAAGTGGTCGCAAGTGGGTTGTTACGGAGTGCTGGTGTGATTCCTTTTTTTCGTTTGTTTTGTTCAGGCGAGAATGTGTTCACACGCAAGCACTTTGAAGTCATCAACCGAACTTGTTGGTGCGTGCACACTGACGCGTCGAGAAGGTGCTCGTTGTTTATTCGTCGTTTCATGTCCTACTGTTTGCACGCGGTGCAGGTCGGTGATCAAGAGATACGGATTTTGGGATTTTGTCCCACAACAGTGGTTGTCTGCGCACTCTATTATTACACCCTAAGTTACTCAAAGCAAAGCGACCCATGATCACCGCTTACGAAGCGCCACATCGCACAAAGTAGATGTTCCAAATAATGAAAGCAATAACCTTACAGTTGGCTTCTGTGCTACTTGAGTTTGGCGTGACTGCTGGCGGTGTCTATGCGGCGTGTATTCCTGCCTCAAATTCCTCTTTGGTTGTGCGAGTGCACTCGTTGTGGCACAACACACCAGATGCAGAGCCTTGCACGAGCTGGCCTTTGACAATTTTTACATAGGAATCACAAGATGGTGTTTTGAAGTAAACATTTTCGTAAAATACTTGGACTCCGTTCGTGGCTCCTGTACGATTCACAGTGAAACCCTCCCAATTCAAAATTGTGCCAGGAACAGGTGTGTACAGCTCTTGCTCGTGGAAAGTACACGGATCGTTAGCGCAGCCACCGTGAATCTCCATGCGAACAAATTGTCCGTGCGCGGCTTGGCCTTCACCGGTCGGCAGATACTCCCAGTAATCATACTCTAGCCCGTTGGACGCAGACGTGAAATACTCGGTCGAGCCTTGAACTATATTCGCTTCTGTCCCGACGCAAAAAGAATTGTCGAGACACTTGTAATATCCTGAAACATCACAAGTTGGGTAGGCCGTGTTGCTGGTTTGTGCGTACGTTAGAGCGACCGACGCAACAACCAGAGAGATGATGGAAATAACAGACGCGACACCTACACCTGCCTTGAGTCCGCAACCAGGGCGTCGCACGGCGCTACCATGCTGCTGCGATGGGAGAAGATACTTGTCGGAACTGTCGTCCATGACGGAGTCTTTAGTCCTAATTTCAGGAGATAACTTGCAAGCTCAACAGTTGTTTTTGGGAGGGTGCGACATTAAAAATATGCGAGTAAATATAGCCGAAGCACAGCCGTTTCCAAGTTTTAACGCTTGAACGCAACAAGAGCGCTGTCCAATTGCTTTGCTGCGTGGTGCATCAGTTAGAGTCACCATCAGTTATACTGCATGTCATGTGTGGGGTCACCAAATACCAGACCGGACACCACACAACACCAAATCATCACTCCGCCGCAATTCAGCTGTCCACTATCGGGCGGTGATATCGACCATACATCTTTCGGCAACCCCGCAATCGGGAACGGCAAGAAACGCAGTCAGTAGGCCCACAACCGCTACGCACTACGACTGACTGCAACACTAACCGCAAAGCCGCAACGAACGGCAACGCTGCAACACCACAAAGAACGGCAACGCCGCAACGCCGCAACGCTGCAACGCCGCAACGCTGCAACGCCGCAACGAACGACAACGAACTGCGACGAACGACAACGAACTGCGACGAACCGCGACGAACGGCAACCCGCAACCCGCAACCCGCAACCGGCTACTGCGCTACTGCCCGCAATTCAGTGGCCACTTACGCACTTGCGCACTTGCGTGCGTGTGTTGTTGGTTGTTGGTGCAACAACGAACGCAACAACCAACCAAATAAATCGTCACCAACACAGTGCGTGTGACTGCCGAACTGACTGCGTGTATGTCCTTCTATCGCAGTAAATCAAGTACCTTCAGTACTGACATCACTTCCCTCAACCAGCACACAACGAAATACCATAAAACATCATCCCAAAAGTACTGCACAAAATACGTACTCAAAGTACGATACTACATCAGGCATTCATTTGGGTATAACAGTGCGGGGAAATAATACTGTAAACAAGAATACCAAAAGTACGAATAATAATGTTTGCAGCTTTTTGTTCAATCTGCAGTGACGCAGTGACCTTCTTCGTCGCGCGAAAGCGCGGCGCGAAGGCGCGAGGACGCGCGCGCCGCGCGGCACGCGACGACGCTGCGACGCTGTGGACAAGCATCGGACTCTCAACACTCAACCAACCAAGCAAGGACACACACACACACACACAGACACTGCGACTGGAAAGCAATTGTCTGTAAGTGACGATGAGTTGGGGCGTTATGGGCACGTTTCGGGATGGGAAGTGGATTGACGAGGTGTGGCGGCACATGGCGCATGTGGCAATTTGGAAGTTTGGGATGCGGGTCTGGATGCCGCTTCGCGGAAGCTGCTTGAGACAGCGGAACGGCGAAGGGTTCGTTTAGCAATATGATTGCCATCGGAAGTTGCAGGATGGCATAGAACGTGGATGTGAGCCAGCGTAACGAGAGGTGTGGTTTCAAATAAGGCCGATTTTTGCTGAAATTGAACGAGTGTGTGAAGGCGGGGCTGCTCGGTTGCCTGAAGGGCGCCAGCGACAGCAGAAGGTAGGGTTGCGTCGGGTTGGTGTTGCCATCGGTCTATTGGGGGATCCGAAGCGCCCAGATCGCTTTTTCTTTAGAATATCCTGCGTACGCGCGGAGCGATCATGAAAGACAGTGACAGCGGAGTGCTTGCGCAATCGGAGACCGACCCAGTGTCAAGTGCACGCGAGGAAGTGGTGGCAGTTGGCATGTGCAGCTCACAGGAAGTTTCATCTGTTCCCAATTGCGAGAAACAAAATGATTCCCATAAAAACGCGCAGTGGCGCCAAAACTTGAAAGTTGGTGACTTGGTAGACGTTTTCGTTGATTCGAGGTGGTGCGAAGGAATAGTTTGCACGGTTCCCACGCCCAACCACGAGTGTAACTCCTCAACTGAATCAAATGAGGATGAGGTAGAGAGACTCGCTGGTGCTGAGGAATCAAAATCGATCGAAGTCAGCAATACTCCTCCCGAGAGCAAGCTAGACACTCCCACGGAAGCGCCTGTTGCAACTGTCGTTAAGAATGATGACATGGCCACAATTGATGACGACTGCAAATCTACCCAGTTATCAAAATCGAAGCGTTTCGAGTCAAAAGTTGAGACCGACGACGCAGATGAAATCGCCATCAAAGTACGACGTGAAGTTGCATTAGTAGTACGCGCCCGTCGCTCCGGCGTCACAAACGAAGAGGCCCCAGTGCAAGGAGATATCAGCCAACCGTTTACGCGCGTGAGCGACTGGCGTGGGCAGCTGCGGAAAGGAATGAAGGTATGCCACTTCTCTCTTGACATCTTGCAACCGGACGCCTGAACGTTACGGCTCACTACAACATGCGTTTAGGTCGAAGTGTTCGTGCCGGCGCGTAACACGAAAACTGCGAAGTCTGCCGGTACATGGCAAAGACGCCGGGTCGAGAAAATTGATTTCGTGAAACGAGAGCTGACCGTCACAGCCGGGTGGGCCCGTCTTTGTTGTGGTTGCTCGTGTGGTAGTTGCTGTTCGGTCTTCACCTGTTGCCTCTGGACTTTGTGTCACGCCAGTACGAATAGTCAAAGCGGAAATGTCCTGCATGCCAAGGGCAGACTTCCAATCAAGAACAAGAAGAAGCGGCGAAAACAGGCTCGGCAGCACGGTGCTAGCACGTTCGGCCAATACTCGGCTCTTGCAGATCATCACGGGTCGAACCGCAAACAAAAGCCGGTAGAAACGTTGAGCTTGGACTCAGACGGTGTGCGTGAGGTGTTTATTACAATATCAGCAGGGTCCAAGACCGCGTGGTCGAAAGACAAGCCTGATTCACTGAAGCAACCCAAAGAGAAAACTACTCGCCAGTTTGATTCTGAACGGGGACAGAGGCGGCTGAGGCACGCTAAGCCTGCGGGCCTCCGTAATCTAGGCAATACGTGAGTAATCTATGGTGCGAGCACATTCGGTGCATTTGGTCATGACAGTAACGTGTTCTGCGGGTGTCCCCACAATATAGGTGCTTCATGAATTCAGTGCTACAGTGTCTGTTTTCACTGCAGCCATTAACGCATGTGTTACTCGATTCAAGGTAACATTCGTTGCGTTGCGTTGATATCACGCTTGATAGCACATGCTCACGAGAGAAATGTTCGTAGGTGGGTCGACTCTGAAGTGAACACCACAAACTTTCTTGGCACCGGCGGTCGGTTAGCCCGCTCATTCAGCCGCCTTGTGCAACACGTGGCGGAGGCTACACTTGCTGAACGAAAAGGCCCACTGGGGATGTTTAAAGCGACCCTCGGCACTTTCGCTCCAACATTCGCTGGCACTCGCCAGGAAGACGCCATGGAATTCTTTGACAAGTTGATGGATTTATTGCACGAAGACCTTAACAGAATTCGTGGGAAGAAGCCGTACTTTGAGAAAGAGGAACCGGCCGTGGTAGAGTGATGGCTGTGATGCTGTTGCATAGTTTGCTGTCTGTTTCTCTCTTATTGTCGCTGTGTGGTAGGATGTTCCGGATACCGACGTTGCGGATCTGAGCTGGAAACACCACCTCCTGCGCAATGATTCGGTTGGATTTTGGCGCTGTTGCAGTGGCCACAGGATGCAATTCCGTGACCTTGTGGCGTTGCAATAATATTTGTAGGCCATCGTCGACGTGTTCCAAGGACAGTTCAAAAGCCATTTAACATGCCCAGATTGCGATGGTGTTTCGCGGACATTTGATGCATTTTCTACAATACCTTGCCCGTTGCCCGCACCAATCGCCATGCGCACGTCCAAGCACCGCTCTAAATCAAAGAAGCGTGGCAAGAAAGGACGAAAGAGCCGGTCTCATCGACAGCAGTACACGGAGCCAGAACCCAAAGCAGTGGCCGAGCAACGGAACCGAAAATTGAACCTGCAGGGCTGCTTGGAGCGGTATGAGTGTCGCAAGTTGCTGCTGCTGCTGCCAACATGATTAGCCAAATCCAATCGAACTCACTCTGACACCGTGCATGCAGCTTCTCGGCACGAGAGCAGTTGAGTGGTATGGACACCTGGTTTTGTCCGACATGCAAAGATCATGTTCAAGCATGGAAAAAAATGGATTTGTGGAGACTTCCACCTGTCATTGTTTTCCAGTTGAAGCGATTCTCCTCGAAAGAAGTTCGACGAGGTCAGTGAGGAGTGCTTGGTGTGGTGTTGATGGTGACTTTTGCCGTGATGGATTCAGCACATTGTAGGCTATTCGTCGCGGACCACCCGGCAAAAACTTACAGAAAGTGTGGATTTTCCCTTCGATATTGATATGAACCGGTCGGTTTGCCTGTCGGTGATTGTTACATTCTTGCAATGAGCTCACGATTGAAACGATGATATGACAGGCACGTCCTCCGAGACAACGACGCTGAAGATAGCGATGACCTTCTCTACGAACTAGTTGGGGTCGTTAATCACAGTGGCGGCTTGACTGGAGGGCACTACACTGCGTATGTGCGTCGAAAAGTCAACCCTGAACGCAAAGGTCATCGTTCTGCAGCTAACGGCGACGACGACGAAGGAGACGACAACGATGATCATCGCACGGCGCTGCAGGCGTATCAGCAGGACCACCGTTGGTGTGTTGGTGATGATTGCTCCTTGGTGCCATATGTGCGTACGTCAATCACTGGCTCTTGTCGTGGTCTGCGCTGTTGTGCATCGTAGGTTTTTCTGCAACGACTCGTCAACGTCGAAGGCATCCACGAACTCAATTCGCAGCAACATGGTGAGTTGGCAACGGCGTTATGATCTGTAAATTCGGCGTCCATGATGACAACACAACACTTACACAATTCAACTGTTCCGCGTAGGCGTACTTGCTGTTCTATGAGCGCACTTCTGATGCAAATGAATTCCGAAGACGAATGGCGGAGCGCAACGGAGTTGTGCTACCGCAGCGGAGCGAATCAGATAAACCTGTCGAAGCGGTTCCTGCGTCAGGCGATGCCACTGCGGGCGAGGGCGAATCGAAGCAGGACGCAGCGTGACTGCCGTGCGCAACGCAGGGCAGGGAGTCTCGAGGAAGAAGCAGGACGCGGCGTGTTGAATGCTAAGTTTTATGCCACGGCTTTCATCGTGATCAAAGTTCATACTCGACCTCATGCAACTTTTCCAAAAGTGGCCAAAAAGCTGCCGTCGTTTGGTATCAGATTTTTATTGCGAGGAGGTTCCACGGACTCCACAATTTTTGTGCGCTTTTTGTCTCCTGCTTCCTGCGTCGCTGACGAAATTTTGGTTTTTCCTGCGGAGTGGGTGGGAGAGAACGCATGTCACTACAAGATCCAAAGTACGGCGGGCGAGCGTAGAACGAGCAAGTCGGCGTGCCTGTTTTCTGCTTTGGGGTGTCATCAGAAAATCCCGCCTTTGCGTTAATTTCCTTTCTAATCTTTGCGAGACGCTTTGCCTGCAATCCAAAACGTCAATGATAAAAGCACCCGTCACAAACACCGTGTCCGAATTCCACACAACGACAAACCTCCTTTTTTCTTTTGCGCTCTTTTCTGCGCTTCTCAGTTTTCTTGTTGCATTCCTCCTGATTGCGAGCCAGTCGCAGCTCCCATTCCTGAACAATGGAGAGGACTTCAAGTATATTTGTTCGTGGACGCAGAACACACCCAGAATTGCACGTACCGCTTTTTGTTCTGCCTTCTTTTTAATTTGTTCGTTTCTTTCGAGCCGGCGGTTTTCACGGTCACGTGCGTGACGGTATGTGTGGTACTCGCCCGACCCAGCGCCTGCGGTACTTCCGTACGCATTGACAACTTTTTCGGTGAGTCCCTTCTTGCGGCCATGTTCATCGTACAGCTCCTCTTTGGACTTTGGACTTTTCTCGACAAGCTCCCCAGTTTCTTTGTCAGCAACTTTGCCTGTGGCCAATTCATACGATAGAGCTGGCACACGGGTGTCCGTGTCTTTGAACGCTTGTACTGTGGTGTATCGCCCCATGGTACAACTTGCTATCAATGCAGTGCCCAGGTCGTAGGGATCCTGGCAACAACAACCAGGAACGGCAGAATCACGAAGTCGAAAATAGTTTCGTTTCCACCACGATAGAATTGCCCGTCACAAAGAATTCAAGCCTGGCGGACGAAGCTGCCACAACGTTAAGTGCGGTCGTCAGCTGTCGTCGTCGTCGTCGTCGTCGTGGCGCGTCGTCGTTGTTATTTCTGTGAAATCGTGATGGCGTGGGGGGTTCCCTCAACGTCTGCCGGCGTCTCTCGTTTCGTCTCTTGTATGTTGTCGTCTCTCGTCTCTCGTCTCGCGTCTCTCGTCGTCTATCGTCAGATGTCCGTCATCTATCGTCGTCATCGTTGGTCGTCCGCTGTCTGTTGTCGTCTGTCGTCGTCGTTTGCAGTCCACCGTCTGTCGTCGTCGTCTGTCGCCGTTTGCAGTCCGCCGTCTGCCGTCTGTCGTCGTCGTCGTCATCGTCGTCGTTTGGAGTCCGCCGTCTGTCGTCGTCGTCGTCGTCGTCGTCGTCGTCATCGTCGTCGTTGCGTTGTTGCAATGACTTGGGATGAGTTGGCGACTTCGTTCGTTCGTTCGTCGATGTTCGTTCGACAGACAAACGAACGACGATAGTGAGTGAGTGAGTGACACTGCCAGAGACCGACTGACCAGCGAGCGACCAGCGCGCTCTGAAGTGAACTAATAAACCCCTCATCGATGTCGTTTCCTAATTTGGAGGTTCGTTCGTTTGTTCGTTCGTTCGTTGCTCGCTGCCGTTTCTTTTGCCATCGGCTGTCGTCGTCGCGTCGTCGTCGTCGTCGT
>ENA-OWNT01005441-OWNT01005441.1-seawater-metagenome-genome-assembly--contig:-NODE-5441-length-10497-cov-4.495969_pt1 | contig 10497 bp, 13 predicted proteins | sample MGYA00238136_ERZ651165 | MGnify/ENA primary metagenome ERZ651165 (study PRJEB26861, sample SAMN08777766) | seawater metagenome | isolation source: coastal seawater | place: USA: Florida | collected...
TCGTTCGTTCGTTCGTTCGTTCGTTCGTTCGTTCGTTCGTTCGTTCGTTCGTTCGTTCGTTCGTTCGTTCGTTCGTTAGTTCGTTCGTTAGTTCGTTCGTTAGTTCGTTTGTTGGCTGACAAATTCATCACGTCCATCTTGTTCATTCGTCCGCGTGCTTCGCCTTTCGTCCCTGCTCGCGATGCATCGTGGTCGAGGGCCGATTCAACGACGTTGTAGCACTGTGGTGCGCGCTTGGCTGACGCACTGGCAAGATTGGACGAAGTGGGGGTCACAGTTCGTTGCCTTGGCTGCGGGTTGGGGTTGTTTGTGCCTTGATTTGGGCTTGACTGGTTGTGCATTGCTCAGACTGATTTTATTGGACTGACCATGACGAAGCACACAGCCGTGTTGTGGCCGTGGCCATCGCCTGCAAGGGAGTAAACCTACCAATGCCTGAAGTGCTGTGTAATGTGCAACCGTTGTGCGGTAGTGCTGCCAAATTGAGGGGCATGCTTACCCAAGCAATTCATCCAGCTTTAAACCGAACACGCACAAAGTGAAGTGTCGAAATTCTGTGGGAACTCGTTTGCATTCCTTTATTTTCGGTGACGAGGATGAGTGAAACGTATACAAACTAAAGGAACGACACTCGAAAACTTATTGCAGTTGGAACCGCGTTCGTAGCAGCACTCGGCGCTGGCGGCGCACCATCATGTCGTCATGGGGTCAGGACTTAATGAAGTACAAGCAGGAAAAACTGCGGACTCCGTGGGATGTTGACGGGGGACCAGCTTTGAATGAGCGTGTCCGGTGGTCAGAGTTGTCACGACAGCAACGCGCATTTAATCCGCTTCTACAAAGGGATGTGTCGACGGCTGCTGAGCGATCCAGACAAGCAGCCGAGCAGGAACGCAAAAGACTCGCGGCAGAAAAAGCAATGAACAACAGATTGAAAACTACCTACATTCACTACGATGTTGTCACGAACCAGACCAAGTATCCTTCGAAAGTCCCTGCTCCAAAAAAGAATTTTGTTATTGCTGACACTAGGACCGACTACAACATTGTCAACTTTGGCGAACACTTCAATAAGAATCGCTGGGATCAATTCACAACGGCAAAACCGAAAGATTTGGGGAAGAAGACCGATTTCCCAGCCGACATCACGTACGCCAAAGATTTTGACATTGTGTCGACAAAGTACAAAAATAATCATGACGAGCGCGTGCAGCAAGAGTTCAATACAACTCTAGCGGCCAAAAAGGAACAGTTCCGATCGCGCAACGTGTTCAATCCGGTCCGCGGCACGTTTTTCGATAAAGAAAAGGAGATAGCGTTTCGGTTGCGCCGCAAAGAATTCATGGAGCAGCACTCGCAAAGATATGATCCACCAGAGCACCTCCAGGACACAGACGGGGCGTTGTACAACATTCTCAACAATGAAGTTTACGACCCAACCGGGATCGCTCGAAAAGAAGCTTATGACAATAGGAGCCTTGAAACACGGAAAAAGAAGGTTGAATTTGAAGCCAAAGTCAAAGAACGTCAAGCGCAGGAGTATGAGTTGATGCTCAGCCGCAAGTTAGCACGCGTGTCACACCAGAGAGATGCAGCCCAGCGAGCCCGTGGATACGATCCGGTCACGAACGAGCCTTTCTCTGGTGTTGGGGCTAAGAAATTGGCACCATCACAGCAGAAGCGCAAGTTGTCTCCATGGGAGCAGGCCATGCACGCTTCCTCGAAAGTGCTGGGCAGCGATGCTGCACGACGAACCCGGGCCCAATCTACAGGTCGACGAGCGTTGAGCTCTTCCGGGTCGCGAGTGGTGTCCAGAACAGCAACTGCGACACGACGGCCTGAGGGTCCTGGAGTCCCGTTCATCCCACGAGAGCGCAAAATGACTTCCAGTCGAACACGAGGACGGACAGGACGCGTCAACAAGCACGCATAGCTAATTCCAGTCGAGGGAGAAAATAAATGTAATCATGTTTCAAAAGCGGGAATAGCAATCAAAGTTCGCCTCCATTACTCTAAATTGTTGAGATTATTGATTCAAAATTTACTCGAGTGCTCGAAAGCGTTTTGCAGTTGCCGTACGAACTGCGGAGCGTCTGGAGCATTGTATTCTCTGGCGGTATGCAGCTGCTTTACGACATTCTACGACTCTGTCTGCGCAAGTATTCGCGAATTTCGCTGTTCGCTGCCTTCGCGATGCCCGATTCAATTGATGCTATGTTGGCCTAGTTGTGTCGAGAGAGGGGTCACGCTTGGCCGTGACTACAGCAAATGCAGAAAAGTGTACGCACCTTCAACTTGACCAGAGTTTTGACGCAATCGAAAAATCCTCGATGAGCAGCGATATTGAGAGGGCACCACACGCCATCATTCGTGCTCTTGTTGACGTCTGCCTTCAACTTCAAAAGATACTGAAGAATTTCGCAGTAACCTTTGTCTGCAGCGGCATAGAACGGACTGCACCCGTCCGCTTTCCTGCTTAGGTGAACGTCGGCCTTGTGAGTGGCCAGAATGTGGATTATTTCTAAATGGCCGTTTTGGGAGGCAATGTAAAGAGGTGAACTGTGGTTCTTGATCGTAACCTCGTTCACGCAGGCCTGTAACCAAAACTCACAACATGAGTCTTGTTGTGCAAAAGGGACACCACTTGCACCGCCGTCCCCCCGCAAAAATGGTGCGCACCTTCGCCGCAATCAGCTTCAACAAAATCGGAGCGTGCGCATTCTCAGATGCTGTGTACAAAGGCGTGGCGCCCGTTGTCACTCGCCGCTGGTGTACGTCGCCTTTGGCCTTCAAACATGCGGCGCAGAAATTAGATCCTTGCGTCCCATCCACGCAACACACGAGAAGCGCTCAATACATGTGGGCAACCTGAATGAGCAATTCGGCCACTTCATCGTGGCCACGATAGCATGCATTGTACAAAGGTGTAATGGTCGTATTCGATTGATCAGCGTTGATGTCGGCATGGGCGTCGATGAGAATCTGCCACAACACAAGCAAATTACATTTTTGCCGTTACGCGGTCACCACATATTGAGGCAACGCACTCTGACAGCATTTAGAAATCCCGCGTTGGCAGCCTTCCAGAGTGAGGAACAGCCGCCGTTCGTAGTCTGATTGACTGATGCCTTGGCCTACATCGTGGGCAGAATGCAGACGAAACATGAGCAACGAAGGCATAAGGTGTCGACGCAACTTGGCAAGCCTTACATCAAGTAATTTTCGAATGATAAGGGGTCTAGACTCCGTTTTCTTGCCTTCCGCGGCATTGAACAAAGGGAAATGATACCCGTCTCCGAACGACTCCAGTACAGAAGTGACCTACACATACAACAAAACCAGCACCGTTAGCTATTGAGTGGCACACATGGATACATGAGGGCCACAACTGACCACGTGGGTGGACTTCTTAAGTTCGTCAAGCAGAACCTCGACTGTTTCGACTTGGCCATACTTAGCTGCTACAGAAAGAATGGCAGCCACCTTCTTTCGAGACAAGGCATTCAGTTCCTCCTGTGCACCACAAAGTCCGAAGAGGTAATTCAGCAACCTGCATGAAGCCCTCATCCACGCGGACACACAACGTACCGCTTTGCCCACAAACTTGTCAGCCTGGCCATTGTGAGCCCATCTCTTGAAAGTTCCAAATGGATGCGGGTCCGATGCACCACAGTCCTGCAACAATCGCCCCGCAACTGTCACAACAAAGGAGCTTCAACCATCAATGGTCAAGTTGCGCAGGCGGCGTACATGATTCAATGCCTTCGCCGCTTGAGCTTGCTTCTGGTTCTTAACGAAGTCCGTGTGCAGGCGAATCGCATTGTCTGCTCTGAGGGCCTTGTACATTTCGTGCATGCCAATTCGCATCTCACGATACGATTGCAGGATAATTTGCACCTACGTCCAAAGTGTGGTCTCAAAGTCCAGGCCAACACACAACGTGCACAAACACCATCACGTACTTCGCAAACCACTGTCACAGTGCGGTGTTTGATTTCGGGAGAATGCAACCACTCCAGCGCGCGGTTAATTTGGCGATGCCAAGGGCCACTGCGAAACAACACCGCATTCAAAGCTGAGACTGACAATGTGACGTAGTCTGCACGAATGGCAGCACTGACCATCCTACAACGCCTTCTTCCACAGGGGAAGCATTGTCGGGATGAGCATACTCTGCCCACGCTTTCTGCACTTCCGGATTCCGGCATAAGTCACCAAAAGTCCATTGAGCGCCCGTCACAGGGTCTTTGGGAGTAAATTTGACGTAAACCTGCGACATACATGGCACTCGTCACCCAAACCCCAAGGAATACTCAACGCAACATTGGCACACTCACCAACATCAAGCGCAAGTGCATTGCCTCTTCAGCTTCTTCGTCCGATATGGCCATACCGTTCTTGAACTTGACAAAGCATCCATAGTAATCGATCTACCACAAGACCGCCACACCATGAGACGCATTCGACGACGCAAGAAAAACAACGCCAGCATCGCTTCACGGACCAATCGCTGGATTGCCGTCACAATGTCGTCTGCTGTTTTGAAGACCGCCAAACAACGATTGACGTCCAAATTCTCAGCCGATCTGCATCAACAAGATATTTTTTGTTTTGTCAGACAGCGGAAGACCCAGAACAGTCGACGCAAACGCGATTGCTGGAAACCTTGGGATTTGGCTATTCCAGTGGTCTGCGAACGATTTTAACTTGTTTTGCATGCGTTCGTATCCCTTGATATCTCCGCTTACAACTCCGCCTCTGGTGACCAGATCTGAAATATGCGTCGAGATTTCTTGTTTGAACATTTCGTTCACAGCCGTCGCAATTAACCGCACATAATGAATGTAACTGATTTCGAGGTCAATCGTCCGGAAGTCGTAGTGCAGCATTTGACTCGCGGTAGCGAAAGCTGATGGTGTAAGCAATCCTACAATGAACAGAAACGTCTGTCAGCTCCAAGTCCAAGTCACCAAACACGTCCATGCACCTCGCAGGCCATACTGAGCAAGTTGGTCTTACCTCCTGGGCAATCCTGCCTGCCGTTGGTGCGCTCTAGGAGAGGAGGCTCCAGCGTCCCTAAAATTTCTCTCAAGTTGTCACCTTCGTAAATGTCTTTCAGTTGCCTTCCAATGGCAAGCATTTGTGTTCGGAGACCACTCATCAGCTTTGGCCAGGATGGTTGCGCCCAGCTAAGGCACTGTGTGAACTGGAATGTGCCCAGCAGCAAACGAACGTTCTTCTTGATTTCGGGATCCAAGTACGCGTACTTCAATGCTTGTATCGTCCACGGAACGCAGTCCTGGATAAGGCGTTTGTGCCCGTCCGAAATGTAGACGTAGTTCCCCGTCAGTATATCTTGGACACATTGTGGCACGGGCAGTAGATCCTTGCGAGCCTGTCGGGCAATTTCCGCGCGTTTCCTGTCTTCTGGAGTCTCGACGTCATCGTCAATATCCCGGTTCTTCAGCACGGCAATTCGCTGCTGAGCCACTTTCGCTAGTTGTCCTCGTTGCAATTCTGTCAAGAAATTGCGAAGATCGGGAAGGCTATTAGACTGTTCGAGAAGCAGTGCAATGGAATTCATTAGAGGGGACCGCCCGGCCGCGCCTTCCGAAGTGGACGGCTTTGGCTCGGACTTCCCATTGTCGCTCATCCTCTGTCAAACGCAGCAGATACACAGGCACTGAAGTCGATAAGATTGTGGCACCGGGCCAGCAGCAAAAACGAAAAGTGCTCCGGTCTCAACACCGACTAAAATAGCGTCTAAATTATACGCTCCTAACACAGTTGCGGACTTTCGTGTTCTCATGTCTCTTGTCCTTCCGTGGTCAACGTTTGATTGTGGACTCCGGGCACAGCACTAGCGAGTGAGCGCACCACTCAAGCGTCCCTTCGCGAATCGCGGTTCTTCATTGTTCATCACTCCTCATCACTCTTCGTTATTCACCATCTTGTTGTTGTTCCTTTCCCGTCCCTCGTCGTTCATCCCTCGTCGTTCATCCGCCTGTTCGTCCGCTGTTTGTCCGTGGTCGTTCGTCCCTCGTCCGTGGTCATTGCTGTTCGCTGTTCTCGCCGTCCGCCGCCCGCCGCCCGCCGCCCGCCATCGTTTATTGCGGCCCGTCCGCACAATCATCATCAGTGGTAGTCAGACGATCGTCACAGTGTCTGCCGTCTGCCGTCCTCTGACGCTGTCCAGTCAGTCAGTCAGTCAGTCAGTCAGTCAGCCAGTCAGTCAGCGAGGCAGTCGATCGAGTGTGCGAGTCGGTGCCAGCCCACAGCCCACAGCGCCACAGCGCCACAGCCCACAACGCCTCCTTTTTCCTTTTTCCTTTTTCCTTTTTCCTTTTTCCTTTTTCCTTTTTTCGAATTCGACAACGCAACACGCCCACGCGACATGTTTGAGGGGGTTACTGAAATGTTCGTAAAAGACAGCGTTGACGGGTGTAAATATGCTCGAATCTGTTGTGGGCGGCTGTGGGCGGCTCTGAGTGATTGGTGATCGCCCAACAATGAACGACGAATGACGAACGACGAACAACGATCGCAGTTTGGAGTTTGGACACTTTCGTCTCTGCGCGATGTTTGGCTCCCCGCCCGGCTCGCCGGACTTACTTGGACGTGGCGTCGACTTGGCTTCGACTTGGCTTCGACCAACGGGTATCATAGTTGCTGTCCGCGTAATACATAATGCCTTTGTCGGACAGCAATTGCTTACTGTCACTACTTTTGCTTGTCTTGCTCGGACTTGGACACGACAGGGACAGGCGGGCAGGTGGGCGAGGGGGTGCATGGATGCATAGATACAACACATACTCCCGTGGGACTCTCTAGGCTCGGCTCGGCTCGGCTCGGGTGGGGTCCTGCTGTCTCGGCGGTTCTCGCCTGGAAGGTTGAACGAAATACATTTGAACAATTACGGCACCACCGCGGCCTATCTTGAATAGATAGACGGAGGGAGGAAGGGAGAGATTACCAACCTGAAGCCCCTATCTTAAATTGATCAACAAGAAGAAGGAGGCTATCTTATTTGAGCAGTTTTGTGCACAGCTGTGCTGCATCAGATTTCATCGATGTGACATTGCGCTCAGTGTCGGCGGCGAGACGCTGCAGATGTGGAACGTCTCAACTCTCTCGTAAGCGCGTGATGGCGCTCCTCGGTGCTTGGCGCTTTTGGTTCGTCGCGACTATTGCGCTTCAATGCCACATCGTTGTTTGCCGACAACTCAGGCACACGGACACTCAGAGTGTTTTATCACAAAAAAGAGTCGCTGCAACCCTCAAGTCAAAAGGGCACCAACATGAAATTATTCGACTGAGCGTCCCATTAACACGTAGTTCGACTGACAATGGGGCGCACACCGCGTTCCTCATGAAACTTAAAGCGGTGCAGGCTTCCTTGTTCAATTCGGATACGGAGGTCTCAATGATCGACGAAAATGACTCTGGTAGCGGAGACGAAGCCTTGAAATCCCAGACTTTGAACCAAAAGCATCTGGCTACCTACTTCGGGGAGGTGGTAATCGGCGAGTCCAGCCCACCGCAAGTGCTTCGTGTCATGTTTGACACTGGGTCAAGTGAATTTTGGGTGCCAAGTGTCAACTGCAAAAGTAAAACATCCCCAGCCAGGTTTGGTTTTCCACTCAACTGAGTGCCTGGTATTCAAAGTACTTGATTGACTGTTGTTTGTGTCTGCGTTGTTTCAGATGTGACCGACACCACGCGTTTGATTCGTCAAAGTCCCACTCCTATAAAAGTGCCCCGAATGGCGAAAAACTTGCAATAGAGTACTTATCTGGGAAAATAGAAGGTCAATTAGGGCAAGACACTGTTCGCCTTGGAGAGCTCGCAGTCAAAGATCAGTTTTTTGGTGCGGCCGAACAAATAGATGTGCCTCTGCTGGACATCGTCGAGTGGGACGGTATAGTCGGCCTTGCGTATCCAAATAAAGATTTGGAGAGAAAGGGCATCATTCCGATCTTTGACCAAATCATGAAGGAAAACCTGGTGCCGAACGACAAACACTTCTTCGCCTATCACTTGGGGAAGGATGGAGGGTCACTCAGTTTTGGACATGTTGATCATACTAAACTGGCACCAACTTCTGATGGACGTAAACACTGTGAATCCAACCCGATTGAGTGCTTCGAATTCATTCCCGTCACAAATCCTGGATTTTGGGGGATTGAGATTGTTGATTTGTTTGTGGCGTACGACAAAGGTGTTGCCACTCCAACGGGTATTTGTAAAGGCAAAGCGAACGACAGGTATGTCCTGAATATCTCTTGTGCATGACAGATGTACCACGTCATAATTTTTCACGAAATGTAATGCTCGCGCAGGTGCAAAGCTATCATTGATACCGGCACGTACCTTATCTATGGGCCCAAGGACGACATTAAGAGCACTTTGGGCAGCACCGTAGATATCCAGAGTTGTGATGACCTTGCGAGGCTACCATCACTCACTTTTTCGTTGTGGGTCCGTCCACGCCACAGTGTATTACTACCCCGATCGATCGGGACGCACACTCACTGTGCTGTGTGATGATTTCGGCCTGATTGCACTGTAGGCTGGAGAAGGCGTTAAACCCGTAAATGTCACACTTCATCCCCACGACTACGCTCTCGAATTTCACGTCCCAAGAACAGCAGTGCAGGATGAGGTAACTTGATATTGCGACTCGCCGCAGCTGCCTAACTGCGATAACATCATGTGGACTTTGTTTTGCAGCAGACATTCGATTGTTTGCGCCCAGACTCTGTGAAACTGTGCCGTCCGGACTGCGTCATTGGGATTGGGCCCGACAGTGGTGACGACTGGACGCTTGGGCAGGTATTCTTGCGATCACTGTACACAGTTTTCGATCGCGCTCACAACCGGGTCGGATTCGCTAGAGTACAACCTTGATTTGGCCACATCACCATCATTTAACACATTATTCTCTCCGACCCGACACGGCCACGCAGATCTTCATGTTACTCTCGTTGAACAACCGTGATCCTGGACGTTGACGGGTCTCTGCACACAGAAGCACATGATGAGGTTTGTATCAACATACAACCATTGTGTTCTGTTCCGTTCATACGCACCTCAGTGCGTGCAATTGCACACCGCCGGTATCTTCTGACAGTGTCGTCAATATCTGCACCGCAACCAGAAGTGGAAGTCAATGTGATAACTTGTGTTGACCAACGTATGTGTTGATCAAACATCACAGTTCAAACCTGTGGAAATTCGCTGCTTGGCAACCCAATGAACAAAGTGTGAATGGCAACGTCTAACTCCTGTCAGTCACACAACAAAGAGTGTTACTTCACCACACTAGAGATTCCACCCAAACTTTCAAAAACGTGCCTGTGCCGTTTGCCGAATGTTTGACAATGACGGATCACTTTGTGTCGAGCGCGTTGGTACACCATCGGTTAAGAAGAGGATGTGCGCGTTCTTACTTCTTCTTCCGAGCGTGAGTGCTTCGAATTCTTCCATGGCCTTCAACAATGAACCCACAATCACACTTGCGAGGGCGCTTTCAAATGCAAACCAACCACCAAGGTCTACCTGCTCTAAAGCAAATTCATAGTTCGTAAATCCGTCGCAGTGCGAACTCCTTGCGCTGTCTTTCAAATTCTGGGACACCTTGCTAAAGAACTTTGGAGCTCCTGGTCCATGACTTCCGCTTGACACAAATTTGTACGCTCTGTGATTGAATTCGATGTACCCGACGTGCATCGCCTGTTACATGTGACGGTTACACACAAAATCACGACTATGTTCTCGAGCTGAATCGCTGGCCACAGCATCCGCACCTTCGATTCAGCGGTCTCCAGCAGGGAAACTACGACTTCTGACGCCCACCTACTTAGAAATCCCGACATGGATCCACTAATGTCCCGAACGATGGCCAAGTATCCTGCAAAGGGTTGCCATTGCGTCAGTGCTTACACTCGCCGGCAAATGCAACAAAACCTGCATGTTCACCTCCTCCAGTTTTGCGCTGCCGTTTCCAAGCCCGAGGTAGAGAAGGTCCTGGATTCGATATCCACATCATTGTATCGAGCTGGAAGTCAACAACATCGAGATTAGATTAAGAGAGGGGTCATCCACGAAAAGCGAATCCCCAACCTGGTCTAAATCTTCCAGATCGGTTAAACTTCGAGAACTCGACCTGCAAAGGTGAGCATCATGCATCGTCAACCTACGGCATGGTTCCGCAAAAATAACAATGGGTAAACACTGACAAGACTCGTGGTTGGCCGCCAGGGTTGTCTTCGCGGTCATGCCGGAGTTTACTGCGCGTGTCTAGTTGCCTGCTCGAGCATTCCAACACATTGGTATTACCATTCGCAAATCGATTACCGACCCGATACACAAGCAACCTCACCCCGACAGTATGCTCAAAATATGACTGAGGCCATCGACATCCTCCCGAAACGGATTCTCCGTGGCTGGCTTTTCTAAGAGCCCTATTCGCTGCAGATACCAATCACTCATGAGGAG
>ENA-OWNT01005443-OWNT01005443.1-seawater-metagenome-genome-assembly--contig:-NODE-5443-length-10494-cov-10.693194_pt1 | contig 10494 bp, 9 predicted proteins | sample MGYA00238136_ERZ651165 | MGnify/ENA primary metagenome ERZ651165 (study PRJEB26861, sample SAMN08777766) | seawater metagenome | isolation source: coastal seawater | place: USA: Florida | collected...
CGCTTCTCGCTTCTCGCTTCTCGCTTCTCGCTTCTCGCTTCTCGCTTCTCGCTTCTCGCTTCTCGCTTCTCGCTATTTAAACGTCGACCAAATAGGCGCGTGATCAGAAGGCTTTTCAATCCCACGTAGTTCATAGTCTACGTCTGACTCGATACATTTCTCTGCCAGTTTTGGCGTTGCTAGTACCACATCAATACGCAGGCCGCGGTTGTCAGGGAAGCCTTTCGAACGGTAATCAAACCACGAGAAACGGTCGTTCACGTCTGGATGGATTTGGCGGAAAGTATCGACGAAGCCCCAGTCTAGCAGGGTTTTTAGCCACTGACGTTCTTCTGGCTGGAAAGAACATTTTCCCGTTTTCAGCCAACGTTTTCGGTTAGGTTCGCCGATACCGATATCAGCATCGATAGGGCTGATATTAATGTCACCCATAACGATCAACTGCTCATCATTAGTGTGATGATCGTTTAGATAAGTCATTAGATCTGAGTAGAACTGACGCTTGTAAGGGAACTTGGTTTCGTGGTTGATGTTATCGCCTTGAGGGAAGTAACCATTAAGGATTGTTACTTTTTCGCCGTTATCATCTTCCACTGTCACCATGATCATGCGTTTTTGATGATCTTCATTGTCGGTCGGGAACCCCTTTTGTACCGAGATAGGCTCTTTCTTACATAGCATTGCCACACCGTAGTGGGCTTTCTGACCATGGAAGTAGACTTTGTAGCCCATAGCTTCGACATCTTCTAACGGGAACGCTTCGTCATGAACTTTAATCTCTTGAAGACCAATTACATCCGGTTGATGTTTGTCGATCACGGCTTGTAATTGGTGAAGGCGGGCACGAAGTCCGTTGATGTTGAAGGAAATGACTTTCATTTATATCCCTTTATATGGCTATTTGAATTCTTGTCTGGCCAATACTAGCATCAAATCGATGAGTGAGGGAAAGGTGAAAAGTCACTTCGGGTTCAATTAACATTTTTGTAAACTTTCGTTTTATAACAGAGTTAAATGTGGTGTAATTCGTCTAATGCCTGCGGGCCTATTAACCATGTTTTAACACACCGAGTTTGCTAAAAGGATGTATTATGCGAACGTTATCTGTGCAGTGGAAAATCACCCTCTTAGCGGGTTTCTGTCTTCTTGTTACTTCTCTCTCTTTAATCGGCTTTTCTGTCTATAACGCCGTATCAAATCAACATCAAATTAAGCAGCAAAGCTCCCAGTCTGTTATCAACAAGTCTGAGCAGATCGTTGAAACGCGAGCTTTGCTGAATGCGACGGAAGTAACCCAATTCCTTAATGGCGCCCTATATCGAGCAGAGATGCTGGCTTCAAGCGCGATGTTTCAAAAGACTTTAAGCGAAGAGAATTTTGGTGACAGTGAAGAGCTACGTACTGCGTTAGATGAGATGGTGCGCCGTGCAGTTCTGAGCTTTGATACCATTCAGGGCGCTTACTTGGTGTTCAGGCCGAATATGTTAGATAACGAAGACAGTAACTATGTCGACGCTGAATATGTTGGTTCGAATGAAACTGGTCGTTTTGCTCCGTACTGGGTTACCGCGCAAAATGGTGAAAATGTTGTTGCAAATGTTCTGTCTGAAGCTCTGCTGGCTGACGCGACCAACAGTGAACGTTTTTACTGCCCTATGGCGTCGGGTACGGCGTGTGTTACTACACCTCGTCTGATTAATCAGGATGGCGGGACGTTTTTGACCAGTTCTATCTCAGTTCCTTTGTTGCTTGATGATACCGCTATTGGCTTCTTTGGTATTGATTTACGTCTTGATGGTTTGTCTGGCATTGTGGCTGAGTCAGATCAACAGCTTTTCTCTGGTACAGGTTCTATTAATTTGGTGAGCCTAGATGGTTCTTTGATTGCCAGTGACGACTCTTCTCGTCAGGTCGGTCAGCCTTTTGTTAGCGAGATTGTGTCAAACGATCAACTGACGGATCTGTTGTTTGGTCAGGAAGTAAAGACTCAGTGGAGCAGCGATGGACGCTGGCTCAACGTATTTGCACCTATCATGGTCGCGAACCAAACTTGGGGTGTATTGTTCGATATGCCACGAGCAAGCGTTCTTGCTGATGCTGAAGCATTGGATCGAATCATTAGCGAGCAAGTTGCAGCCAGTGTAAAAACCGAACTTATTGCTGGCGCCGCTTTAATGTTACTTGGCCTTGCGACTATCGCTGTCGCGGCATCTCGTTTGGTTAAGCCAATCCGCGAAGTGGTTGAGCGACTCAATGATATTGCCTCTGGTGAAGGGGATTTGACTCAGCGTTTAGAAGTGAAATCTCAAGATGAGATTGGTCAGTTAGCGGTTGGCTTTAACAAGTTTTTAGATAAATTACAGTCAATTATCAGTGATGTGGTTGATACCACTTTGCAAATTGGTACGACAACGCAGCAGTCTCACGTGGCCGCTCAACAAACGCGTGCTAGCAGTGATTCTCAGTTTAAAGAGGTCGATTTGGTTGCTACTGCTTCTGAGGAGATGACTCAGACTGCAGGCTTAGTTGTGCAGAACGCCGAAGTTGCCGTAAGGGCGGCAGAGCAAGCAAACGAAGCGGCAGCGACAGGTCAGAATGTTATTGAAGTCTCTCAGACTGAGATGATTCGCCTTGTTGATCGTATGACGGCAGCGGTGCCTGTTGTAGAAGAACTAGCGGCAAATAATGCCAATATTACAGAGATTCTTACTGTTATTGAGGGGATCTCTGAGCAAACAAACTTGTTGGCTCTCAACGCAGCGATTGAAGCAGCACGAGCGGGAGAGCAAGGACGTGGCTTTGCTGTTGTTGCGGATGAGGTTCGCAATCTTGCTAGTCGCACACAAGATTCTGTCGGTGAAATTCGTAAAGTGATTGAAAACGTGCAGAACGGTACCCGTGATGTTGTGCAGGCAATTCAGGATGGTAATGATTTGGCTAACGATTCAGCAGCGCAGGTACAGAAGGCGGCGGCAGAGATTAGTCAGATCTTTGAGGCTATCGCTTCGATCAATGATATGAACTCACAGATTGTTAAAGCCGCAGAAGAGCAGCAGTCTGTCTCGGCTGAGGTGAACCAAAGCGTGAGCAATATCCGTGACTTGAGTGCTCAGATCCTGACTCAAGCTGAAGAGTCGGAGATGGTCAGCACCCAAATTGGTGACCTATCAGACAAGCAACAGCAGTTGGTAAGCCAGTTTAAGGTTTAAACTTGTAGAATTAGATAGCAAAAGGGCTTCGATTAATCGAAGCCCTTTTTGATTGTATCTGTCATCGAATTAATCGAGGTACCAATACCCTTTATTGACCAACTCGGTCAGTAGTGTCACTGATGCTGCGGTTAGTGGCTCCGGCAAGTTATCACTGTCGATATGGTCACTATTACAAAGAGTGTGGACCAGCTTAGGGTCTTCCACATTAAATGCTTCACCATTGATGAATACTTGCTCGTTAGAGTCTTGGTGATAAAGCGCTCTCAGTCCTGATACTTTGCATAAGGTACCGTGAGACTCAAAATGGAAGCGTAATTCCAGTTCTGAGAGTGGTTGTTCAGGTTCAATGACATCAAGCTGATGGCGAGACTGGCTGAGCATCTCACCCAGGAATTGCTTAATGGTCTGTGGTGAGTTCAGGGCAGATTTAAGCATCTCGGTCAGCAGCTTTTCATCTGATGCCTGTATTTCACCGTGGTTGGTTTGGGTGCTTAACTCTGGATTATGAAGGTGAACGTCGCCGATATCATTTGCCAGTACGTAGTCGGCAAAGTTACTTAACAGCTCCTGTTCTTTAGGAGAGCGAAAGCCGATTGAGTAGCTCATACTCGGATCTATGGTGTTACCTTCATGGGGGAAACCTGGCGGGATATAGAGAATATCACCGGGCATCAACACTTCATCAATAATGGCATCGAAACCTTCGATTTGTCTTAGAGCACTGGCCTGAATCGATTCGTTATACTGGCCTGTATCTTTAGCACCTACGCGCCAGCGACGTTTTCCACTACCCTGAATAATAAATACATCGTACTGATCAATATGTGGTCCCACTCCGCCTTTAGGTGCGGAATAACAGACCATCAAGTCATCAAACAGCCATTGTGGTAGCTGTTTAAATGGAGCAATAAGCTCTGCAGCACCAAGGTGCCAGTGATTACATGCCTGTACGATCAGTTGCCAATGTGATTCACTGAGTGATTCGAAGTGACTTTCAGGCAAAGGGCCGTGCAGTGCAGACCATTGACCATCCTGATTTGAGATAAAGCGAGAGTCGACTTCCTCCTCCATTGTCAGGCCAGCTAGCTCTTCTGGTGAGATAGGATCAACAAAGTCGGCGAAGCCAGCTTTTATTACTGTTGGTTTTTTGTGCCAATGTTCGGCAAGAAAAGAGCGCAAATCTATGTTTAGCTGGTACATGGTTGCTCCAGCTTTCTTTCCAAGTCAGACTGAACAATTTTTAGGGCAGCCAGCGCAACTTTAGGGTCAACTTCGTTACTCTCTAACAGATAGATGAGGTCGACGGCAAGTTTGATTTCATCAGGAGCATTATCCAGCCCCTGGTTGGAAGAAGACATTATTGATTCCTTTCCCGGTAGGTTATCTGTTTCTCAACTTTAAGTTTAGCTTCCTGACAGCGTTTAAGCCGTTGCTCTGTCGCAATTAAGGCTTGCTGAGCAGCTTGTTGTTGAAAAGGAGGTGCGTATTGTAGGGCGAGTTCTTTATCACGCACCATCTCCATCAAGCGGCGTTCCCACTCCTGATGCTGAGCAAGATGCTGATAAAGCTCGTTAATTGGTTTTTGGAAGTAGCTTTTGTGTTTAGGCTCTTGCTTGCGAATTCGGGTGGTGGCGAGCTCGCGCTGAATTGCAGCGATTTGTGCCAGCAGACGTTCCGTTAGGTACTCGGCACGCATGGCAGTGAGCTTACCGGCTTGCTCTTCTCGGATGATGCTATCCAGTGTCGATTGGGTCTCTTTGACGCATGGAACCAGCAGTTTAGAACGACTTTGAAACAGACGTTCATCAAATAGAGGTTGATGGTGCTCACCACGATCGCGATCCAGTGCCGCCGCATTAACCGCTAATTGTTCTAAAGTGGATTGGAGCTGATTTATTTTGCTCATAGCTCTGCCTTCCTACAGATTGACGAACCAGGCTTCGTACGCAAGTTTCACCGCAAGAATACTAACTACGGTAACAAATACCGGTCGGATGAATTTAGCGCCAAATCTAATTGCAGAGTGTGCGCCTACAAAGGCTCCCGCCATCAGGCAAAGTCCCATAGTCAGGCCAAGTACCCAATCGATATGACCAAGCACAGCAAAGGTAACTAAAGAAGTAAAGTTACTGGTGAAATTCATCGCCTTTGCCAGTCCCGAAGCCAGCAAGATGTTTAAGCGATAAAGAGCCATTGAACTGACCGTCCAGAAGGCACCGGTACCAGGACCAGCAACACCATCATAAAATCCCAGTGTTAATCCCTGAGCGTACTGCTTCTTATTGAGAACCGGACAAGGTTGCGGAGTCTCATTGTTTACTGTGCTTGGTGTTTTATGCCAAATGGTATAAATAGCCGCGGCAAGGATCACCAGTGGCAGAATTTTCTCCAGCCACTCGGTACTGATCAGGTCGACAAATAAGGTACCCAAAATGGCCCCGGTTAGTGTGGCGAAAAACGCTCGTTTCCAGCAACGCGGTTTAAATAGTCTTTTACGGTAGTAGGTAAAAGCGGCTGTGGAGGAAGCAAACGTCGCTGCCAGCTTGTTGGTACCGAGTGCGATGTGCGGTGGTAAACCCAATGACAGTAAGGCAGGTACGGTGAGCATGCCACCGCCACCGGCGACGGCATCAATGAATCCGGCAAGGAAAGCAACCAGTGCCAACACCAACAACATGGTTGGCTCAAACAATTCCATATATTTATTCTTCTTTTATATAAGCGGCTAGTATTCGATGATTCGCTTAAAAGGTGGCAGTGAATCGAGTAGGGCACTGCCATAACGTTTGGTGACCACACGACGATCGAGAATGATGACTTTACCAGAATCCCTTTCTTTGCGCAGCAAGCGTCCTACCGACTGAATTAATTTTTTACTCGCTTCTGGTACGGTGATCTGCATAAATGGATTACCACCACGGTTTTCAATGTACTCCGCATGCGCCTGTTCCACAGGGGAGGTCGGGACTGCAAACGGGATCTTGGTGATAATCAAATTCTCTAAAAGCTCCCCAGGCAGGTCTAACCCTTCAGAGAAGCTACCGGTACCAAACAAAACGCTGGTCTTCTGACACTGAACCAAGGTTTTATGTTTTTTTAGTATTTCTGCACGAGACTCTTTACCCTGAACCTGAAGTGCCCAGCCTCTTTTTACGAAATCTGTTGAGAGGGCTTCGGCTACCTGATTCATCTGCCAATAAGAAGAGAACAGAACTAAGTTGGCTTTGTTATCTTCGATTAAGTCGGGCAACTGCTCTATCAGGTGATCGGTAAACTGAGGTGCCTGAGGTTCATATTTCATCTTAGGTACATGCAGTTCTGCCTGATTCTGATAGTCAAACGGTGAGGCCAATGCCAGGAAACGTACCCCATCTTCTGTTCTCTCGCTTATGCCGGCCTGACGACAGAAAAAACTAAAAGAGTTTAAGGCACGCATTGTGGCTGAAGTGAGTACTGCGCCAATACAACGGCTCCACAACTGTTGGTCAAGTTGCCAACCTACCTCTAAAGGAGAAACGTTGACAATAAAGTCACCTTCACGCTCTGGGCTGACTTCAAGCCACCTTGCCAAAGGGGCACCTTTCTCTCTAAGTGGTTCGGCCATCAGATTCCAAACCTGAGCAAGATTGTCCATACGCTGGATATAGAAGCCAAGTTCAGCGAGTGCTGGTTCAGCCAACCGATTCGACAGTTCTCCGTCTTTTACTCGTTCGGCGATAAGATCTGCAACTTTAGCCACTGCCTGAGCACCTTTGTGGCTCAGTTTTTTGAGATCTTTAGATTCTTCGCTTAGCCAATCTGGTAGCTCACCATTTTCAAAGCGATAGATTTTCTCTTCAAAATGGGCCGGATCAAAACGTGTCGCCAACTGAGTCAGCGATGGGATCAGTTGTTGAACTGAGTCCTGAAGTTCATTTCTAAATCTTGCCACACGCTTTTCGTCCGCCATGTTGGCAAATTTTGTTACTGATTGGTTGAGTCTCTCTAACCAGCTCGCCGCACCTTTTAAGCTGGCAGCAGCGGAAGAGTGGTCTCGAGCGACATGAGGAAGATGGTGCGCTTCATCGAAAACATAAATGGTGTTTTCGGGTTCAGGCAATATCACGCCACCACCAAGCCCGGCATCTGCCATGACCAAACTGTGGTTAGCAATAATGACATCCGCCTTATCCATTTCTGAGCGAGCTTTCTGGAAAGGGCAGTTTCGGTGTGCCGGCATACTGTTATTACAGCTGTGCTTATCGCTAACAATTAACTGCCAAATTTCGTCGGCAATAGGTTTCGGCCATGAGTCTCGATCGCCGTCCCACTTGTTCTGCGCTAATGAGCGGTACATGGTCTCAAGCAGTTCGATATCTTTCTTCTTTGGCTTGGTTTCAAACATGGCCAACTGACCACCATCTACGCCACTAGCCGCAGCAAGTTTTTCAGCGCAGCAATAACGCTGGCGGCCTTTAGCTAATATAAAAGAGAACTCTCGATCGGTTAGGCGACGATATAGGGGCAAATCTTTGTTTACCAACTGCTCTTGCAGCGCAACTGTCGCGGTTGAGATCACTACCTTTCTATTGTTTAAAACGGCTACCGGAATTGTAGCCATTAAATAAGAGAGAGATTTACCAATTCCTGTACCCGCTTCAGCAACAAGCATGCGGGTTGATTTGTGATATTCGCCGCATAATGTCTTAGCTATCTCCGCAACAAGGTAGTTCTGTGCTCGACGAGGTACAAAGTTTTCAAGCTGAGACTGGAGATTCTGATAACTAGAGCGAATGGATTGTTGGACTTTACTGGTGTTCATACTGTGACCTAAATTGCGGGTAGCGCATCATAGCACAGTTTGCTAAACACTACTTAGTTCACGAAATAGAATCCTTAATAACGAAATGTGGATCTTGTTCACAAAAAAAAACTGAACCTTCAGGGACTTACAATTAATTCTAAATGTAAAAAATATATCACGCCAAATGCTAAATTAACGCAGTGGAAAATTCTGTATGAGAGTTGATTTTTGATAAAATGCAGAGGCTTATACTATTTTAAGGAATTGTTAAGTTTTCCGATTCACTATTGATAAAGTTATGAAGTCGCTCGAAATTTGCTCGTGATTTTGTGTAAGTATTTGAAATATAAGTAATATATATTTTTTTATCTTGTGCTTTTAGAACATTTGACACGCCGAATAATCTTTTGCAATCTAGACCTCGAAATTTAGTGACGTTGATATCCGACCCATTAGAGGAAGGAATCATCATCAAAAAACATAAAGGGAACCGGACAAGGATTTCCCATTCTATAGAAAAGGCAGTGGATTATTATGAAAAAGACTCTAGTAGCTCTTTCAGTTCTAGCAGCAGCATCAGCTCAAGCTGGTTTTGAAATTTACAACCAAGACGGCGTTACTGTAAACATGGGTGGCGATATCGAAGTTGTTTACGTTCAAGGTAAAGCTAAAGATTCTAACCCAGTACAAGAAATTCAAGACGCAGATCTAGATTTCGACGTACGTTACGCAGTAAATGACAGCTTCCAAGTAGGTGGTTTCTGGCAGTTCACTGATGTAGGCCAAACTGAAGGTGATGCTTACGTTGCAGTTTACTCTGACAACTACGGTTCTCTTAAATTCGGTCGTACTTGTACTGCTCTAGATGATGCTGGTATTGGTTCTGACTACCAGTTCGGTCTAACTACATTCTTCGAAGATTCAGAAGTTTACTGTGCTGACGAAATCGCTCGTTACGACTTCGACAACGGTACTTTCCACGCTACTCTAGCAGCAGCGCAAGACATGAACGGTAACATCGGTCTTCAAGACAGCTCTACATTCGTAGATGGTAAGCTAGGCTACCGTGTTGCAGATTTCGACCTAATTGCATTCTACGGCAACGGTACAATGGCTTCTGGTGTTGAAGAAACACTATGGTCTGCACAAGCTAAGTACTCTGGTATTGAAAACGTTGAACTAGCAGTTGCTTACTACGATATGACTGGTAAGCCAGCGAGCGGTGATAAGACTGATACAGATACTATCGCTCTAGCTGCAACTTACTCAATGGATAAAGTTACATTTGCAGCTGGTTACTCTATGTCTAGCAGCAACGCTAACCTGTACGGTACAGACGTTAACGGTAACCAAATCGAAGAGAAAGATCTAAACGCTTGGTACATCAACGCAGGTTACTCTATCGCTCCTAACACAACTCTATACGCAGAAGTTGGTGGTGATGACGGTTACTCTGGTACTGATACTACAACTTACGCGTTCACTCCAGCTGCTGGTTCAGTTGCAACAACAACAACTTCTGATTACCAGAAGAACGACATCGGCTTCGCTGTTGGTGTTAAAGCATTCTTCTAATCTTAGTTGAAATAGCTACAATAGAAGCCACCCAATAGGGTGGCTTTTTTAATTACAATAATTCAGGGAATTTCTATGAAACGACATCTATCTCTATTTGCCGTGTTATTTGCGTCGTCAGCATCGGCAGCTGTTATCGAACCTTCTAATGGTGTCGAGATCTTGTTAATTGATGGGGTAAAAGTAGAAGAAACTCGTGATGCAGCAACTGTTGAGGCTGGTCCAGTGCAACTGGTTGTTAGGTACAGTAAAAAACTAAAGGATAGCGGTAAATATCGAGTGTTTGATTCTTCACCTTATGTTATCAATTTTGATGCTTCTGAAGAGGATATGGAAATCTCTATTCCTAAGATGTATAGCTATAGTCAGGCCAATACATTTTTCAAAAAAGATGCAGACTGGGCGATTGAAACTGAATCTGGTAAAAGCGTTAAATATACGCAAGAAGTGCTTGATCGAGGTGATGGCGTCTTCCCTTACTATGACATGCCAAAGCTAGTGCACGAGCACAACGCAAAACGCGGCTTAGTTGTTGGCTCGGGCGCTGCACTTGCCGCGACAGCCCAAGACGCGAATGCAACCATTGTTGAAGTTGTCGAGTCTGGCGAAAAGAAAGTAGTTAAGTTAGAAACTAGCAACCTAGACCAACTAAAAGCTTGGTACCTAAAATCTTCTAAACAAGAGCGTAAAGAATTCCGCCGTTGGATGATTGACCAAGAATAAAAAAGCTTGAAATTTCGAGCTGCTAGTCACTCGCAGCTCGAAACTTAACGGTTAACTGCTAAAGCACTCTTCACTATTTAACGCACACTCCACCGCATCCACCAGTTTCTGTATATGTTGAGGCTCGCTGATAAACGGCGGCATCATATAAATCAGCTTACCAAATGGGCGAATCCATACGCCTTGCTCGACAAACAGTGC
>ENA-OWNT01005444-OWNT01005444.1-seawater-metagenome-genome-assembly--contig:-NODE-5444-length-10494-cov-5.453201_pt1 | contig 10494 bp, 5 predicted proteins | sample MGYA00238136_ERZ651165 | MGnify/ENA primary metagenome ERZ651165 (study PRJEB26861, sample SAMN08777766) | seawater metagenome | isolation source: coastal seawater | place: USA: Florida | collected...
ACTGCATTTCAGTCGGCTGACTCGACAATCCATGAATCGGTTCTTGTCTTGAATTGAAAACAACTTCTGCTTGATACGTTGCTGTGCCATTTAAATTTGCGTACTGCAAACGCACGGTGGGTTGATCGAAAAATGAAAGCGCGAAGCTCGACCTAATTTGGTATCATGTAAAAGAGCGAATACGGACACTACTTGCACAAACAGGCAACGCAGCGCACCAAGATCGTGGCGAGCCAAAATCTATCGAAGATACTGTTGGACCTGTAAGCATGCATTTCAATACCTCGGTGCGCATGTAGTAATACTACGGGTGCTGAACGCTACCCTACATACCAGCTCCCAAAGGTGTGAAATAAAATGATGGGTCTGAATGTGGGCCTTCGCCGGGGACCAAATGCGGAGCGGCACCTGACAAGCCCCCAAGATAGTCGTAGAATCCCCCAGGCCTAACGTTGAATAAGTTCCGTGAGTAAAATCAACATCTGGACGTACTCACAACAAAATGATAATACCCTGGATTTGTTCTATTGACAAGGCGAATAATTGCTGTACGCTTTTGGTTTTCTGTTTTGAGTCCATCAATAATGCCGATCTACGACAGTAACGGCGGGTGACGGTCCATAAACTTTTTCAGCACAAACCGATGGAAAATTCGCATCATACCTGGAGTTTCAGAAAATTGGCTTGGCTGAGCGGTGTCAGCATACTTGCTATGTTCAACGAAGTGTCCTGGTTGCCAATCACCTTCAAACCAGCACAGTCATGTGTGTATGTGCCGCCGATTGGAAATCCAGAGTGGTAAACTACCTCTGCACCAACTGTTTCGTTGAGAAGGAATGCGATCTCCAGAACTTTACGCAAATACTTGTCCGTGTCATTTTGACGTAAGTTGGGTAGTTCCAATGCCTGCTGTGCCTGCTTTATCGCCACGGACGCGCTAACTCCATGCAAAACTGACCTCAAGCTATTCATGGCTTGGACCTAGTTAAAATTTTTGAATTTTGAATTTTGGATCAAGATTCATGATTCAAGATTCGAGATTCGCCGTGCCGCGCCGTGCCGTGCCGTGCCGTGCCGTGTCGTTCGTTCGTTCGTTCGTTCGTTCGTTCGTACACGCGTTCAAAAGCTTGACGCCGCAGTTCGTTCCAAAGTTCGTTCGTTCCAAAGTTCGTTCCTTCCAAAGTTCGTTCGTTCCAAAGTTCGTTCGTTTCAAAGTTCGTTCCTTCCAAAGTTCGTTCGTTCCAAAGTTCGTTCGTTCCACAGTTCTTTTGCTCGTTCGTTCGTCCGTTCGTTCGTTCTTCGCTTGCTCGTGTGTTTACGTACTTGTGTCTTGTTGCGCCGTAAGTCTGTTCGCCAACGAAACGAGGACATTCGTGTCGCTGATTGTTTGCTTGTTTGCTTGTTTTGCTCTTGTTGCTGTCGCTCGTGTGGCTGATGGTTTGCTTGTGGTGCTTGTGGCGCTTGTGGCGCTTGTGGCGCTTGTGGCGCTTGTGGCGCTTGTGGCGCTTGTGGCGCTTGTGGCGCTTGTGGTGTTTGTGGTGTTTGCGTTGCTGTTGTGGTTGTTTTCGTGTAGCTAAGCAGTCGCGCCACTCACTTGCTTTTGTGAGGCTGGCAGTTTCCATGTCGGTGGCTATGCATCTTTGCCGCCGTCGCAACTGTTTGCACCCATTCGCAGCCACCACGACCTTGTCACCTGCCTCGCGGTCGTCGTCGTCACCGCCGTCGTCTGCTAGAGCGTAAGCTTGCCATGAGCATAACTAGATGCTCATCACTGCCCTCGCTCCTATGCCTGTCCTTGCGAACGAGATTGCATGGCGGAAAAGCAGCCACCGCGCCCATCAACGTGATGCTCACTCAAGAAACCCAGAAACGGCGCTGACGTCCAACCGTGAATGCTCTCTGAGAGCATCCTCCGAAGACATGGAAGCTCGTCGACGGAGATTGGTTGTGACTCACACAAGTGGGTGAACGCTTGACAACGCCCACCACTGTGTACACTCTTGTCGACCCACAAACGCTTCGACCTCGTTACTCAAGCACTGATCTATCCACACTGTCGTCGTGAATATCGAAGCATCGTACAGAGCACTGTCGCGACGCGAGCTATTTTGCTTCGTGTTATATACCCGTGTGCCCAAAAGCTTTCCATTTTCCTAGCAAAGCGAAGTCACCGATTTCGAACGGAGTTTGGTCAGACGGTGGCTGCGACCTGCAACTGCGGTCGTAGCCACTTGTCTGCCCATATACAGCGTCAGTGCCCCCAGTCTTGTGTCTGGTTTCACTGAGTTCTCACGCTGTGATCGCTGGTTACTGCCCAACCGGACATACGCAGCTGGAGTAGTGCTTGACACACCTGACCTACCTTACTGGTAGCTGGTTCAGCATCGACGCGATGGCGAAACCTACGGTTCGCAGGAAGGGTGGCGCACAAAGCGACACGCTAACCGTATACGCGACACGCGCCGACGAAGTGCACCCGGCTGCCGCAGCGGCCGGTGAATTCACGCACGCAACCAGTGGTCCGGGCAATGCGTCCACGTCGACTTCGGCTGCTCGAGCCCGAAACAGCAACAACGATGGACTCAACACGCCGCAAAAAATGAAACTGGCGGCGGCAGTGACTGACCTACACGGGCTGGACGCCACGAACCCGGGGTCCAGCGACAGCGACAGCGACGGCGACAGTGACAGTAACAGCCCTAGTGTTTCGAATCTTTCGAGCGATAAGTCCAGCAGGGGAACTGGGAAATCCAACAACAGCAACACCACGAACAGCGGAAGTAAACTTCAACGGACATCAACAACGACGACAACGAACAAGAAAAAAAAAGCAAACGCACCCGAACATCACCCGAACCACAGTGCAAATGGCAAAGGTGCTCAACCATCTGACTCTGATGAATCATCTACCAGCAATGCTGTGCAACGCAGAAGCACGCGCAAACGCAATGCACCTGTGCGTTTACAGATGGTCGCTGCGTCCTGTGGGGGCGGCACGGCTTACGCCAGCACGCGCGAGATTCTTGCTCACACAATGCTTCTTGACGACATCAACGAAGACGACGAAGACGACGAAGAACACGACAGCGACGACGGCGACGATGACGACGACGACGACAACAAGCAAAGTGATGAGCACTCCTTGACGGATGACGACAACGACAATGACGACGACAATGACGACAACGAACATGAACAAGAACAAGACGACCACGACCACGACCACGCCCATGATGTGGCTACCACCGGCGCACCTTCGAAGGTCGCTCATGGTGGCAGCACTGGCACGGCAGGTGACGAAGAACTGAGTGACATCGCCAACAACGATGACGACTGGCGCCCGGTGAAGCGTAGCCTTACCCAAAGCCAACTCAACGGGATGGTGGATTACTTCAACGCGCGCTCGCGTGGCCACCGGTGCCCGTGCGGCAAGCGTGTGAAAGACTTGTCTATTCTCTTTTGGCACATGGTGACAGAGTGCCCGAATGGAGTCTTCAACCCAAAGACTGTCCTGAAGTATGCCAAAAAGATCAACAAGACACTGAAGATGTGCTCCTGTGGAAAGGTGTGCGAACGCCAGAACAGGGGTGCATGCAAAGGACACAAATTACGTAAAATGACTGAATCGATGGCTCATCAAGCCCTCGCGACAGCAACACCACCTGCAACCAAACAACGACAACGCCATTCTTCGCAGTCGAGTTCATCCGCAACTGGCGGGTCGTCGGTTATCCGACGACCAGCTAAGAAACGGGTTGGCAAGCGGCGAAAAGGCCGTGCACGTGGTCTGCAGACACTGCGCGCCGATGCCAGGGACCCCGATTCCGTGCTCGCGGACAAGTACGAATTCTTCACGGTTGAAAATGTGGTTGCGTCGCGGGCGCGGAATAAGCTGGATGAGGTCGCCGTATACTTTGCTCCGGACACCGCCTCTGCACATCCACGCCGTGAGGACAACTGTTGCGATTTGTGGCTGCGTGTTATGAAGGAAGTGGTCGCAGCCACTGCGGAATCCGTCGGAACGCGGCAACTACAACCCGACAAACGTGCATTGCTCCAGAAAATGGGCGTGACAGTATTGATCTCACTACCGGGCCTTGCCTTGCACTACGCCAAAGACAAGAGTTCTCCGCTCAGTGCAATGGTGATGCGGCAAGTTCTGGCACACGCCGACATGAAGCAACAGATCAAAAAGTTTTCCCTTAGCGCGGTGATTTTGGATTACTTCATCTTGCCACTCGTGCGCGACAACGCGCGCGAAACGCCCGATGATGATGCCGAAAGAGGCTTGGAGAAGCCGCCAGCGAGGGCAACGCTCACTGCACTCATCCGAGATGGCTACTTCTCCAAGTCAATGTCGCTTGCCAGGCGAAAATTCGACATGGAACACCCAGAACCGAATTCCACGACTCGACGGCAAAAGCCTACCATCGCAAAGATTAAAGCAGTGGCTGCAGACAAGTTTCCCGCCTCGGATAAGGATATGGATGCACTGCCCGCCATTTCGCAGATGCCTGCCATGGACGCAGAAGGTGGCACCATACATTGGAGCTCCGACGCAGACACTCGCACAGCACAGAAAAAGACTTTTGGTGCAACCTCTGTTGTCATTGAAAGAAGAGATCTGGACATTGGACTCCGCTTCCTGAAACGACAAGCTGCACCTGGAGTTGGTGCAGTGTCGTCTGCTTTTCTTCGTCAGTGCTTCTGCAACGGTGGCGAGTCAGACCAAGCAATCAATGACTGTCTTTTGCCATTCGTCAACATTTGTTTGAGTGGCAACATGCACGTTCATGCATTAGAAACTTTGCTTCTGACTCGTCTTGCTCTCCTGCCGAAGGCAGACGACGATTTCCGACCGCTCGGAATCGGCGGTGCAATCTACCGGCTCATTGAAGTGACATTGAACAAAAAGTACGAGTCCGCAGTCTCCAAAAAGTTGCGGCCGAATCAATTCTCAGTTGGCGTACGCGACTCCGGCGCAATTCTTCCGGCGCTAGCGCAAGCAATGTTTAATGAAGGACGCAAGCGGCTTCATGATAACTGCGACTTGTTGTTCATTGATATGAAGAATGCCTACAACTCTATCCGCCGTAAGTGTGTTCTCGAGGGGCTGCGCAAGTACGCGCCTCACCTCGTACGATGGTTCCTATACACGCACACGACGACCACCAAACTAGTCCACTCCAGCACCGCCCACGTTGGTGAATGTCAGACGGGTGTCAAGCAAGGGGACCCATTGGCATCGTTATATTTTGCGGTTGGGCTGCACGACACCCTCGTAGAGATTCACAAGAAAGTCAAAGCACAGTACTCCGACGCGGCTGAGGCCGCGCGCGTGGGTGCGTTTGCGTTCGGAGACGATGTGTTTCTTGTGGGAAACTTGGTCAAATCGATTGAGCTCTTACCGATGATTCGGCACGAGTTGGCTGAGAAGACCGGGCTGCAGCTCGTGACTGGAAAGTGCGTCGCCATTACCTCGCGCGCACGCCCTGATGATGACGAACTCTTTGAAGTGTTGCAACAACATCGCGTCACCGTTCAAAGAGACGGAGGAGTTATGATGGGCGTTCCGTTTGGCACGGACGACTTCATCGACAACCACGTTGGCAACCTTATCGACAACTACATCAAGAATCTGCATGCCCTTCAGTTTTTCGACAGACAAGCTGCGTTCACACTACTTCGGATGTGCATCAACGCCAAGCCACCGTTCCTGGCGCGTTGCCTACCACTTCACCGGGCGGATGAGCACTTCAAAAAGTTTGATGAACAGGTCACGCAACAGATTCTCACCATAGCCGGTGTACCGCGGCAACAGCGTTCCCCAGAGCTAGTCGACCACGTTCACAATCTGCGGGGCCTCCCGGGCTTTCTGTCGGGCACCGAAGTCCACCACATCAACCGTAAAGATGTGCGTTCGGTGGCTGTGTTGAAAGCCAGAGTGTCCACGCTGCGATTCTTCGTCGACGATCTGCCCTCCTTCGCGGATCCTGTGAAGGAACTCTGGGCAGACGACTTCGAAGTCACATCGATCGTGGCCACGTCATCCTACAACCCGGATGCGAGCGAAGACAAGCTACAACAACTCCGCGGCCATACCCTCGGCAACATCTCAACCTTCTCAACGATCACCCTTCCCGGCACTCCTAGTGACGTACAGCCAACAACAAATGGTGGCGGATACGCAATGGACAGAGCTGCAAAGGCGGAACTTGATGACCATGTCTACGACGCCAATCTTGTGCTTCACACCAGGATTTTAGAGAACCTGCGAAACAGCGACAATCAATACCAAACACCAATAGCTGCGCAAATTCTATCACAATCCTGCCCGAACTCGGGGCGCATGTTGAAGAACTGGCCAATTTACAGGAACCGACTGAAAGACCCGCTCTTTGTCCATGGCCTGAGGTGCCAGTTGGGAATCCCGTTCGTGTTGCCAGTCCCGGGCGACATCTCGTGTCATTGTGGCAACGTCCTCCAAAGCGTAGACCTGTCCAGTACTGAGGCAATTGACGAAGACGGTCAAGTAACGAATTTGCAACCACACAAACTCACCGAGGAACCCCTTCACCCGCTCTATTGCAGGCGCGTGGGGCGGGCCGGTTTGCGGCAAATTCGTCACGACAAGATCGCCAAATTGCTCGGGAGGAAAGTTGTCAAACTGTTCCACGGCGCCCAAATCTCGTTCGAACCCATGGTCAACCGTGGTTCCGACAAGCGCGGCGACATTCTTATCACAACTGGTGGCAAACAAATCATCTTGGATGTGATGGTAACGTGTCCCGCTGCGCCATCAATGGTGCAGACACACAATTCGCATCGCATCCCGGGCGCTGCAGCTGTTCGTGCGGTCAAGATCAAGAACAGAAAGTACGGACGAAGCGTGCCTGAGCACACTGAGTTCGTACCGTTCGTCATCGAGACCGGCGGCCGTCTCGCGAAAACGACCTGCGTGTGGCTTGATAGTTTCTGGAAGAACGTCAGTGATCCGAAACTTCGCAAGCAGCGGCAGGCTTCTGTGCGCGGGATCTGCGTCGATCTCCAACGTCAGCTGTTTGTCTCTAATGCCAACATGTTGTCCAAGTTCTCAGCATGTTTGACAACAATGAGCACCGATCAGCCAACCTACTGAGCTAGCCAGCTCAGTGTGACCGCGTCACGACACACCAGTGGATACCACAGAGATGTTTTCCCAACCACTGCCCAACTAGGAACAAATCATGTTGATGACGGACTGTGATAGACTCCTGGCACCTTGACGTCATGCATCCATGTCACGAAAACAGACAACATCATGCATCCATGTGTGAATGCGACCACTACGATGCGAAAGACACTTCACTTATCGACCTGCTTGCACGACGATATTCACTCCCTTTTTCAGTACGCAGGTGTATTATTGTGTGACAACACACCTATCGTCTTAGTCAACATTGCTTACTCCACCAGCAACCGACATCACCACCCATCATCAAGCGCTGATTTACCCGTTTTTTCGCAGTTAGTATCGCACTTATTTTTTTGCTGTTATGACAGAAACTGTTTTTTTTAACCTAACTACGCACAACCCTAACAAGAAACACTCTAGAATCAGCTGTGCACTCAGCACGGCGCTTGTTCAAAACGTCTCGATGTTGCCCCACCTCGGTTACAGTGTGAGATACATCCATAAGTTGCACCAAGCCCTTGCAAAACCGCAATTGGAATGAATTCCAAAGTGCTCACCAAGTTTCCTTGCTCCGTCGGTCGTGGCAATGGCACGCCGTTGTGCCATTGAAGCAGCATACCAGTGTGGGATCACAGTGTCAAGCGTTCATCAATACAATTGGACAAAGTCGTCTTCAAGTCCTGGGCGCGACTGCAGCCAAAGGAGGCATGCTCGGGACGGATTCCAAGAGGGCAGATGTTTGTGTTAAGAGTTGACTGACGCGGGAATGGCGCATGTCCCACGTACAATGCTACAATATTTGGACTTTTGGCGCCAAACTAGCTCGCGACGCATTCGTCATTAATGAAGGGGGTGAACCTCGGCGCAGTGGCCCGACGTTGGTGGAGGGGTGTCTGTGCAAGTGGATGGACAGATGACAGGAACCAGGGCGCTCCGACGGAAGAGCATTGAAAGTGACGACCTGATTCGTTCATTCATTCACTCATTGTGACTGTGAGTGAGTGATCAACACAATAAATTTATCCACAGTCTGCGCCGCATCCTTGTATTGTTACCCGAAGAAGTTTCACAACTACATCTCACAATACCTTCTTGCACAGCGAAGAGTTTTCGGCAACCATGGCTGCCCACTTAGCTGCTCCCGCAGAATCACGTGCCGCCTGACATGCCTGCTGAGCATCAAATCCAACTCGAGCCAGCGTTGCTGGAATGTCCAGCCCTTCGCTGGCCAGCAACTGAAGTTGCATCAATCGCGATAGGCAACACGCCGAATCAAAGAATGTCACATCATGTGCATAAGCAACCACTGCCAAGAGCGACGAATACGGCACAGCCAACATGCTCACCTGCAGCCCATCCTCGATCGTTTGCAAAGTTTCGGAGAATCGTCCCTTGGACATCAATTCGGGCACGGTCTCGTCCATTTCCTTCAGTTTTTGACGGCGAGCATCGCTTTCCTCACACCACGTCCCACCGTTGTCCCCTTCCGGACGGCAGGCAACGCATTGGCACTCGAATCCGAATCGGGTTGTCAGATACTGTCGCCTTTGCGCACGCGGCTGTGCCGTTGGAATGTAGCTGTTCAAGAGCTCTTCACCTTTTTCAATTCGCTTGGCTGCAAAGATTCGTCGCTTGCCGTCCTTCTCAAACGAATGTGAAACATTGGGAGTGCAAGAGTGGTTGAACCTTGCAAAAATTGGGAAAATTCCTCCAAAGCCGAGTGCGGTTGGATACCTGGTCGAGAAGAATAGCAGCAGAGATCACAGGCCACACTTTCGATGACTGCTGCAGGTGGCTTGATGCAGCAGCAATGGCAGGTACAACATACGCATTCGTGCGGACAATTCCTACAGCAGATTTCCCTTGACGTGGGTCGTCGTTGGACGCCGCTTGACTAGGGGTGTGTGAGTCAGCGAGATCCCAGAATCTATTGCGTGCACTCTACGACAGAGTCAACATGGTCGTCTTGCGCGACTGCGTGACACGCACGAAACGAATCACCCACTTACTTGAGGTAGTGATGCCACAGAGAGCTCGAGCTTTGTCGCGCCACCTGACATTCGAACAAACAAGCAAGCAAGGCCAGGATACCATCGCACCCGTCAGCGCCAGAAGCCACAAGAAGGTGGTAATCTGGAAACCCTTGCGAACCTGTGTCATCGACAGACACTAACGCTGCTTCTTCCAAGACTACTTCTCCTTTATGTATGGGTCTGGTCAAAAACGGTGGACCGAAAAATTAACACTTGCGTGCCATCTTGCTACTGTGGTAAATTTGACACGTGGACAGCTGGTGCACTGCGGTGTCGCCACAAAGTCAACTATTCATCACTAACCTGGTAGCGAAGCAACCGAAGCCGGCCCCTTTCCTTTGAGCAACTCGAAAAGGCCAACCCATGTGATACGGGTCAAACTTGTGCCGCGTCCACGAACCATTGAAACATGCTTTGCTGCAGAAGGTGTAGTTAGCACTAATACTCAAATCGCCCTTGTTTCCTTCGGACTTGGCGTGTTTTTTGCACACTGGACACATCATCAAAGCTGGTGTTTTGCCACATGCTGTGCATGACCTGGAGGTTCCCAAGGTCACTGCAGCACCGCCCGACGATTTCGTGTTTGTGTCTGATGCTGAACTGGTCTTCGGTTGCAGTTTCTGGTCATTCTTATTGCTTGATCCTTCCGGTTCATGGTCGTGCCCCGCTGACGTCGTACTCATCGGCGCACACGCGAGGTGATTCCAGAACAACAACAGCACTGCCTCTACCGCCAAATTTTGCTGCTGAAGTTTCTCACGCAACCAGCAAAGCCCAACATTTTGATGCGAGCACCAGTGCACTGCACCGGCTCTAGATTGGAGAAATCGGATGGGAGCTTGGTGGCAGCTTGGTGGCAGATCTTCTTCCCGCTTTCCTTCCAAGTGCTGCGGTTCCTTCATCAAGGTTGCTGCTGTCCGTTGCTCGACAATCTCCTGTCTGTGTCACAAAAATGCGTCGCGATTGACGGTGACGCAGAGAGCCACACAGGCCGACTCGAGCCCAACAGAAAAAGTACAAGGTGGTTCGAGCACAGCGAATGCTTCGTAAGCCAAATGGCAGCTCGTCCACCACCACTGCATGCGGGAAGAATGGCGCGGTTTGCGATGGCCGACGTCGCCAACGTCGATGTCATTCATCGTCGTCGTTGTTGAACGAACGCACGAACGAACGAACGAAGAAGTGAGTCGGCCGTCCCAACATCGTCACACTGGCGAACGCCAGCGAGCGCACGAACGTACGGACGGACTGAGAACTGAGAACTGAGAACTGAGGAGTTGAGCAGCG
>ENA-OWNT01005446-OWNT01005446.1-seawater-metagenome-genome-assembly--contig:-NODE-5446-length-10489-cov-3.520073_pt1 | contig 10489 bp, 9 predicted proteins | sample MGYA00238136_ERZ651165 | MGnify/ENA primary metagenome ERZ651165 (study PRJEB26861, sample SAMN08777766) | seawater metagenome | isolation source: coastal seawater | place: USA: Florida | collected...
ACGAAGCGTACGTCCGTACGCGAGGAGGGCAGGGCCAAGTTGTCGGCGAAATAGGCCGATGGATCGCCGTCCTAGCCGCCGCAGGGAGCGGTGGGCGGGCCGATGAAGGCCGGGCCGAGGATACCGCCCACCTGCTTCCAGCGGACGGCGAGGGTGTCGGCCTCTCTCAGCAGCTGGACCTGGTCGTCGACGCTGGCGTCGTCGAGGGCGGCACACAGGTTGGACCAACGCTGAGCGGTGCTCTCGACGTGGATGTCGACGGGCTGGCCGCGGCGATGGTGGGTGTTGTTGCGGGTCCACAGGGGCATGGCCTCGACCGCCGCGAGCTCGGTGCGCAGGACGGCCTGTCCGTCGGCGCCCTTACCGTAGTCCTTGCGCACGACGTCGAAGCCGAGCAGGAGCCCATCGCGAGGATTGCCGGCGGCGCCGGAGTGGAGCGGGTGGACGTACCAGGCGCTTTGGTTGCTCACGAAGTTGCCCATGCTGTAGCTGATGAGCCCCCGCCGACCATCCGGGGCGGTGTGGATCTCCAGGGGCTGCAGCACGTGGGGGTGGTGGCCGAGGACGACGTCGACCCCGCCGTCGATCAGCGCGGTGGCGGCCTCGCGGTGCTCGGCCAGAGGCTCGGTGGCGTACTCGACACCCCAGTGCACCGACACGATGACGAGCTCGGCCCCGGCTGCGCGGGCGGCGGTGGTCTCCTCCAGCACCCAGTCGACCCCGAAGGTGGCGGCGCAGGCTTCGTCGTCGGTGGTGTTGAGGTTCTGGTTGTAGAGGTCGGTGCTGCCGATCCACCCGATGGTGATGCCGTTGGCCTCGAGCAGCGTGGCGCGGCGTGCGTCGGCGCAGGTGCGGCCCGCCCCGATGAAGGCGAGGCTGTGCTCGTCGAGACGCTCCACGGTCTCCAGGAAGCCGTCGCGGCCTTGGTCGTAGACGTGGTTGTTGGCGAAGGAGACCACGTCGAAGCCCGCGTGGGCGAGGCTGTCGAGGACCACCGGGGGCGCGTTGAACACCATCTGGCGGACGCCCTTGTGGTGGTCGGGCGCGATGGGCGTCTCGAGGTTGCCGAAGGCGAGGTCGGCGGCCTTCAGGGTGGGGGCGACCTCGCTCCACAGCATGTCGAAGCCCTCGTGGCCCGCGGTCTCGCTGTGGTCGGCGGCGGTCTTCTTCACCATGCCGTGCATCATGATGTCGCCCACGGCGACGATGCGGGCACGGGCGTCTTCCCGGACCACGCGGCGTGGGGTGGCGACCTCGGGGGCTTCGGTGGCCTCTACCGGAGGCGGGGCGGCCGGGCGGGGGTCGGCGCAGGCCACGGCGACCGTGGCGAGCAGGGGCGTGGCGAGAAGGATGGGAAGAGGGCGGCGCATGGGGCCCCGGTTACCCGAGGGCGAGCATGGCGGCCAGGGGCCCGGGAGGACACGTGGAGAGCAGCGGGGGGATCGGGGTCGGGGTGCTCGGGGCGGCCGGCGTCATGGGGGGCCACGTGCGCAGCGCCCTCGCCACGGCGGAAGGAATGCACCTGGCGGCGGCGGTGGTGGCGCCCGGAAGCGCGGCGCTCGGCACGGACGCAGGCGGCGTTCCCTTCGTGGCCTGTGGCCCCGGGGCCTTCGCAGGGGTGGATGTGCTCGTCGACTTCAGCACCCCCGCGGGCCTGGGGGCTGCCTTGCCCCACCTGGGAGGGATTCCCCTGGTGACGGGCACCACGGGGCTCGGCGATGCCGGGCAGCAACACCTCGATGCCTACGCGGCCCAGGCGGCGGTGCTCCAGGCGGCCAACTTCTCGGCCGGCGTGAACGTGCTGCTCGACCTGGTGGCGCGGGCCGCCGCTGCTCTGCCCGACGCGGATCTGGAGGTGGTGGAGCTTCACCACCGACGCAAGGTCGACAGCCCCTCGGGCACGGCGCTCGCCCTGGGTCATGCAGCGGCGCAGGGGCGCGGCGCGGCGCTGCCCTTCGTGCACGGGCGAGAGGGGGCGGCAGGGCCCCGCGGGGCAGGGGAGGTGGGCTTTCATGCCGTGCGGGGCGGCGACGTTGCCGGCGACCACACGGTCTGGCTGTTGGCCGACGGGGAGCGCATCGGGCTGCAGCACATCGCGAGCTCGCGGGGGACCTTCGCCCTCGGAGCGCTGCGCGCGGCCCGTTGGCTCGTGGGGCGCCCGGCTGGTCATCACGCCATGCGCGACGTGCTCGGGCTTGCTTCCGACCGTTGACCGGCGGTCAGAGCAGGCTACGTTTCCTGCGTCTCGAGGGTCCCATGCGCCTGTTCCACGTCTCCACGCTCCCGTCGCTCCTCGCTGCCGCTGTGCTGGCTGGGTGCGGAAACCCCTGCGAGAAGCTCTGCGACAACCTCGCCGACTACGCCGACGAGTGCGGCTTTGCGGTCCCCGACGCCGAGCTCGAGTCGTGCCGCGCCTCCCAGGAGGCCGCGACCGACGAGCAGAAAGACACCTGCGAGGAATACGGCACCCCCGAGGCCGTGCGCGCCGAATGGACCTGCGACGACCTCGCCATCTACTGGGATGGGGACGCGGGCGGCGGCGGCACCCCGGCGACGAACCCCACGAACTGACTCGGCGTTTACGTGCGTTCGCTCGTCGTCATGCTAGGTAATTCCTGATGAGTTCGTTCGAGCCAGAGTCGTTCGGGAAGTACTACCTGGTCGACCACATCGCGACGGGGGGGATGGCCGAGATCTTCAAGGCCAAGACCTACTCTCATGGTGGGTTCGAGAACCTCCTCGTCATCAAGCGCATCCTGCCTCATGTGGGGGAGAAGCAGGACTTCGTCGACATGTTCATCGACGAGGCCAAGATCACGGTGGCGCTCCAGCACCCGAACATCGTCCGCGTCTACGACTTCGGGAAGATCCTCGACAACTACTTCATCGCGATGGAGTGCGTCGACGGCAAAGACGTTCGGCACTTGCTCAAGCAGCTCGCCCGCACCCGGCAATACCTGCCCTACCGCTTCGCCGCGTTCATCGCCCTCGAGACCTGCAAGGGCCTGCAGTACGCCCACGCCAAGGCCGATCTGCACGGCGTGAGCTACGAGATCGTCCATCGCGACATCTCTCCCAGCAACGTCATCGTGTCCTACGAGGGCGAGGCCAAGGTGGCCGACTTCGGCATCGCCAAGGCCGAGTCCAACGCCTACGAGACCCGCGACGGCGTGCTCAAGGGCAAGTTCGAGTACATGAGCCCCGAACAGGCCGCGGGCGACCCCATCGACGCCCGCTCCGACCTCTTCAGCCTCGGCATCATCCTGTGGGAGATGATGACGGGCCGCCGTCTCTTCAAGACCGACTCCGAGACAGCCACGCTCCGGAAGATCCGCGACGAAGACGTCCCCGCGCCCTCGCTGTGCCGTCCCGACGTGCCCCCCGCCCTCGAGGCCATCGTCCTCAAGGCGCTCACCCGCGACCGCGACGCTCGCTACCAGAGCGCCGAAGAGATGGCGGAAGACCTCCGGCAGTTCCTGTTTCCGGCCACGCCCGACACCCTCCGGCACGAGCTCATGCACTTCATGCAGGAGCTCTTCGCCGAGGCCATCGATGCCGAGAAGCACCGGCTCACCGCGGGGTCGGCCATCGCCGAGCAGCTGAAGGACCGCGCCCCCGACTGGCACGGCGACACCTCGGCCACCCTCTCGGCCGTGCACACGGCGGTGCGGCTGGTGGCCCCCACCATGGTCGGTGGTGGGGTGGTGCTGCTGCTCCTCCTCCTCCTCGGGGGCGGCGGCGCCTACTACGCGTGGTCCAGCGGCGCCCTCGACCCCTGGTTGAGCGGCGGCGAGGCCGTGGCCACGGTCGGCACGATCGACGTGATGGTGGTGCCCGAGGCCACGCTGCTGGTCAACGGCGAGTCGAAGGGCCAGTCCAGCACCCAGACCCTCGAGGGGCTGGTCCCCGGCGACTACGTGGTGCGTCTCGAGGCCGAGGGGCACGAGCCCGTGGAGCGGGTGGTCACCGTGGTCGCGGGGCAACAGGTGAAGGTCGTCGAGCAGCTCACGGCCCTGCCCCCTCGCACCGATGTCCCGCCGGCCGGCGAGGGCGGAACGGCCGATGCCCCGGAGCCCACCGGCCCGCCGCGGCTGGTGCTGTCCTCCACCCCGAAGGGAGCGGCGGCCTTCGTCGACGGCAAGAAGGTCGGCACCACGCCCCTCACCTGGACCGCCGCCGAGGGCCGCGCGTACCAGGTCGAGATGCGGCTCGATGGCTATGCCCCCGCCACCATGGCCGTCGGCGCCATGACCGAGGGGCAGCGCAAGCGTGTGCGGCTCACCCTCGAGGAAGCCAGCTCCGGCGAGCTCACCGTCACCCTGGCCGGGGGCTGGGCGCACATCTACATCGACGGCCAGAAGATGGGCAAGACAGCGCCGGTGCGCGGACTGCCCATTCCCGCCGGGAGCCATGAGGTGCGGGTGGTCAACGAGGCCCTCGGTATCGATCACACGGAGACGGTCACGGTAGGCAGTGGCGCTGCCGTCACCGTGAAGGCCCTGCCTCGATAGGGTCGCCAGTACCCTCCTTCCGGCGGTAGGCTGGGGCCGTGGAGGTGACCGTGGTCCTTTGGTTGTCGTTGGCGTTCGCTACCTGGGTCGAGGAAGACGATGGCTTCGTCAGTAGCCCTCGGTCCGATGCCCCGGTCGATGGCTGGCTGCTCTACGAGGCGAACGTCGACCCCGAGGCCACGGTGGTGGACGGCCCTGGGGCCCCCTTCGTGCTCGATGCGGTCGTGGTCGAGACGGAGGCGCCCATGGCCATCCTCTTCCCGCCGGATGGTGGCTGGGAGGCCGGGGCCAGCTACACGGTCGAGGCCCGGGGCTCCCTCACCTTCACCGTGGGAGACGCCGAAGCGCCACCTGCGGTCGACCCCGAGATCACGTCCATCGAGGTCGGAGACTGGAGCGAGCGCGAGCATGAGTACGTCGGGGGCTGCTGCGCGCAGATCCGGCCGGTGGTGGTGGAGCTGAACCTCCCCGGCGGCGACCGCTGGGCCTTCTCGGAGCTGCATGCGGGCGACGGATACGTCGGAGGCGTGCGCGACCTCTCGGTCGGATCGGGGCGCCACGTGCTGCGGCTGCAGCAGCACCTCTCGGAGGGCAAGGAGCCGGTGCCTGCGTGCTTCGACGTGGTGAGTCGGAACGCCGGCGGCTGGCCAGGCAGCACGCGGAGCTTCTGCACGGACTACCGCGGCAACACCTGGGAGGGGGGCCCCGACCGCTTGTGTCGCTGCGACAGCGGGGCCGGGGCGGAGGGGGGCTGGGTGCTCGGCCTCCTGCTCGCCTTCGCGGGGCGGCGGAGGAAGAGGTAGCAGCTAGAAGTGCAGCCGGGTCGACAGCTGGGCACCGAAGGCCGAGTCGTCGAAGGTGGACAGCGTGCCGTCGTTGTAGTTGCTGTAGTAGCTGCCGGGCAGGAAGAGCGCGCCCTGCAGGGCGACATCGAGGTGCTCGACGCCGAGGTAGTGCAGGCCGGCTCCGACCTCCATGCCGTAGGAGCGACGGTCGCCGATGCGCTCGGGGACCTTGGCGACGCGGGCGCCGAGCCAGCTCACCTCGGCCTCGAGGCCTTCGATGATGCGGCGGCGAAGGCGCGGCTTGAGGAAGAGGGCGTTGGACACGGCGTTGCCGGTGAGCACGGCCTCGTAGCTGCGGCCCTTGTTCACGTCGTTCGGGGCGGTGGCGGCGAGCACCGGCATCGACTGCTCGAACATCATCAGGCCGATGCTGTAGTCTCGGTCGAAAGTGAAGGTGCGGAAGCCGAGGTCTTCCTTGCCGTCGCCGGTGGCGAGCCCGGCCTGGACGCCGAGGATCCAGGGGTCGATGTCGAGGTCGGCGTTGAGCACGGCCCCGAGGCGGGCGATGGAGGCATCGTTGACGCCGTTGATCAGGTCGCCGGAGCCGAACTGCCCGGCCACCTCGACCTCGCCGTGGAGCTTGCCGAGGGTGGCATCGACGGCGCCGTCGGCCGTGAACTGGGTGAAGCCGAAGGTGGGCGCGCGGTCGATCCGCAGGAGGATGCCGCCGGTGACGTCTTCCGAGCGGTAGGCCGTGACGAAGGAGTAGGCGGCGCGGTCGTCGACCTTCTCGTCCGGGTCGTTGACGAAGCCCTCGCTCTGAAGCTCGGCGGCCGCCTGCACGATGAACTGGTCGCGGACCAGGATCTCCCACTGGAAGCGGTCGGCCGTGTCGCCGAAGTCGGCGTAGTGCGGGTTGACGTGGATGCCGTCGTTCAGGAGCATCCCGGCGCCCCAGTGGAGCGGCATGCGGCCGACCTTGAACCGGCCCACGGGGGTGTTCACGTCGCCCCAGGCGCGCCACAGCGTGAAGTCGCGCAGCGGCGCCGACTCATCGGTGGAGGACGTGGGGGCGGAGAGGTCGGTGTCGAAGGTGGGGGGTGGGTTGTCGATGTACTCGTCGTAGGTGACGGGCTGGTTGCCCCACACCACGTTGTTCAGGCCGAGAAAGTCGACGTTGAGCGTGACGTCGTCGCTCACGAGGAAGCGAGGACGCAGCCAGAGGCGGTGCTCCAGGTAGGCCGACATGGCCTCCGAGCGCTCGCCGAGGGTGCGGTCGAGGGTGAGGGTGTCGAACAGGCGACCGCGGGCGCGGTACGACCCTTCGAACTGGGCTTCGGCGCCCCAAGCCCACATGGGAGCGACGGCGAGCCCGGCGAGCAGCGCACTACACGTGAGGCGCATGCGCGCGTGGCGCGTGGCGGGGCGGGTCATGGGGTGCGTCAACACGTTCTCCGAGCGCAGCAGGACGGCACCTAGCACCCGGGGGGGGGAGCGGCCAACAGCATGGTCCGCCACGGGACCCGTTGTGACTGGACATGACGAGAGGCTTGGGGGATGCTCAGGGCTCACCTGGTGGTGGAATGGACGCGACCGAAGCCACGACCGACCCCTCGAGCGGAGGGGTCGACCCCCTCGTCGGAAAGGTCCTCGGCGGGCGTTTCGAGATCGAAGCGCTCATCAACCGTGGCGGGATGGGGAAGATCTACAAGGCCACTCAGCAGCCGCTGGGCCGGGCCGTGGCGTTGAAGATCCTCGACATCCACGACGATGGCAGCGAGTTCCGCGACCGCTTCTTCCTCGAAGCGTCGCTGTGCGCCAAGCTCGCGCACCCCAACACCATCCGCATCTTCGACTACGGCACCACCGACGACGGCATCTACTACATCGCCATGGAGTACCTCTCCGGCGAGTCCCTCCAGCAGATCCTGCGGGGGGGCGCGCTGTCGGTCGAGCGCTCCATCAGCATCGCCCGGCAGATCGCCGGTGCCCTGGCCGAGGCCCACGACTGCGGCATCGTCCATCGCGATCTGAAGCCGGGCAACGTGATGGTCACGTCCCATGGCGAGAACGAGTTCGTGAAGGTGCTCGACTTCGGCCTGGTGAAGGAGCTGGGCAAGGAGTCCGAGCTCTCCCGCACGGGCACGGTGCTTGGCTCGCCCCTCTACATCAGCCCCGAGCAGGTCCACGGCGATCCGGTCGACGGGCGTGCCGACATCTACACCCTCGGGCTCATCCTCTACGCGCTGCTCATGGGCCGCACCACGTTCGACCGCGGCAACCCGCTCAACGTGCTGATGCAGCAGACCCAGAAGAAGCCGCCCCCGTTCCGGAAGGCCAACCCCAACGTCCAGGTGCCCGAAGCCCTGGAGTGGGTGGTGATGCGCTGCCTGGAGAAGAAGGCGGCGAAGCGCTTCGTGTCCATGCACGAGCTGATCCGGGCGCTGAAGGCCGTCGAGAAGGAGATGCGCGGCGAGGTCGACGACCTCGAGCTCTCCCTGCAAGACGGCATGCTCGTGCTCCCCGAGGGCATGGAGGTCAGCCACGAGGTGCGGATCAGTCCGCAGCAGCACAGCGCCGCCACCACGCGGCTGGTCGCATCCGACGGCCCCTCGCAGTCCACCCTCAGCAGCACCCGCCCGATGAACACCTCCACGATGGTGCTCCTCGGTGGGGGCAGCCTCGCCGGGCTGGGGCTGATGGCCGTGGGGGGCGTCTTGTTGCTGCTGGTGCTCGGTGCGGTGGGCTGGTCGATGATGCAGCCGGCCCCCGAGGTCGTGCAGGCCCCGCCGCCGCCTCCGCAGCCCGAGGTGGTCGAGAAGGTCATCCAGGCCGGGCCCGAGAAGGTCTCGGTCACCCTCACGAGCGAGCCCCCGGGCGCCGATGTCGAGCGCGACGGGGTGGTCGAGGGCACCACCCCCTTCACGGTCACTCTGGAAGAAGGCGAGACCTGGACGGTCCAGGTCTCGGCGGACGGCTTCGAGCCACGCAAGGTGCGGCTGTCCCCGGATGTGCCGAGCCCGTCGGTGAAGCTGGAGAAGAAGGCGCGTCGTGGCGGCGGGGCTACCCCCGCCCCCGCCCCGGTGCCGACCCCGGTGCCGGTGGTGCTCCAGCCCGAGCCCGCGCCGGCCCCGGCGCCGGCGTCCCCCAAGCCCGCGCCGCGTGGCGACATGCGCGACCCATGGGAGAATGAATGAACCTGGCGTTCGCCGTGGCGGTGATGGTTGCCGCCCACGCGCAGGACACCTCCGCCGAAGACCAAGAACGCGCCAAGGTGCTCTTTGCCCAGGGCCAAGCGTTCTACGAGTCCGGTCGCTTCGAGGAGTCCGTGCAGGCGCTGCAGCTGGCCTACGACCTCTCGGGGCGGCCGCTGCTGCTGTTCAACCTCACGGCACCGCTGGAGCGTCTGGGCCGCTGGGAAGAGGCCCTGGAGGCCCTGGAGGGCTACCGGCCCCATGCCAAGCCCGATGAGGTGGAGGAGGTCGAGCGTCGCCTGACCACCATCCGTGAGCGGGTGGAAGAGCAGCGCGCCACCGACGCCGCGCTGGCCCAAGCTGGGGCGAAGAGCGGCCCTCCGGTCGGTGCCATCGCCCTGTTCGGGGTGGGCGCCGTGGGCGTGGGCACGGGCACCGTGTTCACCGCGCGGGCCCTGTCGGCACGGAGCGAGTGGACCGGCCTGTGCGCAGGCGATCCGGGCCTCTGCCCTGCCGAGGCCGACCCGCTGGTCCGTCGCGACCGCAGCAGTAGCGTGGTGGCCGACGTGAGCATGGTGGTCGGCGTCGCCGCCATCGCCGGGGGAGCGGCCCTGTTGCTCACCCGCAAGGGCTCCAAGAACTCGCCCTCGCCCGAGGTGTCCCTGTGGATGGCCCCCACGGGTGCCGGGCTCAGGGGGGCGTTCTGATGCTCTGGGCACTCACCCTCGCTGGCTGCATCCTCGGGCCCCGCCCCGACACCTGCGACGTCAACGCCGACTGCCGCGATGCCTTCGGGTTCGGCTTCACCTGCGGAGCCGAGGGCTACTGCGAGCCTGCCGAGGTCAACGCGCGCTGCGCGGAGACCTACCCGAAGGACCTCTTCACCAACCCGCAGAAGTACGCCGACACCGTGGTCATCGGCACCATCTTCTCCAGCACGGCCGACGTGGTGCAGCGCCAGTCCGCCGAGCTCACCGTGCGGCAGTACGAGGGCTTGGAAGAAGACGACCCCGACGCCCTCCCGCTGGCGCTCATCCACTGCGACACCGACGAAGACGTCGCCTACGACGACCTCGACGTGGAGGAAGCAGCGGGCGAGGTGGCTCGTTTCCTCGACGGCCTCGGCGTTCCGGCGGTCATCGGCCCGTCCACCAGCGACGAGTCCCTGGCAGCCTTCGACGCCGCCGGGAGCATGATGGTGATCTCGCCGTCGGCCACGAGCCCGGAGCTCACCACCGTGGAGGCCGCGCACGCCAAGGAGAACGGTGCCCCCGCCCCGGTCGAAGAGAAGATCGAGGCCGATTCGCGGGGCGGTCGCGGAGGTCGCGGCGGCCCGCGACGGCGCCCCCGCTAGCCGAGAGGGAATCGCATGCCAGCCGATCTGAACCGGGTCACGCTCGTCGGGCGCCTCACTCGCGACCCCGAGCTGCGCCACACCGCGGGTGGAGATCCCATCTGCTCTATCCGTCTGGCCGTCTCCAGCCGCGGTCGAGACGACCAGGGCAACTGGGCGGACAAGCCGAACTACTTCGACGTCAGCGTGTGGGGCCGACAGGCCGAAACAGCCGGTCAGTACCTGGCAAAGGGTCGGCGCATCGGCGTCGATGGCGCTCTCGCCTTCGATCTCGGAGCCGATGCCGTAGCTGATATTGATGATGACCGCCCGATCGTGTTTGGCGCTCCACTGCCCGGCGAATTCGATGGCCCGATACATGGAGTCGCTCGTGGTCGCGCCACCGGACAATGTGTTGTCCCCGATCTTGAGGGACATCACCTGGGCGCCCGGGGCGATACCGTTGAAGCCCTTTCGGCCCATCAGGCCGTTTCCGGCAGCGATGCCGGCGACGTGGGGCGCGGCCATGGATGTTCCGGTGGAGTTGTCGGCGCCTCCGCCCGCCTGAGCCGAGCCGATATTGGCACCCGGGGCGATGACGTCCGGTTTTGCTACGAGCCCGGTCGTCGAGATGGCCGGTCCGCGGCTCGATTTTGCCCAGACGAG
>ENA-OWNT01005447-OWNT01005447.1-seawater-metagenome-genome-assembly--contig:-NODE-5447-length-10484-cov-3.917844_pt1 | contig 10484 bp, 7 predicted proteins | sample MGYA00238136_ERZ651165 | MGnify/ENA primary metagenome ERZ651165 (study PRJEB26861, sample SAMN08777766) | seawater metagenome | isolation source: coastal seawater | place: USA: Florida | collected...
ACGAACGACGAACGACGAACGACGAACGACGAACGACGAACGACGAACGACGAACGACGAACGACGAACGACGAACGTTGTGGCAGCAGCGTTCGTCGACGGGGCGCAGGGGATGGCAGGCTGCTGTTGCTGCTGCCGCTACTGTCGCTGTGTCTGCCGCCGTCCATAAGTCACTCCCTTTGCATGTGATTGCATTTGTTGATTTTCAAGACGAGACGGGAACCCGATCAGTTCCGAGGCGGCTATGTGGTGGGGTTGCTGCAACATACAAAGACGAGGAGCCCAAACGGATACGCTGAGCAGAACTTGCGGGTGTGGTAAACACAGAGATCCAGCACACGCGCAGACAGGCTCGCCGAAGAGACTGGATGGGATCTGGTTCGTGCGAGCCTGCTTGTGCACTGCGTATTTGGGGTGAACCCACGTACCATCACCAGGTCAAACTGGTTTGGAAGGATGAAAACCGCACCGACTTTGTTGTTAACTTTTTTGTTCAGATTTCGATATTCTACAAGTGCTGCGTACAGTCGTACCGCACTCATGTGCAATGTGTTCTTCGCCGCTGCTGTAGCTGTGCTCGCTGTTGTGGTTCGTTGAGTCCGCTTTGTCCACCGATTTCTGCATCTGCATGCACTAATTCTGCAACACCTGCTTAACGTAGGCCTGCCCCGCTTCAGCAGTGACAGAAAGAGTGATGAGTCAGCGGTGGGTAGGGGAGCTCGAGTTGCAAGGGGGGCAACGGGCAGAAATGGAAATTATTTTCCCGCCAGAGGCCGAAGGTTTGAATTTGTTTGTCGACTGACAGGTCGCGGCTCAAGCGAATTCTCACCCATTGCTGCCTGTAGCAGTAGGCTTTGGTAGCGCCATAGAGTTCATTGAGGTTGATTCAAGTTCCTCGGAGACTCCCAAACGTAAGTCCGCAGATCTGTACATTCAAACGACCACAACTGTGCGTTTATACTACTTTCTACAACCCTAACACTTGGTGTGTTGGCAGCGGACCCCGAGGCATTGCCGCCATCAAGTCTCCAGTGCTATTGTGACTTCAAGAAGAAGTCGGTGGATGTGGTATGTTGATGTCTTTCCTACTTTATTCACAATGCCTCCGTGTTACAAATTGAATTTGTGGGTCTGTATGGGACGTAGTTCGCTGACAAGCCATTGGAGAGTCAGTTCAACAACGAAGGCTTCAATAACTCCTTCCCAAAGGTTCGTGTATTCGGCTCCGTGACCGTGCGTTTCTGTTGCCGGCACAACTGAAATGACCACTTCCTCGTCTTCTGCCTTTGACAGAACAAGCCAGGCGCTGCGTCGTTTGTGCAGGTTGGAGAAGACTCCGCCACCGGTGGTGCCTTGAGAAGAAAGCAAGACCGAAAATTAGCTGCCAGGTCGACGCAAGACGTACTGACAAACTGAAAGACAACATCTTCTGCAATGGGCAGCGGGTGTTTTTCTGCTCGTCCACTATGCCATACCACCTGTGATCACCTTCAATTGTTTTTATAATAAAAGAAATCAAGACTTCGTAGCTGCGCGCCGTTGCTCACACGAGTTCATTGCGCTTGCAGATGATCACACCTTCTCACAACATCTGCTACCAAATCGTCAAACGCAGCATACTCTTGTGGTCGAGCAGCGCGTTTCCATGCACGCATGCACGCATGCAGGTTGCGGTGTCGCCGGACGTCGTTGCTGTTGTTGCTGCTGTTGTTGATAAAGCCGCCGATGGGATGTTGTGATGTTGTGGTTGGGGTGTTGGGATGTCGGGTCGTTCGCAGTGCCAATGCTGCCACACGCCATCGCACCATCCATCGCACCATCCATCGCACCACCAAAGTGCCCAAAGTGCCAAAAAAGAAAGTTGCGACAATGATGGAAACGGAAACGGAAAACTGCAAAGCGCAAAGCCGCAAAGCCACGAAACGGTCGCAGCGTCGTTATGATCAGTGACTGTACAGTTTTCTTTCTACTTTGTGCTGACCTCCTTAACAACCAATTTACACAACTGTATACTACTTTATTGGACATTTACAAGTTCACTATTTAACCTACCCTGCCCATTAAAAGTATACTTAAAAGTGAGGTAGATCCAAATGAACAGTTGACGTTATTTACGTTTCAATCATCGCACAATATTTGACTTTTATTATAGAGTTGACTTCGAAGGAGCTTTGGGTGCAATCAAACTGTTGTCAACTTTCGACGTCGACGACGTTTGACGTTTGACGTTTGACGTTTGACGTTTGACGTCGGTTGACGTCGTTTGACGTTTGACGTTGGACTGTTGGACGTTGGACTGTTGGACGTGCTCTGTGTCGTCGGCACAGCATCAACACTTCGGCGGGGTCAACATGACAGCACATCTGCGAACAACAGTGGAATGTGGCGCATACAGTAGATTCCGAGCGTTCGAGCGTTCGAGTGTTCGTTCGATGCACCCTCTCGTCGAAGTCTCCGCATGTTCCTTTTACACTCTCCACGACTGCCTGCTGTGACGACGTCTTTTCGCGTCTGACGAAATCTCCATATCGTCGAGTCGAGTGGTACGAAGGTGAAAGGGAAGACAGTTGTTAGGATGCGAAATTGTTGCCTCTGGACTTTCTGTGAAATTTCGTGAAATTGATGTTTCACCTGAATGGTGTGGCTGGCACTCGGAACAGCTTCTGAATCGCGCGAAAATGGAGTACCGCGGAGTGCACGGTGGCTCTACCACATGATTGCTGGCGCTAAGAACACCTCTGGCGCCGGGAATGGATCCCATGGTCTGACGTAATTGTTGTCTCAGGAAGTCGACATGGGCAACGTTTCCTCGATCGGACCCGATGGGAATCGGATGATCCTGCGTCGCTTGGTACTCCTCGCGCGTCAATCGCATTTCGATGAAGAGGAGGTGGAGGTCCTGTTTGAAAAATTCAATTCGCTCCGAGTCCATCCTTCTCAAAAGGTTGACCCAAAAGTGGTGTCTGCTTCCCCTATTAGCTGCAGAAGTCTACTGTGCGCTCCGGAGATCGGTCTAAATTTATTTTTGCAGGCAGTGCTCTGCAAGTACTTTAGCAGCCCCTTTCGGGATTTTCTCTTGGCTCGCGACAATCGCGTTCAAATGTCGAGCGTCACCGTCAAGTTACCACCTGGGCCGCTAGGGCTTCACGTACATGCCGGGTTGCGGAACATTGGGCTGTACATCAAGGACTCCTCAGAGTCACTGGGATACAAAGAAATCCAACCGGGAATGCAGCTCATCGGAATCAACAAGCTCAACGTCGCAACTTTGGAATATGATCGCATCGTCAGTGTTTTAGAGCAGCACGAGGACGAGGAAAGGGAGCTGCATTTTCAACTGGTCGGGCACGACGTCGACGAAGCCACCAATCAACGAGAACTTAAGCGGATCCGCAGCCGTCGGAGCGCACCCAGGAAGCGCGTGAAAGACATTGGGAATTATGAAAATCCACAAGACAGCGACAGTGATTGGGATGAGTCTGAAAACATTTTGTATGCTCAAGTATCTGCAGGGCCAATCAATGCCGTCCTGGCTCCTGGCGAAGGTGGGTACTGTGCCCGAGTGATGTCGCTGAAAGACTTGGAGAACGGCACGCTTTCAGAGGTCCAGAGGGCGGGTGTGACGGGTGGCATGTTGCTTGTTGGTATCAATAACATCCACACCAACAAATTAAAGTTTCCTGAGATTGTCGATGTCTTGCGCGAGTCCAGCCGGCAAGCCAATCGCTTGCTACGCTTTCGAGATGGGCGCTACTTCCAACTTCGGAAGCAATTAAAAGCAGCCGAAACAGCGAAGCAACCGGCTGTTAACAACCCGCTGTACCGGGCACCGACGCAGGCAGAGTTCGAGGAGGAACTTGCCGCCGAAAAGCGGCAGCGCCAGAGAGTGGAGCAGAGCACTCAAAATCGAACCGCCGACTACATTCGACGAAAGTCTTCGCAAAATGTGCTGGCTGGCCTGCGTGGCAGTGATGAGTTGGAAAATATTGACCTGTCGGCCGATATTCGATCCGTGGAAGTGGCGCCCGGGCCCCTTGGTGTGCGGCTTGTATCTCGAGACACCGGTCCTGGCGTCGGAGTGATCGTTCGCGAGTATATGAGCAATGATTCGCCGATTAAGCTCGCAGGTGTGCACATTGGTGCCGAACTCTTGGCGATAAATGATACAGTTGTGCAGTCGTCTGCCTACACGGTTGTCATGGACATGCTTCGAGCCAAGGCATCTGAAAGTAAAGTCTTGCGATTCCAACAACCGAAGCGGGTGCAGCCTTTCCCCGAGAACAGAGAGCCATCCCCAACGCCATCCCCAGCGCCACTGCCGCAACGCGATCGCGATCACGAACGTAAAGAGACTCAAGCGTTGCAGTCAAGGCGATCGTCCCAAAAAATCATGGTGACACAAGATGTAGATGTTGATGCCGGTCCCCTTGGCATGCGACTGCATCCCGTTGACGACCAAAAAGGACTTGGAGCCAAAGTTGTTGATTTCGTAGAGGTCCCAGATCCTGATCACAACGGTGGACGCGTTAAGTCGCCTGTACAGCGTGCTGGCGTCGAAATCGGTATGCAGCTCGTTCGAATCGACGGAAAAGATGTTGACACCATGCAATATCAAAGCATCATGGATTTACTCAGGACACTCAGCAGCAAGCCAAAGAGTTTGCGCTTCCGTACAGTTGAAGAGCGTGATGACCGTGAGGTTAAAGCTTTCAGTGAACCGACAATTCGTAGTGACACTTCCAGCATCCCTCGCGATCCTCAGACGCTACTTATCAACGTTGGTCGTGGATCTCTCGGCGTCCGATGGCAACCGACAGCGGGCGGTGCGACTGGCGCCAAGGTCATTGATTTCGAGGATGACGAGGGCGACGAAAGCTCCGGCCAGTCTTCGTCGTTAAAGAACATGGGCGTGGAACGGGGAATGACGCTTGTGAGTATTGATGGGCTGAACGTGACCACAATGCCTTTCCAGGACATTTTAGGTGTTTTACGCCAAAAAGAACAGCAATCCAAGGACTTGGGCTTTCGACGACCTGACTCATCCCGAAGAGGTGCACCACCGGCGCTGGACCTTCCTGGTCAACAGTCCACGAGATTGTTGTCACCGAACACTTATCAGCAAGTGCAGAGCCCGACGTCCTTAGAAAGTGACGACGACGGACCGGGAAGTCCAGAGCCCGTGATGTGGCGCAACGACAGCAGCCGCAGGTCGCTCGGGCATCGTCCTAGTATTTTGGAAATAGCTCAATTGCAACTAAAAGCGTATGAAACCGCGCTGGAAGAGGACTTTTCAATTTGGCTTTTCGGAATCATTACCAATATTGATGTGTTCGACACGATGAAAGCAAACGAGCTCGTGAATAAGCGAAATCTTCGCATGGTCCTGAGTAAGAATATTTTGTTGTTCTACGAATTGGAAAATAAAAAGCGAAAAGCGGGGAAGAGTGGCCACAGAGCCGTCAAAATGCTGAAAACTCGGATCCCAATCACCCGCAGTTGTACAGTCGGTGGCGATCTGTCCGAGGGCTTTTTCACGCTCGTTGCGAATGAAGTGGTGAAGCCCAGTTCTCGCAATACCACCCTCTCTCGTGCGAGGCGAATGTCTTTGAAGTACGTCAAACGTTACGCACGTGCACTGCGATCTCGTTTTGTCCGTTCGTCATTTGCTGCGCTATTGCTGCTTGCTGCTTGCGCGCATTTAGGAACCGTTTTGTTGACGCAAAAATTCCAGTGCAGTCGTCGTACGAGTTGCAGAATGGCACTACAGCCATTGCTCACGAAGAAAATGAAGACCACGACTTTCAGTTAGAGTTCACGCCAAATACGAGGCGACATTGCAGCAAATGGGTGAGCAGACTGGAGGAAGTCATCCAAAGAGTTTCGCGAGTTCACTCCTCCGCGATCAATTTTAAGTTCAACGCAAAAGATTTAGTTCCAAGAGATCGATGGGTCACTCCAGCCCCCAATCCGAGCAGCCCAGTGCTCATCTCGACCAAGACCGAGCTTGGTTTTGTCCTGGTACCGGACGACCTTGGGCGCGGTGCTCTGCTCTCTGAATATAGTTCGTCGGCTCAGCTAGAGCAACATGGCATTGAGCTGGGGTCGGCGCTGATTCGCATCAACTCCCTTGAAGTCACGCACATGGACTATGATGATGTCATGGTCGTACTATCCCACGCAATTTCGCGGACGCCGCTGAAACCCCGCGCCCTGAAGAAACAGATCACACTCGAGTTCTGCAGCCTTTCGGACTATTACCAGTGAGTGTGTGTTTGCCTTCGCTGACAAAGCAACAGCGAGATTGGCCATGTTTGCTGGTCCCTGACATTGATGAAACTGAACAGGTTTCTTTGCCGGGATCTCTTTATAACCATCACACCCGCCCAGCTGGAACAAGAAGTTGAGCTTGGTCCCGATGAGCACGGCAACGCGGCGGTGATTGTTTCATTCAAGGGCGAAGCAGGTAGCGCTGACAAGTCACCCACTGCAAGTTCCAAGTCGAATTTGTCGCCAGAGAAGAGCACAACCGGCAGTGGCGGGGACGCCGGGAACGTTCCGTCCATCGATTCACTGTCGACAGTCGAGGTTGTGGACACCCTCAACCGTGACCCAGGGTCAGCGGTGCTGCGACGCGCTGGGGCACGGGTGGGCATGGTAATCGTGGCACTGGATGCAGAATCGCTGATGGATGTGAGTTTCGATGAGGCCATGCTATTCATCACACGCAGTGAGTACAATGGGATCACGCTACGGCACCCGTTCGCACATTACTCACCATCTCTGCGAAAAGCTAAAGATGCGCTGAAAACATCAAACTCAAAAGATGGACAAGACGCGAAGGAGGAACTCGGTGTGCCAAGAAAAAAAATCGCGTTGGCTGGACGCAGACGGTCCACGCTTGTGAGGCGCCAGTCTTCCACGACAGCCCTTTCGCGCAAGCCCAAGCTGAAGTTCATCACGGTGTCGGAGTTTACCGAAGGTGATATTTTTCACCAGCTGCAACTTGTGGCTCGAGATCCGCCCACTCACATATTCGAGGATTCTCTACACGCTGCTCACCCATCGTATCGACACTATTCTACTCGAACCACACAGAAGGACCACGTGTCCACATCATCGAGAACAACCTCGAGCCGGCCGCCTCAACCACCGCAGAAGAAGATTACGTGCTACAAAGGGTGTATAGTGCATAGAGTCAACGACGAGCACAGCACTTTTGCTTTGCAAGGTGTCAAACCTGGCATGGAGCTCTTCGAAATCAACGGACGCGATGTAACTGACTTGCCATTCGACGACATCGTGGCGCAGGTCTTTTCCGTTCACTACTTCACATCATCGGAATCATCACTGTCCTCGGTTCTTCGGCTGAAGTTTCGATCCATTCACTACGAGGACGACATGCATGAAGACGAGGTGCACGACACAGAGCAGAGCTTCACCAAACCGATGGTGAAGCTGGTGGAGTTCGAAGAGTTCATTGGGCTGAGCTCTATCTTGAGCTTGATGGCTTCTCCACAAGAGAAGGCTGCCTTCTTGGCACGGGTCGTTGACGAGGAAAACGACGGCTACATCTCGTACGAAAATGCGTTTGCTTTCTTAAAAGCGTTGCATGGCGCGCACTTCTGCGATGACCAACTCGAGCTTGCGACCATCTCATTTTTGAACAAGTGTGGTGTTGAGGAAGATATCATGTACGACGGCAATTCAATGCCCAGTCGATTGACCGATCGTGAATTCTCGATTTGGAACATCCGCCAAACCACCCGCAACAAGCGCCGCGGGTTCTATGCGGGGAACTTGATGGACAGCGACCCGGCGAGTCGCAGTCGGCTCAAAGTACCGCGTTATGTCGTGGAGCGTTTGTTCGTCGACGACGCGAACCTTCAAAACCGGCTTCTAATGTTGTTCGATTTGAAGCACGACTGAATTGCCCGGTACGCCGACATGAGGTAAGGCGCGGAAGTGACTCTACGACAGGGCTGTCTATATTTATTTTATCCAGTACTCGGAGTAATCCACTGAATCATCGCTCGCCACAAGTTGTCATCACGTCCCGCGATAAGGCACCCACACAACCACACAACCACATAACCACGCCGTTAGAATATGCACACAAAACCGTTTTTACGATTTAAACGAAAACAAAAGCGATCAAATGTTGTCAAACTATTGGGCAGACTGAGCACCACAATTCTGTCGTTGGACTGCTCCTCTGCAAACAACGAGCGCCACCCGGCACCCTTCACCGGTCCAAGATATCAAACAGATATTCACATTCCAAAACGCCGTCCTCGGGAAGGTCTGTGACGTGAACTGCATTCTTCACGCTGTCCGTCCCGTATTTCGCACGAATGGTGTGAGGCCGGATCTGCTTTGCGATCGAGAAGTCGATGGGTCCCGCCAACGCCCTCAACCGCCTGACTACATCTTCTCCGCACACCTCGATGGCCACCACGCGGGAGCGGCACAGCTCGTCTACCAATGCGGGGAAGTTAGGAACGACGCCCTTGTACACTTCCAGAAATTCCTGCGACTCAACTCTTGTCAAAGAAAGCGACTTGAGTGCGGTTATTGACAAACCGGCCCCAAAAATTTCTCCGATGATTTCTGGGACGTGCCCTGCCTGCACGGCGTGTGCCTTGATCACGCAGGCGCTGCAGTTTTGAAGCTGTGCTGTGCTGCGCTTTGCGGACTCCAGGCCGTTGTTGCCGGCAAACACCGCCGCGAGCGCCTGTGTGTGGTTGGTGAAGGCCGGGTACCACACGTTTCCCTGCAACTGCTGCATGGCTCCCTCGAAAATCTCCTGCGAAATGTGTTTGCCGCTCGCTCTAATGTTGATGGCCAGCACCGAAGGTGACTCCAAAATTTTGGCGGTGCGAGAGTCACCCGACAGCCCTGCCAGTCGCCGAGCATCACTGCGCGAAAAGGCAAGCATCTTGGCGTCCTCCAGCTTCGACTGCAGTTGATTTTCGGCGACTTCTTTGAGCAGGTATGACACCAGCTTTGGCTCAAAAGGCACCACCACCATGAGATTGGAGGAAGCAAAGCGCTCGGCGGTTCTAGCATCGCCGAACTCTTGGATATTCATCTGGCGCGCGAAAATCGTCACCTGGTTCCCAATGAACAATTCCTCCTCGGGGAGATTGTACGTAACTCGCTTCAGGAACAACTTTCCTGTCTTCATGTCGAACAGCTCCACATCGGGGTTTTTGCCGACCTTTTCATAGTAAGTCAACTTGTACCGCTTCACCAAACCGGCCTGTGGCTGCTCCCAGGTGAGGATGAACGAGTACACATTGTCGTTGAAACCGTACGACATGGTCAAAAAAGCTCCACCAACCTCGCGGTTGTCACGAGCAAACGAGGAGGCTGGTGCCAGGCGGGGGCAGAACCTCACTCCGGGCGGCAGAAACGAATCACTACGCCACTCCTACGTTTTGGAGAAAAGTGCCCAACGAAACTCGAAAAAGTACAGCAGTTCTTCGAGCTCAAAGGGTTAAACATGTGGGCCGATCCTTTGGGTGTGTTGACTGTTGTTGCTACGATTAATAGTGGTGGCGGTGATGAGTTCTGTTGGTGGATGTCGTTGAACGAAGTGGTTGGTTGGTGCTTGATAGTGCTCGGCGGATTGGCTGGGGGGCTGCCGAGCTGCTACATCAACGAGCAACACGAGTCACGGTCGGGTAGAACGAGACAAACACAAGAATGAGCACCAACGACCGACCACCCATGAGCGATAACACTGCAAATATGATACCTACCATCAACCACACACCACCACCACAAACACCGCCGCCACCACCACCACCAACAACAACACCATCAATAATTTTAACACCAACACCACCAACACCGCCACCACAACAACACCACCAACAACAACAGCCACAACAGTGATTGAATTACAAAACACCACGGACGGCCGCCATGAAGGCAACACCAAACTCCAACTCCACAACACTCCACAACAGCCCACCCCACAACGAACGAACACACGAACGAACGAACGAACACAGCAAACTCCAAACTCCACTTTCACACAACGACCGAATGCCGAACGCCGAACGCCGAACGCCCAATGACAACGCCCATTGACAACGAACGAACGAACGAACGACCGCCAAACGACGAACGACGAACGACGAACGACGAACGAACTGCAAAAGCGCAAAAACAAACGAACAAACGAACGAACGAACGAACAAACGAACGCACTCACAGTCACTCACAGTCACTCACTCACTCACTCAATCCAAGAAAGAACGTTTCACAGTCAGTCAGAAGGCAGTGACTGTGAGTGAGTGAGTGACTGTGAGTGAGTGAGTGACTGTGAGTGAGTGAGTGAGTGAGTGAGAGACAGTTGGGACGGACACTGAGTGAGTGACTGTGAGTGAGTGACTGTGAGTGAGTGAGTGACTGTGAGTGAGTGAGTGAATGGGTAGCGAGAGGACGTTACACTCCCACTCCCACTGACTCCCACTCAC
>ENA-OWNT01005450-OWNT01005450.1-seawater-metagenome-genome-assembly--contig:-NODE-5450-length-10480-cov-4.512256_pt1 | contig 10480 bp, 11 predicted proteins | sample MGYA00238136_ERZ651165 | MGnify/ENA primary metagenome ERZ651165 (study PRJEB26861, sample SAMN08777766) | seawater metagenome | isolation source: coastal seawater | place: USA: Florida | collected...
GTGTGACGAGTAAACGGCAGTCAGCCGGCGGTCAGCCGGCGGTCAGCCAGCAGCCAGCCAGCCAGCAGCCAGCCAGCGCGACGCTCCGATTACATTACTTCCTTCCTTCCGAAGCTTTGAAACTTTCGAAGTGCCGGCGGGGAGGGGGAGGGGAGGGGCACTTACTTACCACGTATGGCATCCCGGAACGTCGTCGCCGTTGTTGTGGTTGTGGTTGGTGACACGGAAAGACAGTCATAGATGGTACTCGAGTAAGGAGGAAGAGAAGAGAGAAAAGAAAGTATCCGGAAGGAAAGGCGACGTCACTGAAGAGACGCATTCACGCCACTGCAACCAGACAGCAGCGACGTGGAAGTGAATACTGTCGTGACGCCGGTGTTGGATCTGGTTCACGAGGGCGTCGGGTGCAAGCGGTTGTTGCTACGGCTCACGAGACAAGGTTTCAAATCATTGGGTTTGGCAGGAATTTCTGGGACTAACTCTCTCAAGTTTTTGCAGCTTGACGGCCACATGTGGGCCATGTTGAAAGGGTGCAATGTCAAAGACGGCAAGTTTCGACTTTGCTAGTCCTGAGGCTCTCGGTGTCCATCCACGTCATGCGACGGCGGACAGCCGAGCGGGCGGTGATTGCCGCGGGGCTGTAATGTGAAGCAGGTTAGTCGCGCAAAATGAAGCCCGATGGCAGCGGGGACACTTCCACCGAACTCGCCCGAGAGGTTATTCTGCGGCCGGCGGCCTTCCCAGAGCTGAAGCCTAGTCCCAAACTTTTTGCGAACAATGTTGCAAAAACTTCCAAGTACACTTGGTGGAACTTTGTGCCGAAAGCGCTGTTCTTTCAATTTCGTCGGCTGGGCAACCTCTACTTTTTGATCTGTGGCATGCTCATGCTCATTGGTGAAACTGATTTGAACCTCTACGAATCGCCGACAAGTGCCTGGTCAACTCTTGGGACGCTTGCAGCTGTCCTCACTGTGCAACTAATCATTGAGGCAACGGACGATTGCAAGCGGGCAGCCAAGGACCGCGTCACCAACAGTCAGCTCGTGCTTCGAGTGCAGGCGAAACCAGTGGACGAGGACGACGTTGCGGATGCTACTAGAACTCAGTTGAAAGAAACCCAGTGGGCCGACCTCGGCACTGGTGATGTCATTGTTGTTCGCAAAGATGAGTCTTTTCCCGCCGACGTGGTCATACTAACTTCAGCGTTCGCAGAGGAGGGAGAATTTTACATTGAGACGAAAAATATTGATGGCGAAACCGCTTTAAAACTGCGTAGTTCGCTGGGCGAATTTCACGCGCACTGCACCCAATCTGCGGCGCTGGAGAAGACTCCGTGGTCACCGTCAGCTGCCATGCGGATTCTACAGCGCAACGTACTGTGCGTCGTGTACGAGGGACCGAACAACAAAGTGTATAGATTCCAAGGCAAGCTCAGTTGTTCGCCACTTGGTGGACCAACTGCTGAGCCCGCGCCTGGGCGGCTACCTGCGACCACTCGGGCGATAGCCAGCGAAAATATGGCCCTTCAAGGTTCACAGTTGCGAAATACACCGTGGGTACTCGGGATAGTGGTGTACACGGGCAAGGATACGAAAATGTCGATGAATTCAAAACCCACACCAACGAAGCAGAGCACTTTGGATCGCCAAGTGAACCGGGCGATGGGCACAGTCCTTGTCGTCCAACTGACTGTTGTTTCACTGGCGTGCATACTCGGGGTGATCTGGACCAGCCAATTTCCCCCGGATGGCGACGACACAAACTTGTGGTATCTCGTTCCAACTCCGGCCGATAGTTTTCAGTCTTTGTACTTTTTGCCGTACCCGCTAGCACTTTGGATTCAGTTCTTCATCTTGTTCAACAACTTCATTCCAATATCGATGTACGTGGTGAGCGAAATGATTTCGCTGTACCACTCTCTCGTTTTCAATTTCGATACACAGCTCAAGCATGCCGAGACTGGCATCCAAGGAGTATGCCGTTCCACTCAACTAACTCAAGAATTAGGGCTGATTGAATATATTTTCTCCGACAAGACAGGGACCTTGACCAAGAACAAGATGACTTTCGAAGCTTGTGCCGTCGGATCGGATGTGTACTACACACCAGCTGTACTGCCGCCCGGGCTCCGCGATGAACTGAAACGTGGGCCAATAGAAGGACACCTAGTTGACTCGGACGTCGAGGGCGGTGGCCCCGGACGAGGGGGCGGAAAGGCCCGACCAGCTTTGGTGGCACCAGGGTTCTTCCTACATTCGTTCTCGTCGATAGCAAGGACAGCGACCGCTTCCAAACCACTGAGAGTCGAAACCAAAACTGATCGGAAGGCCCCTGACAATGGGCCTGGTGTTCCGAAACTGAACCTGAACGCCATACGTGGCGAAGGTGTGCAGCAACTGCTTTTAATGATGAGCATTGCTCACAGTGTTACTATCGAGAAGCCATCTGCCGCCCTCGGCAATGACCTGGGCGATAGCAAGGTGCCTGAGATGCCACAGGACGAAGCGACTGGCCCGAAATACCAAGCAGAAAGCCCTGATGAACTTGCACTTGTGCGCGCGGCAGCTGATCGAGGATTCGTTTTCTCAGCCCGAACGCGTGGCAAAATATGTATCTCGTACTGCGGGGACATGGATAAGGCCGAAAAACGTGAAGACACTTTTAAAATTTTGGCCGTCAACGCGTTTTCCTCGACTCGCAAACGCCAGTCTGTTGTCGTGCAACACCCTGATGGAGTCCTCCAACTTATCTGCAAAGGAGCAGACAGTCACATGCTTCCGCGTAGTCAAGCATCGTCTCCGACAACAATAGCAGCGCTTAGCAAGCAGTTGGATGTTTTCGGGAGACGTGGTCTCCGTACACTAGTGTACTCAGGGAAAATTTTGTCCGAGGAGGAGTTTGCATCGTGGCATGAGAAATTTAGGGCGGCCTCGAACACTGTTGGTGATCGGGAGACCGCGCTTGCCGCTGCCGCGGAAGCCTTAGAAATCAACATGAGCGTAGCTGGCGCCACGGCAATCGAGGATGAGCTGCAAGACAACGTTCAACAAACCATTGAAAAGATCCATCACGCTGGTATCAAGCTGTGGGTATGCACTGGTGACAAGCTCGAGACCGCAGTCAACATCGGATACAGCTGCAATGTGTTGACGCGCAAAATGCGCGTTATCCGTCTCGTGTTGGAGCAACAAACCATGGGTCACATCTTACGGCAACGCATGATGGAATTTGTTGTAGCTCTTCGCCAGTTGCTCCTACAAGGAGACCTCGTGGATGACGATGACCTTGACATGTCAAACTTGACACGTGTCGTGGATGATATTGACCTTGAGGCATTGGTGGTGGAGCCTGGTGCCTCGCATTTAAATGAGGCGACTCGAGTTTCTCCTGTCCACGACGGCTTTGTTGCCGAAAAGCACTGCTCAGCAACAAGCGACATCTCAAAAGAGGATTTGGAAAATGGGGTAGCCTTGGTTATCGAGGGATCGGCATTGCATGTTATACTTGAAGACGAATGCTTGCGGAAGTGTTTATTAGTGTTCGGCTCCGTTTGCCAAGCAGTTATTGCTTGCCGTGTTTCGCCATTGCAAAAGGCAGAGCTTGTCGCATTGGTGAAGAAGGGGATGAAACCGAATCCTGTAACCCTTGCCATCGGCGACGGTGCCAACGATGTGTCAATGATACAGGAAGCACACGTCGGTATTGGTATTCAAGGTCTGGAAGGACGTCAAGCAGTCAACTCCAGTGATTTTTCCATTCCAGAATTTCAGGGATTGCAGCGACTGCTTTTTGTCCATGGCACATGGAACTATCGCCGTATGGCCAAGACAGTGAGATATTTTCTGCTGAAAAATGCGGTGTTCCCGCTCTCTATCTTTTTCTACAACTTTTGGGCCGGGTACTCTGGCACGAACCCATACACTGGATGGGACATGACGCTGTACAACTTTTTCTTCACGTCTTTTCAAATTATTTTCATTGGATGTCTCGATCGAGACATCTCCGAAGAGTGTACGCTGCGTCTTCCTGAATTGTACATCGCTGGAAGATTAAACCTGCAGCTGAGACCATCTGCTATGATGGTGATGGTATTGCGAGCCCTCATTTACTCATTTTTATTGAATATTTGGCCGGCACTCTTGTATCCAGCATTCGAGGTGCGCGGGGAAAATGACGTGCTCGTGTATGGAACAACGATGTACACAGGATTGGTCCTTGCCATGAACGCGCGCGCGGCTATGTTGACGAATACGTGGACGTGGATGAATGCGGCAATGCTGGTGTTGACCATTTTGCTGTACTTCGCGTATCAGGTTTGCTGCCAACATGACCTGTTATGCTTTTCCCGTGTCGCCGCGTGGATTGTCTTGTTCAGCTAACTGATACACTTGGTGTTTCGTTTGATTGTGCTCAGGCTGTACACTCGCATTTTTGGTGGTTCGACGCTGAGTTTTGGGGCACTGCATTTTACTGCTACAGCAGTCCAGTGTTCTGGGCCTGTGCTGTTCTCTCGTTGACGTCGTGTATAGTCGTGGACATGACTTTTGAAATGATCCGCCTCGCCAGCAATATGACAATCGTGGATCTAGGTCGAAAAATTGACAATTATTTAACGCACTTCACAATGGAGGCGTCAAAACTGGCCAGGAAGAAAACGCGGCGTTCTTTGCTTCCAGTTAAAAAACGTGCCATCGATCATCAGTGGACTAGGAGACCGTCTTCTGCGAATTTGTCCGATTCTTCGAACGTCAATCATGGACACGCCGCGTCGAAGAATACGAATTCAGCGTCATCAGGACATGCCACGGCCAAGGACTTGATGAGGAAACGTCAACGGGAGTCCATGGAGTACGTGTGAGGCTCGTCGGTGACGCCCCGTTGATTCTGAACGACTGACGGTCGGTATGATGTTGTCGTAGGCACTATATTCGCATCGTCCAGCATAGAAGAATACAGCAGTCCGAAAGAACATTGACCGCCCTCGTTAAGCGCCTCTCACAGTCGGACCTCTTGGATGCCAGCACGGCGCCGTCTGGTACCCAAGCGCAGACCGACCGTGTCGCAGCGCCGACCCTAAAAAGGAAACTGTCATGTCACGTGATGCGACTAAAGTCTGTCGTGTCATCTGAAGACCTCGTTCACTACATCGAACAACGAGAAGCCTCGCTAGCGGCAGCCAAAGCTAAAGCCAATAGCACGGTGCCGACTTCAACGGCCAAGGTTCGCACATCAAAGCGCTCAAAGCATAAACGCCACAAGCCGAAGTCAACCAAGAAGCGCAAGCACAAGCGCAAGAAATTCATAGCTCCTGCCACTAGCACTGATGCTGACTCTGATGGACAGAGCGTGATCCCTTCACGTGCGGCCGACCACGAGGGAAAGACAAGTGGCGCTGCCAAACCTGTCAAACCCCATGCCATCGCGGAATCGAAGCAAGTTCACAATGTGCGCCCAGAATCTGGCAAGACGAAACGGTTAAAAGATTCGAACACGACAGACCCAAGGAAAACTGAAGGACCTGACACTTCAAAGTGCAGTTGCTGCCCACGATGCATTGCTGAGGGCGGACGTTTTCGACTGCAGAAGCTCGCTGGGTGGAGGTTGATATTTTCGATCCAGGTAGTTGGCTCTTGCTCTCGCGATCGCGCGACTGTGGTTCTGATCGTTGTGCTTTCTGTTGCAGTTGTGTGCGATCACAATGATCGGCTGCGCACTCGTCATGGGCAGTATTGGTGTCGCCATTGTGGTCCACAGTGACGGCATTGTGGCACATCAGTTCATTTACAACAGTAGCTCTTCAGGTGGTACAGGTGAGTATGTTTGTCAGTGCCCGACTGCGTCGACTTTCAACAGACCACAGCAACACTGTAACCAACTATTGATTTGGATTCATGCGCAGGTGCGGCCGCGGTGACCAACCGTCAAGGGTCGAATGCAGCCGCCTTCACGGTCCCAATGATATCTGCCACGACGAATTGGATCACTTGCGACACAACTGATGGTGTCGTGAGCGATGCCACGTCAACGAATAAACTGTCCAGCTCGCCTTGCACAACAACGGTTGGTTGGTTCGCCTGCGATTCACGCGTTGTACACGGCGCGCACCCTTGATATGGCTTTTGTGTCTCCAGGTCTCCTTCCCAGAGCGGATGACGAGCCCAATCTTTGTTTACTACGGAGTTCAGAACATGTATCAGAACCATCTAGTTTATTTTGCTTCGTACAATATCGACCAGTTGCATGGTAATTTGGACGCACAAACGGCGGCAGATTGTCGGTGCGTTTGTTTTCGCATTGGTTGCGCATTGGTTGCGCATTGGAGTGTTCGTGGTAGTTTCACAATTGATGTTGTCCACGTTTACGCTGCAGCCACGTTGTAAGTAATACATCTGGAAAAGAGCTGGTGCCGTGCGGACTGCCGGCGCAGGTATGTGGCGGAGGATTTTCAACAGTCGTAGAGTTGCTCTTGCATGATTTGCGCAAATGTACTGCGTTGTCGACAGGCGTTGTTCACCGACAGCTTCCGAATTTCGGCGAGAGGTGGTCCACAAAACGGCATCCCTCTCATCAACTCAAGTAACATTGCGTGGGAAACGGACACACAATATCGATTTCAAAATGCCGAAAATTGGAATTCCGACGAGAACAGGCAAATATATGAGTTTCTCAACGAGACTTTTGCCGCCGTGCCTGACAAGTTATCTACGGAGGTCTGTAGAAGACCTGACTGCTTGATGATCATGAGTGCGTGTGTGCTGAAACATGCTATGTTGCACACTAGTTGTCACAATACGGTGTGGAGAGCCAACACTTCAATGTTTGGATGAGATCGGCGGCATTGCCATCTTTCTACAATTTATGGGGACGCATCGACGCTGTTGAATCTCTCGAGCCAGACATGACGTTCGTCGTGCTCCGTGCACTGCGTTGTGGTGGGGCGCCAACATGCGGAAATCGTGACCACTTTTCGTGTGACTTGTGCAATAGGTACAACTTAACCATTGAGCGCTCTTTCAACGCGCCTCGGTTTGGAGGACAGACGTCCTTACTTTTTGTTTCAGGAGTACGTCACTGTGGAGTAGTTGCATTGGGTTTTACGGAAACGCTTCTAACGTTGTAGTGCGCCACCCGTAGATTTCTGCACCCGGTACTACCAATCCACGGCAATCGCTCAGCATAGCTGACCCGTCACATTTAGTTGGACGTGTTTTGCTCGTCACGGTGTGTGTTGCTTGCGGGTTGGTCACGGGTGGCAGTGCTAATTCATGACTCGTTTACTTGACTGCCCTTGCTATCAGGCTTCTATTTTGCTCGTTGTGGGGTTCACTGTGTGGGTGGCTTCACGTTTGTCGCCGGATAATCCAGCTTCGTTCCGTTCGCCCAACGGCTCCACACTCATTAAAATTCACAGTGCAAATGACGTGCGCGCTGGCGAACATCCGAACTCGACTTTCAGTCTGCCACGCAAAAAGAAACAAAGCCCACGAGCTGTTCATCCAACGTAGCAGTGGGTAACTCCACAAATGCATGGGATACCGATCGGTGTGCAATTTGCTAAGCTAGCTTGCTCTGTGGCATACAATGGACAATTTTAGATTACTCATAGCAAACGAACTCAATATATTTGTGCACTGTTGGCACCGAATGAAATTGTTTTTCAATGGCAACAATACCAATTGTCGAAAGTGTTGCTGTTGACGAACCCAATGACACAATAAAAGATTCAACCCAATTGCCACCGAATTGCGGTTGAGCACCAGAGACAATGTTCAGTGTGCGGCGGTGCCAATTTCTGACATCGCCACCTCACGGTTCGCCACTGGGCCTTCGTCCACCACAGCCTTCTGCAGCCACGTACCAAACAGAGAATCACCTCTCGCGCAAGCGCCACTGAAGATGGCAACACATAAGCTTACCTTGCTGTGCATTTTTTCATCGGTGGTCTCTTGCTCAATCGAGTCGTGGAGCTCACGCCCTCGAGTTTCGATGGGAAGCGTGAGGGCCAAAATACCAGCTAGGAACGCCGTTATGGAGTAGACTGAGACGGTTGCATATAGCGACATCGCCATCAAAACCTGCGCCACATATGGGGTTGCCAATCCGCCAATCCGTGCTGCGCTGCTGGACATGCCAATACCAGTGGCGCGTACGCTTGTCGGATACACCTCTGGTGTGTATCTGGACATACACAAGCGGCGCATGAGTTCATGATAATAGTGTTCATGTTTCGTCAAATCAACGGAGAGCAACGTACACATAGGCGCTCTGAAACGCTCCTGCAATCAGACCTCTTACAATGAACAGAAACAAGGTTTCCCATGTCCGGCTCGTGCAAACCATTAACAGCAAAAACACCGCCCCGGCAAGCAGCATCTGCACTCCCATCGCTTGTTTCCGACCCCATTTTTCCAGCAAAAAGAACGTCCACAACATCGCCTACGAAATAAATAGGTAAGTAGGCGATGAGACCATGGGTTCACGAACGGCACATTATTACATGTCGCGACCGTGACGTACCGGGAGCTCTGCAACAGATTGGATGAAGGCATCCCGGTAGTCCGATGTGGACAGTGACACACATTCCACTGCTGTGTCATTCACGGTCGTGGTGTTCGAAAGCAACCCCCACGCAACAGTTGAAACCATTCCAAGGTCAACATCTGTGCCGGTTTCCGCGTCTGAATTGTTTAGATATTCCGGACATCGTTCGCCGGAATCTTCCAAAATGAACAACTCTGTTGTAAACATGATGACTCCGTAGTACATGAATGCTGAAACGAGCCAAATGCCCCAGAGCTGTAGCGTGGTCTGCAATCTACGCACAAAACACATAGCTGTTTCACGACCACATAGCCATTGCACACAGCGGACAAGAACAAACACCTACAGGACTTTGGTCGCAAACAAATCCTTGCACGACCCTTTCGCTGTGCTGTGGTCATCAAAATCGCACGAAGTGAGACGTGTGTCGATTTCGAATTCAGATGGAAACTCCTTCTTATTGATGCGAAATGCACGGCGAAACACGGGCTCGATTCGCTCAGGCCGTCCCTTGATCAAGTTGTACCTCGGCGATTCGGGAAGAACGGGCCACATGAACATCACAATCACGAGAGGAAAACAAGAAACCCCGATCAATATGCGCCAGCCCTCCTCCATCGATGAAAGTGGCATAATGATCCATGCAAGTGCTGCTTCGATGATGGAGCCAACAGCCCAAAACACGTTCACCAGTACGATGAATAACGCGCGCTTGTCAGACGGCAAAAATTCTGTAAAAATCGTTACGGCGACGTGCGAGCCAGCCACCCCAAAGCCCACCATAAATCGAAACGTGAGCACTAAATAGAAGTTGTCTGCAAATGCAGTCGCGGCTCCAAACACGAGCACCCAGCCCACAGAAACGAAGTATCCGATTTTTCGGCCAAAGCGGTCCTGAAACCATCCCCAGGACGCGGAACCAAAGAACATTCCAATGAACACCACGGAGGTAATCAGCGCTTTCTCAGCATCAGATAGATCGAAGTAGCATTGTAGGGGCGGTGAAACGAAAGAAATGAGCATCATCTCCATTGCGTCTGCCATCCAAATCGCACTGACAATGAAAAGCAGCTGAACGTGGAACACTCCGAACCCCAACTTCTGCGTGAGTTTGTCCAGCGTGATGTACGGTTTGCCATTTGGTGCAAATTCAGTTTTCTCCGCTGGCGAGAGCTCGATGGTGCGGTCTTCCAGAGTCACATCCTTCAAATCATCGTCGCCATCCGATGACTGGTCGACGACAACGGCACGGACGGTGCCGCCTTGGTCTGCGCTCGGGTTTGCATCCAGCGGCACTGGCGCGTATTTCTTGGGCGGAACGGCTATCGGCCTCGCCGCCTTTGCCGTCGTTTCATCTGCCCCAGCAACATTACGCGGAACCGACGAATATTTGGCTGGGGGCTTCTCCATTGTCTCGGTTGATTTCAATCAATGCAAACTGCCACGACGTTCTCATGTGAAAACAACTGATCAAGCGGAGCGATTTGAACTTGTGCGCAAACTTTTCTTTGGAGTCACCACCGTCCGCCAACAAATTACACCACGTTGTTTTTGGAAAGTGTCCCCAATCTCGATGCGTCCCACTCCTTCGTGCGACGTATCCTCCATGGCGTTGATAATACTTCACAGACAGCGCATAACTTGAGCGGCCACAAACTCTCGAGTTCGGAGTCGTACACACCACATGTGCATCATGCAGCTTTGCCTCGCACATGCTACCCGTCTCGTCTGCCCTCACTTGCACTGTTCCCCGAACTCACCACCCACCACACCGCATACCAAGCACACCTATGCCGACAGTACTCCCCAGGCAAGCAGCATCGACCACTGAGGGCAGAAATCGCGTCTTCGCAGACGAAGCCAACGACGACGAACGACGACGAACGTCGAACGACGACGAACGACGAACGACGAACGACGAACGACGAAGAATGACGAA
>ENA-OWNT01005451-OWNT01005451.1-seawater-metagenome-genome-assembly--contig:-NODE-5451-length-10479-cov-4.056047_pt1 | contig 10479 bp, 18 predicted proteins | sample MGYA00238136_ERZ651165 | MGnify/ENA primary metagenome ERZ651165 (study PRJEB26861, sample SAMN08777766) | seawater metagenome | isolation source: coastal seawater | place: USA: Florida | collected...
AAGCAAACGAAGCAACGAAGCAACGAAGCAACGAAGCAAACGAAGCAACGAAGCAACGGAGCAACGAAGCAACGAAGCAACGAAGCAACGAACGAACGAAGCAACGAACGAACGAACGAACGAACGAACGAACGCTTCGATTTCACCAAAAATCGTCGAACGAACGAACGAACGAACGAACGAACGAACGAACACTGAACTGTCCGAAAAGAGTGACTCAGCAAACCCTTGGTGGACCTACTGTTCGGTTTTACGCACTGTTGGTGGTTATATTCTGGGTGGCGGTTTACAACTACTAAACGCCGAAATAATGGAATTTCTGAATTTCTTGTGTCAGGCAACCCACCACACCCAAGTCTATGTAAAGCCCGGGTTTACGCACTGTTGTAGGTTGTATTTCGCATTACAGTTTTCAGTCACTGAACGCTGAAATAATGGACATTGAACGCTGCGAAGCACAGCGCATTGTGCAGTAATGACTATTTTCTGCACTGTCAGTAGGGTAAATCTGTATTCCGCGGTATACTGTATAAAGGCGGAGAAAATGGAATTTATTGAAGGCTGTGAGCCGACGCTGAAGTAACGGAAGCGTTTCGTTCGTTCGTTCGTTCGTTCGTTCGTTCGTTCGTTTGTTCGTGGAAACGACGTCGAACGTCGGCGGCTCTTTTGGTGTCGGCAACGACGTCCGTGGCGTCGTTGTCGCTTCGGGGTCGAACATGAAACGCCCAGATAGACGTTGGAGCACGCAGTGCGGATAGATTGATGCATGGATGCATGGTGTGTGCTGGACGTCGAAGGTAGCGACGTGTCAGAGACGCAAGGTTCGAACGCGATGATGCAATGCCAACAGTGCATGGACGAGATGCAGTCGAAGGCAGGACACAAAAAGCGACGCTCGCTGCAGAAAAGGGCGTTGTTGCTCTGGGGTGTTAGATAAGAGGGAATACACCCCAGAGGGGGAGTCTCGGATCTCTCCATGCTCGCGGCGTGTTGACGAGTTGCAAAGATCGGGGACGACTTCTTTCTTGGAGCTCTCGTGTGAGCGCACGGTAAGAAGTCGGCGAATTTTGGGTTGTTGTACACTGCGCTGCCCGACCAAGTCTTGGGCTGTGGTGCTGGCCCTCGCGGCCGTGCTCCCCGCAGCTGAGCCGTGACAACTCGAACGCGGATTTTTTAATCCCCACACAGCATTGCCAATATCAGACACCATCGTCGACGATGCTCCCGGTGATCAAGAACAACGCCGCCGGGGCACGTCGTACTCATGGCGGCGCGCCAGCCCACTCGAGCCTCGACGAGTCCGCTTACAAGCAGTTTCTGGACAAGTTGCGCGCGTCCGAACAGCAGGGGACATTCGCCACCGCGCTTGGTCCCAGCAATGATCACGACGAACGCCTTCAGCTGCAGAGAGTGGAGCTCAAATTGCAAGAGCACAAGGCGACAAACATCCCTGGCCAACGTGCCGGCACGTTGCTCCTCTTGTTCCGACACTACGCTCGCATCGGCCACCACAAAGACGCCCAGGTCCTGTCTAAGAAAGCTCGCCCAAAGAAAATGGTTCGTGCAGCAAGCTTTGTGTGTAACTATGCCCTTGCTTGTGGTAGCTAACTGTGTACTGCCGTGTGCACGTCGCTGCTGAACCCTTGACGATGGTCATTGAAATGCAGAAATACGCCGGCCTCGAGCAGTTCGTCAAAGACTGGCTGGCGCCAGCAGACCTCGTGGAGACCAGCGACGTCCCTGCGTTGTGGCAATCGGTGATCGCGAGCAAAGTTAAAATCCATGGCCGCAAGGATGCGTCCACGCTGATGTTTTTCTCCCCGGAAGACTTCATCAACTTTCTCATGATCGTGATTGTGGCTTACAAGAAGCTGAAGCACATCTCCACGCGCCGCTCCCTGGATCGCTTCCTCGAGGTTTTGGTTCTGGACGACCGGCACGCGATACAGGACCGCCTGCGGACGTTCCGCGATCTGTTCACTCGCAGAAGAGTTGCGGCGTCGCATGATAACATTCTCAAGCCGCCGCAAGGGCCAACCCAAGCGCCGCCGTTCACGAAGCACCCGAAGAACTTTGCAAAAGACCTCGAGGTCGCTGGGGAACTCCATCACAAATACCTTTATGCGCGACTCACCAAAGAGGAGGCGGCATGGCACCACAACCCTGGCGTATCGCGCGCGCTTCATCGCGATGGGTACGCTTTACTGAACCAACTGACTTGCCTTCAACTGGTTTGCGTTGTTCTGAGGCTTCTCTTATGTTTGCTTTTTGTGCGCAGCAAGCGTCCAACATCCCCACTCGACCTGGACACGTGGGAGCCCCAGCGTCCCTATATCGACTTGAGCTTCGGAGTCGAAATCGGTAAGACCTACCACGTTCGGCTGGGCATTAAGTTTTCTCGGCCAAAAGAAGCAGTTGTGGACGATGACGAGGACCTCGAAGGCTTCGAATGGTCGAAACAGGTTTGTGTATGGTGCATTCCACTGGCAACATCGGGCCGCAACCTTACGCTTGGGGCATTTGCGGCTTGCATAGACGATCACGTTGTCTACAGATCCCGAGGAACACCTTCCGGGACTGAGAGGAGGTGTAGAAGCGGTGACTCAAGTTAGTTGTGTTCCGGCCAATCCTGGTATGTTCTACTTTCGTGACGCGCATCGCATCACCGTCGAGGACTGCGGCACTGCTTGACATCGCTCGTCCGTGCTTCAAGCTGTGCCACGAACACTGACCTTGCTCTTATTTGTGGTGTGTGAAGATGGGCCGAATGCAAACGGAGAAGAGGCACAGTTAGAAGCACTTGTGACGCTGAGACCGTCGGCGAGTGGTAATTTCGCAGGAGAACTGAGTCTCGAGCTCGTCGAAGGAATTGGAAACAACGTGCAACGGTGCGTCCTGTTGCCGTGTTGCGGCATTGGTGCTGACGATGACGTATTGTTGCCTAATGCCGCTGCGACTCGACGACGCTCTCCCAACAGGTACCAGCTCAACGGCATCCCATATTTCGTGTTTGTGCGCAGCCCAGGTGTTCGCAGGTGCGTCAACCCTTCACAGTTGTGTTGCCCCGTCGACATAATACCGCGTTGCATCCTTGCTGGCGTTTACTTGTTTGTGTTTGTGCCCGTGCTTCCAACCAGACCCGACGGTGTGCAGCGTCCGCTGCCGCTCATCCTCAATCCAAACGGGCTGCATGGCCTCAACGACAAAACGGCCGACTTTAGAAAAGAGAGCAGCATGCGATCATTACTGGGAGCAGATCTAACCCCGGAGCAACAAAGGGAGGCTCGAAGTCCCAAGCGTCAGCTGGTCCAACGCGTGCACCGCGCACTGCACTTGGTGCAGACAGTGGCCAAAGCATTCAATGTCCAGTCCAAGGATGAGTCGGCGGAGTTGTAGTGACGTGCCGTTTGAAACTGAGACGTTTATTATTATATCTTACATGTTGCCAGCTACTGTCCACCGACGGCGCGGCGTCTGCCCGGCAGTCTATTGGTCGTCCTGCTTGTCGTTTCCTGCACACCGGTCCAAAGAGTTATCAAAGCTGAGCATCACTCGTGCATCCCGGAGTCCTCAGCATGAACCATCGTCATCAACAACCCCGCGACACACGATGCTTATTCTCTCGCGTATGCACGCCAGCAGCAAAAGCACAATCACCACCACCACAATCACCACAATCACCGACAACGACAACAACACCTGACGACGACGACGACGACGTGGAAGAACATGGATTCAGACGGCGACGAGCAGTTGAGTCGGCGGCGGTTGGTGGTTGGCGGTTGGTGGTTGGTGGTTGGTGGTTGGCAGTTGTTGGTCGTTGTTGGTTGTTGGTGGTATCTTTGTGCTGTGGCGTTGTGGCCTTCGTTCTTTGTTCATTGCTCCTTCTCGTCGACATCGTCTGTTCTGCGTTCTGCTTTCTGCTTTCTGCTTTCTGCGCTCTGCGCTCTGCCTTTCCCGCTGCATTGTGACGCGAGATGACGTACGTACGTGGGGCTATAAGGCATGTCACGACGACCACAGCGCGGTACGGACGGGCGCGGTAAGGATGGTGGACGGCGGGCGTGGGTGCATGTATGTATGTGGACTCGTGGCATGGGGACGATGTCGATGTTCAAAACACGGCTCAGAGAAGCCGTCCGTGTCGCTACGCTGGACGCGGATTTGATGTTGGGAGTGTGTCGTCCGTGTCGCCACATGACCGAGGATTGGGAATACGACGTTGGCGTTGGTCGAAAAGAGCAAAATCCACGTTTCAGTCGCAGTGATATTTCTCCATGATTTTCAAAGCGTGGTGGGATTGAGCTTCCCGCAATCGCGACACGTTCACGGTCATGCCATAAGTTCGCAAACTGCGGCCTGCACGCGGTCATGCGATCGCCGTGCGGTTTCTCCGGAGCTATTACAGCCGTTGTTTGCTTTGCATCGACGGTGAATCTTGCAGCGGCAGTTATTCCCCCGCCTCCAGTCAACGTCCGCGGGATGGGCGCGGGCCTTTTGTTTCCACCGCAAAGTGCAGAGACGCAAGAAGCCGGCAGGATTTTTGTGGCAGACCAGCGAAAGATGCCGCAGCATCCAGTTCGACCGCCAGTATTGGTAAGTGTTCGCCTATGCTGATTGCTCACGATTGCGTGAAGGCTTGTGCGGGGTGCACACGGACAACGAAACAACTTTCGTCCATGTGACCTGCGCGTGATGTGCTGTTGACCGATTGGCGTCTTGTGCATCCATAGTCGGACCTGCTGGCCAACATGGAGGCTACCGTCGGGACAACAGACCACTCGGATCCGTCACAAATATTCCTGTGGAACCCCACAAACGACGCAACGTAGCTTGACACTACTTTCTTGAGAGCAAGGAGGCAGACCACTGATTCCCGAAGCCGTCTCTCGACGCTGTTCAGTCACACTTGCTCATAGAAAAGCTGGACGCGAACGCAACAGTGGATTGCGTCACCACCTGCGGTTCCTTCACAGCATGGTTGTCGACGAACGGAGCAACCGCATCGATTGCGTGGGTGCACGAGCAAAAAAGTGAATCCAAACAAGCTAAATAAGTTATGGCAAACAACACTGGCGCTGTAGGTATCTAATGCACTCCTCGTGACTTCGCTGATCGCACGCGCTGTAACTATCTTTGACGTGCGGAGCTTCTACTTTTATTGCTCCACGGCCACTTCTGTCTCGCAAGCCCAGTAGCATCAAGACAAGTGGAGCGTCTCCGCGAGCGCAGCGGCGGCGGGGCGCTCCGTGGTGGTCCACTTCTCGACGGCGGCCTGGAACGCCGGCGACGAACTATCTTCGATTTTGATGTCGCGCCCTGCGAGACACGACCCCATGCCAACGGCAGCGGCACCGGCCGCAAGCCATTCTGCCGCGTTTTCGTGGTTGATGCCGCCGGACGGGCAAATGTTCGCTTTCCCGAAGTCGCCGACGGCTTTGAGGTCTTTCAGCTGCTTCGGGGTCCATTTTTGGGCCGGGAACAGCTTGATCGTACGGGCTCCCTGCGCTTGGGCCTCGTAAATCTCTTGCGGCGTGTACGCCGCCGGCATGGCGACAATGCCTCTCTTGTGGCATTCGTGGACGAACCCACGGCGCTCGAAGCCGTCGAACTTTGGGTTCACAGGCGAAAGCGCAAAAGCCGCGCCTTCCGCTGCGGCGATTTCTAACTGCTTCAACGTCGTGATGGTACCAACGCCGATCAGGCAGCGGTCGCCGATAAGAGCATGGACCTTTTTCAACAACCCATCCTCGAAGCCAACTGAATCGGTCGTGATTTCGACGGCCTGTGGCAGCAACAAGGTGGAATGCAAGCATACAAACCCAGGTCGATTTCAGCATGCTATTATCGTGGGTGGAGGGGCGGACAGAGACCGTGCAAGAACACTCACGCACCGTGTATCCCATGTCGGCGAGTTCCACAACCCGTTCAAGAGCCTTGTCCAAGTTCTTCAGCCGCAAGATTGCAATGACTTTCGCCTGCTTGATCTTCTCCACGTTGGCCTCAATCTTGGCCAAGGCCGAATCCTGCACCGTGTGCTGGTGTTTGTTGAGGCGGCGCTTCACGAACCGCGCGATGACGGCGAACGCCATCACACCCGTCACCACTTTGAACGCATTGTCAGCGAACTCTTTGAAGTCTGACATCTCTCCAAGCTGGGTTTATATTTCTTGCGCAACAAAATAACTTTGGTCGATTATTTCGTGCTGCACTGAAGGGGTCGTGGGAATTATCTCATGGCCGTTCCAGGACGCATTTCATTTCTGGACGCGCCACGCCTGCTCGCGGCTTCCCTGCCCTTCCTCTCAGCACAACTTTATGCGCTGCGAATGCAACAAACACACCATCTACGGACCAATACAAGGGACAGCAGAAGATTCGCGGAACGACGATGGAAGAAGCCTGCAACAACAGCAGCAGCAATGGTCGCCGCGTCCTTGGCCACAAATACTTCGCCATTCACCATCCAAATGCAATTCATTGCACACACACACACACTCACCACAGACAGACAGACGTCGCTCCTGTCAAGGAACCGACAGTGCCCGCGACTGGAACGCCACAACCTTCGTCGTCATTGCATACGTTCTATGGCACGTGCTGTCGTCAACGACGTTGAGGTTTGCTTGTAAGGAAGTGTAGACTACTTCGAACAAAGTGATGCAAACGAACGAACGAACGAACGAACGAACGAACGACGTCGAAGTTCAAACGGCCGCCACGTGGTGAACGAACGAACGAATGAACGAACGAACGCGGTGACAACTGCCAACCACGTGTCCCACTCTCAACAACTCCAACACGCTCGCAACCTCCCTCGACCGTTCCTTACTACTTTCTGTGTTACAATCCGTCGTTGTTGTTGTTGTTGTTGCTGCGTTCGGCTCGTTCGATCGATCGGTCTGTCGGTGGCAGCCCTCGCGGTGGTGCATGGCGGGTGGGAGAGAGTGATGCGAGGCATGCAGTGAATGAAGAATGTGTTCGGCTCGTTCGAGGCTTCTGTCTCTCTCACTCGGCAAGTGGCAGTGACGTTGAGGTGCAGTTCGACCGTGCCTGTTGACGTTTGTGGCATCGAATTATACATACTGTCACCGTGTGTGCACGGTCACTCGCGTTGGCTGGCGGTTAAGGAAAGCGATGAAAGACATGCAAGGAGCAAGGGGCTTGCACGGCATGCATGGTGTACGAACAGAGACATTTTTTTCGGTGAGTCATGCGGACTAATAGTGCGCAGCTCTGCCGTTCTGAAACTTTTTTTCTCGCGACAAATAGCGATTAGGTTCGCTTTACAAAGGTGTTGCTCGTCCGTGGTGTGTGCCGTGGTATCACGCATCGCTTCCATGATGAAATCAACGAGTTTGTTGTTTTGTGCGTGCGCTGCAATTTCCAATGCTGTGGCAATGGCGGGACCTTCCCTTGCTGGGGGCACGACGGCAGTTCCTCCCGCTTTCGGCCACGACATGCTGCAGTACTTTTCGCTGGACCCTCACTACACCAACCTCAACCACGGATCATACGGTTCTACGCCGAAGGTCGTGCAAGAGGCGGCCCAGCAGTGGGAGTCTTTGATGGAGGAGAACCCAGACAACTGGTTTCGGTACCAATACTTTGACGAAATGGACAAGCTGCGTGAGGCGGTGGCCGACTACATCGGGGCAAAGAAGGAAGATGTTGTCTTCGTGCCGAATGCGTCGCACGGCATGAACGCCATCCTGCGCTCCTTGAAGTTGCAGGCCGACGAGAAGGTGTTGTACCTCAACACGGCGTACAGAATGGTGCAGAACACGCTCGAGTTCTTGCACGACTTCCGCGGCGAGCAGTTGGTGCAGGCCAACGTGACATGGCCCGGGTCCAACTCGCAGGTGTGGCGGCGGTGGTGGTGCATGGATTGGGGAAATGGAGCGCTCGTTGTTCATTGTGCATGTTTGCATGCTTGTTGTGATTGCATTGGTCGACACTTTTCCGCAGGTACTTGCCGCCGTGCGCGAGCAGCTGGAGCTCCACAAAGGTAAAATCCGCGTGGCGACATTCTCGCAAATCATCAGCGTTCCTGGGGTCATTCTGCCGGTCAAAGATCTTGTCGATTTGTGCCATGAGTACGGCGTTCTCGTCATCGTCGATGGTGCGCACGCGCTGGGCCAAGTTTCGTTGAACCTTACAGATATGGGCGCCGACTTTTGGGTGGTGCGTGAGACTGCGGCGTTTTGACTGCAGGAAGCAAGCGAGGTTGTGCGCATTGCCACACGTCGCCTAAGCATGTCAATGCTGTATGCGTGCTGGATCAGGGCAACGGACACAAGTGGCTCTATTCTCCGAAGGGAAGTGCGGTTCTGTGGGTCCCCAAGGACCGACAGGACTTGGTGGAGCCGACTACTATTTCATGGGAGGGCGTTGGCGTGCCAAACACCCATTTCCAAGCCGCGTTCGCCTACACTGGCACGGCGTCATATTCGCCGTACTTGGCAATGACGGAAGCACTCAAGTTCCGCGAATGGCTTGGGGGCGAGGAACGTATCTTGGACTACATCCACGGCCTTGCTATCAACGCTTCAAAGCACATGGTACGTGCAAGTGGTGTCTCCGTGCCGTTGTGGTGGCGTCCGCAGCAAACACTACAAACTTGTGCGTTTTGCGTGGCGCTCAAACTCTCTGGTTCCTTGTGATAGGCGGAGCTGTTCGGAACGGACGTCTTGGTCGCGGAAGACCGATTCGCGGCGATGTTCGACGTCCGCCTCCCGACGACCAACAGTAGCATCACCAGTACACTTCCGAAGACGTTGATGGAAGAGTATGACACCTGGGTTCCCGCATACCCAATTGGACCACTCGGGTTCGTTGGCCAGAGTGACCATAATATCTTGGCGTGCCGACGCACAATCGTTTGACACAACTGCGTGTGTGTTTGATGTGTAGCGGTAACGATCACGACTGGTACGTGCGGGTGTCGTGTCAAGTCTTCAATGAGCTATCCGACTACACGTACCTAGCCAACTCAATCAAAGAAATCATCGCAAAAGGCTCGCCGGGCTCTGCGTCGCCTGCGTGCGAGGAAAGCGACTGCTCGTAGTCGCGACGGCGCGGGCGCGCAATCAAACATAATAACATAATTTACATGGCCCATCCACCGCTCCGCCGTCGCATTGCGGCATCCGGGACGCCGGTCGCTTGCTTGGCCCAGCCAACGCTCGATCGACGCCTTCGCTTTGTTGTGTCTCATACTTCCTCCTTGAGCGACTGCAGCTGTTCCTCAAGCTCCTTAATTTCCTGCGCCTTGATGCGCTTTATCTCCTCCTCCATGCGCGCCAGCTTGGCCTCGAACTGCTTACGACGAATGTGTTCTTCTGCGACCATCTTTTGCACTTTGGCCTGCAGAGATTTGACACGGCTAGACTGGGCGCCCGTGGGAGGACGGCTGTTCATCATCTCCTTGCCTGCGCGGGAAGCCGACAAACGCGGCACCTTGCCGCTGCCTGGTCGTTGGTGCGAGGGGTTCACGTCCCGCATGATGCCAGCAACAGGCGACGGCCGGTACGACGGTGCTTGACGTGCCAAGATCCCCTCCTCATGGGCGACGTGCTTCATCCATAGCAAATCCTGCAACCAATTGAATCAACAAAGTTATTCGCGGTTGGGTAGCAACATAAAGATGCACCGCAACAGAAAGTTCAGGAGAACAGCTGCTGGCAACGCACCTTGTTCCAAGGCGTATCATTCTTGCTACCCTTGAAGAACTTTTCTCCTTTTGACTTGCCAAAGTGCGACATCTTGAACACAGCAGCGAATCAGTACGCAATCCGGACAAAAGTGGACGGATGGGCAATGACGACTTGCTGGCGACTTGTTTCCGTCTCTTGGTGCGCTCGGCGGTAATTAATTACAAGGTGCACGAAAAAGCAGTCAAAACAGAACAAAAAAAAGCAACACCACACCACCACGCGCGTTTCTTTCAAGAGTCGCGACAAGAATGGAAATGGTGCTCGCCTGCTCTGTCGTCTCTTCACACTTTCATCGTCGGCTGCATCGTCGTGGTCGTGCTGCTAATCAATTTTACTCTTGTTGTTGTCAACTGCTAGCGTTCACGGCTGTGTACTCTGTTTGCCAGCATTCATCTTCCTCCTTTCGTTGCCGTCCTTCAACTCGTTGTGCGTGCGTGCTTCCTCCTCCTTCGTCACTGTACATCAAATCAACACCAACATTGGCTTCGTTGTCATCCTTTGTCGACGTCCGTCGCCATACTTCGTCATCCTTCTTCATCCTTCGTCCTACAGTGTCCACCGTCGTTCTTCGTTCTTCGTCGTTCGTCGTTGGGTCGTTCGTCGTTCGTCGTTCGTCGTTCGTCGTTGGATCGTTCGTTGTTCATCCTTTGTCGTTGGGTCGTTCGTCGTTGGGTCGTTGGGTCGTTGGGTCGTTCGTCGTTCGTCGTTCGTCGTTCGTCGTTCGTCGTTCGTCGTTCGTCGTTCGTCGTTCGTCGTTCGTCGT
>ENA-OWNT01005452-OWNT01005452.1-seawater-metagenome-genome-assembly--contig:-NODE-5452-length-10478-cov-4.710797_pt1 | contig 10478 bp, 9 predicted proteins | sample MGYA00238136_ERZ651165 | MGnify/ENA primary metagenome ERZ651165 (study PRJEB26861, sample SAMN08777766) | seawater metagenome | isolation source: coastal seawater | place: USA: Florida | collected...
TACAGCGGAACCTCCGCCGCCGCGTAATCCTATGCATGGGTTACACAGAGATGGCTCACCGCCGTTTACTACAATGCGTCCGCAATCAGCATTCTGCGCTGCGAAGCCGTCGTCGTCGTCGATGCTGCAGCGTTCCTCAGAATGTCGAAAGGCGGAGAGTCGGCGTCCGCAGGTTCGCGCGTGCGCGCGGTGTCTATGTTCAGGAATGCTCCGGAGACCTGCACCGCAGAGTGCAGTGTGCAGTGTGCAGTGTGCAGTGCAGTGTGGCTTTGCTTACTTACTTCGAACGCAATGCCGCCTGGAATACGAACGAACGAACTGTGGATGACTTTTGAAGATGGACGGACGGACGGACGGACGGACGGACGGACGGACGACGCACTGTTGATTGAGGGACGACGGAAGGATGGATGGAAGAGACGGAGACGGAGACGGAGACGGAGACGGAGACGGAGACGGAGACGGAGACGGAGACGGATGTTTGTCTACAAACGACGCTTTGCAAGGTATCAATCACTCGAAACAAAACAAACATCGCGGGAGTTCCTGAAAAGGGAACATGCATGCAGTCAGGAAGGAAGGAAGTAAGTGTCGATGACGAACGACGAACGCCGAACGCCGAACGCCATGGCGCAACACTTTCGTCCGTTCGTCCGTTCTTCTTTCGTCCGTTCGTCATTCGTCCGTTCTTCGTTCGTCATTCGTTCTTCGTTCTTCGTTCTTCATCCTTTCATCCTTTCATCCTTTCATCCCTTCGGCATTCGTCATTCGTCATTCGTCATTCGTCATTCGTTCGTTCGTCATTCGCCGTTCGTCGTTCGCCGTTCGTCCTTCATCGCCGTCGACATCGTCTTTCATTGTTGATTGTTGCAACTTTCTCGTCGTCGCGGTGGTGGTTGCCGTCATAGCTCCGTCCTTCGTCCTTCGTCGTCGTTGCCGTCGCCATTCATTGTTGGTTGTTGCAGCTTTCTCGTCGTCGCAGTGGCTGCAGTTAGTTAGTTATGGTAGTAGTTAGATGCAACGTTCTCGTCGTCTCAGCGGTTGCAGTTAGTTGGTTCGTTAGTTGTGGGTAGTTGCAACGTTCTCGTCGCCGTTGTTTGCATTTTCATACGCGTCGATGCCATCTATCTGCCGGCATCCTTTTGTTGATCGTTCAGTCGCCATCGTCCGCGTCAGCATCAACGTCAGCGTCAGCGTCAACGTTGTCGTCGTTGTTTCTCTCGGTTGCAGCTGCAATCCATTGACGATCGTGTTGATCTAATTGCGTTCGCAACAATCGTTGGGCACAGAAAGCTTTCCAACATTGGAACCAAGCTATTGTGCTGCGTCGCCGGTTGATTGCAGCTCGTCAATCGACGTTGATGTGCATCGCCGTTGGCGTCGGCGTCGCCATGGCCGCTGATATCGATCGAAGTCGACACCATTGCTCAAAGCCGGTGTCGACGGCGACATCGACGTCGGTGTCAACGTCGATGTTCAGTCGATGTGGATGTGCATGGAGTGTCGCTGACGGTGTCGCTGACGGTGTCGATGTCGACGATCGTGTCTTCGCGATGCATAGACGTCTAGCAAACGTATTCAAAACGACTATGCTGATATTAACGGCATTCTGGCTCGCGAGAAAATCATTTGTGGTGCAAGCAACAACGGAAAGTTAGCGTGGGGTGGCGACATTCGCTCGCTTGCACGCTGCAGTTCGCGTTTAGAGCAGGGCACACCGTCGTGGTTTCGTGTGGTTTGTCGCTGAAAGTGTGTTCCGGGTTCGATGGTTCAACTAACTCCTAGATGCAAACGGAATCCCGTCGATGGCGGTCCCCTTTGACGCGCAATGAGTTCTCTTCCTCGCCGTTGTTGCCCCCGGCAGTGGGGTGTATCATTGCGAGACTCTATGGGCGCTTTCGCGGACGTGCCGAAACTGCTTGGCGAATTCATGTTCCTTATGTCGACAACGCAAGTGCCGTGAATGACTGCAGCGATCCAACGTCGGTGGTGTTGTTCGCACACTCCGACGTCTCTGTGGACCGTTGCAGGTTCTGACAAGTCAGGCATGATACATGTCTGATGTTTTGCATGTGAACCGCAACCTCGCTATCATTGACTTTCCTCAAGCGTCTGCACACTATCTTGTTGGAGTTCACATTCTCGCACAACAACGACGAAGTTTTCTGTGTTGTCATCGAAGACGCAGCGTTGCAGGGTCGTCGACGTTCGGTTTCGCCTCCGAGGAGGAGGACAAGTTGCAACAACGTCGACTACACCCACAAGCTCGAATGCATGCTCTTGTTCAAGGCACGATTGTCCGCATTGTTACTCAGAAATTTTGAAGTTTCCAACAATGACGGAGGGACCCATGTTGTGCAGACTAGGCAGATGGACACAATCGACTACGACTGCTTGAAAACTCTCGGGAAGGTACTCGGTCGACACCTTCGCAGTCAAACGTGCCGCCACAGCAGTCAGAGCTTCGAGTTGTGTGAGGTGTTTGTGCCGTCGACCCTCAAAACGTTCGGCATGAGAGTACACCTCGTCAAACGAACAAGGAAGGCAGCGTAAACTGCGGCGGAAGTGCAGCGAAACTTGTAGAGCAATTCGCCAACTTTATTGCAATGAACGGAAGCGGCACACCAGATACATGGCATGAAATAAATAGTATTATGTATTATCACTGTCAAGAAAAATGCTGCTTTAGTGAATTCTCGTTGCAGATGCAATCGGCCACGTGCAATTCGAGCATGCTTTCTTTGTTTAAGCCTCATGTAGCTTTTGACCTCCACCTAAAGCGGGTGCACTCGGGCGTCTGGCGCGCTTTGAGCGTGAACGGGTGTTCCATGCCGTTCACGAAGTCGAGCGCGCACCTGGTGATGCTTAATCACCAGCTTACCAAGAGTGTTCATGCTAATCTGGCGGGCTCGGCTCGTCACTGCTCGGTACAACTGCTTGCCAGAGGTGTGCAAGAACTTGATAAAGACATACATGTGGTCGGAGCGGTCGGTATCCGCCTCAAACGTCAGCCAATGCAGCACCGAGGGCAGGAAGTCACGAGATATGACTTGGTGCGCGAAAGCAGGTCGTCTGGACCTGATGCCTTTCCCCTGCTGACCATTCTGCTTCTTGTTGAAAATGTCCAGACCCTTGCGGCCCTGCAAGCGCTCGTGCCAGTGCTCCGAATAAAGCTCAAGGTCTGTCATGATGTTACGGAACTGCATAACGTGTGATGGGGAAGCCTGAGGGTAAAAAATAGAGCAATGAGCTTCAGTCAGTGTTGTTATCGTGGCGATTGCAACAAACTTTACAAAGTGCGCGTACCTGCAGCAGCCAGTCTATTAAATGGGGCTGGTTGGCAGCAAGCTTGCGATAAAAGTCAGCGTTGGGGGTGTCATTGAACACCGAAGTGTCTGAAGTGTCCGACAGGTAGTCCGAAAGCCAGCCCTGCATTCTATAAAATTCCTCCATCGCACGTACGTCGACCTCGCCGCCGACGCAGTGCACCTTCAAGAACGTGAGGAACGCTCTGGCGCGCCAGGGATGGTTCCTCAGGCACACGCGAAGGTCCTTGTCCATTTTCGGGGCCGTCAGTGACTTGAGGTACTCGAGGATTGTATTCAAGGTGAGAGTCTTTTTCCGTCGCTCGGCAAAGACTGCGTGGCTGCCCTCCTTCTCAGACAGCGTGGCGAGAATACTGCCACGGGTTTTGGACTCTGCAAAGATTTCGCTCGCCCACATCAGCGATGCTCGCGTTTGAGAGGCGGCCACGATGCACTGAAGCAAACGATTGCAGTCGTTACCTACACGAGAGCAAGACAGCATAACAGCAGGTTACTTCCAGATTGGAAGCCAGCGTGAACATGGCATGGCATTCCAGAACGAACGTTTATCAGTGTTGGGCGATGTTGCCCGCTGCTCATCATCTGCACTCTGCCAGTATTCACGATAGTCGATGTCTGTGTCGTTCCGCAGTTGGACCTAATAATACGGGACTCAGATTGTCAGACACAGTGACCAACAGCACACACACACAATCCAGTCTACTTCACTTACAAGATAGCGATTCATTGCCCGCCCAAGCTCGCTGTTGACGTCCGCGCGGCTTTGCTTCAACATGTCTTCCCACACCTTTTCAATGATCTTTTGGATCACGGCATGAGCATCATGCAGCAGCAATGGGCGCTCCTCCGCGACACCATCGAACGATGTCTGCATGGTGCCCATCCGCGGAAACATGTGCAGGGAGGACTTGCGACGCTCGAGGTGCTTGTTCGTGAGACTCCTCTCTGCCCACTTCAATAGGGTGTCCTTGCGAACGTATCCGGCGTTATCTGCCTTGACCCTACATTTCCGCACCCGACGCCTGCGTCTTTGTCGGTTGTGCGTGCCTACGGCACCATCATTGCTTGCGACGCCATCGCTGCCTCCAGAGTCGCTCGCGCCGGTGTCATTCGCACCAGCATCACTTTCGCAGTCATCCGCGCTGCTCTCCGCAGAGACCTCCTCCACCACGGTATCGACAGGAATGTCACCGTTGCTCGCGTTCGTGTCTGACTGGCCCTGACCTTTCGGTGCGCCGCTCTTCTGTGATACGGCGATGGCAGAAGCGAGGTGACTGAGCTGCTCGCAAGACAGTGTTTGAAACGCAGCGTGCAGCGCGGTGGCAAACAGACGCAGGACATCGTCTGGCATTCTTAATCGTTTGCTGGCACTGCGGCGACTGGCTGTGCCGGAAACGTCTTTCGTCAACAAGAAAAACGCGTATGCCGTGCCACTGCCGAGGAAGAAAAGGTAAAAGCCGGCGAAGCCTTGCGGGGATTCTGTAGTCGAGGACACCAACCCGACGAAGGTGAGGCCAATCAAGAGAGTGATGAAGATCGTATCCGTGACATTGTTCTGTGTCCGTCGGAAAGGTTGGCACTTGAACTGAGCACACAGCAGGCCCACGAGGAAGCCCAGCGCCACCGTTCCCTGTGTGCATGACCATACGTCCATCATGATCGCCACCACAACCAAGATTAAACGCCGCAGCAAGATCACAATTTCCCAATAGTAATGCTCCAGTCGGTACTTTCCGTAGAGCCACCTGAAACGCTCCAATGTGTCATCGTCCGCGAGCAGACGCAGCTTTTTCAACTTCCGTAAGTACACGACAGCTGCCAGCGGTACGCCAACTACATAAACGAGGCAGCCGACCGCGCCGGGCACAGCCTGCAAAGCATAGTACTCAAACGTCCACGCTTCAATGGATGGCGCAGCGCGCATGACACTGTGGCCGTCGGGAAGCTCGATCAGACGGAACGGACTGATGGACGTGACCACGAGCTCCGTGTAGACGAGGAAAACAAAAGAGGTGACGATCGCGATGTTGGCGTTCATGTACTTGTTCATGTCGCTTGGCACCATCAAGAAGCGGTTGCAGCAGAGGTACTTGCCGCCAAACCCACGATTGGTCAACAGCTTAACGATCAACACTTTGACGCCGGACACCACAAGCACAACTACGGGAAGGAGAAGCTGCAGAATGGAGGTGAAGTGGTAGTCCCAGCCGATCAAGCAACTTGGCCGAAAAAGGTCTATGTTGAACGCCGCCAACGAGAAAAGAGGTGCCAGCATGCTGATCCAGCTGTAGAATGGCAGGTTGAAGGCCATGATGATGCCCATGCACTGCATGAATAGGAGCAGCAGATCGAATGTGTCGCTCTCCAGCCAATGAGCCCCCTTTGCGACACAAAACCACACAGAGACAACCGCCATCGCATACCCCAACATGAGGCCAAAGGAGGCACCGCCCGCGGCCGGACATTCGATGCACTTGGAGTTGAAGCGATAGTGTCCCTCCTCGCACACCGCACACACCTCTCCGTCGTAGCCCGGCGCGCAGTAAGACACCATTCCATGCCCAGCGTCATCGTGGTCCGAGGAGTTGGTGCGGTACGGCACGTAAGAATCTTCGTCCGCTGGATCCACGCCGACGAGCAGCAGGAAGTCTCGGTACGTGACGTTGTGCAAGTGGCCATCACCGATCGAGATGGCCCAGCTACTGGCATAGGCCACTCTCAGAGCCGGCACCAGTCTTGGCACTGCTTGGACTTCCTCCAATGAGAGGATTGCATCGTCGTCCAGGTCCAGGTTTGTGAACCACTTGTTGACGCTGGCATTGGTGCAAAGGTCGCACGCGCCGCTGTCCCGGATCGTGCACAGAGTGAACGAGCCTGGGTGGTCCGAGGTTCCCCAATATCCCGGCAGCGGACGTGGCAGCTCTGTGCCTCCGGCGCAGAAGCCGCCCTCCGGGCAAGGCTCGCATGGAAGACCGCGGGCTCCGTCCAAGCGGTAGTAGCCGAACTTGCAGACGCAATCCTCCTCGCTCGCACCATTCGAGAAGCTGGATTCAATGGTACGCTCAGTGTTCAGTGGGCAATCGGAGCATTCGACGGCGCCAGTCTCGTTGGAATAGCCGACGTTGGCGCTGTTGTCGCAGCTGACGCAGGCGACCATCCCTGGTTGGTCCGCATAGGTCCCAGGGCTGCACGCCTCGATGCTGGACTTGTCAGGACAGGCATGACCCGGTGGGCACAGATTGCAAGTCCCGTTCGTGCTGCTCAGGTATTCACCAATCTCGCACTCCACGGAGTACAGCTGCACACGCACGAACCCGCGTGTGTACAAGTGGTAGCTGTCCAAGTCAAGGCTGGTCCCTCCACTGTTGTACGCGTAGGCGCAGAGGAACTCTGTCTCGGCGGTGAGGTCCGTGTCTGCGGCGTCGCCGGTGTTGAGAAACCGTTTGAACTCCAACGAGACCACGCCGTGTTCCAGCGAGCCACGCACATCGAAAGCACTCTGCACGCCGCCGAAGTCTTCGTCGGACGGAGGACGACCGACAGTGGTGGACCACGAGTCGTAGACAACAGCGACGCCGTCCTCGGTGATGCCACCCCATAGAATGTCCGTGCCTTCCATGCCAAACTTGTCCTGGCCGGCAAATCCAAAGCCGACCCAGCCCAAGGTCTTAGCCTGCAGCAGCATGTGAATGTAGGGGCGTTCGCCGGTGTCAGTGACATTGTAGCCCGGAATCGGCGCGTGGACTTCCCAGCTGACTTGGTAATGGGTGGACACCCGGAGTTGGTTGGGCAGGTCGAGCCCCATCTCCTCGGGATACTGACTGAAATCAGTCTCGTTGTCGTCAGACGCAAGAAATGCGCAGCGACCGCAGACCTCGCACGTCCCTTCGTCTCGCAACATGCCGCACTCCTCCTCCATCTCCTCGATTTCTCCTGTGTCGATGATCGTGCCGTTCGCAATGCACGAGTCCAGCCAATGTGGGCGGAGCTTCAGGGCCGCGTGCAAAGAGTAGTGGTCGTCGATGGCGTAGTTGCCGTGTCCCGCCCCGGAAGCCATCACAAGATATCCCGGGTTTTCCAGCAGCTCGGAGCTTGCAAGGGCCGAGCGGTCAATGACCACTGTGAAGTTCGCTGAGCGGTCGCCCGCGGCGGCGTCCCAGGCCACGATGTCGAGACCGTATGTGAGCGCTTCCGATTCAGAGAGCTGCTGCACGCCGGCGTACGAGGCAGCATGCAGCGCATAAGGCGATATCCCCATGCCGAAGTCGCTGCCGTCCACCGCACCCTCCTCGCTGAGCACCAGCGCAGTCGACCCAGCCATGGAGCCGTTTCGGCTGAAGCCGACGGCGAACCAGTCGTTGTGCGACACCTCCGCGAATAATGTGACGGCGGTGTCGTTAGCGGACACCTGCACGTTGACCATGACACCGGTGAGGCCAAGCATGACTTCGCCCCCGCATGTGGCAGTCTCCGGGACGGCGGTGGCGTGAACAAGCGCCAGCGTCAGGACCGCGACGCGCAGAAGAGCACGGCTGCATCGCGATGCACTGGCAGCAGCTTGCAGTGCCATCGTCATCCTTCCGGTGAAGGAATCAGCGAGACGGCGCGGTCGAAGCCGTGGTGGGCATGCACGCGCAGAAGGCTTGGCACAGCGATTGCAGTCGAAGAAGTTTTAGAGCTTGATTGTTTCACCGCGCTTCAATTTGGACTCCTCGCTCTTGCTCGAAAGTGCCAGCGGTGGCGTAGGTCCGGATCACCGCCACATCACCACCAAGCCTTCGTGCCACCTGTGCAGTGAAAGTCGACATTGTGTGCCTCTGCCGCGCAGGCGTGGTCGTCGTGTGTCCATTATGCCGTGGCTCAGTTTTCGGCTCGAGCACCACAGCACCGCGCCAGCCGGTCCGAGACATCATCCCATGCTCTCTGGCACCCTCGATCGTCCGTGACATCGCCCATTGTGGTGCGTGCAACAAAACAGCCACTGCAAGCGACCACGCTGCGGCGTCCACTCAACTGTTTGAAAAAGTCGCAGCCCGACACTCACACGACGTCGTGCGATTCGCCGTCTCTCGAACAGGACCGCGTCCAGAAACTCCGTCGCTCGCGAGGCCCACCCCGAGGCCCACGACCACGCCACGCCATGCCCATCGCGCAGCGCGCAGCGCGCAGCGCCCACCGCAATCGCCACCATTGCACGTTTCGACCTGAAAATAGTCAGCATCGACTGGCAAGGCACCGTCCGCCGTTCATTGCTGTCAACGAACAGCGACCACGCCGGCCAGTTTGACCACTGCGACCACTGCGACCACTGCGACCACCACGAGCCACTGCCAGCGAGCCACTGCCAGCGAGCGAGTGTCGCGCGCGCATGTGCGGCGCCCGCACGTGCGTGCGTGATTGCGTGATTGCGGTGGGCACCCATTTGGGTGAAACGCCCAGAGAAACGAGACAGTGACAACAAAGAGACAGAGAGACTGAGAGAGACACAGCGAGAGAGAGACCGAGCGTCACGACGATTGGGGGAGGTCAGCGCGCGCCCGGTTGGACTTGCTTGAGGTGTTGGTTGGCTGCGGTGCCTCCGCACTACGTGCTGCCAGCGGCACGCGCCCCCGCTACACTGAGCACGTCGTGGACGGACTGCGACAGGCATTCATTCATTCGCTCGTTCGCTTCCCTTCGTTCGCTTTCTTTCTTTCCTTCGTTCGTTCGTTCGTTCGTTCGCTTTCGTTGTTGTTTTTTGTGTGGTGGCGGTGGTAGGCGGGGGGGGGGCGAGCGAGCGAACGAACGAACGCACGAACGCTGTTTCAAGCAACCTTTCGCCGATTCACCGACGCTGCTCCCGCCTCTGACGCGCCGCTGACTCACCGCTGACTCGCTGTGACCTGCCGTGATGATGACATGGCGTCTCGGCTGAAAGTTCTTCCGCTTCTGGGTCTTCCACCGTTTAGGCCCTCAACGCACGCGTGGAATCCGTTTATTCCCGCGTCGCTGCGCTGTATCTCAAGTCAAGTCAAGTCAAGCAAGCAAGCAAGCAAAGCAAAGCAAAGCGCCGTTCGTTCGCTTCACTTCGTTCGTTCGTTCGTTCGCCGCTCTCCACAACCGCGATTCCGCCGTTCGCCGGCGTTTGCGCCGCGACGAATCCGCCGAGTGCGCGTTTCGGAAACGTCCCCGCGTCCGTCCCCGCGTCCGTTCTTTTCCCGCGCCGGTGTGTGACGTGACGAACGAACCGACAAAACGAACGGACGAACGGCGACGCAACTGCGACACTTTCCGTCGCTGAATGAAGTCGACGGAGTGTCATGACTGTCACCGACTATCATAACAACTGTCAGCGACTGTCACTCACTGTCACTGCGAGACGACCGACAGCCAACTGTTCGTTCGTTCGTTCGTTCGTCGGTGAGTGACGTCGAAACACTGCAAATAAACGACGGAGAAGCGGCAACGGCGACTGACGACGGCGTGAACAGCGACTGAAGTCGTTCGTCCGACCGCGGACGCGCGGACGGCGACTGCGCGGCGACGCGCACCGACTGACGACGACGGACGAAGTGCAGGAAAACGACTGCGCGGCGGCGCGCGACCACAGTCCGTGCCGCGAATGCGCGGCGCGCGACGGCGAATGATGCACGCGTCATGCAAACGCCGCCGCGTCCACGCGAACACTCCGAACGCCGCTCCGCCGTCGAAACGACGTTCGACGTCGTCAGAGCTCCGGCTGATGAAAGTATCCAACAGTGTCCACTGCACTGCCGCGGTCGTGTGTCGACGGCGACTCGGTCGATGGTGAGGTAGTGCAGCGCCTAAGCACTGCGCGGCGAACGCGGTAGTGCACAAACGAACGAACGAACGAACGAACGAACGCGAAAAAGTTGAGGCCAGGTCCAGCGGACGCTGCGCTGACGCCACGCAAAGCGAGACACCCCGGCCGCCAATGCCTTGACGTTGACGACCCTGACCTCGACGGCGACATCGGCGACTGATCGACGCACCCGTGCCCACGAGATTGGCGTAGCCACTGAACGGGAGCGGCGAAGGGCATGGACAAAACGAACGAAGGAACGAACGAACGAAGGAACGAACGAAGGAACGAACGAACGAAGGAACGAACGAACGAACGAACGAACGAACGAACGAACGAACGAACGAACG
>ENA-OWNT01005453-OWNT01005453.1-seawater-metagenome-genome-assembly--contig:-NODE-5453-length-10476-cov-10.338783_pt1 | contig 10476 bp, 5 predicted proteins | sample MGYA00238136_ERZ651165 | MGnify/ENA primary metagenome ERZ651165 (study PRJEB26861, sample SAMN08777766) | seawater metagenome | isolation source: coastal seawater | place: USA: Florida | collected...
ACCGGAGCGGGGGTGGGCTCGGGCTTGGGGGTGGGCTTCGGTGCCGGGGTCGGGTCGGGCTCGACCGGGGACGCCGGCTCGGCGGGCGCCGGCGTCGGGGTCGACTCGTCGGGGGCGGCGTCGGTTGGGTCCGTCGACGCGACCGCATCCCCCTCGGGCTCCGGCGTGGCCTCGGTCGCGACCTCGCCGCTGGGGGGCGGCTCCACCCCGGCGAGGGGGTCACCGAAGACGCTGTCCCGGCCCGGCCCGAGCAGGAAGTACCAGAACAGGACGACGGACAGCACCGCAAGGAGCATGAGGGAGACGTAGAACGCGGTCCCGGCTCCCTCGCCGCGGGGACTCACCGTCTTCATCCCATCGAAGGTCTGGTCCGGATCGAAGTCCACCTGCCGGGCCGGCCGGGTGGGTACCTGCACGGTGTCGGGCATCGGGAGGTGGTCCGAGGTCTCGACGGTGCCCGGCACCTTGAACGAGCGGGTGTCCTTCTCGTCCGGGCCCAGGTTGCCTCCCAGAGGGTCGCCCCCGGTGGCCCCGAAGAACGAGTCTGCGAGGCCCTCGTCCGCGTCCTCGGGAACATCCTCCACGTCGTCGACGGTCTCGACCTTCTGACTGGCGGCGGGATCCTCAGGCACCTCCGCGGACACGCTCTCCGCGGCGTCGTCGGTCTCGGACTCCTCGATGGAGGCGTGGAGGCCCGACTCTGCGGACGGCTCGGGGACGTCGAGTCCTGGGCCGGCCAGGGCCGGGGGATCCGACGGCGTGTCCACCGGAGACTCGGCGTCGGCATCGGTGGCCTCGTCGTCCGGCGGGGACGGCTCGCGCATCGGCTGGGCGAAGCGGATGCCCACGGGGGTCGCCGCGCCGGCAGAGACGTTGTCGGCGAGCTCGACGACGGCCCGCTCCTGGGGCGCGAGGCTCTCCTGGCCCACCGGCACCTTCGCCGGACGGTCCGCGGGGAGCACCGGCGGCGGCGGATCGCGGCGCGCCGACGACGTCTTTCGGGACTCGGCCTTGCGCGACTTCGAGAGGGCCTTCTTCGTCTGCTTGAGCTGCTCGAGGACCGCGAAGAACGGACGCAGCTCCGGGATGGTGCTGACGACCTCCCAGGTCTTGCCGTCCCGGCTGAGGCGATCCTGGGGCAGGACCCGCTTCTCCACCACCCAGCGCTGGAGCGTGGCGGAGTCCTTGACCTTGTAGATCCGGTCTCCCTGGGCGAGGAACAAGCGACCGCTCTTGCTCTTGGCCGCGCTCGCGTCCTTCTTGCGCTCCGCGAGATCACCGCCGCCGCCCAGCGCCGCCCGAGGGGCACGGGCGGCTGGAGTGCTCGTGGCCCGGCGGGGGGCCGTGGGGACGTCCTCGTCCTGGCCCTCGTCCGAGTCCCCGTCTGTGTGGGTGTCCGCCATCTCCGGCAACACCGGCGCGGAGTCCTCGTCCGGGGCAGGCATCACCTTCGTCGGCGGCTCGCCCTTCCCCGACGCGCCGGTGGGGTAGGCGTTGAAGGTGTGCTCGCATGCGGAGCACTGGACCGGGGTCCCCTCGGGCGCCAGCTGTGAGGCGTCGAGGGCGTACTCGGTCTCACACTTGGGGCAGACGATCCTCACGTGCCGGGCGCATCCTTTGGACGAGGTCCTGCGGGCAACCGTCCCGGTTCCGCGAGGTGGGTGTCAAGCGAGCAGGGCAACGTTGTCAGGGGCGAGCCATGGACTGGGTGTTGCCCAGGGAGTCCGCCTTCTTCTGGGCGGCCGAGGCTGCCTGGGCGTTCCCGAGCTGCTTCTCGGCCTCGGCGAGGCCGGCGTAGCAGGCGCCGCAGTTGGCGTCCTTCTTGATGGCCGCCTCGAACATCTTCTTCGCGGAGCCGAAGTCCCCGTCGGCGAGCTTCTTCTGGCCCGCCGTCAGGTACATGCGCGCGGGGTCCCCCTTCTTCTCCTTCACCGTGCCGCCGCCGCTGCTGGCGGTCTTCGCGGGCTCGGGGGCGGGAGTGGGGGCGGGCGCCGGGGTGGCCTCGGGCTTGCGGAGGGGAGCCTGGTACTTGGGACGGGGCGTCGGCTCGGGGGTGTTGGCTACGACGGGCGGGCGCTGAACCGGCGTCTTGCGCTCGCTCGGCGGCACCGGGACCAGGCGCCGCTCCCGGTCGGCCTCGGCCTCCTCGGGGAGGGGCTCCTCGTCCACAGGGTCGCCCGCGAGCTCCTCCGCCCTCTCGTCGATCTTCCTGCGGATCTCGTCCTGGATGCGCTTGAGCTCCTCCTCGTCCGGTCCGAGCTCTTCGATGGGCACCGGCGGCGGCGTCTCCTCCGCCACCGGGACCGTGACCTCTTCGGGCCACAGGAAGTAGGCGGCGGGGAGCCCGAGGACCACGAGGGCCACGAGGACCCAGATCATCCGGCGGTTGTGGGCCTCCTCCTCCTCGGCGGTGGGGACCGCGACGGAGGTGGGCGGCGCCGGCGGAGCAGGCACGGCGTAGTTGCCGGTGGTCCGCCCGGTGGTCGGGTTCTTCTGCGAGGCCCCGCCGGTGCGGTCGATGCGGAACGAGTCCGTCGACGTCCCGATCGGCGCCTCGGCCTCCGGGTTCGTCTTCGGCTTGTCCGCCGCCTCGGCGTCCCCCTCCGACATCCCGGCCCGGGCCTCCTTCCAGATGTCGATGAAGTGGGTCTCGAGGTCCGGGATGTCCCCGATGCGGGTCCAGTCCTGGTTGTTGTGGGAGATCAGGTCGTCCGGGGTGACCTTCTTGTCGTCCAGGTACTTCTGGAGGGTCGAGATGTCCGAGAAGTCGTAGATGAGGCCGATCGCGACCTTCACCTTCCAGGTCTTGATCCCCACGGCGCGGAAGTCGAGGGACGAGGCGCTCGTGATCTCCGCGTCCGCGGCCGGCAGACCACCGCCGGGCGCCTGGGGCACGGCCGCGCCGGGCTTCGACAGGGCGCGCAGGCGCCGCGTGGAGCGAGGGCCAGGAGCCACGACACGACGCTTCGACCCCGGCGACCGGCTTGACTCGGCCGGGTTCATCCCGAGGGCCGCGAAGGCCCCGGACTGGGTGTCGACTCGCTTGTCCCCGGTCGGCGCAGCCGGAGCGGACGGACGCGGCGGGGTCTTGACCCGCGGCTGGTCCCCGGAGGCGTCGGCCTGGGCCGCCTCCTGCTCGGTGAACACCACGAACACGTGGGAGCACTTCGGACAGGTGATCTTCGCCCCACGTCCCTGGATCTTGTCCGGGTTGAGGCGGTAACGGGCAGAGCAACTGGGGCAGGTGATGACCATCAGGACGTTCCTGGCGCCGAGGAGTCGGCGGGGGCAGTGAACCGGGCGCTGTTCATCCGGCTAGGGACCTTATCACAGCAAGGCAAGGCACCAACGGCGTCTCCGGGGGGCTCGAAGGGCCGTCGGCGCTCCACCCCCATCGGACGGCCGCGGGGGCTCTTCACCGGGACACGATCTCGAGGTTGGTGTTCCTCAGGAGCAACCGGCGGACGCCGGCACGTCGGAAGAAGACGGTCACCCGCTTGTTGCCAGGGGCGCCCTCCACCTTGCGGATCTCGCCGGAGCCGAAGTCGGGGTGGATGACCTGGGTCCCGGGCTGGAGCAGCTCGGCGGCCTCGTCCTCGCCGTACTCGGCGTCGTAGACCACGCGGGGCTCCTCGACCTCCGGGGCCGAGGCGGGCGCCGCGGTCGGCGGCCGGAACGACGGGTGGGGCCGGCGCTTCGAGGTCGTCGGTGCCGGGGACGTCGACCGCGGTGGGCGGGGCGACGGCGCCGGGGGCGGTGGGGTATCGGCCTCGGCCGGAGCGCTGAACAGGCTCGCCTGGGCGGGGGGCTTGAACCGGGTGCTCCGCTGCGCGACCTCCCTCGCGACCCGGGTCCGCTCGGCCTTCTCCTTGCGCTCGATCAGGCTCTTCTGCCGCCGGGCGACCGCGGCGGAGAACCGAGACGGGCGTGACCCGAGGCTGCGCGGCTGGTCGTACTCGACCCACGAGTCGCCGGGAACCGCGGGCCCCTGGGGCGGCCGCGCGAACCGCGACTGTGGCGGCGCCCCGAGGTCGTCGGCGCCGGCGAGCAGGTCCGTGGGGATGTCCCGCAGGAAGCGGGACGGCAGCGTGTCGTCGTAGCCCCGGCCGCGGGGGCCCGGTCGTCGGCGGGCTCGCAGGAGGTAGAGCCGATCCTCCGCCCGCGTGATGGCGACGTAGGCGAGCCGTCGCTCTTCCTCGAGCTCGGCCTGGAAGTCGACGGCGCGCGCATGGGGGAAGACCTTCTCGTCCATCCCCACCACCAGCACGACGGGGAACTCCAACCCCTTCGCGGAGTGGACGGTCATGAGGGTGACCTTGCCGCCGTCGTCGTCCTCGTCGTCGGGGATCTTGTCCGTGTCCGCGGAGAGCGAGACCCGGTCGAGGAACATGAGCAGTCCCGACGGCGGCTCCGCGCCGGCGTACTCCGCTGCGCTGCCGAGCAGCTCCTGCAGGACCTCGATGCGCCCCTCGGCCTCGAACGTCCCCTCCTCCTGGAGCCGGGCGATCATCCCGGTGCGTTCGTAGATCTGCTCGATGAGCACCGGCAGCGGCTCGGTGCGGGCGAGGGCCCGCAGGCTGTCGATCAGGTCACGAAAGCCGGTCAGCGCGGACCGGGCCCGGTTGGTGAGGCTCCCCTTCCCGTCCGTCGCCGCGAGCGTCGCGTCCCACAGGGTGCCTCCCGTGGCGCGCGCGTCCGCCCCCAGCGCAGCGACCGTCTTCGCGCCGATGCCCCGCGGCGGCTCGTTCACCACCCGGCGGAACGCCATCTCGTCGTTGAGGTTCACCACGAGCTTGAGGTAGCCCAGGGCGTCCTTGACCTCCTTGCGGTCGAAGAACCGCTGCCCACCGACGATGACGAACGGAGTGCGCGAGCTGAGGAGCTCCTCTTCGAGGAGTCGGGACTGACCGTTCGTCCGATAGAAGATGGCGATGTCCCCCGGGCGCGTGCCGCGGGTGACCTCGCGCCGCACGATGTCGGCGGCGTAGCGGGCCTCCTCCCGGTCGTCGTAGGCGGTCTCCAGCCGGATCGGGGCGCCGTCGGTGCGGTCGGTCCACAGCGTCTTGCCCAGGCGATCCGAGTTGTGGGAGACGACCGCGCTGGCCGCCTTCAGGATGACCTCGCTGCTGCGGTAGTTGCGCTCCAGGCGCACCACCTTCGCGCCAGGGAAGTCCCGCTCGAAGTCGAGGATGTTGCGGATGTCGGCGCCGCGGAACGAGTAGATCGACTGGTCCTCGTCCCCGACGACACAGATGTTCCGGTCGCCGTGATCCGCGAGGAGACGCACGAGGCGGTACTGGACGTGGTTCGTGTCCTGGTACTCGTCGACGAGGATGTGCTTGAAGCGGTCCCGCCAGGTGGCGAGGAGCTCCTCGTCCTTCTCGAAGAGCCACAGGGTCCGGTAGATGAGGTCGCCGAAGTCCAGGGCGTTCGAGGCCTTCAGCCGCTCCTGGTAGATGGCGTAGATCTCCGCGGCCTTCGGCGGCAGCCCCGGGGGCGGATCGCGCATGAGCTCGCCGGGGCTCTTGAACTCGTTCTTCGCGCGGTCGATGGCAGCGCGGATCGCCCGCGGGTTCATCGTGCTCGGGTACCCGCCGTCCTTGAGGATGCGCTTGACGAGCTCGCGGCTGTCCCGGTCGTCGTAGATGACGAAGTCCTTGGAGAAGCCTTCGATGCGGTCGATCTCGCGCCGCAGGATCCGCAGACACGTGCTGTGGAAGGTCGAGACCCAGACGTCCCGCCCGCGCGAGCCGAGCAAGCCGGCGACGCGCTCCTTCATCTCCCCGGCCGCCTTGTTGGTGAAGGTCACCGCGAGGAGCTCCCACGGGGCGATGCCCTTCTCCTCGATCAGCCAGGCGATGCGCAGGGTGAGGACCCGGGTCTTGCCGGATCCGGCGCCCGCGAGGACCAGCATCGGGCCCTCGGAGTGGGTGACGGCGGCGCGCTGCTCGTCGTTCAGGCCGTCGATCAGCTCCTTCACCGGCTCTCCATCTCCTTCTTCTTCTCCGCCTTGCGCTGGAGGGTCCGGCGGAGCCGCTCGGCGTACCCCTTCTTGTTCTCCTGGCGTGCGCGGCCGATGGCGAGGTCTCCCGCGGGGACGTCCCGCGTGACGGTCGTGCCCGTCCCCACGTACGCGCCGTCACCCACCTTGAGCGGTGCCACGAGGTGGCTGTCCGTCCCGATGAACGCGTCGGCGCCGATGACCGTGCGGTGCTTCGCGAAGCCGTCGTAGTTGCAGGTGATGACCCCCGCGCCGACGTTGCTCCGCGGGCCGACCGTCGCGTCCCCGAGGTACGCGAGGTGGTTCGCCTTCGCCCCCTCGGCGAGCTGGGTCTTCTTGAGCTCCACGAAGTTGCCGACCTTGGCCCCCTCCGCGAGCACCGAGGCCTGGCGCAGGTGGGTGAATGGGCCGACCACCGCGCCCGCACCGAGCACGACGGCGTCAGAGTCCACCGTGGACGCCGGCTTCTTCTCGTTGATCCCCTGGAGCACGGAGAAGGGCCGCACCTGGGCGCCCCCGGCGATGCGGGCCTTCGTGGCCACCACGTACTGCCCGACCACGGCCTCGCCGCCCACCACGCAATCCGAGAGCACCGAGCCCTTGCCGACGCTCGCCCCCTCGCCGACCGTCGTCGCGCCGCGGAGCTCGACCCCGGCCCCCAGGTGCACGTCCCGCGCGAGGGTCACGGCCTCCTCGATGCGGGTGGTGGCCGGGTCGTCCATCGACACGCCAGCGCGGAGCCAACCGTCGTTGATGCGGGACCGCAGCTCCGCCTCGAGCTCCGCGAGCTGACGGCGGTCGTTGATCCCCGCGGTCTCCAGCGCGTCCTGGATGATCGACGCGCCCACCGAGCGGTCGTCGCCCACGGCGATCCCCACCACGTCGGTGAGCAGGTACTCGTTCTGGGCGTTCTCGGGCGAGAGCCGGCCGATGGCGCCACCATCATCCACCCCGAACAGGAAGCTCCCGTCGAAGGCGTAGATCGAGGTGTTCACCTCGTCGATGGCTCGCTCGGCGTCGTCGGCGTCCTTGTGCTCGACGATGCGCAGGACGGGACCGTCCTGGCCGTCCCGCACCACCCGGCCGTAGCCCGTGGGGTCGTCGACGACCATCGTCGCCACGGTGATGGCGGAGCCCTGGGCCTCGTGGTCCTCGAGCAGCGCGGACAGGGTCTCCGCCCGCATGAGGGGGACGTCCCCGGGCAGGACGAGGACGGTGCGCCCCGCGAACTCGGCCGCTCCCCGCGCCGCGGCCACGGCGCCCCCGGTGCCCGGCATCCCCTCCTGGATGGCGAAGTGGACGCCGTCCTCGTGCGCCAGGTGCGCCCGCACCGACTCGGCCCCGTGCCCGATGACCACGACCACCTCGGAGCAGCCAGCCCCCCGGGCCGCGTCCACCACCCTCTGGACGATGGGGACTCCCAGGACCGGGAAGAGGACCTTGCTGTGGGCGGACTTCATGCGGGTGCCCTTGCCGGCGGCGAGGACGACCGCCACCGGGGGCGACGTGGACGAGGACATGGGTTGGATCCGTGGGCTCGATGGAACTCGGCGAGGGACTCGGGAACTCAGCGTTCGGCGGAGGCGTCGGGGACGACGGTCTCCAGCTCGGGGACATCTTCACGCACCGCGCGGTCCTCGTCGCCCAGATCGTCGTGCTCGTCGTCCGGGATGCCGTCTTCGGGGGCGAGCCACCACTGACCGGCGCGCTTGTACCAGCTCTGGGTCGCGGTCCTCTCCGACACCCCGGCGATCCCGGGCACGAACTCGGTCCAGCGCACCTGAACCTCCCCGGTCTTCCGCGCTTCGGGCTCGACGTAGACGAACTGGACCTCGACGGCGTCGATCTTCGGCAGCTTCGCCGGGTCCTTCGCGGTCCCGTCGCGCAGGTGGGCGAGCTGGTCCTCGCTGCGCTCGTAGAACACGGCCGTCTCATCCCACGAGTACCAGCGCGCGAAGCCCCAGTACTCGAGCGCCCGCTCCTCCAGCATCTTCTCCGCCTGCTTCTTCTGGAAGCGCTTCTGGTTGGCCTCGAACCGGGCCTTGCCGGCCTCCGTGCACCCCGCAGTGAGGGCGACGAGGACGATCCCGACGGTGAAGGCGCGGGCAACGCGCGTGAAGGTGCTCACGTCAGTACTCCTCGATCTCGTCCACGAGGTCCGGCTCCTTGACCTTGATGGGCAACCCCCCGATGCGCCCCTGTACTCCGATCACGACCCGGAACAAGCCGAAGGGGGCGTTGCCGGGCTCGGGCGCATCGGTGAGGACGGTCGCCGGGGTGGGGCTCTCCTGAACCCGACTCGGGCTGACGAGGAAGGCGACCGGCATCCGAGCGAAGAGGCCGATGTTGCGGTTGAAGTCGAGGGCGACGCCGACCTCGATCTGGGGCCCCACGTCGACGAGGCGGCGGAAGGTCTGGAACCGACCCTGGATCGCGGGCGGCGGGTCCTCTTCCGCGTCGGGGATGTTCGGGTCGTTGTACAGCGAGGGGTAGACCTGCCACAGGGCCCCGAGCCCCACCGTGGGACGCACGATGGGCATGACGAGGATGGAGTAGCGGACCATCACGTCGCCGCCGACGGTGTCCAGCGGCTGCTGGGTCCAGGGCTCAGCGGGGCGGTTGTCCGGCGCCGGCTTCCACATGCAGCCCTCTCCGTCCTCACAGGGGACCGCGGAGCCGGTCTGGAGCTGGGCGGAGACGACGCTGCGCGAGTAGTAGATCGAGGCCTCGACGTTGAGGTTCCGCAGGATCCCCATCCCCAGCGAGAAGCCGATGTTCGGGCTCGTGCCCCCGTGGCTTCGCTGCCAGGCGTACGAGTCGATGACCGCCGAGAGGTTGTCGTTGAGGAGGTAGCCGCCGTAGTACCGGAGCCCGGTGGCCCCGGCGGCGAACCCGACGTGGCCCGAGACGAGCAGCATCAGCCGGTGTCCCGACCACTTCTTGGCCCAGTCGTCGACCTTGAGGCCGGAGTTCCGATAGGACAGGAACTGGCGCTCGGTGAGGCCCATCTCCTCCCACTCGGGGGTGACGCCCTCGATGCCCTTCTGCTCCTCCAGGTCCTGCGTGGTCACGCGGGCGCGCGCGCGAGCCCTGCGCTCCTCCTCCGCCCGGAGGATCGCGTCCTCGTCGACGTCGAGCTCCATCCGTCCGACGAGCTGCTTCTCCTCCGCCGTGCGTGCCTGTGCCACCGCGTCCCGGCGCCGCTCGGAGCGGGCCTGGGCATCCCGGAGCGGCTCCATGAGCTCTTCGCGGCGGAGGCGATCCAGGGCGAGCTCGACGCTTCGGGGGAGCAGCAGCTCCTCGCCGGCAGCGAGGTCGAGGGCGTAGGTGAACTCGACGTCCGCGGAGTCGATCCCGAGGATGGTGACGACGACGCGGTACCGGTCCTCCGACTGCACGGTGACCCGCCCCGACACGACCCGGTCCACGTCCGCCGACTCACCGATCACGAACTGGCAACCGAGCTCCTGGCCCGGGGGACACCCCTCGTAGTAGAGGCGCGCGGCCACATCCTCCACGTCGTCCACCTCGTCGAGGAGGAAGGTCTCGAACTGGGGGCTGCCCTCGAGCTCGGTGGCGATGTACCCCTCGAGTAGCTCGCCGGTGGCGACCGACTCGGCGGTCTCCCCGGCCAGGGGGACGATGAGCACCCGCTGGAAGAGCTCGTCGGCGCTCCACTCTTCGAAGACCGCGCCCGAGTCCTCCTCGTCGAGGTCCAGGTCGTCCTCGTCCGCGACAGCCGGCGCGGGCAGCGCCAGCGCGAGGCTGACGACCGCGAGGAGACTGAAGGTCCAGCGGGGTCGGGGATGCATCGCGAGGATGCTAGTGCAGTCTGCCCGCGAAGGCTCGTGCGAGGGGCTCCCAACCCGGGACAGTTTCTGTCCCGGGTTGGGGTTCAGGCCCTCTGGTCCCCCCCGAGGGGTGCTGTTAGAGTCCAGCCTCGCTCGCCGCGACTGGCGAGACGACCATCACCCAGGACACTCGATTCATGGCCTACAGCGTCAACAAGGCGATCATCCTCGGCAACCTCGGGCGAGACCCGGAGGTCCGCTACACCCAGTCCGGCAAGGCCGTGTGCGAGCTGCGCATCGCCACGAGCGAACGGTGGGGCGGGCGGGAGAACCCCCAGGAGAAGACGGAGTGGCATCGCGTGGTCTGCTGGGACAAGCAGGCCGAGCTGTGCGGGCGCTTCCTCTCGAAGGGCAGCAAGGTCTACTGCGAGGGGCGGATCCAGACGCGCGAGTACACGGATCGGGACGGCAACCGCCGCTGGTCCACCGAGATCGTCTGCCGTGAGATCGTCTTCCTCGACGCCCGCGGCGGCGGCGGTGGCGACGGTGGCAGCTACGGCGGCGGCGGTGGCGGTGGCTACTCCGGCGGCGGCGGTGGCGGTGGCTACTCCGGCGGCGGCGGTGGCGGTGGCTACTCCGGTGGCGGCGGTGGCGGCGGCGGGGGCGGCGGCGGCGGCGGCGGCG
>ENA-OWNT01005454-OWNT01005454.1-seawater-metagenome-genome-assembly--contig:-NODE-5454-length-10475-cov-11.199846_pt1 | contig 10475 bp, 8 predicted proteins | sample MGYA00238136_ERZ651165 | MGnify/ENA primary metagenome ERZ651165 (study PRJEB26861, sample SAMN08777766) | seawater metagenome | isolation source: coastal seawater | place: USA: Florida | collected...
CTGACCGCCGGGCAATACGCCGTCGTCAGGGCCATCGACGGCGCCACCGCCGTCGTCGTCCCGGAGCCCGGGCAGCAGCCCGCGTCGTCCGAGTAGCCGCCGCGCCGACAGCGACGCCCCTCGGGGGCACAATCTTCCTGTTGCCGCCACCGGCCGCAGGACCAGCGGCAGCCCGGCTGCCGTGCAGAGCAAAACCACATAACTGGGGAAAAGGTGATGTATGGATATCGCAGTCGCAATAGTGCTGCTGGTACTCGTTGCGTTCGTAATAATCGTGTTGGTGCGCTCGGTGCGGATCGTTCCGCAAGCACGCGCCGGCGTCGTGGAACGCCTGGGCAAGTACCAGCGGACGTTGAACCCGGGCCTGACCATCCTGATTCCCTTCGTTGACCGGCTCCTGCCCCTCCTCGACCTGCGCGAACAGGTGGTGTCCTTCCCGCCGCAGCCGGTGATCACCGAGGACAACCTGGTGGTCTCCATCGACACCGTGGTCTACTTCCAGGTCACGGACGCGCGCGCTGCCACCTACGAGATCGCCAACTACATCCAGGCCGTCGAACAGCTCACCACCACCACCCTGCGCAACGTGGTGGGCGGGCTGAACCTCGAAGAGGCGCTGACCTCCCGCGACCAGATCAACGGACAGTTGCGCGGAGTCCTGGACGAAGCGACCGGACGATGGGGCATCCGGGTCTCCCGGGTTGAGCTCAAGGCCATCGATCCGCCCCACTCCATCCAGGACTCGATGGAGAAGCAGATGCGCGCCGAGCGGGACCGCCGCGCCGCCATCCTGACCGCCGAAGGCACCAAGCAGTCCGCCATCTTGACCGCCGAAGGCCAGCGCCAGTCCTCGATCCTGAAGGCAGAAGGTGATGCCCAGGCAGCCATCCTGCGGGCCGACGGCGAGGCCCAGGCCATCCAGAAGGTCTTCGACGCCATTCACAAGGGCAACCCGGACCAGAAGCTCCTGGCCTACCAGTACCTGCAGACGCTGCCGAAGCTCGCCGAGGGGACCTCCAACAAGCTGTGGATCATCCCCAGCGAGGTAGGCGAGGCGCTCAAGGGCATCGGTAGCGCCCTTGGCGGCACCAACCCGGACCCCCGCTCGGACGGGCCGTCCGCCGTCCCGGCAGCGTCCGCGGTCCCGGCAGCGTCCGCCGTCCCGGCAGCGTCCGCGGTCCCGGCAGCGTCCGCCGTCCCGGCAACCCCGCCGGCAGCCCCGGCAGCGACAACGACGCCGGCGTCGGGCCACGTGCCCGAGGCCTGACCGGAACGTCGCAGCGAGAGCTGCAACGCGGGTACCAATTGGTATCAAAGGGAGGCATCAGCTGCGGCGGGTGCCTCCCCTTCCCTTTTGCCGTCTTGCCCTGTCCGGAAGGGCGGCTTTACCTTCAGTGCCGCTCCCGCGTATAGTTGAGTATTTGTCCGGACGGTTCAGCCTGCCGGAACAATTACGCTTCGCGCGGCGTTATATCTACTGACGATTTCTGCAGTGGGGAACGCCAAGCAAAAAGCAGTCCGGCGAGGTCCTGGTGGCCCCCGACTAGCGCAGGGCCCGGCCCTGCGAACCGATCATAAGGGAGAAAAGATGAGCGATCGCAGCCTGCGGGGTATGCGCCTTGGCGCACAGAGCATGGAGACCGAATCCGGCGTCGAACCGGCTCCGCGCCAGCGGGTTGAATACCGTTGCGAGGACGGCGAACAGGTGTTCGTGACGTTCTCCTCGGAAGCCGAAATCCCCCCGGTTTGGGTTTCGAAGACGGGCAAAGAGGCCTTGCTGGTGGACGGCGAACGCCCCGTCAACAGCAATGAAAAGGCAGTGCGCACGCACTGGGACATGCTGCTGGAACGCCGCAGCCTCCCCGAGCTTGAGCAGATTCTCGAAGACCGCCTTACGATCCTGCGCGAACGCCGCGGCGAACGCCGCTCGGCCTAACCGGCCAGCTGAACCCATCAGCTAAAAAAAGGACCGGGTCCGCATCACCGCGGGCCCGGTCCTTTTTGGTGGGGTTGCCTTCCGGGACGGGAGCCGTCCGGGCTGCTAGGCGGCTTTCTTGCCCCGGAGCTTGTTCCAGCGGGCGGTCAGGCCCCATTTGGTGACGTTGACCATGGCTTCCACCACGATGTTGCCGCTCATCTTCGACGCGCCGAGCTCACGCTCAACAAACGTGATGGGACGCTCCACGATCGTCAGGCCAAGCTTGGCGACGCGCCATGCCAGGTCCACCTGGAAGCCGTAGCCCACCGAGTCCACCTCGTCCAGGTTCAGCTTCTCGAGAGTGGTCCGGCGGAAGGCACGGAAGCCGCCGGTGACGTCCTTGATCTTCACGCCCAGCATGATCCGGGCGTATGTGCTGCCGACCCGGCTGATGGCCTGCCGGTACAACGGCCAGTTCACCACGCTGCCGCCGGGAACCCAGCGCGAGCCCATGGCGAGGTCGGCGCCCTGTTCCACTGCCTCGATCAGCTGGGGCAGCTGCTCGGGCTGGTGTGAGCCGTCGGCGTCCATCTCCACCAGGATGTCGTAGCCGGCGTCCAGGCCCCACTTGAAGCCGGCGATGTACGCTGCGCCCAGTCCGGCCTTTCCGGCCCGGTGCAGGACGTGGACCTGGCCGTCTTCGGCGGCGATGCGGTCCGCCAGCTGCCCCGTGCCGTCGGGGCTGTTGTCGTCGACAACCAGCACATCGGAAGCCGGCACGGCCGTGCGCAGGCGACCGAGGGTCTTCGGCAACGATTCCAGCTCGTTATAGGTGGGGATGATGGTGAGGACACGCACAGCGAGGCCTTTCCTTGAAGGGAGCGGTCGGTGCGCCGGCAGAGAATCCATCTGGAGTGCCAGGCGCAACTTCCCATTATAGGGAGTTGCGCGCCCTTGCCGGTCCGCACGACCCCTCCGGGCAGGTCCACCCGCTTCGGGCCAGTTCCGGCAGGCCTGGAAAATTGTGGCGCCGGAACCGTTTTCTGCTGCGAAGTAGACCCGCCCCCTCGGGGTGCCCGTGGTCATGACCAGTAAAGCTCCCGCGGGTGCGGCAACCTGGAATAGACCGGGGACTGACGGAGCCTGCGCCGTACGCAACCCTCCGTTGACCCTCAATGCTACGGGGGAGTCCCGATCTGTCAACCGAGCCGTGACCTGCCGTTTTATCCATCGCCCCAGTTCAGGGCAGGGGCCGCGGGGCCAATGTTTCGGTCCGGCGGGCAGGAAGCCGCACGTGGATGACGCGGCCGCATTCAGGCGCCCAGGGCACCGCTGGCATAGAGTTCCTGGCCGTCACGCACGGTCTGCAGGCAGGCAGGATCGTTGCCCGTGTCCAGCGCCGGCAGGAGCGGCGTGCGGGCGCGGGGATCGGTGCTCCAGGACTGCACCCGGCCGTCGGCAACCTGGACCATGAGTTCCTCGACCTCCCAGACCGCGAAGCTGGCCGGAGCCCCCGGCACCAGCTGCCCCGCCATGGGGTTGCGGTACCGGGCTGCGCGCCAGCCGGCCCGGGTGTGGCCAAGGAACGCGGCGCGGGCGGAGATCCGTTCTTCCGGATTGGTGTGCTCCAGGCACGCGCGCACGCTGGACCACGGCCGCAGCGGCGTGACGGGGCTGTCGCTGCCGAAACAGATCGGCACGCCGGCGGCGTAGAAGCCGGCAAAGGCATTCATTCCCAGCTGGCGGGAACCCAGGCGCTGCCGGTACAGGCTGTCCCCGCCGCCCCACAGGGCGTCGAAGACGGGCTGGGCGCTGACCGTGACGGAATAGCGTGCCAGCCGGCTGATAGCCGCGGCATCGGCGAGCTCGACGTGCTCGAAACGGTGTCCCGCGGCGCGGACACGCTGCTCCCCCACTTCGGCCGCGGCCAGGTCGAGGGCGTCCAGGGCGGCGTCCAGGCCGGCGTCGCCGATCACGTGAAAGCCTGCCTGGATTCCCAGCAGCGAGCACGCGGCAAGGTGGGCGGCTGCCTCGGCCACGGACAGGTACTGGCTGCCGCGCTCCCCCGGCGCATCGGAGTAGTCCGCACGGAGGGAAGCGGTCCGTGAGCCGATTGAACCGTCGATGTTGAGGTCGCCGGCCAGGCCCAGGACCGGGACGCCCAATCCGTCGAGGATGGACTGTGCATGGTCTGCGGAGGTGGCGAGCTCGCCCCAGTACGGCAGGATCTCCGGCACGCCCGTGCCGTTCGCGCTGCCCGCGCCGCTTGCGGCGTCGTTCCAGGCCGCCGCGACCTGCAGATCCTCGATGCTCCCGATGTGCGGGGCCGCCATCTCGGCGAGGGCCACATACCCGTTGGCGGCCGCCTCGGCGAGGGCGCGCTGCTGGTAGCCGCGCAGGACGCCCGCCGGAAGCCGGCGGGCTGCCAGACGCGCCGCGGTATGCGCGCCGCGTTTGACCTGGGGGCCGTCAGAGTAGCCATCCATCCCGTCCAGCCCCGCCGCTGCGGCCAGGGAGCTCGAGACCAGGGCCGAATGGGCATCCACCCGGGACAGGAAGACCTGGCGGCCGCCGGCTGCGCGCGCAATTTCGTCCCGGCTGGGCAGGGCGGGATCAGTCCACGTGGTCTCGTCCCAGCCGTGGCCCAGTACGGTCCCGTCGGCGCTGGAAGCGGAGCCACAGTAGGCGGCGACGGCGTCGAGCAGCTCGGCGGCCGAGCGCACGCCGGCCAGCTGCAGCGCGTCCAGCGCAATACCGGTTTCCGTCAGGTGGACGTGGGAATCGACGAAGCCGGGGGCCAGGAGTGCGCCCTGCAGATCGATCACGTCCATGGAGGAGTCCGCAATGGAGGTGGCGGCCTGCTCTGAGCCGACCCAGGCCACCGTGTCGCCGTCGACCAGCATGGCGGTCGCAAAAGGATCGGCAGCGGTGTACACGGAGCCGTTGCGGTACAGCGTGACTTTGCGGGGGGCGGCCGGCGAATCGGTCATGGGCGGGGACTCCTTGTAACTGGTGGCCGGCAGCGCCGGCGGGTTCGAAATGCTCAGAAGGCTCTGTGGAAGGCAGCGTGGAGGGCCAGGGACCGGGCCGTCGTGGCCCGGCTGCCCGCACGCCGTCCTTACGCCACGGAGGAATAGGCGACGACGCCGCGTTTGATGAGTTTGATGGCCTCCGCACACAGCCGCGCGATCCGGGGGTCCAGGTTCGGGATGTCGGCGAGCTGGTCCAGGAGGTCAATGACCTGCTTGACCCAGCGGACAAAGTCACCTGCGGCCAGGTCGGTGCCGCTGAGCACCTCCTGGAGGTGCCGGCCCTTGGCCCATTTGAAGATCGGCCAGACGAGGCCGAGCTCAGGCTCGCCGGTGAGCGGAAGTTTGTTGGCTTCCTCCACGTCCTCCAGGGCGGACCACTCGCGGACCACGGTATCTACCGCGGATTCCAGGGAGATGCTGGGCATCTTGGGACGCAGGCCGCGGTCCTCGCGCTTGGCCTGGTACACGAGCGCGCTGGCCAGGGCCGCGATTTCGGCGGCGTCGAGGTCGTTGAACGCGCCCATCCGCAGGGACTGCGAAATCAGCAGGTCCTTTTCGCCGTAGATCCGCCGCAGCCGCTGCCCGTCCGGGCTGATGGAGAGCACTCCCGTGTCGGAGGTTTCCAGGTAGCCGTAGCTCGTCAGGACCCCGCACACGCGGTCGAACGTCTTGGCGATCGTGTTGGTCCGGCCCTGGATCTGGCGTATCAGCCCGTCCGTTTCCTGGCGGAGCTTCCACCAGCGTTCGGACCAGCGGGCGTGGTCCTCGCGTTCGCTGCAGCCGTGGCACGGGTGGGCGCGGAGCTCCCGGCGCAACTCGGCAATCCGCTTCTCCTGGTTGGGCGCGGCCGCGGACCGGCCGAAGTCGTCGTCGCGGCGCGGAGGTGCCGGCGGCCGGTGTTCGCGGATGGCGTTGCGCACCGAGGACGCCAAATCGCGGCGGGATTTGGGGACCTTGGCGTTGAACGACTTCGGAATCCTGATCCGGGTGATCGGCGACAACGGACCTTCGACGTCGTGCAGACCGATCCTGCGGAGCTGGTTATCCAGCGTCATGACGGCGGGGCGGGGCTCGCGGGATTCGTGGTCGGAGCTGAGCACCACGGCGAGGCCTGGCGACTTGCCGGCCGGAACGTCCACGACGTCGCCCGGCAGCAGCCGGCTCAGGGAGTCCTCGGTGAGGGACTTCGTGGCGCGGGAGCTGCTCTTGGAGGCGGTCTTCTCGGCATCGGCAAGGGCGCGCCGCAGCCGCGCGTAGTCGGTGAAGTCCCCCAGATGGCAGGTCATGGCCTTGCTGAACCCGGCGAGGGATTCCTCCCGGCTCCTGACCTGCCGGGCCAGCCCGACGACGGACCGGTCCGCCTGGAACTGCGCAAAGGACGATTCGAGGATCTCCCGGGCGCGGGGCCGGCCGAATTGCGCCAAAAGGTTGATGGACATGTTGTACGTGGGCCGGAAACTCGAGTTCAGCGGGTAGGTCCGCCGCGAGGCGAGGCCGGCCACGGCAGCCGGGTCCGTGCCCGGCTGCCACAGGACCACGGCGTGGCCCTCGACGTCGATGCCGCGGCGCCCGGCGCGGCCCGTCAGCTGGGTGTACTCGCCGGCCGTGATGTTCACGTGGGCCTCGCCGTTGAACTTGTCCAGCTTTTCCAGCACGACGCAGCGGGCCGGCATGTTCACGCCCAGGGCAAGGGTTTCGGTGGCGAAGACGGCCTTGACCAGACCGTCGACGAACAGCTTCTCCACGACCTCCTTGAAGGTCGGCAGCATGCCGGCGTGGTGCGCGGCGAGACCGCGCAGCAGGCCGTCCCGCCAGCTCCAGAAGCCAAGCACATCGAGGTCGTCCGACGGGATGTCCTGGGCGGCTTCGTCGACGCGCCGGGCGATGATCTGTTGTTCCCGCTCGGTGGTCAGCCAGAGCCCGGCCGAGACGCACTGGGCCACGGCCGCATCGCAGCCGGCGCGCGAGAAAATGAACGTGATGGCCGGCAGGAGGTCCTGCCGGTCCAGGCTGGCAATAACCTGGGGCCGGCTGGCTTTCCGCACCGGGCTGCGCTGGCCGCCCTGCGGTTCGTCCCGCTGGCCGCGCTGGTTTCGCTGTTGGCGCTGGTTCCGGCCGCCGTGGCCGAAGCGGCCCCGGAAGTTCATCTGGCTCTCGGCCCGTGCCATGGAAAGCAGTTCGGGGTTGACTTCGAAGCCGGCCCGCCCGGGCAGTTCAGCCGTGACGGCCGGCGCTGCAGCGTCCACACCCTCAGCCGCCTCAACAGACAGCGCGATCTCGTCAAAGGTGGTGTCGCCGGCAAACAGGTCGACGATTTTCCGGCCGACCATGACGTGCTGCCATAGGGGCACTGGGCGGTGTTCGGAGACGATCACGTCAGTCTGTCCGCGCACAGTGTCGAGCCAGGCGCCGAATTCCTCGGCGTTGGAGACGGTGGCACTCAGCGATGCCACCTGGACTTCGCTGGGCAGGTGGATGATGACCTCCTCCCAGACGGCGCCGCGGAAGCGGTCCGCCAGGTAATGGACTTCGTCCATCACGACAAAGCCGAGGTCCGCCAGCGTGCTGGAGTCGGCGTAGAGCATGTTGCGGAGCACCTCGGTGGTCATCACCACCACCGGGGCGTCGCCGTTGATGCTGGTGTCACCGGTCAGGAGCCCCACCCGGTCCGCGCCGTACTTGTCCGCCAGCTCCGAGTACTTCTGGTTGCTCAGGGCCTTGATCGGGGTGGTGTAGAACGCCTTGAGCCCGCGCTGGAGGGCGAGGTAGATGGCGAACTCCCCCACGATCGTCTTGCCGGCACCCGTGGGGGCTGCCACCAGGACGCCGCGGCCGGCCTGCAGGGACAGGCAGGCCTCGCGCTGGAAGTCGTCGAGTTCGAACGCGAGCGACCGGATGAAACCGCCCAGATAGGTTTTGGCTTCAGCGGCCCGCTCGGCACTGGCTCGGTAGCGTTCAGACGGCGATTCCGGCCCGGGTAGTGAGGACATGCTTCCAGCCTAGTGGGCGTTGGGCTAGAGATTCTCCAGCTCGGAGCTGGGAGTCGCCCGGTCTGCGGTGGCTTCGGTCTCGGCGGCGCGTTTGACGGCGCGGCGTTCGCGCCGTCGGTCGTTGAGCAGGCACAGTCCGATGGCGGCGAAGAAGAGGAGCAGCATGGGTCCGGCAAGGTAGAACATGCTCATTGCGTCCGCTCCGGGTGCGGCCATGGCGGCGAAGAGGCAGACGAGGAACACGGTGATGCGCCAGCTCTTGACGAGCTGCTTGCCTTTGATGATGCCGGCCAGGTTCAGCCCGACAAGCACCACCGGCAGCAGGAAGGCGATGCCGAAGGCCAGCAGGAGCCGCAGCACGAAGGACAGGTACACCTGGGCGCTGATGAAGTTGGAGCCCCCGGAGGGGGTGAAATCGGTCAGTACCCGCACCGCGTTCGGCAGGACCAGCCAGGCCAGCAGGACGCCGCCCACGAACAGCGGGACCGCGGCGGCCACGAAGGACAGCGCGAGCCGGCGTTCCTTTTTGTGCAGGCCGGGGACGATGAAGGCCCACAACTGATAGAGCCAGACCGGGCTGGCGACGATCAGGCCCAGGAAGACGGACACCTGGATCATCAGGTCGAAGGAACTCGCGACGCCGTCGAAGTTCAGGGTGGCCTGCCGGCCCTCATGGGCGTTGAGGTCGCTGATCGGCTTGATCAGCGCCTCAAGCATGGGCTGGTAGACGAGGAACCCGACGACGGTGCCCAGGACGACGGCGACCGCCGACTTGAAGAGGCGGTTCCGCAGTTCTTTCAGGTGGTCGAGGAGCGCCATCCTCCCCTCGGGGTTCGACCGGCGGCTCATGGTTACTGCCACGCGGTGTTAGGCGCGATTCGGCGGCGGAACGTCGGTTCCGTCTCCGGCGCGGGTCTCCGGGCCGGCGGACTTCGGGTGGTTCACGACACGTCCCTCGACGGGGTCGGAGGCGTCTGCGGCGTCCGTGGCGCCGTCCTTCTTCATCTCCCGGACTTCCGACTTGAAGATGCGCATCGACTGGCCGAGGCTCCGGGCCATGCCAGGCAGCTTCGGTGCAGCGAACAGCACCAGTGCCAGAACGATGATGATGATGAGATGCCAGCCTTCAAGCCTCATGGCGGGAAGTCCTTTCGTTGAAATACATCCTACGTCTATGTCTATTCGAATTCGATGTCGCTCAGCCGCTGGGGCTGGCCGCGGTCCGCCTTGCGCTGGATGCGGCGCAGGCGGCGCGCTTCCTGACGGGCGAATTTGGATGCGCGGTAATCATGTCGCATCTGCACCGGTGAGGCAAAAACGGCGGATCCTGGTTCCCGCCGCGGTCCGGGCCCGTCCGTCCCGTCAGTGCTGTCAGCGCCGTCCGAGCCTATGCGGCCGACATGAACAGCGGCTGAACCTGGGGTGCCCGTGCCGGACGGGAAGGTGGAGAACCGCTCCGCCGCTTCCCCGAGTTCCTTGGCCGTAGCCATGAACTGCCGGAACAGCCGGGCGCCGAGCACAACGAAAAACAACAGCGACAGCGCGACAAGCGCTATCCAGATCACGATCCAGGACCACCAAGGCATGCTGAGTAGTCTATCCGCCGAGCTGGCTAGTCCTCGTATTGGGCGAGGGCGGCTGCCAGCCATTGGCGGGAGGCCGCCGCCAGCTCTTCCGGATGGACGATGCGGGCGGCCCCGCCGTGCTGGGCCACGAACATCGGGAGCCAGTCGGTGCTGCCGAAACGGATTTCGGCCAGCAGCCCGCCGTCGGGGAGCTCCGCCGTCCGCTCGGCGTAGTACTCATCGGCGAGGCCTGCGCCGCGGCGGGTGAGTTCCACCACGACCACCGCGTCGTCGTCGTTGGGGGTGAAGAGCTTGACGGGGAAGCTGCCGCCGGGCTTCGCCGTCTCCGACACGGGCATCCCTGTCGTTTCCAGGGCTTCGATCCGGTCCAGCCGGAAGTTGCGCAGGCCCTGCGCGGAATGGCAGTAGGCCTCGAGATACCAGGTGTTGTCCAGCGAATAGAGCCGGAGAGGGTCGATGTCACGTTCGGAGACGGTGTCCCGGAGCGGCGAGAAGTAGCGCAGCCGCAGCCGGTCGCCCGTCCGGATGGCTTCCCGCGCCGTTTCCAGGGCTGCGGAGTTGCCGGGCCCCACTTCGGGGGCAGAGAGGGCTGCGGCCTTGAGCCCCTCCTCCCCCGCCGCCGCCATGAGCTTGAGCGTGACGGATTCCAGCGCGCTGCCTTCGGCGAGTTCTGGCAGGCCGTTGAGCGTTTCCAGCCCGGTCAGCAGGGCGCAGGCCTCTTCGACGGTGAAGCGGACCGGCCGCTTCAGGTCGAGGTCCTGGGTGATGGTGACGTGGTCGTCGTCCCATTGGATGTCCAGCAGGTCATCCGGGTAACCCTCGGGCAGGCCGGAACAGATCAGGATCCGCAGGTCCGCTTCCAGCTCCTTGCGGGTGATTCCGAAGTTCGCGGCCACGTCGCTGATGTGCAGGCCCTGGTTGTGCACCAGGAACGGCACCAGCTGCAGCA
>ENA-OWNT01005455-OWNT01005455.1-seawater-metagenome-genome-assembly--contig:-NODE-5455-length-10475-cov-3.697249_pt1 | contig 10475 bp, 15 predicted proteins | sample MGYA00238136_ERZ651165 | MGnify/ENA primary metagenome ERZ651165 (study PRJEB26861, sample SAMN08777766) | seawater metagenome | isolation source: coastal seawater | place: USA: Florida | collected...
GTTCGAGCACCCCACTCCCATCACCACTAAACAACTCTGTAACCGTCCGTCCTCAGTACAACATTATCGGAACTAACGAACAACGTTGGTGGTTCGCTCGTTCGTTCGTTCGTTCGTTCGTTCGTTCGTTCGTTTGTTCGTTCGTTCGTTCGTTGTTGCGTTGTCAATCGTTCGAATTCGTCCGTTGCGGAAGGAAGACCGCGGAAGCAGCAAAGTCGTCAGTCAGTCAGTGCGGTGACGCGGTGACGTGGTTGGTGACGTCCGCGTGCGTTCCGGTTCGCGGGAATGGGTGACGCACGACGTATGCTGGGTGGCGCATGATGCACGACGTGCATGACGTGGACGGCGTACACGAACGACGTGGACGACGTGAACGGTGTATGTTGTGGTGACACTGAGTGAAAGGCAAACCTTGAAGACGAAGACGAAGAGGTGGCGTGGTGTTGTGCAGACGTCGTGATGCACGTGATGTCGGGTACAGGCGGATGTTGGTCTTGCCGAATGAGACGGAGGGAGTGTGTGTTGTGAGTTTGTGAGTTTGTTTTGATGTGCTGTTGCGTTGTTGGTGTTATGGTGTTGTGGTGTCGTGGTGTTGTGGTGTTGCGATGTTGTGGTGTGTTAGCAAAGAGTCAGTGGACACGGGCACGGCCGTAACGAGTGTTGCATCTCGTTGATTGTTTCCTTTGCTTGGTGTCCCCACGTCCACTTGTACGACGCCGCCTGTGCCGCCGATCGCAGGAAAAGCGAAAGGATGCGGGGGAAAAGTGTACGTTCGTGGTGCTATTCAACAACATTTCTTCCCGGTTTGGTGAAAACAAAATATTGGGAAAGCTGAACGACACGAGTGCAACTCCACAGAGCAACAGGCGCGGACACCGACAACACGATGACGGACTCAACGCCAGAACCAGAGGAGTGGGTGCCTCCATCGCGGCTCAGTGACATGCTCCATGAGGCAGACGGAAACGTATTTTCGTCTATCAACGCTCCCACGGCAGGTCCTCGTAACGACGACAGGCTGCAGCGTGGCGACAATCCTTTTCAATTGTACTCTCTTGCAACACCGAATGGGCAAAAAATTGGGATTGTTCTCGAGGAATTCGGCATTCCGTACGATGCGTTCGTCATCCATCTCACCGGAGAACAGTTTTCTCGAGGATTTTATGAAGTGAATCCCAACAGCAAAATTCCTGCCGCCATCGACAACTGCGGAGTCGAAGGACAGAAGGAAGTGCGACTGTTCGAATCAGGCTCTATCGCTCTTTACCTGGCCGACAAGTACAAGCGCTTCATCCCCAGAGATCCTGCCAAGCGGGCGGAATGCATGAACTGGGTATTTTGGCAAGTTGGCGGTCAAGGCCCAATGGTACGTGCTTTGTGACTGCAGCGCAACCCCTCATTCGTCGCAAATGTGATTTTGATTGGTCACTTTGTACCCATTTTCACCTACCAGACGGGCAATTACGGGCACTTCATGGTCTATGCCCCCGCCACTGCCGTCAAGGTACTATCGATGTTGGGCTGACAGGCATGAGCATTCGTTTGTCCGTTGGGATATTTACGGTGATTTTTTTCTGGTAGGCAAGATCCTACGGTGTGGCGCGGTACGGTATGGAAGTGCAGCGACTCTGTTCAGTTCTTGACCTCCATCTTCAGCGGCCTGGCAATAAATTTATTTGCGGCGACGAGTACACGATCGCGGACATGATGATTTTGCCATGGTTTCAGCAGGTGTGTCTTGGGCAACTTATTCCAGCTCCATAAGGTTCACTCAAACTGTTCTGTTGCCTACTTGTTGTACGAAGCTTCGAAACCCAAAGGGATACAAGCACTCGTCTGGAATTGGCGCACGTGACTTTCTGGAGGTCGAGCAGTACAAGGCATGCGCCCGCTGGGCTGATATGCTGATGGCGCGAAAGCAAGTGCAGCGTGGGATGCTTGTGTGCCGCGGAGATGGCAAACCATGGCTCACTCAAGAACGGTTTGCGCATCTGCGAACTCCGGAAGAAAAGGAGGAGGCACAAGGAGGCAGAAACAAATTGTAATGGTGGGGCGATGGGGAACCCTGAATTATTAAATAAAATAATAAGAGAAGTCACATCCATACAGCTATCGTTTTTTGTTTGGTGGTTGCACGAGGAGAGTCAATTGTATGTGATACGCAGCAAGATCAGGGTGCTTGATTGTCCGCAGCCTCTTTTGTTGCTGTAGCTCTTTCACGAACGCGTTTCTCTTTCAAGGAACGAGCAGCCGAACCATCTAAGTACGTTTGCCACACCTCATCTGGAATTTTCTCTGCAGTGTGTTCGGACTCTACACTTGAATTCTTCTTCGTCATGTACTTTTCTTGGGCCTCGCTGACGCTGTCCGCATGTAATTCATCCATACCACTCTCCTTCGCAACGTGTTCGACCGTAAACTCGGTCCTACAGGGTTGGGTTGCATTTGGCTCAGTTCAAGCAGCAACGACAAAGACAACCTACAAACCGCGCACCAACAGCCCATGCAACACACCGGTATCCTATGCTCGTGTCAATCGCCTTCAACAAACGCGCAACTGTGACCTTGTCCTCGATATTTAGGACGTGGTATGACACGAGTCTGGTGGAGATAAAGCATTGGTAAATGCCAATCAATGTTATTGCGGCAACACAAACGACACGAACACACCTAAAATCATCTATGTGTTCGCAGATCGCAGTTGTCATGTCCAAATACCTACACAATGCACGACAGCACGGTTGCGCAATCAGTCGACACTTATGGTGGCGGCCACTCAACATAGCGACACATACATTTCGGAACGAAGCTTTCCTAAGCGGACTCCGGGCTGTAAGACCATTGGCGCAACGTCCACGAGGTCACAACCATTGGCGAAGAAATCTAAACTGCAAGGTTCGATCGGGACATGGGAGACAATGATTGGCAACCATGCGCCTAGCATACATCACATGGTTGCAACAAACCTAAGTGGCAACTCCCCAAACTTTTCAACCAGATCTATCTTAGAGAGGACGTTGACATGCGGCAACTCCAATTTGAGCATCACCATCAGGCTGATGAGTGTCGCAGAAATGTACTTTCCGACGTCGCTGCAGTGGTGTGAGTCGGTCAAGTGGACGCAACAAAGTTGCAGATTTGTGGCCGTGAGACGTCGGATTATTTTGGAAAGACTGGGATTGTGTGTGAATAGCTCTATCTGACCGGGGCAGTCGAACAACAGGTATTTGTCTCGGTGCGGCTGCAATTTTTCGACGAGCCAATCCACATGTTTTTCGAGATACTCAATGCAATACATTAGCGCGCCGTTCGGGCCTGGGAAAACCACGAAAACAAAACACAAGGCCACCAATCAAAAGGCATGCGAGAGAAGCGTTGTGCCTTCCTCACACACGCATACGGACCAAGTTCTAAAGTCTCCATGACCTCTTCGACTGTGATGAGCTCAGATATATCGACTGTTGCTGTGTACGGTGGATCTTTATTCGCAGGGTCCAAGTTCACAACAATCGCCTCACGCTCTATGGCTTCCATGAACATCTGCATCCCCTGACAATATGTCGTCTTACCAGCACCTGGTGGACCCACAACAATCTGTCCCCACGTGTGCTGCGTCATGGAAGCTGTTCGCAACATGCCATCAGACATGGCGAGCACGCTATGGCTCTCTTGTGCCGACTACGAGTTGGACTTCGAGCGCAAAACCGGTTCAAATAAATCCAGCGCTTTTTTACGAACTACAATGAATTGCTGTCTTGATTGACGTGCTTTCCGCAGGAAGTCAGATTTCCAACGTCCAATTGTGTGGTACCACAAAGCATCACCAGCCACAGCACGATCGACATTTCTACACACTCTCCGTCACCTTCGCGTTGTCGTGGTTCGGAGCGGCGGCCACGCAATGAGAGGCAGGGCGACACCTGTCCCCCATTGGTGTATCTGTTGTCAAAACCCATGTGTATGTGAAACTGTAGCAGCGATGACAACAACACCAACCAGCATGGTGATGACGAAGACAATGGTGAACAAGCAGACGCAGACGCAGACGCAGACGCAGAAGATGGTGATGGTGAACGAACGAACGACGACAACGAACGACGACGAACGACGACGTCAATGGCCAGCGCAACAACGCAACGACAAACTGCACCACGTCGACGCAACAACGAACAAACGAAGGACGAAGGACGAAGCATTGTTTATTGAAATTAATCACGTACGTAAAGTACAATGACATCCAATATGGAACAACCCGTTTAAAATGACATTATACTAGTGGTACTAATTGCCACTGTATAGAATATTGACCGTTGCTGCGGATCCGTTCGTTTGTTCGTTCGTTCGTTCGTTCGTTCGTTTGTTCGTTTTTGCATTCGTTCGTTCGAATGTTCGTTCGTTCGGTCGCTCCGCAAAAAAACGTTTGCTGTTCGCTGTTCGCTCCAACGTGAGCCTCACTTACACACCGGAATGGGGCACTGATGGTGGTGTAACTTGGCCGAGAGCGTCCGTCGCTTTCGGCACATTACGAACCCCTTGTTACGATCGATGAAGCATTGACATAGCCATCAAGTCTTCGTTGATGGTACGGTCTGTGATGATTGATGTCATGCGAGTCGGAGGGTCTCGTGACGTACGGAGCGGAGACAATGTACGTCACCACTCACGTGGAGCCGCACATTATGATGACTGGCATATTGCAACTGAGGTCGTGTATGTTTAATTTACCCGTGAAAAAGTACAGAGTTATTTTGTGTCGATCTGTCGACTCAGATTGGTTGCGATACGCCGCTGACTCACGCAACTTTTAAATTGTGTAAGTTGAAGCCAGTTTTTCGGCACCAAGCAACATGGGCAAATTCGCAGGCTTGACCTGCGTTGTCACTGGGGCTTCAGGTGGCATGGGAAGAGAGTTGGCGCGACAGCTATGTGCAGATGGTGCTAGATTGGCTCTTTGTGACGTGCGTTTTGCAGAACTTGAGGAGACCAGGCGATTGTGTCTGGCCGTTAATCCTCAAGCGAAGCCCATCTCAATTCACTTGTGCGACGTAACCAGTGACAGCGAAGTGGCGCGGTTTTCTGAGGAAGTTATCACTGAACACGACGGAAAAGTTGATATGCTCATAAACAACGCCGGTATTGCCTCCAGCGGCAGCTTTTTGAAAATGCCGAAGCAGAAATTCGACCAAGTCTTCGACGTTTCTTTCAAAGGCGTTGTGTTGTGTACACGTGCTTTTCTGCCGTATATTATTCGATCCAAGCGTGGATACGTGGCAAACTTGTCGTCAATCAACGCATTTTGGTGCGCCATTGGCCCAGCAAATTGGCCAATCAAAACGCCCCCTCATGCAGCATACTGTGCGGTGAGATCAAGATGGACCGCGCGTGATCAATTGCGAGCTGCTGGCTCATTTTATTCGAACAACGAACTATTCGTAGGGAAAGGCAGCCATCCGAGGTTTCACTGAATCTCTGCTTCACGAGTCACATCAAAATTTTCCGCATGGTAAGCATTGTTGCTCACACGTTATTCCCCAAATCGTTGCTTTGACTTTGCTCCGATGATCTTTCACTGATTCAGTGTTGATCACCTGCATCCACCCTGGTCACGTCGGAACGGACATTGCGTGGTTGGGAGACCGAAATGATTTAAACCCCAGTGCAGATGTTGTTGCCGATCTTTTCCAAGCAGCTGTGCGTTTGGGTAAGGGCATACGTGAGCATATGCACGGAACGCAGTCACTGGTCCGATGTTCAGCTGACACGCGTCCTATTGCCTACATAGGTCTGGCCGAAACTGTTGAGGAGGCATCCAAGATGAACCCTGGTGAGCATTGTTCAGAGTACTTTCTCGCGATTGTTGTTGTGAGGGCATTATTGTTACAGTTATCGTCATTACATTTTCTGTGCACGTTTCTTTTTTTGCAGCTGTTCTCAAAAGACAAATAGGCGAAAAGTTCCGTGAGCACGCCCCGTTGTCAGCGGAAGCTGCTGCCAAGCAAATTCTCGATGGAATGCGCGCAGGACAGACTCGCATCCTTGTAGGGGAAGATGCACTTGTCTTAGATTGGTTGTCTCGGGTGCGCGCACGCCCCGTCTTGATGTCCTGCCCGTGCGTGGACACTTTCTGTTATCGCTGATGTCTCTGCGTCTCCACAATCGTCTTTTAGGCTTTTCCTCGATTGATATACAACGACACGTTCATGGCAACAGTGTTGCTGCCTTGGTTCCTTAGCGCAGCACATATTGGACGGCCGATTGGACGCTTTGTTTACCCACTCATTGTAGGCACTTTAGCATACGGGGGGCAACGCTTGGTGAGATCCGTGTTGAGTCGGTTGTAAGTGTAGTAGGGTGCCCTTCTTGTCATCTAAAGCTTTCAATTTCGTTATGGTCGTTCCCGCCCATTTAACTGCGGCGGTCACTGCGCAGAAACGCTGTTGTCCAGTCGTTGACCATGACATGACTTGTTCTGTCAAACTACTGATCCGGCTGTGTTGGTCAATATCGTTTTGTTTCCACCATGCAAGAAGCAAGTGCTTGCGTGTGTTGGCAAAGAGTGTGTATCGAATACTGCCGGCAGTGGAGCGACCGAGTAGCGGCTGTGTTCAGCAGCATTTGAAGGAAAGATCCACGAAAGCTGCGGTCAACACCGCTGCCAACACCGCGGCCAACACAGTCTTTAATGTGTGTACACCCCACTCGGATCCGGCGTCGTTTCGTTTGGTTGCTCTGGCATGTGTTGGTTCTTCGTGGTGAAAATTTTGTCCTTGCTTGGTGTCACACACAGCCACACCAAACGTCGAACGTGCTGTCAGCCATCGCCCATTTTCACCGGCCACATATCACCACCACCGCCACCGCCACCGCCACCGCCACCGCCACCGCCTTCCAACAAACAAATAATAACGGTGTCGCAACTCGTTGTGATTCAGCACCCTGACTTGTACAACTACAACAGCGTCCGAACCCGCACCCAGGTCCGCAGCTGCGAGAAGCCGTTCATCCCTTGCGTTACATCACACGATCACGCGGCGTTGGTGCACCACTACGGGTGGGTGGATCGGTCGATCTCCCGCGCACGGAAGGCAGTCAAGAACGTTCTGCGAACCTGCCTCGGCTCGCTCGTTTGTACACACTCCATCGCTGGAAGCAGTTTATTCCCACAACAAGATACAGTTTCCCTCCATTGCCAAACAACGACAATGTATCCTCAATCGGTTATACGTGTGATTCAGACGTTGTCAGTGTATTCCTGGATATGGATACTATTGGGATGAGTTGGTTAAAGGGCAATGTGTGGTACCTTGATATGGGATTGTGTGGGATCACCGTTGGTGGGTGGCCACTTACTCCGTCAGCCACCCACCCGCCCTCACTCATTCACTCACTCACTGACTGTGTACAGCAACGATCGTTCGTTCGTTCGTTTGTTCGTTCGTTCGTTCGTTCGTTCGTTGGCCGGCGAGTTAGTTGATGCAAAGCGAAGCGAAGCGGTGGCGACCGAGAAGACGCAGCTGTCCACTTTGTTGGGACGGCGGGGAATGCTGCAAACGCTGCGTGCTGCGTGCTACGTGCTACGTTCTACGCAGATGCGCAACGTGCAGACAACGAGCAGTCGGAGTGTGTGTTTGTGTGTGTGTGTAGCCGCGTTGCTGTTTTGTTTCACCGAGGACGCGGGATGCGTTCGATGTGTGCGAAAAGTGGCCAGAAAAGGACTGAGATACTCGGAGACTACAACGGCAGCAGAACTCACGGTGGTTGGTGGACGTGCGAGGTCGGAGAAGGGCGGGCAACAGCTGCGCATTGGCCGATTGACCAGAAAGTGGCGGTGTGAAAGTTGCAACAAAATTTTGATCGTTCGACATTCTGGACACAATTGAAGTTGTACAAACTTTCACACTCAACAAAAGTCGTTTGAAATTATGCCAGGCGAACCTCTTCTGAGCCCCTACAACAGCCCCCTGCAGAACCAGGCGGCACTTGCGCGGGTCTATGAAACTCCACCGAAGGTATGCCTCGTAACCGGAGGCACTGGGTTCGTGGGACAACGCCTCGTTGAAATGCTCGTCGAGCGCGGAGCAACTCGAGTGATCTCATTTGACATCGTCCCCCCAAACAAGAAGTTCTGGAGGCACCCGGCGATCGAGTACGTCACCGGCGACATTGCTGATCCCGATGCCGTTGACCGCGCTTGTGAAGGTGTTGACTGCGTGTGGCACATCGCCGCTGCCGTGGGTCCGTTCCACCCACAAGAGCTGTACATGAAAATCAACTACCATGGCACTTTGAACGTGATTAACGCGTGCAAGAAACACGGTGTCGGCAAATTGATCATGTCTTCCTCGCCATCTACACGATTGACTGGAGCTGATGTTGACGGTCTTCGAGAAGACCAGTTGCCCAAACTCCCGATGAAGCGATACCTCCAGGCCTACGCCGCAAGCAAGGCAGCCGGAGAGAAAGCTGCCTGCGATGCATGCTGCCCGGAACTCTTGACCGTTGCTGTTGCCCCCCACCAAGTGTACGGGCCTCGAGACAATCTCTTTATGCCCAACATGCTGGAGGCTGCTGCAACCGGCAAGCTGCATGTGTTTTCGAAGAAGTCGACCGGCTATGGTATGAACAGAGTGTGCTACACACACGTCGACAACTACGCTCACGGGTTGATTCTTGCGGAGAAAGCACTTTTCCCCGGATCCAACGCCCTGGGCAAGTTCTACATCGTCACAGATGGTGACACCCACACACACAAAGAGGGATATGCCTATTTCTGGGTCGAGCTTGACAAGATCATCGTCCAAATGGGACTGACACCACTTTTCTCCAAGTTCAAGTACCCGTACTGGTTCCTCATGATTATCGCCTACATTTGCAACGTCATCGGCTTCATTTTGGGCATGAAACTGAAGTTGAATCCTTTCAACATCATTGTGTTGACGATGCACCGTTGGTTTTCCATCGACAACGCCGTCCGAGATTTGAAGTTCTATCCCATCATTGACTTTGGTGAAGGCTGGCATGAGACCGGCGAATGGTTTGCTACGAATTGGCTGCCGAAATTCCGTGCCTCACGTCGCCAAAAAGGTGGCAAGGGCGGAATGTTCAGTTCTATTGCAACTCAATCACAGCGCAAGATCGATATCCAAGGTGGCGACGAAGCCACTGAAGTTGATGACTATTTCGTTGAGGAATCGGCGAAGACAAAGTGATTGTCTCATGTTCTACGACAGCACGCCATGCGTGGCATGCGTGGTGTATCGTTCTTTCTGCACACACGAAGTTGGAAACGCATATTTTGGCTTCTTATATCTATGAATAAAACAATCACACAACTATTTTTTTGCGTCCGCAATTCGCCTGCAAACTGCTGCAGGGGAGAGGGAGACCGGCAGACATCAACGTCGGGGTCTATTTCGTGGACGTCATGGTCTCTGGTTTCGTCCACAGATTCGCCAACGCAACGAAGTCAATACTGTCTGTGCCGTCGACTAGGCACGATCGAGCGTCTTTCTCGAATTTCTCTAACTCGGCTTCGGTCAATTTGTTTCCGATGTTCGAAAGCATTTCAAGTGCAACTTTCAGTCTAATTTTTCCGGGGTTTGCTGGATCATCAGCCACCGCCTCGAACGCTTTGATTACCTCGTCAGCAGGAGCAAACGCCGGAGCAGATCCGCTCATGAACTGTTTGAAATCTGCAAGAGAGACCGTATCTTTGCCGCCGGATGCCATTGCAATCATGTCTCGGATTTCTGTTTGAGTGAGGGGTGACTCAACTGCTTCGGCAATTTTCAGTAATTCGTACATATCAATTAAGCCATCTTTCTGCATGTCGAAGAGGTCGAACGCCTCCGCGACCGCATCAGAGTGTTCCGCGGACATTGCGCTTCTGTCAGTGATTGGGCCAGCTAAGGTCGTCGCACAACTTCAACGCAAAATAAAAATACACTTGGGAAAGCACGAAAGCACACTTGGGTTCTTTTTCAAAGTTTCGATCATACACCCACGCCCCGCCCCGGCACCAACTGCACCAACTGCAACTCGCCTGTGCGTCTGTCTGCACATCCCCGCTCTCCAAGGCCCGAACTCCACCACTTCGTTGTTGCCCACAATTTCAAAGAGGCAGTACCCAGTCGCCACGCAGCAAACGTCCGGTGCCACGTTCCTAAGTGAGCAACTGAGGTTTGGGAATGCTTTCGGTGGACCCAACACAGTGAACGCATTTCCCGAACGTAGGGCCGTCGCTTACACACACATTCGCAGCACAATCACCTACCCAATCAAGCACCCACCAACTCCACAATCCATCCATCCGTCCGTGCAACCAGCCACGAACTAGCACAGAGACGTGTTGACAGCCAAACGAGTCACCACAATAGCAAACAAAGGAACGAAGGAACAAGCGAAGGAACGAAGGAACGAAGGAACGAAGGAACGAAGGAACGAAGGAACGAAGGAACGAAGGAACGAAGGAACGA
>ENA-OWNT01005456-OWNT01005456.1-seawater-metagenome-genome-assembly--contig:-NODE-5456-length-10474-cov-14.824372_pt1 | contig 10474 bp, 8 predicted proteins | sample MGYA00238136_ERZ651165 | MGnify/ENA primary metagenome ERZ651165 (study PRJEB26861, sample SAMN08777766) | seawater metagenome | isolation source: coastal seawater | place: USA: Florida | collected...
CATCGTGGAGGTCGAAGCCGACATCGGCCAGACCCTGCAGGCGTTCGTGATCCTGGGGCTGCCGGACGCCTCACTGAACGAGGCCAAGGAACGGATCCGCTCCGCGGCCCAGAACTCGGGTATCCCGCTGAGCCGCCGGAAGATCACGGCCAACCTCATCCCGGCATCCCTGCCCAAACGTGGTTCCGGTTTCGACCTCGCCATCGCCATGGCCGTGCTGCTGGCGGCGAATGACATCCGGCCCACGGGCCGCACCGTCTTCATCGCCGAACTCGGCCTGGACGGCCGGCTGCGGCCCGTGCGCGGCATCCTGCCGGCCGTGATGGCCGCGGTCAGGGCCGGCTACCCCGAGGTCGTCGTGGCCCGGGCCAACGTCGCCGAGGCCGAGCTCGTCCCCGGCGCGCAGGTCCGGGGCTACGCCACACTGGCCCGGCTCGCGTTCGACTGCGGCGCGGACCCGCAGGACCTCGCCCTCGACTTCGAACCCCAGAGCGAGGACTCCGACTGCACCGGCACCGGTGCCAGTCCCGCGTTGGTGCCGGACATGTGCGATGTCTCGGGCCAGGCCGCGGCGCGCCGGGCCCTGGAAGTCGCCGCAGCCGGTGCCCACCACCTTCTGCTGACCGGACCGCCGGGTGCCGGCAAGACCATGCTCGCCGAGCGGCTGCCCGGACTGCTCCCGGACCTGGGCGACACCGAGGCCATGGAGGTCACGGCCATCCACTCGCTGTGTTCGCTGCCCTCCTCCTCCGTGCAATTGCTGCGCCGCCCGCCCTACGAGAACCCGCACCACACCGCGACGGCGGTGGCCATCATCGGCGGCGGCTCCGGGCTTCCACGGCCCGGAGCAGCCTCCCGTGCCCACCGCGGAGTGCTCTTCCTGGACGAGGCCCCGGAGTACGACCGCGGTGTCCTGGACGCGCTGCGGCAGCCGCTGGAGAGCGGGGAACTGGTCATCCACCGCTCGGCCGGAGCCGCAGCCTATCCCGCCCGGTTCCAGCTGGTCCTTGCGGCGAACCCCTGTCCTTGCGGCAAGGCAACGGGGAAGGGTGTGGACTGCATCTGTACCCCCACTATGCGCCGCCGGTACCAGGCCCGGATGTCCGGGCCCCTGCTGGACAGGGTCGACATCCAGCTGGAGGTGGAGCGGGTCTCGCTCGCCGGCTTCGGCCAGCCTGCGGCCGAGGAGGCGACCGCGACCATTGCCGAACGGGTCCGGGCGGCCCGGAACCGCCAACTGGACCGGCTCCAGCCGTTCGGGATGGAAACGAACGCCCAGGTGCCAGGGCGGCTGTTGCGCGGAGTCCTGCGGCTCGATGCGCCCACCACCCGCATCCTGGACTACGCCCTGGAGCGTGGTGTCCTCACAGCACGCGGCTACGACCGCGTGCTGCGCCTCGCCTGGACCCTTGCAGACCTGGCCCGGCGCGACGTCCCGGACGCGGACGACGTCGGACAGGCGCTGGGCCTCCGCCAGGCCGCCGCGGCCTCCCCGTGAGCCCGCCGGCACGAACCCGCACCCAAAGCCCGAGCCACGCGAAAGGAACCACAATGAGGGAGGACGAACGAACAGCCCGGGCCGCCCTGTCCCGGCTGTTCGAGCCGCAGGACGCGGCGGCACTGGCACTCGTGCAGGCCGCGGGAGCCCAGGATGCCCTGCGGATTGCCAGCGGCGGGCTCGCCGCCGGTCCGGAGCTCGAGCAGGAGATCACCGGAATCCTGGCCGACAGCGGTTCCGGCAGCAGCTGGTCGGGACTGAACGGGGCGCTGCAGCGCTGGGCGCCCCGGCTGCCCGACCTCGCCCCGGAGCGGGACCTGGCCACCATGCAGCGGCTCGGCGGTCGGATCATCATTCCCTCGGATGAGCTGTGGCCGCGGCAGCTGGCGGACCTCGGCCTGCAGGAACCCCTGTGCCTGTGGTGGCGCGGTATCGAACAGGAATTGCCCGCGGCGGGCCGGACCATAGCCCTGGTGGGCTCCCGGGACAGCACCAGCTACGGGGCGTCGGTCACGGGCGACCTCTCGTACTCGCTGGCCCAGCGGGGCTTCACCATCGTCTCCGGCGGAGCCTACGGGATTGACGCCCACGCCCACAGGGCGGCCCTGGCCGGAAGCACGGGCGGCCTGCCCACCATTGCCGTCATGGCCGGGGGAGTGGACCGCTTCTACCCTGCCGGCAACGAGGACTTGCTGCGGGCGGTGGCGGACCACGGCGCAGTCCTGGCCGAGGTCCCGCCCGGGTCCGCGCCCACCCGTTACCGGTTCCTGCAGCGGAACCGCCTCATTGCGGCATTGGCGTCCGTCACGGTGGTGGTCGAGGCCAGGTGGCGCTCCGGCGCCCTCAACACGGCCCACCATGCCGAAAGCCTGGGCCGGGCCGTGGGTGCCGTGCCCGGATCCATCCACAGCGCCAACTCCGCCGGCTGCCACCGGCTGCTCCGGGAAGGCGGGGCCGTGTGCGTCACGGATGCGGGAGAAATCGCCGAGCTCGCCTCCCCGAGCGGAGAGTCCCTGCCCACCGACCAAACCGGCAGGACCGAGGCCCACGACGGCCTCACGCTTGAGGACCTGATCCTCCTGGATGCCCTGCCGCTCCGGACTACGAGCTCGGTCGAGAAGCTGGCCTCGGTGGCGGGCCTGAGCCCGGACTCGATCCGCGCCGGACTTGGCCGGCTGGGGCTCCTGGGTCTGGCCGAATCGCATCGCGGCGGCTGGAAACGCTCCGGGAAGGCGGACTGACTTGACCAGCGATGCCGGTATGAGGCGGCTCGCCGCCCGGCTCCTTGAATGCGGCCGGAATACTGCCAGAGTAGGAGCGTGTCTACCCAGAAACTCCCCGCCGCGCTGGACGGCGCAGCCGCACGCTTCGGCCGCTATCTGGAGGCAGAACGGGGGCGGTCTGCCCATACGGTGCGGGCTTATCTCTCCGACGTCGACAGCCTGCTCGCGCACGCCGCCACCGAGGGAGTCCAGGACCTTGGCGGGCTGGAACTCGGGAACCTGCGGCGCTGGCTGGGTGCCCAGAGCGAGTCCGGCAAGTCCCGCGCCACCTTGGCCCGCCGTGCCGCGACCGCCCGGGCCTTCACCGCCTGGGCCGTCCGCGAGGAACTGATCGAAGCCGACCCCGCCCTGCGGCTGAAGGCCCCGAAGCGGGAGAAGACCCTGCCCGGTGTCCTGCACCAGCAACAGGTCCAGCGGCTCGTCGACGATGCGGAAACCGCCTCCGCCGAGGGGGAACCGCTGGCCCTGCGCAACCGCGCCATGCTGGAGCTGCTCTACGCCACGGGTGTCCGGGTGGGCGAGCTGGCCGGCATGGACGTGGATGACCTCGACCCGGACCGCAGGACCTTGCGGGTGCTCGGCAAGGGCAACAAGGAACGCACCGTGCCCTACGGGCTGCCGGCGGCGCTCGCCGTCGACGACTGGCTCCGTCGCGGCCGGCCGGCCCTCGCCACCGGGACAAGCGGCCCGGCACTTTTCCTGGGCGCGCGCGGCGGCCGCGTGGATCAGCGCCAGGTCCGCAGCGTGGTCAAGGACATGCTGGAGAGGCTGGGGGATACCGCCGCCACCGGGCCGCACGCCCTGCGGCACTCGGCGGCGACGCACCTGCTGGACGGCGGGGCGGACCTGCGTGCCGTGCAGGAAATCCTCGGCCACAGCAGCCTCGCCACCACGCAGATCTACACCCACGTCTCCGTTGAGAGGCTCCGGCAGAGCTACCAGCAGGCGCACCCCCGGGCCTGAGAATCGTCACATACCTTGACGGCGGCCCGGGCCCGACATTCAGCCTGGAATCCCTGTCCCACGTCCGGCCCGGAACGGGCGCACAAGCCGGCCCGGACTCCACCTCGTCGTTCGGACGGGTTCCCGCCCGCTATTCGGCCCGTCATCCCGCCAGCCATCCCGCCCGTCATCCCGCCCGCCATCAGGCCCGGAATCCCGGTCATATTTCGGTCCGGGAACCCGCCCGCCGCCGGGAGTGGCGGGAGCCGCCGGGCGGACCCCGGAATCAGATTCGGCGCGCCTAAAAAGACGCGCCGAATCCTACTGGCGTAATTAGGAGGGGTAGGGCAGAATAAAACTCACGCCCGGGAAGTTTCAAGTTGAACTTGAAGCTGGAATGCACCACGTCCCAGCTTGAAACCCGGTTGTATATTAGTAGTCTGGCAGGGACCGCAGGCACAATTTCGGATCCGCGCAACAGACAGACATCCAGGCAGAGGTCGTTGGGGAAGACGTACCTACAGCTATGGAGGATGGAATGTCTGTTGCACTGACCCGCGGTGTGTTGTTCGTTCACTCGGCCCCGACTGCCTTGTGCCCCCACGTCGAGTGGGCCATAGGGTCTGTCGTGGACAAGCGGACGGATTTGGAGTGGACCGCTCAGCCTGCCGCGCCCGGAATGTTCCGGGCCGAGCTGTCGTGGACCGGAACCCCGGGCACGGGGGCTCAATTGGCGTCCGCTCTGCGCGGCTGGGCGCATCTGCGCTATGAAGTGACCGAAGAGCCGAGCCAGGGCGTCGACGGCGGACGCTGGTCGCACACCCCGGAGCTGGGGATCTTCCACGCCACCACCGATGTCCACGGCAACATCATGGTCTCCGAGGACCGCATCCGTTACGCCTACGAATCCGGCGCCGGTGACCCCTCGGCCGTCTACCACGAACTCTCGCTCGCCCTGGGCGAGGCCTGGGATGAGGAACTCGAGCCGTTCCGCCACGCCGCCGAAGGCGCCCCCGTGCGCTGGCTCCACCAAGTCGGCTAGGGAGTCACCAGCCGCAATACCGCAGCAAATTCCATAGCTAGGCGCCACATGAGCAATGGCGGCAGTGTTCACCACGAACACTGCCGCCATTGCTCATTCCGGCCGTCGCAGGACATCCTGTCCCTGACCGTCGCTACGCCCGCGGAACACGGAACCGACGGCCGGCCAACGCTTCCAGCCCGGCGTCGTGATCAACGATTGCAACCAGCATCAAAACGGCAGATGGCGGCAATGTTCACGAGGAACATTGCCGCCATCTGCCATATGGGGGAGCGTGTTGCAGCCGGCTGGAGCTAGATGCTCCGGACCGCGATCACGGCGTTGTGGCCGCCGAAGCCGAAGGAGTTGCTCAGCGCGGCGATGCTGCCAGCCGGCAGGTCCCGGGCCGTCGTGACGATGTCGAGCGGGATTTCCGGATCCTGGTTCTCCAGGTTAATGGTCACCGGCGCCTTACGGTCGTAGATAGCCATGACGGTCAGCACGGCTTCCACCGCACCAGAGGCGCCGAGCAGGTGCCCCATCTGCGACTTGGTGGCCGAGACCGCGACGCTGTCCACGTGCTTGCCCAGGGCGGCTTTGAGGGCCGCGTACTCGGGCTTGTCGCCGACCGGGGTGGAGGTGGCGTGCGCGTTGACGTGTACGACGTCTTCGGGCTGGATGCGGCCATCGAACATGGCAGCCTTCAGCGCGCGGGTGGCGCCGAGGCCTTCGGGGTCCGGGGCGGTGATGTGGTAGGCGTCGGCGGTGACCGAGGTGCCGGCCAGCTCGGCGTAGATCCGGGCGCCGCGGGCCAGGGCGTGTTCTTCGGCTTCGAGGACCAGTGCACCGGCGCCTTCGCCCATGACAAAACCGTCGCGGTCACGGTCGTAGGGGCGTGAGGCGTGCTCGGGATCGTCGTTGCGGCGCGAGAGGGCCTGCATGGACGCGAAGGCGGCGATCGGCATCGGGTGGATGGCGGCTTCGGCGCCACCGCAGACGACGACGTCGGCCTTGCCGGCGCGGATCAGGTCCAGTCCCATGTGAACGGCCTCGGTGCCGGACGCGCAGGCGGAAACGGGGGTGTGGGCCCCGGCGCGGGCTCCCAGGTCCAGGCTTACTGCCGCGGCGGGGCCGTTGGGCATCAGCATGGGAACGGTCATGGGCAGGACGCGGCGGGGACCCTTTTCGCGCAGGGTGTCCCACGCATCCAGGAGGGTCCAGACGCCGCCGATCCCGGTGGCGAAGGCCACCGCAAGCCGGTCGTGATCGATCTCGGTGATGCCGGCGTCGGCCCACGCCTCGCGGGCGGCGACAACGGCGAACTGCGTGGACGGGTCCATCCGCTTGGCTTCGACCCGGCTCAGGACCTCGAGGGCAGGGGTGGTGGCGCGTGCGGCGAAGTGGACAGGCAGTTCGTATTTTGCCACCCAGTCGTCCTCAAGCGTGTGCGCGCCGGAGACGCCCTTGAGCGCGTTCTTCCACATCGTGGGGACATCGCCGCCGATGGGTGTGGTGGCACCCAGACCGGTAATGACTACTTTGCGTGCCATGGGATCACTCTCTGTCGGTGCGCCTGCCTTATTCGGAACCGTGAACGGGATGACCGGGGCCTGCGAGGGGAAAACTGTGTAGGGGTGCACTTGGTGCTGGTGGACCGGTCCGGGCGCTGCTGCAGCGCCCGGACCGGCCACCGGGTCCGCCGTTGCCGGCGAAGGCCAGACTTAGGCCTGGGCGTTGGCGATGAAGCCTACGGCGTCGCCGACGGTCTTGAGGTTCTTGACCTCTTCGTCCGGGATGCGGACGCCGAACTTTTCTTCGGCGTTGACCACGATGGTCATCATGGAGATGGAGTCGATGTCCAGGTCTTCGGTGAAGGACTTGTCCAGTTCGACTGCCTCCGGGGCAAGGCCGGTCTCCTCGTTGACGATTTCAGCCAGGCCGGCCAGGATTTCTTCGTTGCTAGCCATTGATGGCTCCTTTTCTAGTTGTTGCCCTCGGCTGCCGGCGGAAGGCCGGCCGTCGCGGGCGGAAATGATGCAAACCGAGAGGTTCGGCTTGGTGCGGGGAATGCGTGGTGTGCACAGCAGGATCTGAAACTCAGGACATGCGGTGCAAAGGTGGAACAGGCGGAACGTATTCAGTTCGGGAAAGCGGTGGCTGCCTAGGGAAGCACGACCACCTGGGCGCCGAAGACCAGTCCGGCTCCAAAGCCGATCTGCAGCGCCAACCCGCCGCTGAGCTCGGGGTTTTCCTCAAGCAGGCGGTGGGTGGCCAGGGGGATGGACGCCGCCGACGTGTTGCCGGCGTCGGCGATGTCACGGGCAATCTTGACGGTCTCGGGCAGCTTCAGCTTCTTGGCCATCTCGTCGATGATCCGCATGTTGGCCTGGTGCGGGATGAAGGCGGCGAGGTCCCCGGCCTGGATGCCGGCGGCGTCCAGGGCCTGCTGCGCTACCTTGGCCATCTCCCACACGGCCCAGCGGAAGACCGTCTGGCCGTCCTGGCGCAGGGTCGGCCACAGGGAGGCATCGGTCACGGCAGCTTCTTCGTCGCTGACGGCAGCTCCATGTTTGCCGGTCAGGGCGAGTTCGCGGATGTCCAGCATGGAGTGGGTCATGCCGATGGCATCCCACTTGCTGCCGTCCGAACCCCAGACCGACGGGCCGATGCCCGGCGTCTCGGACGGCCCGATCACGACGGCGCCCGCGCCGTCGCCGAGCAGGAAGGAGATGGTCCGTTCCGTGTTGTCGATCACGTCGGAAAGCTTTTCGGCACCGACCACCAGGACGTACTTGGCCGCACCGGAGCGCACCAGGGCGTCACCCTGGGCGATGCCGTAGCAGTAGCCGGCGCACGCGGCGGAGATGTCAAAGGCCGGGGCGGGCGTCGCGCCGAGGCGGTCTGCCAGGCTCGCGGCAGCGGACGGCGTCGCGTACGGGTGGGTGACCGTGGAAACGATCACGGCGCCGAGCTGGGAGGCCTCGATGCCGGCCTTCTGGAGTGCCTCGCGGGCGGCGCCTTCGGCCATGTCGATCACGCTGACATCGGCGGGCGCGCGGTGCCGGGTCACGATGCCCGTGCGCTGCCGGATCCATTCATCCGAGGAATCGATCCACTGGCACACGTCCTCGTTGGTCACGATCACGCTGGGCCGGTAGGCGCCGATACCCATGATGCGGGTATTTTCCTGCACGGGCGCCTGCTTCAGAGTGGGAACGCTCATGCCCCTCCCTCCAGTTCTGCAAATAGGGCCAGGGCCGCGGAAAGGTCGTCCGGGGTCTTGACGGTGACGGTCTTGACGCCGGGCATGCCGCGCTTGGCGAGGCCGGCCAGCGTGCCGGCGGGAGCCAGTTCGATCACGCCGGTCACGCCGCGCTGCACCATCGTGTCCATGCAGCGGTCCCAGCGGACCGGGCGGGAGACCTGGGCAATCAGGCTCTCCACGACGGCGTCACCGTTGGTGACTTCCGCGCCGTCGAAGTTCGACAGCAGCGGCACCTGCGGGTTCCGGGGATGCAGCGACGGGCGCAGGGCCTGCAGTGCGGCGACCGCCGGGGCCATGTGCGAGGTGTGGAACGCGCCCGCAACCTTCAGCGGGATGACCCGGGCCTTGGCCGGCGGGTTCTCGGCCAGGGTCTTGAGCTGTTCGAGGGTGCCGGCGGCCACCGTCTGGCCCGCGCCGTTGACGTTGGCGGCGGTGGCCCCGGAAGCCTCAATGGCTGCCAGGACGTCAGCCGGGTCGCCGCCGACGACGGCACTCATGCCGGTCGGGGTGACGGCAGCCGCGGCTGCCATGCTGTTGGCACGTTCGCGGACAAACGTCATGGCTTCGGATTCCGTCAGGACACCGGCCAGCGAGGCCGCGGTGATTTCGCCGACGGAATGGCCGGCGAGGATCACCGGAAGCGAGTTGAGTTCGACGTCGAACAGGGACTTTGCGGCCACCAGTCCAGCGGCGACAATCAGGGGCTGCGCGACGGCAGTGTCCTTGATGGTCTCCTCATCGGAGGTGGTTCCGTGGGCGGTGAGGTCGATGCCTGCTATTTCGCTGAGGGAGGCCAAGAGGCCTGCGACGGGTGGCAGTTCCAGCCAGGGGGCCAGAAAACCAGGGGTCTGGGAGCCCTGTCCAGGGCAGACGATTGCAAGCACGTATCCAGCTTTCCAAATTACTGCGTGAACATTCGTGTTTTCATACACCAAGCTCACAGGGTCAGTTTGTAGGAAGTCTACAACGGATTAGGACCCGTTGCGGGGAGGCTGACGTTCCGCAGGGGCCTTCGGCGGGGCCGAAAGACGGCCCACCACGAGGGCGGTCTGGAGCACGAACGCCTCCCGCGGCAGGAGCGGATCCCAGCCCGTGACGTCACAGACGCGCTTGAGCCGGTAGCGCACCGTATTGGCATGGACGAAGAGTTCGCGGGCCGTGGCCTCGAGCGAATGACCCAGTTCCAGGTACGTGCCCAGGGTCTCCACAAGCCCGTTGGAGGCGGCCAGCAAGGGGCGGTAGATGTTCTTGACCAGGGAGCGGCGGGCGGCGTCGTCACCGGAGATCACGCGTTCGGGGAGCAGGTCGTCGGCCGCCACCGGGCGCGGCGCGGACGGCCACGCACGGGCCGCGGTGAGGCCGGCGAAGGCCGACTGGGCCGAGCCGCTGGCCTCGAGGAGGGAACCGGCCTCGGGGCCGTAGACCACCGGTCCCGGGGCAAAGAGTTCGCTGAGTTTCAGGTATGCGGTCTCCCGGTCCTGGACCCCGCCCAGGATCAGGATGAGGCGGTCACCCTGGATCCCCACGAGGGCGTCCTCGGCGAAACGCCCCGCGGTGCGGCGCAGTTCGCTGACGTAGCTGGCGCTTGGCTCGGACGGAGAATTTCCGACCATGACGGTGAAGCGTTCCTGCGCTTTCCAGCCCAGGGCCGCGATCCGGGACCGCAGCGCGTCCGTGTTCTCGCCGCGGAGGATGGCATCGACAATCAGGGCCTCCAGGCGGGTATCCCAGGAGCCGCGGGATTCCGCGGCGCGGGCGTAGACGTCGGCGGCCGCGAAGGCGACTTCCCGAGAGTAGCGCAGCACGGCTTCCCGGAGAGCCGACTGGTCTGCCTCCGGGGCGATGACCGGGACCTGGTCCTCCACGACTTCCACGACGATCCGGATGAGCTGCAGCGCCTTCTGGAGGCTGATGGAGCGGGTCAGTTCGGTGGGGGCCGTGCCGAACACGTCGGAGAGGATCCATGACGGCGAGCTGGGCCGCTCGTACCACGTGACGAACGCCGCGATGCCGTTTTGGGCCACCATGCCCAAGGCGGATCGTTCGTCCGAGTTCAGCCGGCTGTACCACGGCAGTGACTTCTCCAGCTGGCGCAGCGTCGTCGTCGACAATTGCCCCACGCTGGCCCGGAGCTTCTTGAGCGTCTCGGCCTTCTCTGGAGTCATCGCCCTCGAGGCCGGCTTGCGTTTTTCGGGAGTGGTGATCGGCTCTGCCATGCATCGAGCATACGGGGCGCGCCGCCCAAGCTCCATTTGTGCGAAGGCTACAACTGCCCTTGTCCTGCATCACAGCGTCCCGCAGCAATCCAAAGCACGCCCGACAAGGGAAGCGGGAGGGAGGCGGAGGGGAGATGGAAAGCGAGAAGAAGGCAGGCGGGGCGGTTAAACGCCCGACGGCGGCCCCCACCTTTCGGTGGGAGCCGCCGTCGAACATTCGCTCTTGCGCCGGAGCGCGGTTAGGAGTCG
>ENA-OWNT01005457-OWNT01005457.1-seawater-metagenome-genome-assembly--contig:-NODE-5457-length-10474-cov-4.775608_pt1 | contig 10474 bp, 7 predicted proteins | sample MGYA00238136_ERZ651165 | MGnify/ENA primary metagenome ERZ651165 (study PRJEB26861, sample SAMN08777766) | seawater metagenome | isolation source: coastal seawater | place: USA: Florida | collected...
GCGGAGCACCGAGTGGGCGAGGCGCCACCGCCCCTTGCGTCGCTGGGCGATGCCGGCGAGCCGCAGCGTCATCGGCAGATCGCGCGACCACCGCAGCCCCAGGGAGGTGCCCGCCCGCGCCCACTCCACCGGGTCGATGGGGTCGTCGAGGATGGCGGCGAGCTCGAGGTGCTTCAGGTCGTCGTCTCGGTGCAGGGCCAGCTCGAGCCACGACCACCACGGATCGGCGTCGAGGGGCAGCTCGCTGGTCTTGGTGAGCGACATCATCGCGAGGTGGGCCCGCATCGGCGAGCCCTCGGCCAGAGCCGCCGCGGCGCGCGCGATGTCGTCGTGGTCGGGCAGCAGCTCGGTGAGCGCCGCCACCAGTTCGTCTTCGGCCACGGGGGGCAGCTCGAGCAGGGTGGCGCCCGCCTGCACCAGCTCGGCCTGGGCCCGCTGGAGCTGCGGCCGGTCGAGGGACCGGGCATCGACATCGACGAGCACCACGCCGGGGGTCCCTCGCTCGAGCCACGCCAGGGCGAACGGCAGGTGCTGCGGGTGCAGGTGGGCGTCTTCGAGGACCACCAGCGGCGTGCGCTGCCTTGCCTCGGTGCGCACCAGGCGGCGGAGCTTGGCGTAGCGGCTGACGTCGCTGCCCTCGGCGTGGGTGAGCGCCCGCACCAGCTCGGGGTGGCCGTCGGGGACGAGCCGGTCGAGGCTGTCGGCCCGGAACGCGGTGTGGTGGCCCCGCCGGTGGGCCCGCTGCGCGGTGGCCTCGAGCAGGCGGGAGCTGCCCATGCCGGGCGTGCTGCACACGACCACCACCTGGGTGCGCTGTCGCCCCTTCTCGACCGCCTGGTCGAGCACCTGTCGCTCGCGGTCGCGGCCGCGCAGAGGGGGCGGACGGATCGGCAGCAACCCGAGCCCCACGGGAGGCCGCACCGGAAGCGCTGCGGGGGTGGTCGGGTCGATGGCCGCCAGGCCGCGGGCGGCGTCGACCGAGCGCTCGAAGCGACCGCCCTTGAGGTCGGCGAGCCACCCGGCGAAGGGCGGCGGGGCGTCGTCGGGAGGGACGCCCATGGCCTTGCCGAGGGCCACGAGGTCGTCGCGGGCCGCGCCGCGCCCGACGGGGTCGACGAGCAGGGCCCGCCCGTCGTGCAGGCGCAGGTTGTCGCGGTGGATGCGGCCGTGGGCCATCCCGGCGGCGTCGAGGGCCCCGAGGGCCCCGAGAAGCTCCCGCAGGCGGTCGCGCAGGGCGTCCCACCCGCTCGGCGGCGACCACGGGTCGGGCGCTTCGTCACGGGCGACCCACGGGGTGCCCTCGTGGACTCCGGCGTCGAGCACTCGCGCGATGTGAGGGTGGTCGATGCGCACGGCAGCGAAGGCCTCGTCGAGCACCTGGTGGGGGTCGACGTGGGGGAGCAGCCGCACCACCACCCGGCCGTGGGGCCCGTCGGCGAGCCACAGCTCGCCCCGGTCGGTGCCGAGCAGGGTGGTGAGCGTGTAGGCGCCGCGCACCTGGGGTGTGCCGGTGGGGTCGTTGGGGCGGTTCGGTGGGGTCGCGGCATCCTCCACGAGGCGACCGAGCCAGGGTCCGTCTGGGCTCGGTCGAAGGATACACCAAGCGCGTGCCCCGCCCGCGCCTCCTCCCGTCGGTCCGAAGACCCCACCCCCGTCACGGGGTGTGGCTCGTGCTGCTGGCTGGATGCCGGTTCTACGGGCTCGACGTGGTCGACGTCTCGGGTGGTACGGCCGCCCAGCGTGCGGAGGTGGAGGCGGGCCTCGAGGACTTCGCGACGTGGATCGGCGATCCGGCCCGGGTGGAGCTGTCGTCGGTGGAGATCGGAACGCCTCCCAAGGGCGCCCTCGGTGCCTACCGGGTGAGCTCGCGGCGGGTGGAGCTGTCGTCGACGTTGACCGGCGCCCGACTCCGCGAAGTGCTGCATCACGAGCTCTGCCATGCACTCGACGCGCAGGAGGGACGGCCGTCGCACGACTTTCCCGGACTCGATGCGATGACCTACCTCGCGGCCCAGGGTCCCGACGCCCCGGCGAGGAACGACAAGGAGATTCGCCAGGAGGTGTTCGCCCGCTTGTGCGAAGAGGGTCCCTGGGCGGCGTCGCTGTGGTCGCAGCAGACCTGCGACCAGCCGACGCTGCAGGCGAGCGGCGAGGAGCTGCTGCAGACGGTGTTCGTGGCCTGGGAGCCCATCGCCGGGTCGGCCCGCGGCCCGGAGATCACCCGGATTGGGCCTGATGTGCCCGGGGACGAGGACTGCGCGGTGTCGAACCCGCTCGCGGAGCTCAGCGTCGATGACGACTTCCTGCTCGGCTACGTGCACACCGAATTCTCCAACCACCTCTGTTGGCTCACGTACATCGCGGACGAGCAGGTCGTTGAGGCCGTCGAGGTGAGCGAGACGCTGCCGAGTGGCGAGGAAGAGCGGGGATGGACGGCGGGTGGCCTCACCGTCGTGGAGACCCGGTCGGCCATCGACCCGGTGTACCACCGACTGGCGACCCGCGACGGGGACCGCTGGAGCCACGTGGGGGCGAGCTGCACGTGGCCGATGGAGGGGGCGCTGTCGTGGAACGGCGAGCTGGTCGCGCCGCGAAGGGACGGTGACGAGCTGGTGATCGAGCCCCTGGTGCTGCCGGAGTGACGGGGGGGAGCACGCCTCGTGAAGCTTCGGTGGCGCCAGAGATGCTGCCGCATTCAGCGATCAGCAAGGAAGCATGAACAAGAGATGCGGATAGGTGGTCGCGGATGGCGGCTGCTCGCCTCGTGTACCCCGTCGGCCGACCGGGTCGACCTTCGGAGGTCCACCATGACGCCCTCGCCAGCGACCAAGCCACAACGAGCGCGGCCTGGGCCTGCGCCTGTCACCGACCGCCGCTCCGCGCTCCCTCGATGTCTTCCGCCAGCACCCCGGACCGTACGTCCCTGCACGCCACGTGGGCTCCCCTCGCCGACAGCCCCGCGACTTGGTATTCCCATCGGACAAGCAAGTGATCACGATGCTCGCAAGAGGGGGCAAGGGGTACTCGGTACCCCAGCCAGGGGGGCGAGGGGGGAGCGGAGCGCCCCCTGTTACAAGTAGCCGGATAGAACATCCCTGCGAGGGGGCGCGATCCGCGCAATCCGCTCCTGAGTCGCACGGGAGTCGTCACCTCGGTTGGACGATCGAAATGGGCGAGCGACTTGCCTGCCGGGTGACTTCCTGATCTTCTCCGGGAATGGAACTCGACCACCTCTACGAACAGGCGTTGGCGGCCTACAGCGAACGGCTGAAGGCCGCTGTGGCACGCATGCGTGAGGTGCGCACTCCCGAGGACTTCACGGCAGCCGAGCGTGAGCTCCATGCGCTCACCCGAGAGCTCGCCGCAGACATGACCGAGCGCGTGCTCAGCGACGCTTGCGCCGACAAGGAACGGCGCCGCCTGGCACTGGCCAGCGCGCGGGAAGTAGCGGCAGCGCGTGGGATCGAGATGCGGACCGAGAAGGCGCGTGAGGTGCCCATCCGAACGCTGAGTGGCCAGGTCATCCGGGTGCGCTCGCCCTCTGCTTCGGCGATTCCGCGCGGCGGCAAGCGTCGAGCGCGTGGCTCCTCGGGCACCGGCGTCCACTATGTCCTGGACGAGCTGGGTATCCGGGACCGGAGTACACCCGCATTGCGCCTTCTCGTGAGCCACGCGGTGTGCGAGGCGAACTCCGTCACCGCCGCTCGGGAGGTCCTCGCCAAGAGCGGTGTCGAGGTGCCCCACAAGACGGCCCTTCGGCTCACCTACGTCGTCGCGGACGCGGCGCTCAGAGCCCGTGCGAAGGCTATCAAGCGGGGAAAAGTAGGCCCCAAGACCCCGCTGGCCGGCAAGCACGTGGTGGCGTCGATCGACGGAGGCCGGCTCAACACGCGGCGGAGAACCGGGGGAGCTTGGACCAAGGGAGGCCGCAGGAACTTCGAGACGAACTGGCGAGAACCGAAGGTCCTGTCGATCTACGTGGTCGACGAGCAGGGCAAGCGCGACAAGAAGCTGCGGACGGTCTTGGACGCCACTCTGGGAGACGCCGACGCCGCGTTCGAGTTGCTCACCCACCATCTCGTGCGATTGGGCGCCAAAGACGCGAAGAAGCTGACGTTCGTGGCGGACGGGGCGCCGTGGATCTGGGCCCGAACGGACGCGCTGCGGGAGGAGTTGGCGCTGTCGCATGACCAGTTCACGGAGGTGCTGGACTACTTCCACGCTGTCGAGCGGCTGGGGGAGATCGCCGACCGTACGCTGACGGGGGACGATGACGCGAAACGGGCGTGGCTCGGGATACTGAAGGGCTACTTGAAGGCCGGAGACGTGGAGGCTATCGAACGCGCCCTGCATTCGGACCGAGAGGAGCCGGGCGTCGCGACGGATCTGGCGTTCCTGGATACTCATCGCGAGCGCCTTCGCTACCAAGAGTACCGCTCCGCAGGGCACCCCATTGGCAGCGGGGCGGTGGAGTCGGCCGTTCGGCGTGTCGTCAACCTACGCATGAAAGGACCGAGCGTCTTCTGGACCGAGGAGCACGCGGAAGGCATCCTCCATTTGCGCGCCCACGCGAAGAGCAGGCGCTGGGACGAGCTCGAGGCGCGTGTTCACACGGAGACGCGCTGGCGACCTACGTCCCGCGTCGTGCGTGCTGCGTGAACGGATCTTGCGCATCACGCCCGTCTCTTGCTGCTGGCCCAGGTGGCCTGCGCCGGCAAGAGCGACGGAGGCGCCACGGGGACCGCCGACACCGGCTCGAGCGGTGACACAGACACCGACACAGACACGGACACGGACACGGACAGCGACACGGGCGCGGATACCGCGCTCGTGGACTGCGCAACGGCCGTGGAGCATGTGGACCTGGTGGTCTGCGCGGTCGAGGTCTTCCTCGACAGCCTCGACGCCACCCAGCTCGCGGCCGCCAGTTACGACGTGAGCGACAGCACGAGCAAGACCCAGTGGAGCAACCTCCCTGAGGTCGACCGAGCCGGCGTAGCCCTCGGGGACCTCTCCGAGGAGAGCCGGGAGCTGGCGATGGAGGTGGCCGCGGCTCTGCTCTCAGACGAAGGCTACGACGACCTCGACGGCATCCTCGCCTCGGATGACTACCTCGGCACCCAGGGGGGGCGGCGGCGGGCCGGGGGGGCCCGGCGGCGGGTCCACGTACTCCAGCGACAACGGCCACATCGCCGTGTTCGGGACGCCCTCGGCGTCGGACGATTTCATGGTGATGTTCGGGAATCACCACATGGCCTTCAACGTCACCTACCGGGCTGGTGTGGGGTACCCGGTGCCTCACCACGCGGGGGTGGAGCCCAAAGGAAGCTTCACGGTGAACGGCGAAACCTACGCTCCCCTCGACGACGACGGAGAGGCGCTGTTCGCGGTGTTCGATGCACTGGACAGCTCGCAGTTGGCCAGCGCCTACCTCGCAGGACAGGTCTTCGGCGACGTGGTGCTGGGCCCGGTAGAGTTCAACTCCGGAAGCCTCTCGGCGGTCCAGTACCCGACCCAGGAGGGCCTGTTGGTGTCGAGCCTCGACACGGCCCAGCAGGACCTGGTGACGGCAGCCATCGAGGCCTGGGTACGGACGTTCGATGCCGGCGTCGCTGACGAGCTGATGGACGACTACGTCGCCGCCTACGACGAGACGACGATCGCCTTCGCGGGAACAAGCTCGGGGCCCGACCCCGACGTGAGCGGCACCTACCTGCGCATCGACGGACCCAGAGTGTGGATCGAGGTGGCCATGCAGAGTGGCGTCATCATGTCAGGAACCCACTACCACACGATGTACCGAGACAAGGTCTACGACTGCGGCGACGCACTCTGAGTGCGGGCGCGAGGTGGCTGCCGACGCCGGCCGCCTCGCCATCAGGTGGGAACCGCCGCAGGCTAGCGAAGGCTCCCAGCTGCCCCACCCAAGGGAGGTCGTGTTAGTTGCGCCTGATGACGCCCAGCCTGCTCTCCGTCCACGAAATCGGCCACGCCGTCGTTGCAGAGAGACTCGACAAGACAGTGCAGCAGATAGGCATTGATGGAGAGGAAGGCTGGACTATCGCCCATTGGCCTGACCGCAACTGGGACGTCGACAGATTCCGAGCCGAAGCAGCCATTGCCTACGCTGGCATCGCCGCCGAGATCCTCTTCCTCCTGAAGGCGAAAGAGCAAGAAGCTGCACGCGAGGTAGAATCGGATCCGCTCAATGCCAATGACCAGCAGCTGTTCCTCCTGGCAGCCATGAAGACGGGCGGAGCCCCAGGTCAGGAGCGCAAAGCTGCCATGATACGGGCCAGAGACGTGCTAAATTCGCACTGGAGCCAGTTGTTGAGCCTCGCCACGCTCCTTGACGAGCGAGGGCAGCTCTCCGGGGACGAACTTCGACAGGGACTCGCTCGTCCGACGCCGCAAGGCGCGAACAAGGCCGCCGGCTAGCTCGCGCGGCGCGCTGCTGAAAGCGCACGTGGGACGACCACACGAATGCCCGTGCCGCAGCCCTCGGAGCTGGTGACCAAGACGCAACCGCCCGCGGCATGAGCCGCAGCGGCAACAGCGGACGTGCCCACTCCGCGCCCCGCCAGTTCTGTCGCCTCCTCCGCGCTGCTCACCCCGTCGGCGAACATGGCGGCGACGAGATCGGCGGACGTCTCGTGGGGAAGCTGCTTGGCGATCGCGGCCTTGCGCAGACTCGTCCATTGGATGCCACAGCCGTCGTCGGCCACCTCGACCCAGAACAGCTCTTGCCCAAGCGGCGGCGCGTCACCAACGACATGCTGGTGGGGGGCGGCACCGGACCACACTGCGGATCCGGCCGCAATCCGGATGCCCGCTGTGGTCGACTTGCCAGCCGCCGCCCGCACGTCGGGCGACTCGATCCCGTGGACGAGCGCGTTCCTGACAAGGTGCGACATGGACGCCCATACGGACTCGTCGAGCTGGTTGGGAAGCGTGGCCTGCCCACCGGCCACCTCGATGGCCACGTCGATTCCTTGTTGGCGGGCAAGCCGTTTCGCACGACGCCCCAGTGCCACCAGTCGTTCCTGCGCACGCGGCGCCATCAACGCGTCCAGGACTGGCTGAGCGGACGTACCGCGCGCGGCGTTCTCGAGCGAGCGGAGCTCGGCCGCCGTCAGCGACAGCGCCGGGCACGGCGCGAGCATGGAACGCACGCGCTGGTCGTAGGCCGCCCAAGCGGCAGCGAACTCCGCCAGGAGTAGCTGCGAGGGCACCTCATGCTCGGCATACGCTTCTTCCAGGCGGTGACATATGGACGGCACGGTGGCCAGCTCGAGCAGCCCTGCGTTGCCCTTGAGGGTGTGCACCGCCCGATGCGCTACCACAGCATCAGAGTGTTCGTCGCGCACCAGGTCGAGGGTAGCCTGCCCTTCCGCGAGGAACGACTCCAGCCCGGCGCGGTCCTCGCGCGCCGCGCGGAAGGCGGCAACGAGCTCGGCCTGCGTGGCGGCGGCATGAGCGGCCTCGAGCTGGGCGGTTACGTCCGTCAGCACCACGAGCACCGTGAGACCCCCTGGCGTATCGAGTGCCTTGTAGGCTACGGTCAGGTGCCGACCATCGACGACGACCTGGCCAGGAAGCTGAGCAATGCACACCTCCTGCGGCATGAAGCCGTCGAGCATGAACTCCCACCCCAGCCGGAACATCTCGCCGAAGGCCGGGTCGTGCGGGGAGAGCAGCTCGCCCAACGTCGGCGGTGCGTCCGTGTGGTAGCGCCCAAACCAGGACCGAAAGATTGCCGAGCACTCCTCGCTGAGCCGACCCTGGCCGTTCAGCGTGACGAAGCCCTGCTCGACGTTGTCCATGACCAGACTCATTGCCGCATTTCGCGCCGCGAGGGCCCGCGTTCGCGCCTCCACCAGGCCCTCGAGCTGGCCTTGGTGCCGAAGGAGGTCCGCGTCGCGTTGCTCGATGCCTGCCAGCATCGCGTTGAATGCCGCGGCAAGTTGACCCAGTTCGTCTGAGCCCAAGGTAGGCACCCGCGCGGAGTAGTCCTGTTGCTCCCGGACACGGTGCGCCACGGACGCCAGGCTCTCCACGGGATCGGTGACGATACGCCTAAGCGGAGCCGCCATGATGAACGCGAGGAGGAGCGAGCCGACCCCGACGGCCGTAGTGATGGCCAGGAACTGGTGCAGTCGCTCCTCGACATCCGACGTGCCAAGCTGGAGATAGAGGTGACCGATGGGTCCCTGTGGACCATCGATGGGTCGGACGACAGCGACGGCGCCCCCTGGGCTGTGCGCTCTTGCCGACGCGAGGTCTTCGGGAGCGGCGACGCCAGGGTCGACTGCCCACGTTGCCAACAGCCCTTGGTCCTCGACGTAGATCGCTGCGACCTGGGCCGTGGGCTCCCCCGCGAGCTTGGAGAGGACCAGCTCGGACGACGACCGATCGCGGAACGCCACGGGCCCCGCGAGTGTGTGACCGATGATGCTCGCGAGGACGTCCGCTGTGTGACCCTTCTGCGCCAACGTCGAGTGCCGATCGTAGGCGACAAAAGCAAAACATGCCACAATGAGCACAACCAAAGCCACGACAATGAGCATGGCCGTCATCTTGGCGCGAAGGGGCACCGCGCGCGCCGCCGAGAGCCTAGTCCAGCTGAACATACTTGACTCCATTCGGCTCCAGCCCCCAGGCCTCTTCCGCTGTGAGGAACCCGATGGCGCCAGGATTCGCGGCCACTCCAGCCACGACTTCGCTCGCCTCGGCGAGCTCTGTTGGGGCGATGCCTTGCCCTGCAAGCTGCTTCGCCGTCCAAGTCCGCTCGAGCTTCTGAACGCTGATCTGCAGCTGCTCCTCCAAGAAGCTCGTGGTCGCTGCACTCTTGGCGGGGCGCGTGAAGACCTTCATGGGGACCACACCATGCCAGAACGACGTCTGCCCGAGGTAGATGGCCTTCAGCTCATTGATGGCCAGTTCTTGGGTTGGGTTTCGGGCATTGAGTACCATCACGACATCGCCGGCCCGCGCCGGCATGGCGAGAAAGAGGACGGCCAACGAGCACAGGCAACCCAGGTTTCGAGAGAGGCTTGAGGTGTTCATTGGGTGCTCCCTCACTGCTCGAGCTGCCACAGGTAGGACAACGACAACCGCACCTCGGGGAAGACCTCGACGGCGTCGTTGTAGAGGAACTGGTGCGCCGATCCGTCGACCTTCAGCGCCACTTGTGGCACGGGTCGAATGACGACGCCCGCCGTGTACTTCAGGAACACGCCGTCATCGGCGAGACCCGCTTCCGCGTCGCCCCCGAGGTCTTTGTTGGCGACGGTCTCCGGATTGCTGTACCAGTCACCCTGCGCGTAGGGCGTAACGGATGCGCGCTGCCCAATGTCGACGGCGTATCCCGCCCTCACGTAGGCCGTCTGCACCGCGTAGCGCACCTCCGGCGGCGCAGGCCCCCGGCCAGGGTCGCCGGCATCGAAGAAGCGCTCTGCCTGCCGCGGATTCAACGTTCCGTCGTCGAGCAGAGCAACCGCGTCGGGGTCGCGCACCGCGTCGTGGTCGGCACGCCAAAACTCTGCCTGAAGAGTGAAGCTGCCCGGAGTCCCCTCGGCATATCCGCCGTAGACGACGTACTCGTCCTCCGCCATCCAGTTGGCAACGCCGCCGCGCGGCGACCCCTCGCCGACGGCCCTGCTTGGCGACGCGTAGCCGCCAGTCCAGTAGAACGACGTGCCTGCCTTGAACCCGTGTGTCGCGACATGGGCATCCGCACCCAGGGGAACGGACCTGCCGTTGGACTCATCGTTGCCGGTAGTTGCCGCATAGTGCAGGCGGGTCGACGGCGACAGCGGCAGCGACCCGAACAGCATCAAGTTCGTCGTGCGCGTCAGCATGAGGTGGTCTTTGTCGAACAGCTCCGGGGGCTCGATGCCGATGAACGTCGGAACGGCATCGAGGACCTCGTTATACAGCCCGAACCTCCGATAGAGCTTTCCAGCCCGCACGGCCAGCGCGTCACCACGAAGCGGCACCTCGACCCACGCATTGCGCACGCCGACGCCTTCATCGGAGGTCGCCGACCCCGCGCCCGGAGCGGCGAGGTTGATGAAGTACCGATAGCGGCCATGCACTGACCCCTGCAACATGACGTTGAAGTTGGGAATGTCGAACTCACGGCTGGAGTCGCCGTGAACGGTCTGGCCATCCTCGACAGCCTCCGGCACGGGTGCCACCATCTCCCAGTAGGAATCGATGTAGCCGTACAGCCGCGACTCGTGCACCGGCGTGGGGGCGGCCTCAGTGCCGAGCTCTCCCAGGTCGCCCCACCCTGAGGCCCCATCCGCGGCGAGGGCGAGCATCGTTGAAGTCCACAGGAACATGGGCATCCTCCGTTGCCCACTTCCATCGGCACGAAAGGTCCGGAACCTTAGGCCGGTGACGCCTTGGGGTGGATAGCGACAGGACCAAGCCTGCCGACCGTCGGGTCTTCGTGGCGCAGGGCTGCGAG
>ENA-OWNT01005458-OWNT01005458.1-seawater-metagenome-genome-assembly--contig:-NODE-5458-length-10474-cov-4.132827_pt1 | contig 10474 bp, 12 predicted proteins | sample MGYA00238136_ERZ651165 | MGnify/ENA primary metagenome ERZ651165 (study PRJEB26861, sample SAMN08777766) | seawater metagenome | isolation source: coastal seawater | place: USA: Florida | collected...
ACAACGAACAACGAACAACGAACAACGAACAACGAACAACGAACAACGAACAACGAACAACGAACAACGAACGGCGACAGCAGCAGCGGCAGCGGCAGCAGCAACGAACAACGAACAACGAACAGCAACGAAACGAACGAACGGCTGTTTGTTGTTGCTCAACGGCACAACGGCACACACAACGGCACAACCATACGCAACGGCTGTGGGTGCCGGAGGAGAGAGGTGGACACACTCCCTCCCCTTTCAAAATATGTTTTTTTGACTTTGTTGAATGTGTATATTTTGATCATACACTTGCAACTGTATTTTAAACGGCGACTGTGTAGTTGTTAGTTCATATAAATGCGTTTTAGTGATATTCAAGTAATGGATGTACAGTGCAAAATGGTGAATATAATAATGCCAAAAAATAACTGTATACGAAAGAGCACGTGAAACTTAAACTTCGACCTTGAACGTCGTGCTAGAATACCGCTGGATCACGTACTAGTACTAATGGTAGTACTAAGTATCATGAAATGTGCGATTGATTGTGGTGGGGTGCTTTGAATCACAGCCGGTCGTTTGTTCGTGCGTTCGTTCGTTTGAAATCACCCAACGCGTTCATTCGTTCGTTTGTTCGTTCGTTCGTTCGTTAGTTCGTTCTTTCGCTCGTTCGTTGGTTTGTTTTGCGCGCTGGCTCGCGGGTTGCTGTTCGCTGCTTGTATGACCAGTAGTAGCTCAGTCAGTCAGTCAGTCAGTCAGTCTGTCTGTTGGCTTTGGAACGCCGACCCGGGGAAAACGGAGTAACATAGCGACTGGCTTGTTGGTGGTCGTCAGACTGTTGGCAACGGAAGTTGCGATTGTGTGATGGGGGAAGCCATCGTCGGAAACTTGAGTGGTTATGTGGGGTCGAGACGCGCTGGGGGAGTAAGCGCAAAGCCATCGCTAACTTGATCGAAATCATGAAAACAGACTGTGATGTTGCGGAGGCGTAAGGAAATAATTTGCTGAAGTTGTGTGTTTCAGTTGGCGTCTTTGTCTTGGAAAACGCGACTCGAGAAAGCAGCATCTGTTTGGAAGTGCTGCGTCTCCGTCGAGGGAGCAATGTGGGCGTGCAGTCGAACCAGATCTGTCAACGTTGTCTAGTTGTGCCGAGTAGAAGCATTACAACATGTACGGGGACACGAATGACAAAAATGTCATCAGTACGTTGCGTGTGTGTACCTGTTCCTGCCAATCATGCGACTTGTGTGGGTTAACATATGGATTGCATCTGCTGCACATTTCCAGCCCGACACATTTCCGGCAGTCCAATTTTCCAGCTAACTGTTCATTACAATGCCCTCTTCTCGGCTGTATTCTACCCAATCGTTTACGCTCTTGCCATCTACAAGATGCGGACGTTCATGATATTAGACATCCAATTGGATGGAGAAATTCGCACCATCGAATGGCCGAACTATCTTCTGTTAGCTGGACAAGTATTGAGCGCTGTGTTGGAGTATCTTCGACTGGTGGAAGGAATTCGCGGCAACTCTGTCGAGAACGTGCCAAAACTGTCCGCCTTTGGACTTCTTTCTTTTCTTCAAGCTTGTTACCTTGTCGGTTGCATCACATTACTTCCGCAACTGCTGCCGTTGATACAGATCGTCGACTGGGTGCTACTGGTCTTCATCGCAGCTGAATTTTTGTTCTCTGGCAGAACATTGCACCGACTTGTGACCCGCCAAACTGCATCATTTTTCCGAGTCGTTCAAAACGAGTAAGTTTCTTTCACGCTACTCTCGTCTGCAGATGATTGCGTTTGTTGTGTTTATGCTAGAATTTCACCGTGCTCGACTCTCGCTGTTTCAGGTATTCGAGAGTACAATCAGAGGATCCTGAAGAAGATGATAGCAAAGAAGAGCACGACAAGGAGGATTAAAGCGACCCTGATTATCTGCCGTGGTTTTCCCAAGTATGGTCCTGCTTGGTGAGCCACGTGAGCTGTGTGTTCCAGGTGCTGAGTGTTGGAATGCTACATCCATAAACATCTTAGCAGTGAATAATTACCCCGATCATTGGCCTTTTGTTTTTCCCGCGAACATTTGTACAATCCGACACACTTTGCGCCCACCTACTGAAGCCAAACCATGCACGAGGAGTCAAATGTCCATCCAACAGCACGATTTGCTTATCCTCGCGTGCATCAGCACTCATTGCTGTCGAATAGGGGACCGTCGAGTCTCCGAATTCGTGTTCCAAATATATACAGGCTAACCTCACTTTGGCATGCTGTGGCGTTCGTTGTTCGTTGTTGCGTTGCTTGGTGCTTGTTGAAGAGGCGCGGTTTTGTCTCCTGGATGAAGGGCTTCAAGGGCTTCGATGAAGAGTTGTAGCGTCGCAGCTCGAGGCGACACCGGAGCGTAGCGCTACCGCTCGTCCACGGTCCACTCGACGAAGCTGTAGTTGCTCGTCTACGGCACAGAAAACGTGAGTGATTTTTCAATGCAGGAAACAAAAGAAAGCACGAAACAGCACCATCAGCGTGTGACATGGTTCTCACATGCCACTGGCGCCAAGGCTGAACTTGGACGTGGCAACTTGGGGTGTATGTGGCGCAATGACGATGGCGTTAGCTGAAGAAGCCAGCCCGTGCACCGACAATGTCAGAAAGTTCGCTGCAAGTTGGAAATCAGACCAATGAAGACCGCTTTTCTGAAGAAGAGCGGCTTCAGAACTTGGTTGCCTCGCAGGCGAGTCGAATCCAGCAGCTGGAACGGCAGCTGCAAGAGTCTAAGGCCGCTGCTGCCAGAAAACATGAACAGCTCAACATTACGAGAACATTGTTGTTGTTAAAAAATGTCGACGTCGCAGCAGGATCGCCTGACAAAACCACCGACAAAATTGCTCTTTCAGCAGCCTCGGGGAAGACGCGGAACTCGGCAGTCAGTGATCAGAGCGAAACTGTGTCGGCCACGCAACATGCAGTGTCTGCTACAACCGCCATTGAACAACTGCGGCGTGTCAAGCTCCTCAAGCATTCGTGGCACCAACTTCGAGAAGACGCTACTAGACTACAAAGAGGTTTGTTTATTTTCAGCTCTCTCTCGTCCCACTTCTCTGTTGAGAGTATGACATCGTGTTGGCCAGGCATTCCAAAGGTCACGGAGTGGGTTGCCAGTAAGCTGTTGGCGGCAGCGGCAGTCGAGACAGCGAAGACCAAAGAGTTACAGGAGCGACTTGAAAAATTGGCCGAGTTATTTGAGTGATATAATATAGACACGAATATGGTATGCCAACAGTGCTCATACGTTCACAGGATCGACTCAGCCAACTAGCTACTTTGGGGCCACGCCTCCGTCGAGGAGCAGTCGCATCTCGGGGCTATCAGGCAACCCAGTGTTTCCACATTTTCCCTGCTGCGCGTGCAGTTCGTCCACCCTGTCAATTTCATTCCTCTGTGCACGATCTATGCGGCGTGCTGTGTCGAAACTGTTTTCACCGTCACTATTGCATGCGCGCGCGTCGGCCTTTGCTGCCAGCAGAAGTTGTAGCACATCGGTGTCGCCAGCATGCCTCCAAGGACTCTCGAGACAGAGCTGCACAATAGTCGACCACTTGTTGTTTGCGCGTTGCAAATGCCGCTTTTGTGGTGCCTGGCGCAGCCGCAATTGTCACTGGGACGGCACCAGAACGCGATAGCTGCAACGGTGTATCGTACCTTCTTTCGCTTGCCTTTTGCGCCCATGGGAAGAGTTGCCTGCAGACTGGCTCCGCGTGCCAACAACAACTTGACTGCATCCTGACAAACGCGAGTGAACAGACGAGGTTCTGAACGCAACAATCATCACGTCACGCACACTGCATGCTGAAAGACTTACAACTCTATTGCGAAACACAGCCCATGAAAGAGCAGTCCGAGACCAGCGATCTTTGGCATTTAAAAAATCGGTGTATGCCTTTGCACCTACGTTCGACGCGCTTGGTTGGACATTGGCTCCGTTAGGCGCCGTGTTAGATTTCCGCTTTTTGCTCAGTTGAACGCTTCCCGCATGCTGCTTTTCTTCCATGCCCAAACCTTGCTCTGCAAGGTCAAGAATTCGTTTGATAGTGAGATCTCGACCGGCCCATGCCTACGTGAAAGTCGTTGTCAGAGAACCTCTGTGATGTTCAGGTTTCAAGTGTTCACCAGTCTGCTCACCGCGTAATGCAAGGGACTCCACCGGGTGTGGTCGCGGGCACGGATGGCCGCCTTCGCGCGAACCAACATCTCGACCAAATCAACATCCTCAGCTGTTTCTACTGGATTTTTATCTTGGGGACGCATTTCAGACACTTGTGGGGTGGCTGTCAGCGAGGGCTTCATGTCACGGCGAACGCCGGCGGCCACATGGAGAGGGGACAACCACTGATCATCATGAAAATTGACGCTCGCGCCTTGATCAACCAAGAACTTCACCATCGCAAACCGTGCATTGCGAATTGCAACACTGATGGGTGTGGTGCCTTGGTGCTTTCTAGTGACGAACCCGTCAGCATCACTCAATTTAGAATCAATCAAGAACTTCGCTACTGGAATGGCGCCCTTCGCCGCTACGCAAACGAAACCGAGAGTCAGTACAGTATCGAAACCTCGAAATCCATTCAGCAAATTGCATTCAACAAACCAGCTGCACGCATGGCATATGCAGCCACATCTTTGTCATCATTGGCTGACGGAAGAGCAGAATCAAGAGCGCTGAGCAAATTCTCTGCTGTGTGCTTTGTTGCCGTTGGCAAAGCGGTATCGAAGGAATCAGTCGCTAACTTATCGTCGAGAACAGCTCGGAAGGATTCTGCTGCTTGCTTGCTAGCGTTGGGCGCGGTCATTGACATCCAAGCAATGAAATTGGCGTAATGGCGCAGATGGGGTTTGCGATTCAATCCACAAAACCGCACCTATTATCACAGTACGTTTTGTCACACCGGGAAGGAGCAGGGTCATACTTTAACCACCCACCTTGGCATGTGCAATACTTTGATCGAAGTGGGCTGACGTTTTGCGCAGCCGCTGTTGCAACATGTTGACCATCGCAAGAGCTTGGATGCTCGTGCCACCCAAATGGAAAAAGTTGTCATACGGCTCAACTTTTGGCTTCATGAACAACCAATCAAAGTGTAAATGAGACTTGCGTTGCTGACGCAGCACACACGTCGGCGCACCCACCACTTGAAGGACTTCTTCCCACACTCGGGCCACAATTTTCTCGATATCCGCTGCAGCTGAGGCCTCCATATCGCTGTCAGCAATTTGTTGCTTTTCTTTAGCCGTGATCGCATGTGCAAAACCAGCGCTGGCATCGCCGGTGCTGCGACGACGGCTTTCTTTCGGCTTATTGAAGAGTTTCGCACACTCGTCGCGAATTAAGTGCATATCCACCTTTCCAGTTCGTCCCATTGGGATTGACGGCGTTGATAAGAATTTATTGGGCAGCATGTAGGCAGGTAGACGTTTCTTGCAGAGTAATTGAAGGGACGTTCCACCGCAACCAGCATCCAATTCAACGAAGCACGGATGTTGTGTTGGTGCACTTTTGAGGCGATTCTCCAACACAAGATGGGCTTTGAACTCGGCAGTTGGGACAATGATCACCACAAGGGCGTCATTTGACAAAGTTTTGCATCGTGCCGCTGGAACAACCACGACGACGGCTTGACGAACCAGGTCCTGCACAACAATGCATTGCCTTAGTGGCAAGGGACATGAACTGCACAGAATATTGCTCACAGCACGTACTGGAGCCCGATCCTGCAACACAGCAGCTTCAACCTCTCCCAAATCAACTCTCCGACCACGATACTTTATCTGGGCATCGATTCGGCCACAAACGTGGAAAACACGTCCGTCAAACCAGCCAGCATCACCAGTGCGGAGCCACTTGTTGCTTTTGAATTTGTCAGCGGAAGGATGAACCTTGTTGAGCGCCCGAAGTTGTGGTGCAACAATAAACCGTGATCGTGTCATTTGCTCATCGCGTATGTATCCGCTGCCAAGCTGAGAACCCTGAATACAGATCTCGCCGTACCAATCCGTCGGAAGTTCCGGTTTGAGCGATTGGAATTGCGCCAGAAATTCACTGTCTGCAGATAAGGGGAGAAACGCAATATTGCAGTTGCCAATGGGAGCTCCAATGCAACTCAAAGTAGCTGCGGTGCGTTGAGACCCATTGCTTGGATGCTCGGAAAAGTACTCATTCAACGACAGTGCCGTTTGAATTACGGTGGCTTCGGTCAACCCGTACACATTCCACACTTTCAATTGACTACCTCCTGCGTAATGACACTAGTTAACTCATGCATTGAACCTCAAGAACACAAAAAGTGAACTCACCCGGCTCAACCCAAGTGCGAATCAAAGGCCACGGGATGGGCTCTCCTCCAAGAGCAACAAATTTCAGGTCTGGAAATTGCTTAATTGTTGAGGACGGGCATCCCTGGGGTTCCACTCGCACGAGGGCCTGGAATTCGGACATGTGTGATTAAGTGGGGCAGTATGTGCAGTGCGTGAATTGTCACGTCACACAACGGACCCACAAGGACGGCGTTGCAAAAACGTGTGAGGCCCGTGAAACCACCAACGACCGAGCAGTGTCATCGAGAAGCTGAGAGCGAGGCATTACGACGACTGTAGCGCCGTAGTAGAGCGCCTTTGGTAAAGACAGACACACACGTTTCAATGTGGCAAACAACAGCTACGGTCCCCGCGACGACGCCCCGTACCGTAAATATTTCACCTAGCGCAGGGTCCCATGTCGCTGCCGTCGCGACCAGGAGTCTTGATGCAGAATGCACTGCCGGTGCAATTTGGCCCTAGGCATGATAAATGGAACAATGACACCGTAGGAACTCTAAATCGGCAATCAAGATAGGGGATGGTATTCGCAGGCACTCATTCATACCCGCGCGTAGCAGTACGCTGATAAGGCTCGGTGATCAATGATAACTCCCTTGGGCGCGCCGCTGGATCCACTGGTGTACACAATGTAGGCAGTAGCATCGAGCGGGGGAAATTTACGCAAGTTATCACCGCTTTGTAAATCATCCTGCACGGAACTGCCTTGTGGCATGTGTGCAAAAACGTCGTCGACATTGACCAATTGGATGTTTTGGTTCTGTACCTTTTCACGAATTGCAGCTACTTGGTATCCTGCGAAAAGAACCACTGAAGCACCACAATCTTGAATCGTAGCTGACAGACGTTCAGCTGGATCATTTAAGTCCAAAGGCACAAATGCGGACCCCAATAATAGAACTGCCAAAAATGATGCCGGTAGCTCCCAACCTTCTTCTACGAACACCACAACTTTGCGGGCATGTCCGCTTTGCTGGGCGGTGGATTTGCTCAGCTGGGCATCCCGAATGACGGCGGCAAGTTGAGTCGCACAGTGCCAAAGTTGCGAGTAGGAGACATCACGAGTCTCACACCGCTCTTTGGTATCTCGTGCATCACCCTCAATGTGGACAGTAGATACTGCTGTCACGGTTGGGTTGGCGATCACGTGAGAGTGGATGCGCGTGAGAAGTGGAGAAGCCATTGTGTCATAGAAGAACAACGACAGACGGCCCAACAAGTCAACGTCCTATGTCATCCTCCGTCATGAACGAGGAATCAGTCGAGCACAGGGGCTTGTCATCGAATCTTGTGACAAGGAAAAGGTATCCTTAAAACAGATGTACGTAAACAGCGGAAACGTTGAATTGACCCGCAGACACTGAATCGACACGTGCATTTTCAAAGTTCAACTTCAACTACATTCACGGCAACTGCAGCTGACGACTCTTGTTTCGAATAGCACTGCCGTCTGCCTGCCATTTCCGACCCTCTCCGTCTCCCGCTTCGACTTCGACTTCCTCTTCTTCTCCTTGGCCGCGACGGCGGGCAGTCGACGTCCGCATGTCCGCCACCACAATTCGAAAGTCAAAAGTCGACAGTCTCAAACGAACTGGAGGCTGCTGTGGCCACCAACGCACAAACGAACTGCAAGCTGTTGGACAGCCGGCCAACGGCAGACGGCAAACGGCAGACGGCAGCGAGCGTGTCACGAAGCCGCAGTTGGCGCGCACTGGCGAGAGGTGAGCTGAGTGACTGTGAGCTGACAGTGAGCGAGTGTGCGTGAGAGAGCAGCAGCGTGTCAAGGTTGTGGGGAAGTTGGCGCGGTCTAGGGAGTTTTGAGTTTTGAGTCTTGAGTTTTGAGTGGTTTGGGTGACGACGACCTGACGACCAGACAATAGCGGCGACGCGGCGACGCGACGAAGCGACGAAGCGACGGACAACGATGGCAGAACAACACACAGCGAGCACAGAGCACAGAGCACAATCGGTTGTCGGTTGGGTGTCTGTGCGGATGTTCGTTTTGTGAACGGTGACGAACAAACTGTTTTGAAGACAATGGAAGCGATTGACAAAGACTTTGGCACTGAAGGGTGGGTAGGTAGTGAAAGTCCGCCGAAGTGTTCAAGGGATACAGTGCAATCCGCGTGCTAAGCGGTTTGAAGGATGGAAGCAGTGGTCTTGAAGCGATGATCGTCCAGTCATTCTTCCACTTGCTACTCACTGTCAATTGCTGCGGCGACGACAACGCCTGACCTGCTCTGTTCTCGTCGCCCCGAGACGTCGAAGGCGGATATATCGATGCGGAGGTGACAGTACCGAACAGATTTTGGAGGTGTGTGACGTCGGAGTTAGGACTCTTGGACCTTGCTTGAGACCCCTTGACAAGGAATTGGCGACGGATGCGACAAAGATCAACACGCGGCTCAAGGACGTGGGCACTTGGGACTAAGAATTTAGGAACAAACAAAGAACGTACGACAAAGAGGAAAACTGACACATATCAAACCAGCTTTCAGACGTACCAACAGCAGAATGCTCGAACGTGTTCGAATCGAGTTGCGTTCATGAATTGAGTGAAGCTATGCCGAGATCACGGTTGAAATCTGCGGCAACGCAGTGTGTTCAAGCGTTTCTCCATCCACTGTCTCCAATATTGAAACAATGGCAAGATGATCAAGACCCATCACTGGGTGCCAGTGTTGATTGGAGTAGCGGCACTGGGGCTGCAGGCAGTGCGACAACGAAGCCACAAAAGCGCAAAGCAAGTGACTTAGAATCAACACCAACAACGCCAAGTTTGAGTTTTCCTCCCCGTTACGTGGTGGTGGGCGCACCTGAGACAGGAAAAACGTCCGTATTGTGGCAGTATGCTTTGAAGGCTGCGCACGAAGGGAAAAACGTGCGTGTTTGCGATGCAAATTTGGAGCCAAAAACTCGATTCCTCACTTTTGATTTGAAATCGCATCAGGTTCTCTTGGTTGCCAGGCAAGATAGGGCACGTCGAAAGCCACCTCTGGTGTTTGCGTCGAATGTTGGAGCTGCGGCGGTGAAAAATTGGACCTCGTGTGCTGCACAACCAACCGATGCATCGGATGAACACCGGGGCACTTCATGGCAGAAAGCCTTGCGACGAATTCGAGTCAGATACCTGAGGACGTTGGCTGAAATGAGGTTCGCATCTTAAGTGCTATTTGGTGCTTAAGTTTGGGCTCTTAGCGTATTGAATCGAATCTTTGATTGTGTCAACAAGGCGATTTTTTGAGTTTGCTCATGCTCTCGCAGGTTGGGTGTGAATTTTGCACTTGGTCAAGTCTAGCAAATGTGTTGACACGCTTCTTTACTTTGTGTGGTAGGACCGCCCCCTGATGTTGTATTAGTTGATGACATTGGAGCTTACTTTTCTGAAGATCATGCTCTGCCCCCGAGTCCCACCAAGCATGACTCTCAAAATGGACGAGCACTACGATCGGTCGCAGCGATCCTGGAGGTAGGTTTGCTTTGATGCCCTTTGCGTCAGTGATCTGTTGTCGCAGTCATTGCGTTTGTGTGTGTACGTCTTGGGGCAGGCTGCCCACTACTGGACTTTCCGACGACAACATGTGCACTCACGATGTGATCGAAATCCCACCCGTAAAGTGGGCATTGATCGATATCAGAGCATCGTGCCGCTTGGTACCAAACGCAACGAGACCCATGTGTTGTTCGCGGTCGACGGATCGCATCTCGCTGAACTTGACGAATTGCGAGGTGCACTTGCGTACTATTGTGATCTGTGGTTGTTTCTGCACTTCTATGGAAAGAAGTGCCCGCAACCAAAGTTGTCACCCTCCAAAAACGATGACGCCCCGAAAACACTGTTGCCCATCACGGCCCAGATCCTCCGTTCTGCATCTGGTTCGCAGAAATTGGTCGAAGCTGCCGGGGCAATTCACACCAGCCTCAATGCGGTGCGTTTGAATCTCAAAATTAAAAGCAACGGACGCATTGTTGGCACGTCAAGCGTCAGTGATGCGCATGCGCACCCAGCCAACGATACGAGCTTGCGCAAATGATTAACTGGATATTCTCTGAAACATAATTTTTGTGACTAATACCGTCAGTGACAATTTCAGTATTTCAGTACAGTACACAAAC
>ENA-OWNT01005459-OWNT01005459.1-seawater-metagenome-genome-assembly--contig:-NODE-5459-length-10473-cov-5.918526_pt1 | contig 10473 bp, 10 predicted proteins | sample MGYA00238136_ERZ651165 | MGnify/ENA primary metagenome ERZ651165 (study PRJEB26861, sample SAMN08777766) | seawater metagenome | isolation source: coastal seawater | place: USA: Florida | collected...
CGGCTGCGCCACCTCGGTCGTCGTCTTCCTCGTCGAGGGAGAAGTCGTCGAGCTCGTCGCTGCTCCGGCCGCTGCTCTCGGTGGGGGTGCGGCGGGAGGAGGTGACCGGAGCGACGATGGCCACGTCGTCTTCGTCGTCGAAGCCATCGTCGAAGGCGCCTGCGTCGACCGTTCCGGCGGCGGCCACCGCGGCGGTCTCGTGGCTCTCGCCCGTGATGAGCTCCTGAAGCTTCAGCGACAGGGTGTCGGCCACCTTCGAGGGGGAGTTCTCCACGGAGAACTCCTTGGTGCGCACGATGGAGGAGCCGTCGGCGTAGACCAGGTAGAAGTCGAGCTGGCCCTTCTTCTCGGACACCGCGCCGGCCACCGTGGCATCGCAGCCGGCGGCCCGGGCGACCTTCGCCAGGCAGGACCCGGAGGACAGGCAGCTCGCGTTGAAGCCGGAGCCGTCGGTCTCGCTCGCGCCCGTGAAGGCGGACATGAAGTCGAGCTCGGAGGAGATGCTCGACGTCCAGGCCATCAGTTGTTTGTCGCTGACGCCATTGCCGACGAGGCGGGGGACGGCCACCTCGGTGGCGGCGGCGACGGACGGGGCGAGGAACAGCGCCAGCAGGGCGGTCGCGCCGATTCCACGGGAGCGTGGGTGCGGACGGGACATGGTGGCCTCGGATTGGGACCCAGGGAACGGAACGAGGCATCTCACGGGGAGATGCGCGATGTCGTCGGGTCTGGATGAAGGGGACAGGCCGTGGGCGCGACGGGGGCACGACGCAAGGCTGCGCGCACCACCTCGAAGTCGGCGACCCACTGCGAACCGACGAACCGTAGCACGTCCCGCCGATTCCCGAGACGGCGGGTGTGGACAGCCCGGTTACACGCGCTCGTGCGGGGCATGCGGCTCCGTGGTCCGACCGGAGTAGGCGCTTGGGGCGGCTTGCGCAGCATGGCAAGACCCACGCGGGTGGCCTGTGGGTGGGCGCTCTCGTCGCCGGAACCCTGGGCGGGCTGGGCGACGGCCTCGCCGCCATTCGGCAGAGCTCGCTCGCGCACGATTCGATGCGCGACCTCATCCTGGTCGCGGTCTCCCTGTTCGGCGGCCTCGGTGTGTCATTGCTCGCGGCGGCGGTCGCCTGGCTGTTGGCGCCCCGGATGGGGTGGCCCCGCGACCGCTGGGCGGGCTTCAGCGTGGCGGCGGTGGCCTGGGCCGCCTTGTGGGTGGGCTCCGAGCTGCCGGGAGCCTGGTCGCTGCTGGCGTTGCTGGGCTTTGGGGCAGTGCCCACGCTGATGCACAAGGCGGTCGGCCGGTCCCGGATGGTGGCCTCACTGGTGTTCCTGGCGATGCTGGCCGTGGTGGTCGCCGGCGACCGACGACCCCGCACCGACGGACCCCTGCCCGAGACCGCGGGCCCCGATGTGGTGCTTGTGGTGATCGACGGGCTGCGCGCTGATCAGGTTGACCGCAACCCCACCGGTGATCTGCCGGCCATGCCCCAGCTGCAGGCGCTCGCCGCGACCGGCACCCGCTTCACCCGTGCCCTGGCGCCCGCCACCACCGCCACCGCTGCGCAGGCTGCGGTCGTGCTCGGTCGACCACCCTGGACCCCTCCCACCGGCGCGGAGTGGCCCCGAGAGCTGTCCGCGCGGGGCGTGGAGACCGCATTCTTCGGCGGACCGGAGGTGGCGGCGGTGGCTGTCTCGGCTGGCTTCACCATCCGCGATGTCGACGGAGGATGGCCTCCTGGTCTGCGGGGCGGCACGCCCGGTCGCGTGTGGTCTCGGCTGACCTCGGATGAAGGCGGTCGGCGCTCGGCCCGCCGGGTGGTGGCGGCGTGGACCAGCTGGCTCGAGGCCGTGCCGGAGGCGCGTCCGACGGTGTCGGTGGTTCACCTGTCCGACCTCAGCTGGCCCACGCATCCCTCACCGCCGTGGGACACCGCCTTCGAGGTGCCGCCGCCTGCAGGCGAGGTGCCGCTGTCCGGTCCATGTGCCGAGGCTGCATCGAGAGAGCGACTGTCGAGTCCCCGACGGATCCGGTCCGCCTACGACGGTGCTGCAGCAGCGGTCGATGCGGTGCTCCCCGACATCCTGGCGACTGCCCAGGCCCGGCCCCGGGGTGCGGTCGTGGCGGTGGTGGGCAGCCGGGGCACCCCGGTCGGTGAAAATGACCTGTGGCTCGATGCCTCCGGCGATGTCCATCCCGCTGCCGCGCGGGTGCCGCTGGTGGTGACCGGACCCGAGATCCCGGTGGGCAGTGTGCTCGCCGCTCCGGTGTCCACGGCCGACCTGGTGGCCACGCTGCGGGCCTGGCACGAGCTCGCTGCGGTGTCCGACGCCCGGCCGCTGCCGGGGCTCGTTCGCGGCCATCGTCCCCGGGACACGGCGTGGACCGTCGGCGTCGATGCCTCTGTGGGCGCACTGACCACCGAGGCCCACTGGCTGCGATGGCCCGACGGACAGCTCTTTCGCTACGAGGACGGGGAGTGGCGAGAGACCGAGGACACGCCATCGGTGCCCGTCCCCCTGCTCACCTCTGTGGCCAGAGAGCCCTCGCCCTGCCGCTGAGACGGCCTACTCACCCACCACGTAGCGAAGGGGAGCATTGTTGGCCTGAATGGCCTCCAGCTCGGCTTCGTCGACGACGCGTTTCACCTGCAGCGGCTGCAGCACGCCCACGGTCTTCGAGAAGTTGATGAGGCGGTTGCGCACGATGCTGGTGACCACATGTCCGGCGGAGATGAGCATGCGTCGCTCGGGGGTGACCACGTCGCACATGAGGGTGTCCCCGGTCTTGAGCTCCGCGACCCGCACGAAGCGGGCGACCTCAGATGGGCCCAGCTTGCGGGGGTCGTAGTCGGGCAAGGTCACGAGGAGGCGGTCGAGCAGCTCCTGGTCGGTCCGGTCTTCCTGGCTGGCCATCCGTCTCAGGGCGGCCACGCGGGTGAGGCCGGTCTTCTGCCAGTGGAGCAGGTCCTTGCAGAGCTCCAGCACCTGGGTGCCCATCGGCCGCTCGCTGGTATTGGAGCGCGTGGCCCGCCAGCCGAAGTAGCCGGGGGACAGGTGGTCGATGATGGCGGCCACCTTCTGCAGTCGCGGGATGCGGGCCACCAGCTCCTGGCTCACCTTGGGGACCTGCTGCAGCATGTGCTGTTCAGAGGGCTTGAGGCGCTTGTGCTGGCTGGCGCGCTGGCGCACCTCGGGCGGCAGGGTGACCATGCCGATGGGTGCGAGCATGGCGGCCAGCTCGATCTCCCAGCGGTCGGGTAGCTCGAGGGCCCGGGCCACCTGCGAGGCGAGGTCGCGCACGGCCAGCGCTTCGGAGAAGGCGGGCTGGTCGGTGGCGGAGACGATCTCGGTGAGCGTGCGGATGGCCCCGTTGAGCGTGTCGTTGAGCAGCCGCCGTTCTCGGTCGCGCGCAGCCTTCATCCGCAGGCAGGACCGCACCCGGGTGCGCAGCTCCAGCTTGTCCACCGGCTTGCTGAGAAAGTCGTCGGCGCCGGATTCCAGGGCCTCCACCCTGTGCTCGACGTCGCGCAGGGCGGTCACCATCACCACCGGGATGTGCTGGGTGCGCGGTGAGGTCTTCAGGCGACGGCACACCTGGAAGCCGTTGATGCCGGGCATCATCACGTCGAGGAGGATGGTGTCGGGCGGCATGCGAGACACCCGGTCGAGGCAGGCCTGGCCGTCGTCGGCGAGATCGACGTCGTAGCCGAGCGGAATGAGCATGGCCTCGATGAGCTCCTGGTTGAGCGGCTCATCGTCGACAACGAGGATTCGGGGGCGTCGGGCCGTCATCGGGGTGTCCTCGGTTGAGCAGGGAGTGCGAAAGGCCGGTGGGCGGACGGACTCTGGAGGAATCTCTCCTCCAGTTCGATCACAAAGGTGCGGGTATTGACGGGCTTCGTGATGTATCCGTCGCATCCGGCCGCCATGACCCGCTCCTCGTCCTCCTTCATCGCGTGTGCGGTGACGGCGACGATGGGAATGCGCGAGGTGCGGTCGTCCTGGCGGAGCAGGCGGGTGGCCTGCAGGCCGTCCATCCCGGGGAGTCCGATGTCCATCAGGATGAGTGCGGGGGGTGCCGCGCGGGCCATCTCGATGCCCGTCTCGGCATCGCTGCATGACCGCACCTCGTGGCCAGCGACGGTGAGCAGGTCGACGAACAGCTCGAGGTTGAGGAGGTTGTCCTCGACGACCAGCACATGGGTCATGGCGCCTCCAGCCGCAGCGGCAGGCGCACCGTGAAGCGCGTGCCGTGGCCTTGTCCGTCGCTGTCCGCCCAGATTCGCCCGCCGTGCAGGTGCACCAGCTCGCGAGACAGGGCGAGCCCGAGCCCGGTCCCCTGTTGCTTGCGCCCGTAGGAGGAGTCCACCTGCTCGAAGGCGGAGAACACGCGCTCGAGGTCGTCTTCGGCGAGACCGATGCCTGTGTCCTGCACCTCGAGGGTGAGCTCTGTGTCGCTGCTGGTGACGTCGACCGACACCTTGCCGCCGTCGGGCGTGAATTTGATGGCGTTGGACAGCAGGTTGAACAGCACCTGCTTGAGCTTGCGCTCGTCGGCCTCCACCACGAGACCCGCTGGTGTTCCGGCGGTGTCGGTGCAGAGCTGGATGCGCTTCTTCTGGGCCTTTTCGCGGAACATCGCCTGGGTGCTCTGGAGCAGTCCCGCCACGCCCACCTCGGAGGGGGTGAGGGTCTGCTTGCCCGCCTCCACCTTGGACAGGTCGAGGATGTCGTTGATGAGCGCCAGCAGGTGACGTCCCGAGCTCAGCACATGGCCGACATAGCGGCTCTGGCGGGCGTTCAGCTCCCCGAAGGTCCCGTCTGCGAGCACCTCGGAGAAGCCGATGATGGCGTTGAGTGGTGTGCGCAGCTCGTGGCTCATGCTCGCCAGGAACTCGCTCTTGGCGCGGTTGCCCCGCTCCGCGGCGACCTTGGCGGTGCGCAGAGCGGCGTTGATGCGGTTGCGGGCGGTGCGCTCGCGCATGAGGTCGACGGTGCGGGAGGACAGCAGCTGGTACATGTCGAGCACGGTGTCGATGAACACCTGCATCCCGTCGCTCATCTCGGCTTGCGCGCGGCTCTTGGCCTCCTCCAGCGACAGCCCCTCGCGGCGCGCGTGCACCACCTTTGCGAGGCGCATGTCGTCGTCGAGGATGTGCTGGGCCAGCCACCGGATGAGCAGCTTGAGGATCTCGTCCATCACCTGCTCGAGGGGGCGCTCTCCCTGGCTTGTCTTGAGGGCCGACACCCGCTGCAGGAACGACCGGTGAACCGCCTGGTGGCTGTGGAACCAGGGGTCGTCGCCGAAGATGGGCGCCCAGATGGCCTCTTCAGACTTGAAGTGCACATCGGCGTAGGCGGCGAGCTCCGCGAAGACCGCATCGAGCACAGCGGCGTCGGAGCGCCGGCCGAGGTGGGTCGCGAGGCGGTTGAGTAGCTCGACGAGGGTGCGGTGCTCCCGGTCGATCTGGTGGATTCCGGTCTCCAGGCGGGAGGTCCAGACGAAGACCGCTTCGCCGTGCTCTGGCGCGGGCGACGCGGGTGGTGGTGGGCCGGGTCGCTGCTCGGCAGGAGCGGGTGCCGCTCGGTTGGCCAGCTCCTCTTCGGCGAGGGTTCCGAGGAAGGTCTCGAACGACCAGCCCTCCTGGGCGGCCTGCGCGCAGAGGGCGGCCCAGTTGTCTCGGGCGACCGGCAGCCCCAGGCGGTCGAGGGATTGTTCGAGTCCCTGGGGATTCTGGACAGGCTGGAAGCGTTGCACGGGAGCACCTGCTCTGAGGGAACGGCCGGAGGCCTGCCGTCCGTTCGGTCCTCCCCTGGGTGACTTGAATGGGTTGTTGGTGTGGTCCCCGACTGATCTTCGGCAAGCTGCGCTTGCTCAGTCCGCCTCGCTGGACATCACCGTCTCAACCCAGCAGTCCCACCACCATCCACCCCGCCAGTCCCAGCAGCAAGGTGCCCATCACGCGGTTCAGCAGCGTGCTGCGGGCAGCCAGCCAGGCCGTGAGCTTCGGCCCGCCGAGCGCCAGGGCGACCAACAGGTACCAGCCCGTGTCGATCATGCCGGCCATCAGGCCCATGCCCACCTTCTCGGCGGTGGTGGCGTCGGGGTCGGCGAGCTGGCTGAACAAGGCGAGAAAGAACACGGCGATCTTCGGATTGAGGAAGGCCAGCGCAAAGCCGTCGACGAACGCACTGCCACGGCCTGCGGAGGTCTGGGTGGCCCCGCCCTTCGACCGCAGCAGGCCGAGTCCCATCCAGGCGAGGAAGGCGGCGCCCGCGAGCTGCATCCCGAGGAACAGCACCGGCGCAGCAGTGAGAACGACCGCCACGCCGCCCACCGCGAGGCCGGCGTAGATGCCCACCCCGATGCCGTGACCCAATGCGGCCAGCGCCCCGTCCCGCCGCCCGCCCGACACTGTGCGTGCGAGCACGAGCGCGAGGCTGGGACCCGGTGACATTGCCCCAGTGATGCAGATTCCCGCCAATGTGAGCCAGGCTCCGGGCGTCACGGTCAGCCGTCCCGGAAAGGCTTGAAGTGGGCGGCATGGGCCAACGCCAGCATCTCGGTGTCGCCCGAGGAGTCGCCGTAGGCATCGATGTGGGCGAAGGTGTCGGGGTCGAGCACCTGGCGGATGCGGCGGACCTTCTCGGGGCCCCGGCAGTTGGGACCGCCCAGTCCGGTGAAGCGGTCGCCCGCCCAGCCGGTGGGGGTGGCGTGCAGTGGGATGCCCTCGGCCTCTGCGAAGGGACGCAGCCAGAGCTCCAGAGACGCGCTTACCAGCAGCACCACATCGCCGTCGTCGCGGTGCTTGCGCAGGCGGGCCAGGCCCTTGGGACGCAGCAAGCCCGGCAGCACATCTCGGCAGAAACGCTCGGCCCCGGCCTCCAGCTCCGCCCGGCTCTTTCCGGCGTAGAACCAGCGCATCATCGTGCCCTTGGCGGCGCCTCGGTCGACCAGCCCGAAGCGGGCGAGGGCGAGCAGAGGTGCGAGCAGCGCCATCACGGCGAACATGCGGCCCCTGCCCACCACATGGGCCGCGTAGGCGAACATGGTGTCGGTGGTGGTGAGGGTGCCGTCCACATCGAACAGCGCGAGGGTCTTGTCAGCGGGGGACACGCAGCCTCCAGGCCCGGCGGCTATCCTCCCGCGCATGTTCCGGCGCGTCCGCACCCCGTCCGTCCTCCTTCGACTGCTCCTCCGGGTGGCCTTTGTGGCCGCATGGATGGGCTGTCAGGCCGAGGCACCGACCGCCCCGCCGCCCCCCACCCTCGACCAGCGGCACCGCACCGTCGCCCAGGAGCTCGACGCCCTCATCGCCAGCCTCACCGACGACGGGCGCTACGCCTGCTGCACCACGGCGCCGTGCAAGTGGTGCGCGCTCCGAACGGCCGGCTGTGCGTGCGGGCCGGGTCTTCAGCGGGGCGAGCCTGTGTGCGAAGAGTGCGCGCTCATGTGGACGAAGGGGATGGGCAACGTCGAAGGCGTCGACCCTGAGGGTGTTCGCAGCTTTCTGGAGGCCATGCGCGAAGACCCCTGGTGCGGCCGGACACCCCCCGACACCCCCTGACCCTCACGGACCTGACTGGAGGTCGTCGAGCAGCTTGCGGCGCTGCTCCTCCATGGAGTCCTCCATGCCCATCGCCTTGAGCAGGCCGCGGATGGCGATGCGGTTGCCCCAGGTGGGCATCAGGCGCTTGAGCAGGTCGAAGATGTGGGCCTCGGGGGCCACCAGCACACGGGCCCGGTCGCGGAGGATGGCCGCCACGATCTTGTCGGCCACCGCCTCGGGGGGCAGCGTGTTGTTGGCGAAGAAGTCCTCCATGCGGGCGCGCTCGTCTTCGTCGGACAGGCGCGAGTTCTTCACGATGCCGGTGTTGATGCCGCCGGGATGCACCACCGTGGTGCCCACGCTGGTGCCCTGCAGCTCCTCGGCGAGGGCTTCGGTGAAGCCGCGCACGGCGTACTTCGAGGTGCAGTAGGCCACCTGACCGGGCACGCCGATGATGCCGAACACGCTGGAGATGTTGACGATGTGGCCCTCTGGCCCCCGCGCGAGGTGGGGCAGGAAGGCCCGGGTGCCTGCCACCACGCCGCCGAGGTTGATGTTCAGCACCCAGTCGAAGTCTTCCTTGGACTGGGACAAGAAGGGCTCGGTGGCGGTGACGCCAGCGTTGTTGACGAGGACGTGGACGGCGCCATGGGCATCGAGAATGGCCTGGGGCAGGGCGTTCACAGCGTCGGTATCGGACACGTCGAGCCGGTGGACGCTCGTGTTGCGGCCGATCTGGTGGATGCGGTCGACAATGTCCTCCACCCCATCGAGCTTCACGTCGACCAGGGCCACATGGGCGCCAGCGTCGGCGAGGGCGATGCAGGTGGCGCGTCCGATGCCGCCACAGGCTCCGGTGACGACGGCGACGCGGTCCTGGAGGGTGTTCATCGAAGCTCTCCCGACACTGCGAGGGCCGACCGCAGGCTGTCCCGTCCGCCATCGGACAGGGGGGCGAGCGGCAGGCGAACCGTGGGTTGGCAGAGCCCTTGCTCGGCCATCGCCGCCTTCACGGGCACGGGGTTGGACTCGACGAAGAGGGCCCGCACCAGGGGAATGAGGGCGAGGAAGTCGGCGCGCGCGGTGTCCATGTCGCCCGCCGCGATGTCGTTGTAGAGCTTCACCACCCGGGCGGGCATGAGGTTGGACAGCACCGAGATGCAGCCGGTGCCGCCGAGGGCCCAGAAGGGCAGCAGGGTGAAGTCGTCGCCCGACAGGTAGACGAAGTCGGGGCCGCACAGGCGCTGGTTGTCGGCAGCGTTGACCAGGTCGCCGGTGGCATCCTTCACGCAGGTGATGCGGGGGTGCTGGGACAGGGTGGCCAGGGTCTCGGGGGCCACCTTGATGGCGGTGCGGCCGGGCACATCGTAGACGCACACCTCCACGTCGAGGGCGTCGGCGATGGCGGTGAAGTGGAGCAGCAGGCCCGCCTGGGTGGGCTTGTTGTAGTAGGGGGCCGTAGCGAGAACACCCTGCACGCCAGCTTCTTGGGCCCGCATGCCCGCGGCGATGGCCTTGGCTGTGTCGTTGCTGCCGATGCCGGCCATCACAGGCACGCGACCGTCGACCTCCTCGAGGGTCCAGCGGATGAGCTGCAGCTGCTCGTCGGCCGAGAGGGTGGGCGCCTCTCCCGTGGTGCCACAGGGGACGAGGCCATGGACGCCGGCATCGAGCTGGCGGCGCACGAGCGCGCGGAAGGCGGCTTCGTCGACCGAGCCATCGGGGGACAGGGGGGTGACGAGCGCGGTGAGGACACCGTGGAAGGCGGACATGGCGGGATCCAAGGCAGCGGGAATGGGCGGCCTGTCTATCTCGCCTCAGCTGATGCCGTACTTCTTCAGCTTGTCGTAGAGCGTGCGCACGCCGATTCCAAGCTGCTGGGCGGCCTGCTTGCGGTTGCCGTCGACCTGGGCCAGCGCCCGGCGGATGAGCTGCTGCTCGGCCTCCTCCATGGTGGGGATGCGGCCGGAGCTGCCGAGGTCGACCGATGGCGAAGACACCGTGGGCACAGTGAATCCAGGCGGCAGTCCCCCCAGATCGGCAGCGGTGAGGGTGTTGGAGTCGGCGAGGATGGTGGCCCGCTCCAGAGCGTTGGCCAGCTCGCGCACGTTGCCCTTCCAGTCGCGGCGAAGCAGCTCGGCGCGGGCGCTGGCGTCGAGAGACAGGCCCGGGCGTCCCATGTCGCGGCCCACCCGCTGGAGCAGCACTTCGGCCAGAGGGACGATGTCGTCGCGGCGGTCTCGCAGAGGGGGAAGCACCACGGGAAAGACGGCCAGGCGGTAGTAGAGGTCTTCGCGGAAGGTGCCCTCGGAGACCATCTTTCCGAGGTCGCGGTTGGTCGCGGCCACCCAGCGGACGTCGACCTCCACCGTCTGGTTGCCGCCCACCCGCTCGAATCGCCGCTCCTGGAGCACCCGGAGCAGCTTGGCCTGCAGGTCGACCGGCATATCGCCGATCTCGTCCAGGCACAGCACCCCCTTGTCGGCCATCTCGAACTTGCCGGGCCGCCCGCCGCTGCCCGCTTTCCGGGAGGAGCCATGGTGGATGACGCGCGTCTCACGGTCATTTGGCCACCTGTGATTGGAAATCGGGACGGCCAGTCGACAGGTTGGGGATGACAGCACCAAAGAGTGAATGAACCATGCGATCGAACCTTAGCCGCCTTGCCTGTCTTGCGATGATCTTCATGCTGACCACCGGCTTCGGGAGCGGGGAGAGGCTGTTTGCCCCCAGCGCGGACCCATGGCCCCGCTGGGAGGCCCATGCCCCCGAAAGTGTCGCGCGGATCGACCATGCGCCCTGGGGCAGGTTTCTCGCCCGATATCTTCAGGTGAAGGCGGAAGGGCCGAGCTTGGTGAGATATGGCGATGTTGCGGCGGAGGATAAACAGCTGCTGCGCGGCTATTTGGATTATTTGTCG
>ENA-OWNT01005460-OWNT01005460.1-seawater-metagenome-genome-assembly--contig:-NODE-5460-length-10473-cov-4.126202_pt1 | contig 10473 bp, 6 predicted proteins | sample MGYA00238136_ERZ651165 | MGnify/ENA primary metagenome ERZ651165 (study PRJEB26861, sample SAMN08777766) | seawater metagenome | isolation source: coastal seawater | place: USA: Florida | collected...
ACTGGTATCGACCGTTGCGCTCATCGTCCCGCAGCCGTTCGATGTCGTCGACGAACCGGGCCTTGTCGACTGGGCCCGCGAAATCGATGAGCCGCGTGAGTTGATCGATGGACTCGTCGTCGATCGGCTCCCGCTTGTGTTTGGTGCGTCGTCGTTCCCGCTCGCTGAGCGTGGGGTCGATGACCTTGGGCCGAGCGGTGATGTAGAGAGTGTAGGCCGGCCGGTTGGTGGCGAGCGGGCGGCCCTTCGCATCGAAGATACGACCGCGCGGGGCTTCAACATCGACGGTCTCGATGAAGTTGCGCTCCGCCTCATCGGCCAGGTGCTCGCCCTCGAGAATCTGCAGCTGAAACAGACGGGCGATGAGCGTGATGAACACGATCACCACCACCCCCACGGCGATGTTGAGGCGCTTGCGCAGGGACTCCTTGGCCTTGCGCTCCTGTTCGCGGGCCGTGTTCATGACTCGCGCCTCCGTCTCAGACGGGCGAGCAGCGCGGCGTACTCGGACATGCGCGCCACGTGGTTGCCGGTGTCGGTGTCCCGGAACTCGGCGGCGGCCGCGAGGCGCTGCAGCGTCTCCACCCGCGCGGCGTGCTCCTTCGCGCGGAGCGCCTGGACCCGGCGCCCCGCCTCCTCCGCCTCTGCTTCGGCGCGACGTCGGGCGGCGTCCCCTGCGTCCAGCACCTGGCCGATGTCCACGAGGACCGCGCGGGTCAGGGCGCGTTGGTCGGCGGGACCGAGGGCGTGCCCGTCCTCCGCCAGCAACCCGGCGAGCGACTCCTCGAAGACGCCGAAGCTGCGGACGTAGATGGACACGGGCACCCCCGTGCGCACGTGCTGCTCGGCGAGATGCACGCGGCTCGCGGCGTACGCCTCGTCCCGCTCTGCGGTGAGCAGCTCCCGGAACTGCCGGCCCATCGCCCGCTTCAGCCCGGCCCGGCGGTCCGGCGGAGGAAGGCTCGAGGCGGACGATGGTTCCGCCTCCAGCTGTCCGTAGAACCTGTCCACGAGTTCGTCGTAGCGGTCCCCGACCAGCTCGTGGACCGCCCTCAGTCGCGCGAGGTCATCGTTTCGCACCATCTGGCCAAGCTCACAGGAGCGCCTCGAAACAGTCGTTGACCTGGGTCAAGAGGGGCCGACGATGATCTCGGTCAACGACACGGCCGCGGTTCCGGGGTTCAAATGCGTGCATTCCAGGGAGTCCCTTGTCCCCAAACGACCCGAGTCTGCACTTCGTCACCTGCGCCGAGTGCGTCCTGGGCCCGACCGCTGGGCCTTGCGGCTTCCGCACGCAAACCGTCGCCGACGGCACCACCCTGGCGGAAGCGGATGAGGTCCCCTCGCAGCTGGTCCATCTCAAGAGCGCGGTCGTCGAATTGGTGACCACCAGCATGGCGGGCGGAGAGCGTCGCTATTCCCTGCGAGGGCCCGGCGCGCTGGTGGGGTGGCAGGTCCTGGCCGGAACGAAGAGCTGCTCGGCGGTCCGGGTGCTGCACGGCGGCGAGGTGTGCACGATGACGGCGGAGGCCGCCCGCGCCGCCGACACCACGCTCGCCGCCGCGCTGCTGGAGCCTGTGGCGGTCGAGCTCGCCCAGACGGCCTGCGAGCTCCACCTGAGCAACCAGCCCGCCGCCACCCGGGTCGCCCGATTCCTGCTGGCGGAGATCATCTGCGTCTCCCAGACCCTCGACGGCCGCACCGCCCGCAGCGTCGCGCGCCAGCTCGGAATCCGGCACGAGACCCTGTCCCGCATCCTCAAGAAGCTCGAGGCCAACGGATGCATCGAGCGGTCGCCCCTCCGGGTGATCGACCGCGAGGGCCTCCGCCGGGTCGTCCGGACCGGAGTCGCCTGAACCGCAGCCAGTCGTCGTGCCGCGCCCCCTCACGATCTGCGCGAGGCCCTGGAGCGCGAAGAGTTCTCGGACCGACGAGCAATCCGAACCGGGCTCAGCGGGCCTCGATGAGATGGCACACGGTCGGCTTGTGGTCGAAGTAGACGACCGTGCTCACCGCGGGGTGCTCCGCGCTCATCCCCGCCGTCCAGCAGTCCCCCGCGAACGCGTCGCTCAGCACGTGGTCGATCGTGAACAGATCGCTGTACGTGGGCGGGTCGTCGGCGCTGGCGCCGCTGTGGAACGTGAACGCGCCCTCGGCCTGCGCCGCGAGGTAGGCGGCGCTGGGATCGCTGCCCGCGAGCCGCGCCGGGTCGGTGTTGAAGTCCCCGAGCACGATGTTGCGCGTCCCGTTCGCCCCCGGCTCCCCGTCCAGGTCCTCCCAGACCTGCTCGAACTGCGCGAGCCGGCAGCCCCGCTCGTCCCCGGTGAAGCCCGAGCTGCCGTGCACGTTGACCACGGTGACGGCGCCGCCGGCGGCCAGCTCGATCACCCCGCGGCCCACCCGGGAGCCGCTGCCGCAGCCGTCCACCGGCGCCCCCGCGAGTCCATCGAGGCACAGGTCGTCGTCGCAGCCCGCGAAGGTGCCGACGTCCCGGCGCACCGCGAGGCACTTGTCCGTGCGGCCGAGGTGACAGGCCACCTGCCAGCCGTCGCCGAGGATCGTCTGGGCCACCGTGGGATCCCCGGGCTGCCAGTCGGCGCACACGAAGCCGGCGTGGGCGTCCGTGGGGATGTCCGCGCACAGCTCGCTGAAGAAGATCTCCTGGAAGCCGACCACGTCGACGGCGTTCTCGGCGAACCAGGCGCGGGTGTCGGCGATGACGGCGCTCCAGGCGAGCCCATCGCCGTACCAGGCGTCGGAGTGCGCAGCCTGCTCGGACGTGTAGCCGTCGTCCGGCGGCGCGTCGTGCCCCAGGCCCTCGGAGGTGCCGGTGTTGAAGGTCGCCGCGACGAGCGTCAGCGGAACCGGCGCCGCGTCGTCGTCGTCCGCGGCGGGGCAGCCGAGCAGGGCGATGCCCAGGAGGGCCCATGATGCGCGCATGCTCGGCACGCGCGCATCATAGGCCGCTCGCTACTGGCAGACGGGCGCGCTGGCGGCCGTGGCCCAGCTGATGTCGACCCAGCCCAGGCGAGCCCAGGTCACGGTGTCGACCCAGTCGCCGCTGTAGGTCGGGGTGGCGCCCGCGAGGGGGTGGAACCACATGCCCACGGACGCATCGAAGTCCATCCCGATCCAGCCGGCGGCCGACCAGTAGGCCGGGTTGTGGTTGTCGATGGGCGTCAGGTCGATCGTGAAGTTGATGTCCAGGGTGTTGCCCACGCGGCTGGACGTCTCGGAGAGCACGAATCCGCTGCTCAGCGAGCTCACGATCGGGTCCGGCGCCTGGATGCCGGGGGCATTGCTGCCGTCGTAGTGCGACGTGTACACCCCGCCCGCGCTGTACGCGTACACCGTGATGATCGGCGTGCCGCCGTTCCAGTCCCAGTACAGCATCGCCAGGTTGCCCTGACTGTTGGGGTTCTGGCCGGCGTTCAGGGCCACCTCGAAGAAGTTCGTCGGGCCGAAGGTGCCGTCGGTGATGGTGGCGTCGATCTCCATCGTCCCGGCGAGGTCGTCGTGGATCCAGGTGATGTCGTTGACCAGCCCGGCGGAGCTGTTGTGGCTGCCGCCGCCCCAGGTGTAGGTGAACTCCTCGCCCCAGGTGCTGCCCTCGTCGATGTCGCCGTCCCCGTCGTTGTCGATGCCGTCGCAGGGGATCTCGTTGCCCGGGCCGTCGTCGCAGGGCGGGTACAGCGCCTCCTCGATGAGGTCCGTGCCGTCGCACAGGAACGCGACGATGTCCGGGTCCACGCCGTAGGCGCCGGAGCAGTAGTACGTCTCCGAGTCCGTGTAGGAGCAGCCGGGGTAGCGGTCGATCTGCACGCCGTCGGCCGGACCGAGCACGCCGTTGTCATCGAAGCACAGGGGCTCCTCGACCCAGTTGGTGTGCACCGGGAACGTGAGGTCCGCGTGGGAGTCCTCCGCCACCAGGTCCTCGAAGTGCACCTGGCTCCCGCCCTGGTTGGCCAGGTCGTAGACCGTGACACTGAAGTCGTAGCTGGCGGTCCAGCGGGTCACGATGGTGGCGCACTGCTGCCAGATCCGGTGGCCGTCATCGAACCCGATGACCTCCGGCGTCCCCTGGTCCAGCAGGAAGTAGGCCGGACCGGACTCCTTGGCGAACACGTACTCGATCGGATCGTCGTCGGGGTCGTACGCCGTCACGCAGACCTCGACGGCCTCGCACTCGTAGTTGTACTTCTCGTCGATCTCCACATCGATGACCGGCGGGTGGTTGAGCACCACCGTGACGTCGATGGCGCCGATGGGATCCCCGGTGCACTGGGAGATCAGCAGGGGCGCCTCGGTGGTCTGCCCATCCACGACCTCGATGCCGCTGGCCGAGGCCATGGCGCAGTCCGCGGACGGCGTCCAGGCCCCCGTGGCCACGTCGAGCTCGCTCGCCGGGATGGCCGTCACGTTGTAGCAACCGGGCTCCAGGCTGAAGAACAGGTCCGCGCCGAGGTGGCGGGACTGCTCGTCGAGCACGCTCTCGATGTGCTGGACCATCCCCGGGAAGATGTTGTCCGCCAGGTTGACGTTGAACTCCCAGGTCTGGGGGGTGATGGCCTCGCCCGCGCACGACGTGTTCTCGAGCACGTAGTGGAAGCCCTTGACGTCGGTGTCCGCGAAGTAGTCGACGCTGAGGAGGGCCCCGGTGCCGAGCCCCTCCACCTGCTCGGTGCCGCCGAAGCAACCGGCCAGAAGGGCCGCGCAGCCAGCGATCACCGTGGTTCTCGTGAGTGTTCTCATGGTCTGTCTCCGTCTGTGAGCAATCAGGTGATTGGCGGTCCCTGGATGGCTCCGTACAGAGGGAATAACCGCTGAGGAGGGCTTGGGTTTGTCCCGATCGTGATTGGGTCGAAGCAGGACCGACCCGGCACCTCACGACACACGATTCGGGACACGCGGGACGTGCTGGGACACTTCGGAGACGCGCGAGACAGGGCCTCGGGGGACGAGGGGCGCGGCTGGACTACAGGACGAGGAGGTCGACGCGGCCGGCGCCGGGCGCGTCGTGCACCCCGGGCGCGCCGGGGGCGGTGTCGCCGAAGCCCACGGCGTCCAGGCGATCGGGATCCACGCCCGCCATCACCAGGGACCGCAGCACGGCCAGGGCCCGCGCCTCGGAGAGCCGCTGGGCCGCCGGTCCCGCCATGTCGTCGGCGTGCCCGACGATCCGGACGCGGGCCAGATCCGGCGTGTCGATCAGCAGCCGGGCCAGGTCCGCCAGCGGGGCGTCCGCTTCGGGCATGAAGGTGGCGTGCTCCGGCTCGAAGCGGATCGGGGACAGCAGGAGGATCGCGCGCCCCCGTCGGACCGCGTGCCGGTCGTCGGGGCAGCCGTCCACGTCGCGGTAGCCGTCGGGCGCGCCCTCGAGGAGGTCGGGGCACAGGTCCCGCGCATCGGCCACGCCGTCCCCGTCGTTGTCGGGATCGGGGCAGCCGTCGCCGTCCCGCCAGCCGTCCACGTCCTCGGGGCTCCAGGGGCAGGCGTCCTCGGTGTCCACGAAGCCGTCGCCGTCGTTGTCCAGCTCGGGACAGCCGTCGCCGTCCTGCCAGCCGTCCAGGTCCTCGGCGTCGTCGGGGCAGGCGTCGCGCGCCCGCGGGATCCCGTCGCCGTCCGCGTCCCGGGCGGGCCCGGCGTGCTCGGGCGTGAACGCGACGCCCAGCAGTCCGCGCACCACCGGCACCCCCGCCGCGGGGAACAGGCCGGCGCCGCCGCCCGCGGTCAGCGCGAACCCACCGGGGGCGGTGATCCGCACGGTGAGGTCGAGCTCCATGGGCATGTGCAGCGCAGCCTTGAAGTCGCTCGCCGGCGCATCCGCGGGTCCCGGTCCGGCCACGACCCCGCCGATCAGCTCGAGCTGGATGGCGAGGCGATCGGGGACGGGCGCCAGCCCCACGCCGACGCCGTACTCGAACGCGTCGTCGACGCCGAGGTTGCCCACCAGCGCCTTGCCCGGGACGAGCCGATAGCCCGCGTGAGCCGCCAAACGGAACACCCGCCAGTGCTTGCTGACCGCCGCGCGCAGCGAGAACGACGGCACCCCGCGTCCCAGGGCGATGGCGCCCCGCCCGGTGGGCGCGGTCACCTCGGGGATCAGCACGACGCCGACGGCCCGCTCCTCGCGCAGCAGGCGGAACCGGGCCGACAGGCGCAGGTCGCCGAACGCGGCCTGCACGGGCGCCGGATCGCCGTCCCCGAGCTCTTCGGGCAGCAGCTGGAGCACGCCCTGGTCGTCGGCCCCGAGGAACGCGATCTGCAGCATCGGCGCCGACACATCCACCTGCAGCCACGGCGTGACGCCGACCCCGAGGTGCGCGTGCACGCCGACCAGGTGGTCGATCAGGCCGAACGTCCGGTTCAGCCCCGGCGACGACCACTGCAGCGGGCGGAACCCATAGGACACCGTGGCCTGCACACCCACCTGGCCCTGCCCGAGCTGGCGCGCCGACTCCACCCGGACGAAGGAGCGGACGCTGGTGACCGGGCGGAACAGCTGCGCGTCGAGCGTCGGCGCCGGCTCGGCGTGCGCCAGGGTGGGACCCGCCAGGGCGCCGATCACCCCCAGGCCCAAGAGGGCGGTCAGCACGCCCTCACGCGCGCGTCGCCCCAGACCCCAGGGGAGCAGGAGCAGGAGCAGCGCCGCCGCCGGCCCCCCGCAGCCCACGCCGCCGCCGCCGCCCGAGTAGGAGCCGGGCCGGGGAGCAGGCGGGGGAGGGTCGTCGTCCACCGGGTCGAGCAGGTCGAGGATCCCGTCGCTGTCGCTGTCGTCGAGCCCGTCCGCGCCGTCGGGGATCCCGTCGCGGTCGCTGTCGGGGTCCATCGGATCGGCCCCGACCTCCACCTCCACGCCGTCGTGCAGGCCGTCGCCGTCGCTGTCGGGGTTGAGGGGGTCGGTGCCGAACAGGAGCTCGTCCCCGTCGCTCAACCCGTCGCCGTCGGTGTCCGGCGCGGTGGGGTCGGTGCCGAGCGTGACGACCTCGTCGCCGTCCTCCACGCCATCTTCGTCCGTGTCCGGCGCCGCGGGCGACGTGCCGTGATCGTGGACCTCGGCGCCGTCGCTCAGGGTGTCCCCGTCGGTGTCCGGGTCGGCCGGAGAGCTGTTGTGGTCCCACTCGTCCTCGTTCAGGAGCCCGTCCCCGTCGGGGTCCGCGGCGGGGCCGTCCTGGTCGTCGGCGTCGAGCCAGTTGGGGATGCTGTCGCCGTCGTCGTCGAACGGGCCCTCCAGGGAGTCGGCGCGGCCATCGCCGTCGGCGTCCAGGTCCCGGAAGTTGCCGACCCCGTCGCCGTCGAGATCGTCGGCCGTCTCCAGCACATCGGGGATGAGATCGCCGTCGCTGTCGGTGTCGTACGGGTCGATGATGCCGTCGAGATCGGTGTCCGGGATCCCGAAGACGCCCACGGCCACCGCTTCCACCGCGTCCTCGATGCCGTCTCCGTCCGCGTCCACGTCCAGGGCGTTGATCAGGCCGTCGCCGTCGATGTCCACGTCCGGCTGGCCGTCGGCGGGGGGCAGATCGACCGTGCCCTCCATCCCGCTCGACAGGCCGTCGCCGTCGTCGTCCTCGTCGAGCACGTCGGGGGTGCCGTCGCCGTCGGTGTCCCGCGGGTTGCAGGGATCGCTGCCCGCTTCGGACCCGTCGGGCAGGCCGTCCAGGTCCGAGTCGGGCGCCAGGGGGAACGTGCCGAGCAGGAACTCGTTGCAGGTGTCCAGCCCGTCGCCGTCCGGATCCCCCTGGGGCGTGCACGGGCAGGCCCACGCCGGCGCGGCGGACAGGAGGAGGAGCGCGAGGGACAGGAGGACCCGCATGCTCGGACCGTACGCGCTGGGATCCCCGCGGATGTCCCAGGGGGTGTCGGGGCCCGTTCGGGACAGATGGGAACAATGTCGGACAAGTGGGGACTGGCTCGATCCGGGCGGGTCGGGGTAGTCCTGCTCCTGGCGACGAACCGAACCTGGCGGTCCCTCTCGTTGCCGCGGCTCCGTGTCTTGTTCACCCCCCGGCTCCTCGGAGTCGGTTCAAAACACGGATACACAGACATGACTCTTCGGATTTCCACTTCCCTGTCGCTGGCGGCCGGGTTGTCCCTGGCGCTCGGCGGCTGCTTCGGCGGCGACGATCCTGCCGGGCTCGGCACCGGCGCCCTGCTGTCGGTCGACTACTTCGCGGACACCGACGTCAAGGGCTTCCACTACGTGCTCGAGCGCGCGTCCTGCTCCGGCGAGGCGATCACGCCCCAGACCTGGGAGTTCAACGTCAACCTGGCGGACAACATCTTCCCGGGGATGGTCCAGCACATCGAGAGCGTGCTCGACGAGCAGTCCCGCCACCTCGGGGCCGACCTGTTCTTCAGCCTCGAGCCCGGCTGCTACGACGTCACCGCCATTCCGGCGAGCGAGCTCGACGTCGCCACCGGCGCCTGGACGCCGTCGGCGGACTGCTCGGCGGCCTCGGCCAGCGGCATCGAGGTCGTGGACGGCCAGACCACCGAGGCTCCCCTGCTGATCTCCCAGTGCGTGGGCGATCCCATCGGCGCCATCGACGTCACCGTCGTGCTCAACCACCCCCCGGTGATCAGCGTCGAGATCGACGAGAAGTACAACTACGAGTGCGAAGCCGTCGAGGTCTGCGTCACCGCCTGGGACGCCGACGATGACCCCATCGAGTACGTGTTCAGCCAGAACTCCGGGCCCGCGCTGTTTCAGCTCGACCAGGGCAGCCCGCAGGTCGTCGGGTTCGACGACGGCCACCGGATCTGGGAACAGTGCGCCACCTACGTGACGCAGTGGACCGCCACGTACGGCATGCAGGTGGAGGTGTTCGACCTGGGCGTCCAGGGCGGCAACCTCGTCCGCTTCGAGGACATCACCGGTGAGCCCAGCCACGACTCGATGACGTTCCCGGTCTACACGAACTGGATCGAGGAGCCGATGTGCATCGACATGAGCGGCGCCGCGGTGCCGGTCCTGGGCGCGGACATCACGCGCGTCCCGGGCTGCTCCTGGACCACCGCCGAGCAGTGGTACTGCTCGGGCAGCTACGCGGCGGATCCGGCCGTGGTCGCCTACGTCTGCGACGGCACGTCCCTCATCGAGGACGCGCTGTACCCCGACTGCACGGTCGACTGAGCGCATGGGACGCCCGCTCCAGGTGCTGATCATCGTCCTGCTGGCGTTTCCGACGTCGGCCGGGGCCTGGTCGCAGCTGCACTCGGATGCGGGCGTCCCCCTCGCGTGGTGCGCGGACAACCCCTTCGACAACGGCGGCCCCTACATCCCCCTCGTCGGCAACGCGCTCAATCGCGGCGACGTCAGCACCGTGGAGCTGCGGGAGGCCGTGCTCACCGGACTGGCCGCCTGGGAGGAGGCGAGCGACGGCGCGTTCCGCTGGGACTACTGGCAGGGCGACGACCTCGAGCGCTTCCCGGTGACGGCCGCGCGCGACGGCGTCTCCACGATCAGCTTCGCGGTGGCCGGCGGCGGCACCGGCGTGCCCTACTCCGCCGCCGCCCGCACGCAGGTGTGGTGGGACGAGGAGCTGCACTGCATCCGTGAGGTCGACATCGTCCTGAACGACGTCGGCTTCGACTTCAGCACCGATCCCGCCGACGCCGAGTACGGCGGAGGGCTGTCCAACCGCCTGCTGATCCTGCAGGACGTCATCACCCACGAGCTCGGCCACGCGCTGGGCCTGGATCACAGCGGGGTGCCCGACGCGACGATGTTCGCCTGGGGCTGGGCGGGCCAGCACACGCCCGACTGCGACGACGTGTCGGGCGTCCGCAGCGTGTTCGGGGCCCAGGAGGACGTGACGGGCTCCCTGAGCGGCTACGTCCTCCGCCCCGACCGGACCCCCGTCTTCGGCGCGGCGGTGACGTTGATCGACCGGGCGAGCGCGCGGGCCGTGGCTTCGGTGCTCAGCGATCGCACCGGGCGCTACACGGTCGAGGCGCCCCCGGGCGAGTACTTCGTGTTCCTCGAGCCGTGGCTCGCCGGGCCGGTCGCGCTCGGCACCCACTACGCCGACGTCTGGCACCGGGAGTGCTTCGACGCCCACTGGTCCCGCGAGGTGCTCACCTACCCGGACGGCGTCACGCCGCGGCTGTGGACGGTGGCCGCGGGCGAGCAGACGACGCTGCAGCCCGTCACCGTGTCCTGCGGCGAGGGGGGCGCGCTCGTCACGCCCTTCGGGACCGACGCGCTGTGGACGGCGCCGGAGGTCATCGACGGCGCCCTGCAGGACCGCTTCGCGTTCATGGACGCCTACCCCGAGCACGACTGGCGCCACGTGCAGCTCCGGCGGGTGCAGGGGGATCTGCGGATCGACGTGCTCGCCTGGAGCCTGTTCAGCCCGGTCTACACCGACGTGCGGCTGATCGACGCGCACGGCGACCTCGTGGGGACCCTGCAGCGGCCCGTCCGCGATGAGGAGGACACCGGGTTCGTGGCGTGGGACTCCCGGTTCG
>ENA-OWNT01005461-OWNT01005461.1-seawater-metagenome-genome-assembly--contig:-NODE-5461-length-10471-cov-8.869733_pt1 | contig 10471 bp, 13 predicted proteins | sample MGYA00238136_ERZ651165 | MGnify/ENA primary metagenome ERZ651165 (study PRJEB26861, sample SAMN08777766) | seawater metagenome | isolation source: coastal seawater | place: USA: Florida | collected...
GAGGCAGCTTGCTGCCGGAGCGACTATGACGATTTGGGACCCGACTGGAGCGGAGATATGGCGTTTCATCGCCAGTTGGCCGCAGTGGCGGGTCTACGGCAGGCCGATTCGTGAAAGATACGCCGCAAACCTCTGCGACAACAGTTCCCGGTGCAAATCGCCCAAAGTTACCACATAGCGCTCGGTTCGCGCCTCCTCAAGGCGGCTCATGGACACAGAGAAATAGTGCTTGAAGTCTATCGCAGAGTCGACGATAGGAATCCCGGACGGAAAGCTGAGATGGTGATAGCGCGCAAGTCGGTTCTGTCGGAGCATCCTTCCTTCCGTCTTTTTTCGGTTGATGGACTGCATTCTCAATTCAAGATCAGATAGGTGCTCCCCCTTGAATACATGCTCAACATTGTATAGCGGCGCACAAAGCACGCTAATGAGCGTCTTGTCATCCGTCGGCTTTGGCCGTGAGCCGCGCTCCTGCTCCAGATCGCAGCCCTGGGTGAGCACGATCACCAGAGGAAAGACAATCTGCGAAACCTCAATATGGCCATGGACTTCCCTGACGTCCTCAATCAGGGCCACGTCACGAATTATGTCGCCCTGCAACAGGAGCCCGCCAGGATGGCTCTCAACACTAGTCATTCACCACCCTCGCGCGCAGGACGAATCGTCGAGGTTTGCCGAGCCCATAGGACGCGGGGGGCCGAATCAGACTTGAACCTTTAGGCTCCCCTGCAGTCGCCGGCATTCCGAAATCTTCGACCGGAATTGTCGCCGATGGGGGATTCAACACACGATCGGACTCCGTTCCTCGCCCTACGTAGCCTGCATCGAATATCTGCTGCGGTGTATCAGGTGGACTGGGCATGCATCATGCTCCGGAGCTGATCCAGAATGCTTCGTTCGAAGAGGTGCTGAATGACCGAATGAAGCCGCTTTACGGTGCCTTCGACCTTGCCTCGCTGGATGGAGACGTCTGAGTAGGCATCGAAGTCCAGCACGAATGCCCGTCGACGGACTGGAGCAGGATGGTCGGGATTGGCGATTCCGTATTGGAATCGTACATATGCAGTGCCCAAATGCTGCTCGATGATGCCAAAGGCGCGAGAAACGCTCTCCTTCTGCTCACAGAACGAGACCGCTCGAAGGAGGTCCGGGTGAATGTAGTCCGACCAGTCCAAGGGATCGGGCCCATGGATTTCGATGTTGTTGATGTAGCGCAGTCCAATACGCTTAGATGAAAAGTCCGAGGACAGTGTGTCGAGTGCATCGAGCAAGGCAATCAGGTGCCGTACCAGTTCCTCGAATGAACGGTATTGACTGTAGACAATCGCGACGTGTGAAGCCGTGAATGTCACACTTGAGGAACGACGCTCGTTCTGGAACACCCACTCGTAGATGGTGGTCCCCTCCCGCTCAACGCGCTGTAGCGGTTGCCCGTCTGTGCCAAGGGTCAACTGAACCTGCTTCTGGGTCGCCTCCTTGACAGCCAGCAAGGGGAAATCGCTCCGCAGCCTGCCCCGAACGGACTCGGGCGGTGAGGCAGCCAGCGGCGCAAGCGCCTCCAAGAAGTCCAGCCGCAGGACGACCTGGCGCAGAAAGGGGGCTTGGTAGCATACGTCTTCGTACTGGTCGCTCACGCGTCCTCCTGGTTCTACCCCGATATCTCGCGACGGAAATCGGGTCCAGACCCCAGACAAGATGGAGCCATTGCGGCCAACGCCAAGGCATAGACGCCGTTGCCGGAAGCCGGAGTGGAGGGCATCGGCAGATTCGTGGAGGCCGCTTGCGGCCGGAGCGAGTCTGACGATTCCCGGAACGTAGGCTGGAGGTTATGGCGTTTCATGCCCAGTTGGCCGCAGTAGGCCCGGTGGGTCGCCAGGACCTGGGCCATCTGCATGTCCCACCGACAAGCGGCTTCTTCGCGCCTCAATCCGAGGCCAACAGTGCGTGGCCACCCGTGTCGTCCCCTCGGTCCATTCCCCCGTTGGAACACAGGGATTCCGCCAAGGGACCATCGCCAACCCGCGTATTGCGTCGCGCGAAGCGATTCAGCGTCGCGCCTCTACATGGCGACACGGAGCTCATGGACGATTCATACTAGGCAGAGTAAAAAGCCTTGCACATCACCTGTGGCGACGCCTGTGTCCTCCACCAACTTCGTGCCCCAAGGAATTGATGATGACACCGATTGACTCCACGAGATCAACGATGACCACAGTTGAGCTTCAGGGGCCTGTGAAGCGGCTCCCCCGTCTTTTCGGTACGGAGCCACATCCGAGGAAATGGGAGATGCGGGGAGCGTACTCTTTGAAGTCAGTCACGCTACTACGAGAGCAGGTGTGGGCAAGGTCAGCAGTCTCGCGCATTTCCATGGAGAGTCTTCGAGGAGGACCGTTCTGGGTCACCAACCTCTTGAGTCAACGGTTGGAGCTGTCCGGCCGGATCGAAGGACTTCAGTGGGTGGCCAACCCGATTGAAAAGGACTCGTTCCCCTGGGTTCCATACAGTGAAATGGTCGAAGTTGCCGCAGCCCTCGGCTGCACGGTTGATTGCAGCAATGCCCAGCTTATCGACTCAAGGCTCCAGCTCTGGGTCAAACCTGAGAGCATTACTACAAACGCCGCCCGTCAGGCCTGTATAGATGCAGATGCACTGTGGCAGCACAAGGAGATTCTATCTCCGGCTGAGTTTGAGACACACGCAATAGTGGACACAATCGCAACAGCCAGACTATCGCGGCATTCACCCTGGTGCGTTTCCTTTGTAGTTGAAGCAAACCCTGGAATGTCTGGCGTTGAGAGCCTGCAACAGGACCTGCAACGTCTCAGGATGATCGGTGCGGTTCAATAAGACGGGTTCAATAGTCTCGCCATCCGCAACGTGGGGGGCCCCTATCCATCTTGGGCGACCTCAATTCAGTGAATCCGGAGAAGGTCCCCAGCTGTCCACGCACGAGGCACGGTCAGCACCAGGCAAAACGTAGGGCCTATTGCGGCCAACGCCAAGGTATAGACGCCGTTGCCGGAAGCCGTAGTGGAGGGCATCGGCAGATTCGTGGAGGCAGCTTGCTGCCGGAGCGAGTCTGACGATTCCCGGAACGCAGGCTGGAGGTTATGGCGTTTCATGCCCAGTTGGGCGCCGCTCCCGCCGGGGGTCTGCGACACCCGTCAACGCGGCATCATAACCGTCTGGCCATATAACAGCCCAAATGGCCCTACATCTCGAAGTATAGGCACGAGATTGTCGCTTGCGTCCATTCCGCTGAAAAAAGGACATCAGTCTGGCAGGAATCCCGAACGCCGGACGACCACATCTTGGTGGGAGTCGATGGGAAACTGGGCAAGTTGGCGAACCCCGACAGGTCAGTCGCATCGATTGTCCATCGGGGACCTGCCCCCCCAGCGGCTCCTGCAGATTCCACGGGCAACGACTGGAGGCAGACAGCGATGCCCTCAGCGTCGGTTCTCGAGAAAGCTCCGGCAATCCCTACGGCCTGCATTTCGTTCAGCGCATCACGACGGCCAGCAGCTCGATGCCCGGTCCAGTTTGTAGCCACACACCGTTCCGGTGTGGACTGAGTCAGTATGTATCGGCCACAAAGGAGTGCACTGGAATACGCCACGAACACCGCCCAACCGACATTTCGGCCTCGCAACGGTGACCTGCCTTTCCGCCAGTGAGTGCCAATCGCAACCACGACCACCCCCACCATCATGAGAATCCACGCGGGGATGAGTCCAGGTTGAACAGCAGGGAACCCAGGAAACTGAAGGAGACAGATCAGCCACCAAAGAATGACGCCACCAACGGCAAGTCGACGGGAACGTCGAGCCTGCGCCGACGCCCCCTGCTGCCACAACAGAGGAATCGCGCCGAGCCAGACCAAAAGGACCATCAGGGTTCGTCCGTCCACGACTCCAGTCCACCAGAACACCGAAACCAGACCAGCGGTGAAGACGCTCACGACGAGTGAGGCACGAGGAAGTGCAGGTAGTTCCGGTTCATGTGCCAACTGCATCAATCCGTCCCGCGCTCATCGCTATTGGCAACCTCGCGAACCAGATCCATAGCGCAAACCCACACGACCCGCCCGAAACCTTGAGGCGGGATTGGCGCCCAACGCCAAGGCATAGACGCCGTTGCCGGAGCCCGGAGCGGACTTGCATCCGCATAGAGGTGGAGGCGCTTGCGCCGGAGCCTCTATGAGGATTCAAGGGAGCGTAGGGCGGAGGTTATGGCGTTTCATGCCCAGTTATCCGCCAGAACCACAAAGCACCGTCACCACGGGGCTTTCGGGGAAGGCTGTACCGACCGAAGACCCGTGTCAGGCCGTGTCGACACTTCAATGTCGGTACAGTCGTCGGTACAGTGGAGGGCGCGCCACCTCCCCCGCCATAGGCCCTATGGGGGCGGGTGGGGGAGAGTGTGGATTGGAGGTCACGGGGTCGACCAGCCGTGGACACTGGCTGCTCGTCTCGGGACAGCCCGTCGTAGGGGGCAAAGGCATCTGCGGTACCCACGATGGGGAAACCTGGAGCATCACCTACAACGACCTCGGAGGGATCTGGGAGGTCGTGAACGAGGACATGGAGGTTCGCCCGTTCGCTTCGGATGTCGAGGCGGCCGAGTGGCTTGCCAGCTTCAATGGCTGGGAGGAGCCTCGCCAAGGGGAAGTCCCATCTCCCGGTCTCTCGGTTCCGCCTTTCCCCATGCCCCACACCGGTCTCCTCGTCGCCTTCGAGGGGGTCGACGGGTCCGGCAAGTCCACACAGGCGGATCTGCTGGTTGCAGCCCTCCACGCGCTCGGGGTCCCGACTGTTCTCACAAGGGAACCGACGGGCGGGCCATGGGGCCGCCGCATCCGAGAGAGCTTCTCGGGCGAGCGGCTGCCTGCGTCGGAGGAGCTGGATGCGTTCATGCGTGACCGGGAGGAGCACGTCGCATCCGTCATCCGGCCAGCGCTGCTCGCCGGCAAGGTCGTGGTGGTCGACCGCTACTACCTGAGCACCGTGGCCTACCAAGGGGCTCGCGGACTCGACCCTGATGTGCTGCTCCACCAGAACGAGGCCATCGCTCCCCGGCCGGACATCACACTCCTATTCGACCTTCCGGTGGGGGAAGCCCTGAACCGCGTCGGTCGGCGAGGGCAGGCCAACAGCTTCGAAGCTCGTGACGCGCTTGAGAAGGTCGCGCAGATCTACGGCTCGGTGTCGCTTCCCGGGTTGGTCAGCATCGACGCCAACCGGGCTGTGGCACCAGTGTTCCGCCACGTCCTTCGGCTGGTCCTTGAAGCGCTGCAGGCCTCAGTCAAGCACAACTGCCACACCTGCAAGTGGTTCCTCTCGGTCAACGAGGGCGCCCTGGAGTGCCAGCTCGACCACCTCCCCGAGGTCCGCGCATGGCAGAAGGCCCAGACCTTCCAGCTCAACGAGATGCCGGTTGAGGACGCCGAGGGTTGTCCTCCGTGGTCGCCGAAGGGTGGTGCGCCATGACCGCCGCCGCCACCCCACCAGGCCCCGGTCTTGTCGACCTGCCCACCGTCGTCGCCGCTGCTGCATGGCTCGTCATTGTCATCCAGCTCGCCGCCCACCTCTCCTGACTCGCTCCCCTCTGTCGAGCTGAGACCGGTCCTTCCTGCTCGAGCCTGAACTCCCCCGGGGTGATGCACTGCCCCCACAAGGCGCGGCTCGGACGGCGGAGGGGAGCACATCCACCTGGAGGCCAACGATGTCGGCCCCACTCAACACCATTCGCTCCACCTACACCCACTTCGGGATGTGCGTTGGCCTCGGCGGCATGTCGCTCGGACTGACGCGGGCCCATGCCCGTGTTGGCCGCTTCGAAGCCCGCTTCCGCTGCCTTGGAGGCATAGACTCTGACCCGGCGGCGTGCCGCGACTTCGAACGCCTCACCGGCACCAAGGCCACCTGCCGCGACCTCTTCGACCTCGAGGACTTCCGGGCCTACCACGCCCCCTGCAAGACCGCGCGGAAGCGGTGCAAGGCGTGCGGCAACACGGGCGAGCCCCCACCCGGCTGGAAGGAGGTGGCCCCGGCCGACGTCCTCGCCGCGGCCGGCGGAGAGTGCCCCGACGTCTTTGCTTGGAGTCCGCCGTGCAAGGGCAACTCCGGCCTGTTGAACCGGAAGAGTGCCCAGAGCGAACGCTACCAAGCCCTCAACCGCCTCGTCCTCCGGTGCCTGGTCCTCGCGCTGGAGGCCTTCAAAGACGACCCGCCGGCCTTGGTCATCATGGAGAACGTGCCCCGCATCGTCCAGCGGAGCCGGGACCTCCTCGACGCCGTCACCGGCACCCTCCGCGCCTACGGCTACCAGGTCGCCGAGACCACACACGACTGCGGCGAGCTCGGCGGGCTCGCCCAGAGCCGCAAGCGCTTCCTCCTGGTGGCCCGCCATGCTCGGAAGGTGCTGCCCTTCCTCTACGAGCCCCCGCGCAGGCGACTGCTCGGAGTAGGCGAAGTGCTGTCCACGCTGCCGATGCCTGACGACGAAGAGGCCGGGTCCATGCACCGACTGCCTCGCCTGCAGTGGCAGACCTGGCTTCGGCTGGCCCTCATCGAGGCCGGCAAGGACTGGCGCTCCCTCAACCGCCTGAAGATTCGGGACGGGATGGTCGAGGGCCTGCGGCTCGCTCCGGCGACCGCATGGCACCGCGGAGTCCTCGGAGTCTCTAAATGGGGAGAGGCCGCACCGACCATCACCGGTCGCGCAGGAGCGACCACCGGGCGGTTCTCCGTCGCAGACCCTCGACCACCTCGCGAGATTGGGCGCTACCAGCCCTACGGTGTCGTTCCCTGGGAAGGGCATTGCGGCACCATCACCAGCCAAGCCGCACCCGGAGCCGGCAGCTACTCCGTGGCCGACCCGAGGTGTACCACCAGTCGCGGGGGCGCAGGCAAGCACCGCGTCACGGGCTGGGCTGAGCCCGCTGGATGCGTCATCGGCGCCTCCACGACCGGCCAGGGTGCCACCGCCGTCGCCGACCCCCGCCTCGATTGCGACGCCGACAACCGCCAGACCCGCCGCCACAACAACGTGTACCGGGTCATCCGCTGGGATGAGACCAGCACCACGGTGACCGGGGCAGCGGGCAACAGTCGGCCCAACGTCGCGGACCCTCGCCCGACCTGGTCGAAGACCGAGGGCGGGGACTGGTCCTCGGGCGGGCACTACGGCGTGGTCCAGTGGGACCAGCACACCAAGACCGTCGTCGGCAACGCGAAGCACGACCGCGGCGCCTGGTCAGTCGCAGACCCTCGGCCCCTTCCCGCCCCCAAGGAGCAGTGCTGTCCCGTCATCATCTCGCTCGACGGCACCCGGCACCGCCCGTTCACCACGCTGGAGCTCGCCGCGCTCCAAGGGTTCCCCACTCGACTGCTCGATGGGTCCCCGCTTCGGCTGGATGGTCGCTCGGACTCCGACCACCGCATGCGCATCGGCAACGCGGTCCCGCCCCCGGCCTTCGAGGCGGTGGGCAGCGTGATGCTCGAAACCCTCCTCCGCCAGCAGATCGGTCAGAGCTTCACGCTCTCGGCCCTGCCCGTCTGGGTGCAGCCCCTCGCCGCCGCCCTCTCCGTCGACACCCTCGAGAACTGAGCCTGGAGACCCACATGCCTAACATCACCCCCGAAGAGGTCCGTGCTCTCCGCGAGGCCGCCTCCCCCGGCCCACTTCGGCTGGCCCAGATGGACTCAGCCCTGGACCCGACCGAGCTCTTCCGCGGCTACCTCGAGCGCGGCTCGGGGCCCGTATGGGGAGTCCTCGTGCCCGAGCATCCAGACACCATCGATGGGTGGGCAGACCGACCCCAGCATGGTGCGGTCTCCTGCTGGACCGGCAACGGGCCGACTTCCGAGGCCAACGCAAGGCTCTACCTCCGGGCGCCCGACATCGCTGACGCGTACCTGACCGAGCACGCTCGCGCTGAAGCTGCTGAGACTGCAATCGGTGCCGCCATCGACACCATCTGCGGCGACGCTCGTGACTCCGGCCCTCCGCTGCTGGTGCAACTGCAGCACGCGGTCGAGGGCCAGACGAAGCAACTGGCAGACGAGATTCAGCGGTACGAGGAGCAGTACGCCCGCGCCGAAGCCCTCGCCGCCCTCCTGCGCAAAGCCGCCGCCCCCCTCAACCTCGCCGGGGTCCTCCTCGACGACTCCGACGAGTGGAAGGCCGCCGCCGCAGCCGTGGTCGCGCACGTGGACGGCGTCGAGCCCAGTGCCGTGCTCGAGGGGTGGGCGCTGCTCGATGCCCGGCGGGGTGGCGGCCTTGAGCCAGTGGAAGTGGACGTGCTCGACCCTGACGTCCCGCCGGTCGACGTGAAGCACTTCGAGTGCAGGCGGTGCGAGTGGGTTGGGCCAAAGTCGGCGCTGGAACACCACATGTCTGGCAGCCTGTGCCCCAAGTGCCGCATCGTGCTGTGGGACAACGGGCTCCCCTCCACTGAGGCGAGGCTGGTGCCGCCGGCCGACGATGAGGTGGGGCGACTGCGGGCTCGGGTGGCTGAACTGGAGACCAGCCGGGCGCGAATCATGCGGAAGTACCTCGACCTGAACCGCCAACGGCCCAGCCTGCCGCCCCGTGTCGCCGCATCTGACGCCCTTGCGGCCATGGTTGCGGCCGTGTCCGAGCCGCTGGACTGCGGACACGGGCTGGACTGCTGGGATGACGAGCGGAATGTCTGCACCCGATGCGAGGCCGAGCAACTCCGCGAGCGCGTGGCCGAGCTCGAAGCCGCCTGCGAGCTGCAGCAGAACGACACGACCACACTACGGCGCGCGCTCACCGACTCGCTGGAGGCCGCTGGCTACAGCGAAGACCCCGACATGGACTGGCCGCGGTTGCCGGGAGTGGTGGCTGCAATGCGGGCGCGCGTGGCCGAACTCGAGGCCATCCCCGGAACAGCAACCATTGAAGCCGCCATGAAGAACATCGAACGGCTGACTGGGATGCTGGAGGTCGAGTGGCGCGAGGGCGTGCCCAGCGCCGAAGACGTCGAGGCGCACGCGGCTCGGTCTGCAGCATGGTTGATCGAGGACCGCGGGCTGGGTGAGGTCAGTCCCGCCATCCTCAAGGTCGCCGACGGGTACATCTGGATGAGAGACGTCAGCGACCTCGCCCCATGGCGGCAGGTCCACGACCAAATCGCCCGCGCAGTCCCGGCCGGGTGGGAATGGCAGCCCGTCCCCTGGCCCGTGCGCGGCGCCGACGACGGTGCAGCCTCCGGCGCCGAGGAGGTGGCCGATGAAGGTTGAACTCATCTTCGCTTGGTACGACCTGTGGGTCGGCTTCTACTGGGACCGGAAGAACCGGTGGCTCTACTTCCTGCCTGTGCCGATGTTTGGACTGGTGTTCAAATTTGGCGCCGAGGAGGTGGTCGATGCCCAATGAGTACCGCCTGCAAGGCTGCGGGCTCCCCTGCACGCTGGACGACTGCCCGCCGGGGCTGTTCATGGCCCTGAACGACGACGGCACCCCGTCTGGGCACGTGGGCCTGAAGACGCAGTACGGCCTCACCAAGCTCTCGGATGCCGGCAACGGTCGGGTCTACGCCAACGTCTCCAGCGAGACGGAAGCCTTCGTGGCTGCGAGTGGGGAGTTCTGGGGCGCCGAGGGGCTGGTCGTGCCTCTCAGCGTGGAGGTGGTCGATGCCGAGTGACCTCCACATCTACATCGCCGGCCCCTACACCAAGGGCGACACAGCCCGCAACATCCGCGTGATGCTCGACGCCGCTCAGTGGGTGGTGGACATCGGCGCCCACCCGTTCGTCCCGCTGCTCTCCCACTTCTGGGAGATGGTCCACCCCAACCCCTACGAAGTGTGGATGCGTTGGTGCCTGTCGTGGGTGCGTCGCTGTGATGCAGTCCTCCGGCTCCCCGGTGAGTCTTCCGGCGCTGACCGGGAGGTTGCGCTCGCCGAGGAGTTGGGAATCCCGGTGTTCACGGACAGGGCCGCACTCGCGAAGTGGGTCTTCACCAATGGCGGAGAGGTGGCCGATGCCGAGAACGCATGGGCCGACCTGAACCGCCGGGCTGCTGCTGTGCCTGGCTTCGACCCGCAACTCGGTGAGCGCCTCGCAGATGGTCGCATCGTGTGTGACCTGAACGACGACGGCTCCATCTTCACCGCGTTCGGTGATCGGGACCGCCGAGCCCCAATGGGGCCGGACATGGGCAGCGCGGGAACTCGGGGCTTCCGGCGGGCGGCGCTTGGGAGCCCCGCGCTCAGCTACGAGCACCACCCGGAAATCGGCACGTGGAAGTGTGGGCTGATGCTCCACGGTCGAGGCGTGCACGACTTCGTCGGGTACGGCTCCTCGTTGGAAGAGGCCGAGGCCGCCGCACTCGTGGCCCTGGCCGAAGCGCGCCAGCAGTGGGGGCCGGGATGAAGCGGCTGGCCAACTTCCTCAAGCCGACCGCGCTGCACTTCCTGCGAATCGCCGCAGTCCTCCTCTTC
>ENA-OWNT01005462-OWNT01005462.1-seawater-metagenome-genome-assembly--contig:-NODE-5462-length-10471-cov-3.156629_pt1 | contig 10471 bp, 7 predicted proteins | sample MGYA00238136_ERZ651165 | MGnify/ENA primary metagenome ERZ651165 (study PRJEB26861, sample SAMN08777766) | seawater metagenome | isolation source: coastal seawater | place: USA: Florida | collected...
TCACGATGCGTGAAAAGGCAGCGATGCTTGCCGCCATCAATGGAAATCTTGCTTCCCAAATCATAGTAGTCGCGATTCTAGCGATAGAAGCCCCAAGCGTGATAGAGGTTTCAATCGCCCGTCGATCGCTAGACTGCAGAGCGCCATGCATCATGGAAACCAGCACAGGAAAACCTATCATCATTTGTCCAACCACCATCGCTTTTTGCGTGAATAACATATCCAAATTGCCCATAGGACCGGCTCTTGAAAGCAGCATGTAAAGCAACAAACCGATGACGACGGTTGGTACAGCCTGTAGGGTATTAATCAGCGACAGAAGGAACCACTTGCCGCGAAAATTGGCATGCGCGAGCAAAAAAGACAACAGGATAGCGGGCAAAATCACGAATGAAATGGCCGTCAAAGAAACGCTAAAGGAGACCGCAACGATCTCCCATAGTTCTCTGTCAAGGCTCACCAATAAGGTGAGCGCATCGAGTGTAGTTTGCCAAAGGCTCATAAATGACTATTTCTTGTCAGCGTTTGCCACAAATAGCTGTTTGCCGTTTAGCTTAAAGTCATTGATGAGTTGTTGACCCTTGTCGTCCACCAACCAATCGCTAAAGACCTTCGCACCTTGGTGGTTAATCGCTGGGTAACGTTGTGGGTTCACTAAAATTACTTGGTAAGGGTTGAACAAGTTTTTATCGCCTTGGAATAACACTTCAAGGTCTAACTTGTTGTTGTATGCCAGCCATGTACCACGGTCAGTCATGGTGTAGCCTTGCATTTCATTCGCCATGTTCAACGTTGGGCCCATGCCTTGACCAACACTACGGTAGCCGCCGAAGTTTGGTTCCATTTTCGTTTGTGCCCAAATGCCTTTTTCTTTTTTATGCGTACCTGAATCATCACCACGAGAAATGAATGTCGCGTTCATGTCGGCGATCTTCTTAAATACTTGCGCGATCTCTTTAGAGTCGGCGATCTTCGCAGGATCCGCTTTAGGGCCTACAATCACAAAGTCGTTGTACATCAGCTTGCGCGGTTCCATACCGTAGCCTTGCTCAACGAAGTTTGCTTCTGCTTTCGGAGCGTGAGTCATCACCAAATCAACATCACCGTTTTCGCCCATCTTAAGCGCTTTACCGGTACCAGTCGCGATAACGTTAACTTTGTAACCCGTATCTTTTTCGAACTCTGGCAGTAGGTAGTCGAGTAGGCCTGAGTGGTAGGTACTGGTTGTTGTCGCCAAACGCACTTGCGAGTTTTCATCGGCAGAAGAGGCGGAGTAACTCACCAAGGCTAAAGACGCTGTTGCAAGAGTAAAAGTGATTGCTTTCATATAATTATCATTCCATTTTGAGATTATTGCTCATGGTGTCGATTTCAAACACCGCAACATTGAGGTACGTGTTTATAAACCTGAGAGCATATATAGCAATCTTGATGCCAATATTCTGTGATTTCATTCAAATGATATATCAATAACTTACACAGTAAAAAACTTGAGGAGAGACAAAATGTCGCACATTTATCTCACTTGATTGCATAAACCTTGGTACACTCTGACCCAATTACCACAAACTATACCGAGTCATCATGTCACCTGTATTCGATTCCAACAAAGTATCACAATACCAAGCCTTCTCTGTTCTCGTCGTTGATGACGAGCTCGGAATGCAGACCATATTGAACAAAGCATTGAGCAAATGGTTCTCTCGCGTGGATACTGCCGGAAGTATTGAAGAAGCAGAAACGTTGCGCGTAACGCATCATTACGACTTGATTATATTGGACATCAATTTACCCGGCCGTACCGGCGTAGAATGGGAAGAAGCGTTTAACGACGATGACCGTAAAGCGGATGTTATCTTTATGACCGGTTATGCCGATCTTGAAACCGCAATTTCTGCGCTGAAACTGGGGGCATCAGATTTCATCCTCAAACCTTTCAACCTTAATCAGATGCTGCAAGCGGTTGAAAGGTGTATGGACAAGCGCCTAACAGAAAGGCATCAGTACGCACTCCGACATGATTTTAAACGCCATATCAAAACGGATATTGTCGGTGGGTCTGAGCGAACCAAGCAATTGAAGCAGCTCATTACTCAATTTGCGCCTTCCAGAGCATCAGTCCTTATTGAAGGTGAATCCGGTACGGGTAAAGAGTTGGTTGCACGAGGCGTACATGAAGCGAGCCGTCGTACTGGCCCATTTGTCCCGATCAACTGCGGAGCCATTGCGCCAGAACTGTTAGAAAGCGAGCTATTTGGTCATACATCTGGAGCCTTTACTGGGGCGAAGAAAAATAGAGAAGGGATGTTTCGCGTTGCTAACGGCGGCACGCTGTTCCTAGATGAAATTGGAGAAATGCCACTTTCGATGCAATCTGCGCTGCTGCGTGTGTTAGAGCAACGAACCATTCGTCCTGTGGGTAGCGAGCGCGAGATCAGTATTGATGTTCGTGTTGTCGCCGCAACCAACAGAAACTTGCAGCAAGAAGTCGACCAAGGAAATTTCAGGCGTGACCTTTATTACCGTTTAAACGTACTAAAGATCGACGTTGTGCCACTTCGTGAACGCAAAGCCGATCTGATTGAATTGGTGCCGTTTTTTACGCGTATGCTGGCAGCCGAACTGGGTATTCCAGAGCCTAAGTGGGCACACGAAGACATTAGCGCGATGAATGACTATGACTGGCCAGGTAACATTCGCGAACTCAAAAACCTGATGGAGCGCTGTATTTTGCTCGGTAAACCACCGGCTCATTACTGGCGTGAAATTAATGGGGATGCCCCGCAACAAAATATATCCGTGACCGTATCGAGCGGTTGCGAAGTATTGGATCTCCCTGAGGGTAATGAACCTCAGCAGGGTTACCCCAACGAATGGTCTTTGAAGGAGGTAGAAAGAGCACACATTCTGCAGCTGGTGGACTTTCATGATGGCAACAAATCTGCCGCTGCGAGAGATCTAGGCGTAGCGCGTAAAACCTTAGAGCGTAAATTTAAAGAATGGGACTCAGAGGAGTCCAGCTATGCCGAATAATGGTTCCTTGTGGTTTAAGTGGCGACATCGATTTAAGACCATGGTTCGCTACCGCTTAATGATACTGACATCGGCGCCGATCTTTTTAACCTTAATCGCGCTGATTGGTATCACGGTCTACTGGTCTATTCACTATACCTGGCAAAGTACTTTGCTTGATGTTTCTGAAAGACTGGGCGTTGCAGAAAATAGCATTGAATTGATCCAAGAGAAGCAAGCCAACCATGTGAGAGCTTTTTCTGACTCTTATGAGTTCGTCTATCGCATTAACCACCTTGCAGAGTTTGATGACTTTCAAACTTGGGTCGCTCAGCAGAAAGGTAAATACAATTTAGATTTTTTACGTTTCCATCGCGTAGATAGCATTGCCGATAAGTTTCGTTACTTAGATCTGACGCGTAAAGAATCTTTCTTTGATGTGTTGAGTCATGAAGAACTCAAAGAATTTGGTGACGATTTAGCTAAAAGGGCGCAAATACCAATACGTAATACCCAGCGTACCGAAAGCCGAGGATTAGTCAGTCGCACTGTGATTACGATTTACAATCAGCAGGACGACATTATCGGTTTTCTCGATGGAGGGCTGCTGCTTAATAACAGCACTGTGCTGGTCGATCAGATCCGCGATTTAATTTACCCGTCTAAGCACGATGATTTGCGCCCAGTCGGGACTCTGACGGTCTTTTTAGATGACTTGCGCGTAAGCACCAATGTGCCACTGGATAGTGATGACCATATTGGTCGCGCCATAGGTACACGGGTATCTTCGGAAGTGAACCGTAGTGTATTGATTGATGATAAAGAGTGGGTCAATCGAGCCTATGTCTATGACGCTTGGTATATCACCGCCTATCAACCGATTCATGATCAATATGACAATGTGATTGGTATGCTCTACACCGGTTATTTACTCTGGCCCTTCGTAAAAGCCTATATGACCAACATTGTTGAAATATTTGTTACTACACTGGCTCTATTGCTCGTTTCAGGTTTTCTCGTTTATCGCGGTTCTCGAGATTTGTTTAACCCCATCGAGCACATTCACCGAGTCGTCAAAATGATTCAGTTGGGCAAGGAGACGCGGATTGGCCCGCTAAGCTTAGATGATGACCATGAGCTGGCGCAACTGGCTAAGCAGTTTGACAATATGCTGGATTTGTTAAGGCAGCAAAAAAGAGAGTTAGAACAAGCGGCCGTCGCACTGGAAGGGAAAGTGGAACAACGTACGGCGAGCCTGAAAGAAAAAACCGAAGAGCTAGAGCTTCACATTCAGCTGCTTAACCAAACCCGCGACAAACTGGTGATTAATGAGAAACTTGCCGCCCTTGGGGAACTGACTGCGGGCATCGCTCATGAGATTAACAACCCAACCGCCGTGATTTTAGGGAATGTTGAGTTGATACAGTTTGAGCTTGCTGAAGATTCAGAACGTGTGCAAGACGAAATCGAAGCCATCCATGCTCAGATCGACCGTATCAGAAACATTACGCGCAGCTTGTTGCAATACAGCCGCCAAGGTGGCGTACAAGACGAAGTCACCTGGCAACACGTGAATCCGATTATTGAAGAGAGCATTACGCTGGTTAAAACCGGAACCAAAAAGCGCACAGTTGAGTTCGTTACAAACTTATGTGCCAAAAGCTCGGTGGAGGTCAACAGACATCACCTTCTGCAAATATTGGTGAACCTGCAAATGAATGGTATTCACTCCATGCAAGGGCAAGGCAAGCTGACGGTTAGTAGCGAAGACTGGATGGAAAAAGGGATGAATGTCGGCGCTATTATACGGGTACAAGATGAAGGTTGCGGTATTAAACCAGAAAATCTGAAACGTATTTTTTCTCCTTTTTATACCACCAAACGTGAAGGTACGGGGCTTGGGCTTTCTGTTTCACAAAGTATCCTTAGCCAAACGGGTGGCGAGATTAAAGTGGAATCTGAGTTAGGCAAAGGGAGCATATTCAGCGTGTATCTTCCTCAACGAACAGAGAACGAATTGAAAATTACCAACCTGTAGCCATATGCGCAGCCTTTAACTCAAAACAAAGCTTGAAGTTGAAGGCTGTTATCAGTAGTGTGGCGCCGTTTTTCATTATTAATAGGTCATAGGTAAAGATTTTGATTTCCACTAACAATATCACGCAGCAATTTGGTGCTAAGCCACTGTTTGAAAATATCTCGGTAAAATTTGGTGAAGGCAACCGCTACGGTCTGATTGGTGCGAACGGTTGTGGTAAATCGACCTTTATGAAGATCCTAAGCGGCGAGCTTGAACCAACCGGTGGTAACGTCAGTTACGATCCAAACGAACGTGTTGCGAAACTGAACCAGGATCAATTCGCGTATGAAGAGTTCACGGTAATCGATACGGTTATCATGGGCTACAAAGAGCTTTGGGAAGTAAAACAAGAACGTGATCGTATCTACTCTCTAGCAGAAATGAGTGAAGAGGACGGCATGAAGGTGGCTGACCTAGAAGTTCAGTTTGCTGAGATGGATGGCTACATGGCAGATGCCAAAGCGGGTGAGCTACTTCTAGCGGTAGGTATCCCTGAAGAGCAGCACTACGGCCCAATGAGTGAAATTGCCCCTGGTTGGAAGCTTCGTGTTCTGCTTGCTCAGGTACTCTTTGCTGACCCGCACATCATGCTACTAGACGAACCAACCAACAACTTGGATATGGACACTATCCGTTGGTTGGAAGAGACGCTAAACCAGCGTAACTGTACTATGATCATCATTTCGCACGACCGTCACTTCCTAAACTCAGTATGTACGCACATGGCTGACTTAGATTACGGTGAGCTTCGCCTGTACCCAGGTAACTACGATGAGTACATGACAGCTGCAAGCCAAGCGCGTGAACGTCTACTTTCAGACAACGCGAAGAAAAAAGCACAAATCGCTGAGCTGCAAACATTCGTAGCGCGTTTCTCTGCAAACGCATCTAAGGCAAAACAAGCAACGTCACGTGCAAAACAGATCGATAAGATCCAACTTGATGAAGTAAAAGCGTCTAGCCGTCAAAACCCATTTATTCGTTTTGAGCAATCTAAAGAGCTATTCCGTAACGCTCTAGAAGTTGAAAACTTGACCCAAGGTTTTGAAGAAGACCTGTTTACCAACTTCAATGCCATTTTTGAAGTGGGTGAGCGCGTTGCCATTATCGGTGAGAACGGTGTCGGTAAGACCACACTGCTTAACACACTGGCTGGCGTTCTTGAGCCACGCACAGGTTCATACAAGTGGTCAGAAAACTCAAACATCGGTTACTACGCGCAAGATCATGCTCATGACTTTGAAGAAGATTTGAAATTGATGGATTGGATGGGTCAATGGCGTCAAGAGGGCGATGATGAGCAAGTGCTACGTAGCTTCCTTGGTCGTATGCTATTTGGTCAAGACGACATTAAGAAGTCAGTAAAAGTCCTGTCTGGTGGTGAGCAAGGTCGTATGCTGCTTGGTAAGCTAATGATGCAAAAACCAAACATGCTGCTAATGGACGAACCGACTAACCACATGGATATGGAATCTATCGAATCGCTAAACACGGCACTAGAGCAGTACAAAGGTACACTTTTCTTCGTATCTCATGACCGTGTATTCGTAGACTCGCTAGCAACACGTATTCTTGAGATTCGCGATGGTAAAATCCATGACTTCCGTGGTACATACGCAGAATACCTTAAAACTCGTGGTATTGACGGCTAACCTCAAGACCGACAAACAATAAAAAGAGCCTCAAACGAGGCTCTTTTTTTATTTACAACGATACTAAAGGCGACCTTAGTCTTTCATGTCACCTTTCACATCGAACTCAATCTTTTCTGCGCCAGTGAACACTTGGAACCGTAACCCTTTAGCTCGCGCAATAGTGGTAATACCAAACTGCTTGGCTAAATCTAAGCCCATTTGTGTGACACCTGAGCGAGAGAGTAAAACTGGAATACCCATCTGCGCGACTTTAATTACCATCTCTGAGGTAAGACGTCCCGTGGTGTAGAAGATTTTGTCTTCACCTGTTTCACCCTTGATCCACATTTCGCCTGCCAACGTGTCAACGGCATTGTGTCTACCCACATCTTCCACAAAAGACAGTACTTCATCACCACGGCACACCGCACACCCATGTACAGCACCTGCTTTTTTATAGGTGTCGTTGTAGTGGGTTAAAGCTTCAAGCGATGAATAAATTGCCGATTGTTTCAGCTGAATTTGTGGTACTTGATAATTTTCTAGTTGCTTCATGACATTTCCGTACATGGTGCCTTGCCCACATCCGGAAGTAACAGTCTTTTTCTTTAACGCGCTTTCAACTTGTTCGGTATTCTCTTTGGTGATCACCGCCGCTGTATGCGTTTCCCAATCGATAATCACGGATTCAAGTTGCGTTGGATCAGTCAGAAAGCTTTGATTCTTCAAATAGCCGAGTACCAAAGATTCTGGCCGAGAACCGATGGTCATTAATGTGACCACTTCTTTCCAGTTCAGCATAACGGTCAGAGGGCGTTCACAGGCAATTTGCTTGACGAGCTTCTCACCATACTCATCACAGACTTCAACTTCGATGGTTTGCTGAGGGTTTTCGCTGGTTTTGATTATATTTGGTTTGACCACAAAGACGTCCTATAAAATGTTGCGTTTATTATTTCTGGTACATAGTAACAGCAAATATTATTCCTAAACTTAGGTGTGTCATAATTTTTTAAATGAGCACTGATGCCCGACACAAACTTTAGCTAGATTAGCTTTTGAATAGGTACAAATATTGCTTTGTACGAGAAAGAGTATAGAACAAGGCAGGAAAAGCATGTCAAAACAACTATCTGCTGACAACAAATTGGTGAAAGATGAGGAATTCTGGTCAATGGAATGTGGCCTTGTCTCGCATGAAATCACCGCTGGAATTTGGTTAACCACACAGTGGCAATTAACCGGATTCAATTTGAAGCCTGAAACGTTTAATGAGCGTGTTGCAACATTGCAACTTCATCGCGACGAACGTACGGACTATCGTTTTAACTTAAGTTCAAAACAACCCAAACTGTTTTTGGTCTTAGACACGATAGAGAATGACCAACAGCCTAATATCGTAACACTCACCGCTTCTCAAGGTGTTGCAGGACAGTATATGGACGGGGATTACCTTGTGCTATCCAATGATATGCCATTACCCGTTCAAGCATGGATGGAAGCGTTTATTGGTCGTCATGGTGAATTGTTAGAAACAAGACGAAAGAAACGCAAAGGAGCAGGGCGCTCAAGTGGAAAATAGCTTTTTAAGTCGTTGGTCAAAAAGAAAATTGTCCAATGAGAGTGATGAAGCTCAGCAAGTAGAAGCGTCAGAACTGCCAGAACAAGAAGAGCAAAGCTTGGCCGAAAACGCTTTGAATGCTGAAGACGAGCTCTCTTCAGAGGCATTACCCGTTCAGAGTTCAGAGCCAAAGGGCAGTGATGAAACCTCTGTCGCGGCTTTAATTGCTTCAGAAGCTGAGTCTGCTATCAAGAAAGCGGCACTGCGTAAGCTGTTTCTGTCAGGAGAGTTCAGCGAAATCGATAGGCTCAACGACTATGATCACGATTATAAATCCGTGCAAAGTCTATCGAGTGAAGCCGCAGCCAAACTAAGGGACTGGATGAACCAGCCAGAAGAGGAAGCAGAACAAGAGAGGCCTCCAGAACTCGCGGAAGTTGAGGCAACCGAAAGTGACGCTCAAAGCGAAGAGTGTCAAGATGAAGCCGAAGTATCAGACGAGATGGGACAAAATATACCACAGCAAAAGTAGGTACATTTTGACTAAATCATCAATTAAGAGGGTGCGACAATTTGTCTCACCCTCTTTTTGTTTGCGACTATATTGCTCTTTATGTCATTAAGCATCTGATATTTAGTGATAAAAAGTTGGTATAGCAATTGCTTTGTTCATGTAAGTGAATATTGGTGTTCTACATGGAACAGAGCAATGCTTAAACAACTATTACAAGAATCAAAGTCATCCAATGGTAAAGCGCGGTTGTATGCGTTTGAAAACACGATTGAGCTGACGAACTTAATCCCGCCAACGGTAAGTTACGAAAGTGGGGGCAACACTTTAATTGTTGGTCCAACTGCTATCATTGAGAGTGCGGCAGAGCAGCTGTCTCAAATGAATAGTTTGACCCTACTTTCAACAGACGGTGAGAACGGGAAACACAAAAACCTTTATTTTGCCAATAGCATTCAACTTTCAGGTTTCCTTGGAACGTTTGAAGTCGTTATCGAAAATAATGGTTTATCAACAAATTTAGCCAAGGTTGCACTCAATCACGATTGTTTTGATATCGTGCTGGATCTTTGTTTAAACAGCTGTATGGCAGAAGAAGTCCCTGTACCGGGCTATTACCCTGTAGGGCGTGGTTACCCTAAACTGGCAGACGCGCTTGAAGAAATCCCAACCCTGATGGGAACATTCGATAAGCCTAAATTCTTTCGTCTCGATACCGATCTGTGTGCGCACAGTTCACGTGGTGTAAAAGGCTGTGAACGTTGTGTGGATGCATGCCCAGCTGGCGCGCTAAGTAGTGAAGGCAACGATAAAATCGGACATCGCATCGCCATCAACCCTTATCTTTGCCAAGGCGTAGGGACTTGTGCCACTTCCTGTCCGACAGAAGCGATCAGTTACGCCTTACCGAATCCGCAAGAGACCCAGAAATTCATTGAGCGCACTTTGGCCAATTACCATCAAGCCGGCGGCGAAAGTCCGATTGTTCTTATCTGCAGCTCTCGCCATGAGAGTTATAACGTCATGGCGCTCAATGCGCTTCCCGATAACGTCATTCCGGTTGTCGTTGAAGAGTTGCCATCTGTGGGTATCGATTCCTGGTTTTCGGCTCTGGTCAATGGTGCAACACAAGTGCTGTTTGCCGCCAGCCGTTTTATGCCAGAAACCATCCTCCGAGTCCTCAATAGTGAAGTAGGGACAGCTCAGGCTTTGTTAACTCAAATCGGGCTGGAAAAAGAGCGCGTTGACATTCTATATCTCGAATCGCTTTGCGAAACCAGGCCGTCTCTGTGTGAAGAACCGTTGTGCCTGTCTGTCGGTGAGTTGCACGGCAATAAACGTCAGCGGCTATTCGCGGCTCTGGACGCACTCGCCAGTCAGTATCCTCCTCAAGCGTCTGTTGTCACACTGCCTTCGAGTGCGCCTTACGGCAAAGTGACGTGCCGCACTGATGATTGCACTTTGTGTATGGGCTGTGTTGCGGTGTGCCCGACTCGAGCGCTGCATCATGACGGTGACATCCCAGGCCTCAAGTTTGTTGAACAGGATTGTGTTCAGTGTGGATTATGCAGTCAGGCCTGTCCGGAGAATGCGCTGACTCTGGAACCACAAATGAACTGGGATCAAAGCTCGCGACAACAGGTGAGTACATTACACGAAGAGAAGCCCGCACT
>ENA-OWNT01005463-OWNT01005463.1-seawater-metagenome-genome-assembly--contig:-NODE-5463-length-10470-cov-3.215433_pt1 | contig 10470 bp, 8 predicted proteins | sample MGYA00238136_ERZ651165 | MGnify/ENA primary metagenome ERZ651165 (study PRJEB26861, sample SAMN08777766) | seawater metagenome | isolation source: coastal seawater | place: USA: Florida | collected...
TTTCTGTGCGGCACGTTCACTATCTCAGCAAAACGATAACCCCGATACGGCGTGTCGACCGTTTGATAAAAACCGAGACGGCTTCGTAATGGGTGAGGGGGCTGGAATTTTAATTTTCGAAGAGTACGAGCATGCCTTGGCGAGAGGGGCCAAGATTTATGCTGAAGTCACTGGCTTTGGATCGTCGGGAGATGCCTATCACATTACGGCGCCGGCACCTGAGGGAGAAGGCGCTGCACGCGCAATGAAAGCCGCTATTAAAGATGCAGGGATCTCAGCCAGTGACATTGACTACGTAAACGCTCACGGGACCTCCACGTCTCTGAACGATAAGAACGAAACGGCGGCGATTAAGGTGGCACTTGGTGAGCACGCTTACAAAACCTCCGTCAGTTCTACGAAGTCGATGACCGGTCACTTACTGGGTGCCGCTGGCGCGATTGAGGCGATTGCTGGTGTGTATGCGATGAAGCACTCGATAATACCACCGACGATTAACTACGCCGAGCCAGACCCTGATTGTGACCTGGACTACACGCCAAATGAGGCCAAGTCGAAGAAGATTCGCTATATGATGTCGAATTCCTTTGGTTTCGGTGGTCATAACGCGGTAATTATACTCAAAAACCTCGAGGCTTAAGCAAGTAAATGAAGGGTGTGGTGGGGATTGATGAAGCAGGACGTGGGGCGCTTGCCGGACCTGTCGTGATTGCCGCTGTGTCACTACACAAAGAAATCGACGGCTTAATGGACTCAAAGCAGTTAAGTCCGAAGCGACGAGACGCTTTATATGAAGAAATTATACAGACGGCCAGCTGCCGACTATCCATTATTGGGCATCGGGGTATACTTAAACGTAATATTTTGGGAGCGACCTTGTATGGGATGAAGCGCGCCATGCTGAAACTGCCCCAAAGCAAGGACTTTCCGGTGTATATTGATGGGAATAAGCGACCCCCAGGGATTCCAGACAACTATAGAGTTGAGGTCATGGTGAAGGCGGATCAAAAAGTACCTGCTGTATCGGCGGCTTCTATAGTGGCCAAGGTTGTCAGGGATCGATTGATGATGAAGTATGATCGGATTTACCCGAATTACGCCTTTGCGCGCCACAAGGGTTACGGGACGGCCTTGCACTACGATCGCTTGTTTGAGAATGGTCCCTGTCCGATTCATCGGCGAGGCTTTCAGTTGGGGCGCCAGGGGACCTTGTTTGACGTATAGCCACCCGCGTTCGGGGCGGGATACACGGAGTCGGGGGAGAGCAGGAGAGGCCGTCGCACAGCGATATTTGCGTAGGCAAGGCTATGAGATTCTTCATAAGAATTACTGGACACGGCATGGGGAAATAGATCTCGTGGTTTGGGATCCGAAGGAAGACTATTTGCTTTTTGTAGAAGTAAAGGCGTATCAGACGGATAATATTGACCCGAGAACGGTGATACGTGCGGATAAACAGCGACATTTGTGGCGTACGGCCCAACGGTTTTTATTGCAGTTTCCGAAGTATCAAGATACTAACTGTCGCTTTGACCTGATTATCGTTAAAGACTCAGCGGTAAATGAGCATATGAAACACGTTCTGACTGGCTAGACGCCGACGTGAGAAAAGTGGTGGAGGGAGCTGGATTTGAACCAACGTAGAGATAAACTCGGCAGATTTACAGTCTGCTGCGATTGACCACTCCGCCATCCCTCCAAAAATATTTGTATAAAAATAAGTGTAGCGCATTCGTTTCATAAGCTCAATACGATTCTTAGCTATTCGCCAGCCCCATGAATTTATTGTAGAATCGTGGCTATGATTCAAGACAAAATTACTCAAAATACTAGCCATTCCGATGCGGCCTTTAAAGAGGCGTCCGAGATCTTGGTTGGTGGGGTGAATAGCCCGGTGAGAGCGTGTAAAAACGTGCACGCCAGTCCTCGCTTTATCCGACGTGGCCAAGGGGCCTATTTATGGGATGAGGACGGGAATCGATATATCGACTATGTTTTGTCTTACGGACCGGCCATACTGGGCCATGCTCAAGCCTCTGTGGTGGCCGACTTACATAATGCCATTATCAAAGGAAACGGCTTTGGCTCTCCCACCCAAGCAGAAACCCAACTCGCGAAGCAAATCCGAGATTTTTTTCCGTCTTGTGAGAAAGTCCGTTTTGTAAATTCGGGTACCGAGGCCACCATGTCGGCCATACGTCTGGCACGTGGGGTCACCGGGCGAGACCGTATCGTAAAATGCCATGGGCACTACCATGGGCACGTGGATTCCTTATTGGTGAAGGCCGGGTCTGGAGCACTGACACACGGTGCCCCTGATTCAGCGGGTATTCCGAATGCTGTGGCCGAGCTGACTTCTGTGGTGGATTATAATGATTTGGATGCCATGTCGGCTGTGTTTCAGAGCGATGGCGCTGAGATAGCCGCTGTAATACTTGAGCCTGTTGCTGGAAACATGGGTATGGTTTTACCCGACCCAGGGTACTTAGAAGGCGTGGCTAAACTATGTAAAGAAAATGGAGCCTTACTGATCTTTGATGAGGTGATGACGGGGCTTCGTGTGGGACTGAATGGAGCCCAGGGGATTTATGGAGTCAAACCCGATATTACTTGCTTAGGTAAGGTGATTGGTGGGGGCTTGCCAGCGGCGGCCTATGGGGGATCCGCGGAGATAATGGATCACCTCTCGCCAGTGGGGCCGGTGTATCAGGCGGGCACACTGTCCGGCAACCCGGTGGCCATGGCGGCCGGTTTAAAAACCCTCGAACTGATCAGCGAGCCGGGTTTTTACGACGGCATCTTTGCACAAACCGAGAAGCTGGTGGTGGGCCTGCGCGAACGCGCCAAGGCGGCGGGAATCCCGTTCACCACTAACCACGTCGGCTCCATGTTTGGCGGCTTTTTCACCGAAGAAACAGCCATCACCAACTACCAGCAGGTGATGGCGTGTGACAATGAACGCTTTAACCGCTTCTTCCACGGCATGCTGGAGGCGGGGGTTTATCTTGCACCCGCCTCGTTTGAAGCGGGCTTTATGTCGGCGGCACACTGTGACGAGGATATCCAGTTTACGCTGGATGCCGCAGAAAAAGTGTTTGCCGGCCTTAAGTAGGCTGCCTCCAGAAACACTGTAGGTCGGACTGGGTCTGCCCCGCGAGCGAAGCGAGTGCTTTGGGCATTAGTCCGACAACTCTATAGGTTGATTCTCCCATTTTGTCGGGTTACCAAAAGTAGGCGCCTTAAGCGAAACCCGACCGACAAAATATATCTCGGTTCAAAAGCTGAGTTTCCGGATTGGCACTAATTAGTGACAATCCTATGGTTCTGAGTCTTTACGCAGACTCAGAACCGCTGACACTTACTCGCCCAGCAATTCCACTAGCGACTCAATACCTGCGAGCCCCTCTGGCGAAATATCAATAATCTGGCAGCCGGCCCAATGTTTGGTGGAATCATCGGAGTGGCGCGCCCACAGGCAATCCACGCCTATCTGAATAGAGTCTCGGCCATTGATCTGGCGGGGCAGGCGCAAATACAACTGATACAGTTTATCCGCTTCCAGTGCCACATCGCCCATCAGCATCAATCCCTCTGTGTGAATGTTGACTAGACGCCCAACGTGCAGATCCCGCATGGCATCGTAGATATCCACATGATCCGTCAGCTGATAGCGTTTCAAGCGGCGCTGATTGGGCTGAGATTCGTCACTCATTGGGGATCTCCTGGCTGCATAGCGCCGGCTTTGGCGTTGAGGTTATTGAAAATATTTTCCAGCGCCCGCTCGAAGAAAGGTTTACTACTGCCGGCAATCACCCGTGCCTTGCCCGCCAACATCGAACGTGCCAGTTCCAACCCGGATTTCATCGCCACCTTTTTACCCATTTGATCGACCAGCATATAGTGCAGGGTTTTGGAGTTGTACCAGGCCACTTTCAGGCGTTTGCCGCCGGCGAATTCAAACCAGGTGCCAAACTCGATCATCTTCAGATTTTCGACCATATTTTGCTCTTCGCGGGTCAGTTCCTGTTTGGGGGCAAGCTCCTGACCAGCTTTCTCGGCTGCCATGGTTTCGAGTTTGGCACGCATAGGTTTGGGCGCCGACTCCACCTGTTTGCTCTGCAGGGCCAGCTTCTGCAGGGCAAACAGGGCATCGAGCAGCTTTTTGCCTTTTGCCTGATCATAACCGATGGTTTCAAAACCCGCTTCCAGGGTATCCAACAACTCGTCGTGTATCTCCATCTGGCGAGCCTTGTCGGCGTTGGTTTCCTTGGGCTCAATACTCCACAACACATTGTCCATGGCGTCGATGGCGCGCTGCCAACTGTCGGACGTATCGCCGTAGCGCAGCAGCAAAAATGCCAGGTAATCGGACCAGGGCTGCAACAACAGCAGCAACACAGCCGATGGCAGCTCACGCCCGTTGGTGCGTGACCGCACTTCATGATTGACGCGCATTTTCACTTCGCGCAGCTTCTCTTCACCCTGCACTTTTTCCATAGCGCGGCGTTCCATCAACTCCTGGCGCCGGGAAATTTTTTTGGTATAGGCACTGAATTCCAACAGCAACTCCGCAAATAGACGCACATCGTTTTTGAACTCTTCCAGCACCCGGGAAACCACATTTTTGATGCGGTTGTAAATATCGTACTGGGAGGAACCGTCATTACTGACCCAGCGCACACCGGCTTCGGCCAATCCATTCAGCAGCAGTCGTGCCGGGTGCTCCGACTGTTCGAAAAAACTTTTGTCGATAAAGGCGATTTTAAGAAACGGCGTATGCAGGTAACTCAACAGCGCTTTCACCGAACTGGGCAGGTGGTCGTCCGAGAGCATATACTCAAACAGCATGCCCACCAGATCAATGGTGTGCAGATCGCTGGAATCCATCTCGCCGTCTTGTTCCGCCCTCAGCTGTGTCGCCAACTGTTCGTTAACTTCAGCGACGGTCTGCGCCATCGGGGCGACAATCACACCGCCGTCTTCCTGAAAGCCGTCGGTCACCGCCAGGGCCTGATTCTGCATGGCCTGCAGGGCGCCCACCAGCTGCTGATTGCTGTATATTACCAGCGGCCTACCGCTGGCAGCACCGCCCGGAATCCCACTCTCAGCGGCGGCGACGTCACCCCCCTGGGCAGGTGTCTCCGTACCGGATGGGGCGGGCGCTTGCCTGGTCGCCGAATTCAGCTGCGCCATATGGTCCTGCAGCAATCGAATTGCCTCCACCAGATTGCCCTGATACTGGTCACTGGGCATATTGGGATCCGGTGCCGCGACGGCACCGGGACCCGGGGGCTGCACTGGCATGCCCGGCATTGCGGCCTGCCCCGGCTTCTGTCCAGGGGCCGCTGCCGCACTCGTTGCCGATACTGGCTGATCGGATTCTGCCCCGTACTCCGACTGAAAAGGTGGCAGCGGCGAAGTGGCGCCATCGCTGGCAACGGGTGTGTAATGCAAGTTGGGTAAAATTCCCTCTTTAATCAACAGCTTATTAAAATCCCCGAGCATATCCGACAGGTGGGGCATAAATTCGCGGTCGAACGTCTTGTAACTGAGAATCTTGGACTTATTGTCCAGATTGAGCAGCTTGAGGGCTTTACGCAAGGATTCGCAATATTGCACCGGACTCGCCGGATTGCATTTGTCGACCACCTTGTCACCACCGTTAAGTACCGATAGCCGTTGATTCAACTTCCACAGCGGTTCCGCCAGCGTACTTTCGGCGCGGTGGCTAACGGAGGAGATGGCAATGGTTTCCTCCAGGTCGTCATTGTCCACCAGCGACAGCATATCACCGCGGAATTTTTCTTCCCCGGTCTCCGTCGCCAGATCGCCGTTTTTAAACTTGATATACCCCTCGCCCAGGTAGCCGCAAAAATAGCGTTCCAGTTCCTCGCGATTGCGGCGAAGGTCCCGCAGGCAGTCGAATTTGCGCACCTGCTCCTGGTTGCTTTCGGCAGTTTCCACAAGGCCTTCCATCGCCTTTTCGAGCTTGGCGAAAAAGTTGGGGAAGTGCTCACGGGCGTGGCTTACCGCCAGCGCCTGGCAAGCTTTCAGTCGTTCGACCAATTTGCTATCTGGCGGTAATGCTGCTTGCTGTTGATCCTGGCCGCGAGGGCCTGAAGTTTCGATATTATTCATGGATTCCCGGGCTCATTGAGTAGCATCCAGGGTTTATTGCCCCAATAACTAGTGTAGACAATAAATAGATGTACCCATGATAACGCCGAGGAATAAACGGTTTTGTGGCGGCTAATTTTTAACCACTCCGCCATATATACGCCTAAGTGTGGCGCGGATGGACGCTAGCTATTCTGCCATTTCTGTTGTCAAAATCTGCTGAAACGCTCGCCATAAACCATCCCCCTGATGGGTGTAACGCATACCCTGTCGGGCAAATTCTGCAGCGCGATCGTCCGCCCCCAGTTGCAGATAACACTCCGCCAACACAAGATAAAAAGGGGCGGAGCGGCGTTCGATTCGCAGACCTCGCTCGGCAGCGGCTATAGCGGCACTCCACTGCCCACGACGGTACAAATCGCGGGCCTGCTGGAGAATATCCTGCAGCGCATCAGTATGCTCTAATGGCACGGTTTTGACCGGAATGGGGCTGGGTTGTCGCCCGCGGGATTCGTTGCTCCCGGGAGCCTCGCCTGCCGGTCGCCCCCCGGTCGCGGGTTCAGCCTCGGATCCGGTGTCACGCACCGGTGCGTGGGTACTGGACGCACACCCCGTAAGCAGGGCAACCAGTAACGCCAAGGCCACTGGTGGACGCCAACGGGAAATAACCTCTGTCATCATATTTGTGCCTCAACTGATTAGACTCGAACGTCTGAACTGTTACCCATTGCCCCGCACAGCCAGAGAGATCACGGTGCTGTCAGCGCTGTCGCCACAGCCCCTTCCACCAGTGCAGGACCGGGTTCTCAATATGCTCGCAGGGCGACCGCCCTTCTGGCTCCCGGCCCACGATAAAGGGCAACTGTTGGGCGCTACGACAATTACTGCCGCTGGGCTTGCCGCTATCCACATCGACATATTGGTAGGTTACCCACTCAGGGGGGGTGGTATCCATACTGCGGGTGGGCAAGCGCGCCATCATATCACTCCAGACCTGGAGTGCGCCTGTGGCGCCTGTCAGTGGCGTCTGTCCATTGTCGTCACGCCCCAGCCAGACCACCGCCAGGTGGTCTCCGGTAAACCCGCTAAACCAACTGTCGCGTTGGTCGTTGGTGGTACCCGTCTTACCGGCGATCCGCAGATCGCCAGACAGCCGCCGGAACGCACTGCGTCCGGTACCCTCGTGCATCACCGCCTGCAGGCCATAGTTCAACAAATACACCTGCTCCGGCGCAAAACGCTGTTCGACGCTCAAGGGGTAACGTTTTAGCGGTGTTCCGTCTGCCGACAGGACGGTGCGAATAGCGCGCAGTGGCGTGTAAAAACCCTCGTTTGCCAGTGTGTGATACATAGTGGCCACTTCCAGTGGCGACATCTCCACCGAACCCAGGAGCATGGAGGGTACTTCCGGCACCTGCGACGTCACCCCCAACGCCTCCACGGTCTGCCGGACCCGATGCAATCCCAATTGCATACCGAGGCGGGCGGTGGACTGGTTATAGGAGTGCGCCAGGGCCTGATAGAGCAACACATCACCGTGATCCTCGCGGGAGAAGTTGCGCGGCTGCCAGCGACTGCCGTCGCGCCCCTCGACCACGACCGGGCTGTCGCTAAGAGGAGACGCCAGGTGAAAGTTCTGGTCCGCCTGCAGGGCGGTGAGGTACACCGCCGGCTTTATCAGCGAGCCCACTTGCCGGTGAGCATCCAGCGCCCGATTAAAGCCGGCAAAGTTGCTATTGCGGTCTCCCACTACCGCCAGCACCTCACCGCTGCCTACGGCAGTCACCACGGAAGCCCCCTGCAGTTCCCCCGCCGGCATCTTGTACCCCTGTTCCAGGCGCGCTATCTGACCCTGCAATGAGCGTTGTGCCTGCGCCTGCACCACTGGATCAAAACTGGTAAAAATACGCAACCCTTCCGTACGCAAATCCTCTTCCCGGTAGTCCGTTCTGAGCTGACGCTTTACCAGGTCGAGAAATGCCGGAAATGATGGCGAACGCCGCTGTCGACGATCGACCACGGCCAATGGTTGTCCCTGGGCTTGCGTTTTCTCCCTTTCACTGATCAGCCCGGTATCCGTCATCACCTGTAACACCAGATCCCGGCGCCGCTGGGCCCGCTCCGGATGACGCCAGGGGTTGTAGTAGGAGGCTCCCTTCACCAGCCCCACCAACAGCGCCAACTGGCTCGTACCCAGCTCCTGGAGCGGCTGCTGAAAATAGTGCTCGGAGGCGAGGGCAAAACCGTGAATGGCCCGACGCCCGCTCTGCCCCAGGTACACCTCATTGATGTAGGTTTCCAGAATTTCCGCTTTGCTGTAGTGCAGCTCCAGCAGCAGCGACATTAAAGCCTCCAGCATTTTGCGTCCCAGACTCCGCTGATGGCTGAGGTAGAAATTTTTCACCAGCTGCTGGGTCAGGGTACTGCCGCCCTGCACCACTCCCCCAGCACGCAGATTGGCCAGCGCCGCCCGCGCGATCCCCCGACCGGACAAGCCGTGGTGATCGAGAAAATCCCGGTCTTCCACCGCGATCAAAGTCTCTCCCAGCAGCGGTGGAATTTCCGTCAGTTTTACCAGTAAGCGGTCTTCCATATGTGCCGGGTAAATACCGCCGATTTCGCGAGGCTGTAATCGCACCAGTGGCAGCGCCTCTCCTCGAACATCCCTCAGGGAGGTAATCTGTCCCGCCTTCAGGCGCATTCGGAAGTGACGGGCCGACTCGCGCTGATCCCAGAATTCAAAGTCGCGACTGAAGATCTCAAAGTCGTCACCGCTGCGCCATATCTGACCCGGCGCCGTCACCTGCCCCGATGGGCGGTAACCCAGCGCCTTCAACTCCTGGGTGAACGCCTCGGCAGAAATCCTCAGCCCTTCGTACAATTCCAGCGGCCGCGCATAAACCCTCGCCGGCAACGACCACTTTTTGCCCTCAAACTTGGCCACCACCCCCCGATCGATAACCAGAACCCCAATCAGCGTGCACGCCAGAATGCCAGCTACGCTCCAGCGCAGCCAGCGATTACCCCACAACCGCGCCAACGCACCCTGCCCCTGGGCTTTTTGCCGGGTCGACGGTTTGCGTTTACGGGATTTGGTTTTTTTAGCGGGTACTTTACGACTACTCATTCCGACCGGACTTGTGTAATAGAGAACGTCTATTGATACTGACGGTAAAAGTCGCATAATAGCCCACTTTTGCGGGTAAAACCTGCGACAGGTACAGTTTTTTACACAGAGAGAACACCATGACGCAATATCATGTCTACGGCATAGGCGCTGCCCTGGTCGATACTGAAATCGAAGTCACCAATAGCGACCTGCAAGCGCTCAATATTGACAAAGGCGTGATGACGCTGGTTGACGAAGAGCGTCAGCACCATCTGGTGGAGTCCCTGTCTGACCACCTGGTCGCATCCAAACGCGCCAGTGGTGGCTCCGCGGCCAATACCGTGATTGCAGCCAGTTACTTTGGCAGCAACAGTTTCTACTCCTGCAAAGTCGCCAACGACGACAATGGTCAGTTTTACCTCAACGACCTGGAGGCCGCCGGTGTCGACTACCACCACAACAACGGCAGCCACGACGGCATCACCGGCCGCTGTCTGGTAATGATCACCCCTGATGCCGAGCGTACCATGAACACTTTCCTCGGCATCAGCGAAACTGTATCGGTGGACGAACTGCACGAAGACGCGGTGGTCAATTCAGAATACGCCTATATCGAAGGTTACCTGGTTACCTCCGAAAGCGGTCGCGCCGCCGCCATTCGCCTGAGGGAGGTGGCCGAAGCCAATGGCACCAAAACCGCGTTGAGCCTGTCCGATCCGGCGATGGTGGAGTTTTTCAAAGCGGGCTTGCAGGAGATGATTGGCGAGCGGGTCAATCTGCTATTCTGCAACCAGGCGGAAGCTCAGGGTTTTACCGGTACAGACACTCTGGAGGCAGCGGCAGAAGCGCTGACGGCCTATGCAGATACCTTCGCGATCACCTGTGGGGCAGAAGGTGCGCTGTTGTTTGACGGCGAGTCTTATATCCGTGTGGCGCCCCATAGTGTTAAAGCCATCGACAGCAATGGGGCGGGCGATATGTTTGCCGGGGCGTTTTTGTATGCCATTACCCATGGTCACGGTTTTGAGGCAGCGGGCAAGTTGGCGAGTTTAGCATCCGCTACTGTTGTTTCGCAGTTTGGCCCGCGGTTGCGCCCGGAGCAGCATGCTGAGGTATTAAAGGCAGCTTTGGGGGGGTAACGCTAGTAACCTTTTGGTTATGGTCTCGTTAGAAAAATTTGTGGGTTTAGTCTGATCGAAGTGTCTATTAACCCTTTGAAATTCAAAACCTTTTAACCTCAGGCT
>ENA-OWNT01005464-OWNT01005464.1-seawater-metagenome-genome-assembly--contig:-NODE-5464-length-10469-cov-5.101232_pt1 | contig 10469 bp, 9 predicted proteins | sample MGYA00238136_ERZ651165 | MGnify/ENA primary metagenome ERZ651165 (study PRJEB26861, sample SAMN08777766) | seawater metagenome | isolation source: coastal seawater | place: USA: Florida | collected...
TGTTGTTGTTGTTGTTGTTGTTGTTGTTGTTGTTGTTGTTGTTGTTGTTGTTGTTGTTGTTGTTGTTGTTGCTGCTGTTGTTGCGACATTACGACTTTCTTGTCGTCTCTTTCGCCGCCGCGGCCGTTGTTGTTGGTGTCGTGGTTGGTGCTCGTTACGTGTGGACTATGGCCATACGCGGTGTCGAAGGTGTCGGCGAACTGTGAATCTGACAGCAGTGACCAACTGAACGTCGATGTCGAGTCCCGGAACGGTGAGGGCGAGCGAATGAATTGACCACCAACGAGTGTGGTGCCCCGGGTGATGTGGTGGCAGTTTGTTGGTGTCGTCGCGGTTGCCGTTTCTGTTGGGTGGTTTGGCGGGCTAGATAGGGCGGTGGTTTGCGAACAGTGGTTTAAGAGTCGGGTGGAGCGACGGTTGCTGGCTGCGTACCGCTTCGTTGTGAGGCTGGCTGCCCGACTCGTGCCGTGATCGACTGTGAGTCTCCTCGCGTCGTTTTTCTTCAAGGTTTCTCGCCGCGGATTTTCCTTGTTTTCGACCACGCACGCGCGCACACACAGACAGAGAGAGACACGCACCACAAGCGCGGTCACGCCGCTGCATGGTTTTAGGCCCCAGGACCCACTTTTAACGGTCGGCACGGTTGTTGTGTGTGCGGTTACGTGAAGGACTCTAGTCTGCAATGTGAGAGCCGATGGCACGGACTCTGGGCGCTGCCTAGCCGCCGACAGGATAGCACTGGCATTGACGTCGCACACTGCACAATGATCGGGGAGCTGGAACGTTTGCAACGAGCGGATGTGATCCACAAACGCGATCGCCGTGAAACACAGCGTGGGCGAGGGTCCGTGGCTGTTCCGTCGGTGGAGCAGTTGTTGCACAAACACTTGCTCGCAGGCGACGAAAAAGGCGACGGCGAAGTCTCTCATTTGTCTTACATCGAGCAACTCGACAAGGAGCATGAACGTGCTCGTGTCACATCACACGCGCGTGTTCCAGCGACGAAACAGGCCCAGGCACGGTCCAAACGTCGGGCGTTCCGCAGAGCCGCCACCCCACGCTACATGATGCCAAAGAAGACGGGGACAAAAAGTGCGCGGAGTTCTCCGTCTCCCAGTCGAACATCGAGCTCGAGGACAGCACGCCCAAAAGCCGGGCGCGCAAAGAAAGGCGAGTCTCCAACGCATCCGCGCCGGGCGCAACGTGAACCAACGCCACATGAACCGGCAGGAACCCGCCCGCAAATTGACGTGGGCAAAGATAGTGGGGTTGGAGATCCGTTGCCGCCGGAGTCCCGCGGTGGAGCCAAAACACTCTCCCGCAAGCCTGCTGCCCAACGGCCCCTCCGCACCGTTGACTTCGCCATCGGGTCGAGGCAACACACAGCTATTGGGTTCAATCTATCTCACGCCGTGGGGGCGCACCAGCAAGACGGACACGCCGCTGGCAGCGGCGAGACAGGGTCATTTTTGCCGCAGGCGAGCCCCCAACGTCGAAGCTCCCGCCCACTTCGACACGTCGAGCTTGATGGGCTGACGCGCCGCAGCTCGGACACCACAACAGCCGCTGCTGTTGACGGTTCACCTAGGGGCAATTTTCTGAAAGCCCTGCGGCATGTCAAGTCGTTCGCGGATAAGCCAGCGCACGTCGGCGCCGCGCACAACCAACACTTGCAACGGCGCACTCGGCGTCACAGCAAGTCATCGTTTAGGCTGCCGGCGGCAATCGCCGCCACACATGCGCATGCGGACGTCTCTCCTGGGACTCCTGAAGAGGCGGACGGTGGATTTTTGTCCTCAAAGGGAGGGCAGTATCTGGACTTATGCGTGCAGCAGCAAGTCATCCCCGAGTACGGCGATATCAAGCCGATGTTGAGCGCCACGTGCAGCAGGTCCATATTTTACGCAAACAGGCAGGGCGGAGACAAACTAGCTGTTGCCGAGTGGGCCGGCATAGCAACGCTTGATCTTTGCAACAACGGTTTGTCCGACGAGGCGTGCGAACGGGTTGTGGTGTCACTGGACCCTCTGCACATCAGCAAGCTCGACCTCTCACACAATCACGGCGGGGTGAAGTTGTGCCGCGCGTTGGCAGACCGGCTGGCGTCCAAATGCCGCTTGCAAGAATTGAATTTGGCTCGTAGTCGCCTTGGAATCATGGGCTGCGAGTACTTGGAACGAGCTCTCATCCACGAGTCCTTTGCCCCTCAGTTGACACGCCTGGGCCTGTCCAACTGCGACATCCCGGATGCCGCGGGCAACGGTTTGGCGGAGGCCCTCTCGCAATGCAAAGCGCTTGTGGAGGTGGATCTGTCTTGGAACCACTTGCGAGACAGCGGCGCACAGTTCGTGCAACTGGCGTTGCATTCTCTCGACCTGTCGCACAATCCACTAGGGCAGGGTCCACAGCTTGTCTCGGACAAAGACAGGGACGCTGAACGAAAAACGCTCCTGGAGTACGGCCTGTTCGAAGCTCATCCGCACAGGTACGCCACTGCAAGGAACCCCGAGAATGGGAAGCTGGACCTGCGCAGCGTACCCCCGCGATCAAAGTTTATGGTGGCATCTGGACCTGAAGACGTGGACGCACTGTACGTGGCTGTAGTGCCGCCCGGTGCACAAAGTGCACCGAATGAGGCAACTCCAGCTGTCTCAACGACTGCGCCTTCGAAGCCCAAGCCCATTCCACCACGCCACTACGCAATTGTTCGGTCACACTCCGTTGCTAGAGCGATCGCTGACGCGCTAAAGCAAAACCACGCGTTGCGCCATCTAGACTTGTCAGCTTGCAATCTCGATGAGATTGACACAGCCATCATTCGATACGCCCTCAGGTTTGGCCATGGCGGTTTGCTGGGGTTGCATCTTGAGGGCAACCGCCAAATGCCAGCTTTGGCTGCGACCACTGGTCTTGGAGTGACGGCGGGACTCGGGGGTGTTCGTGCACCCACCACCCGTGGCGACAGCTCGCACAATCCAAAGACCACTAATGCAGCATCCAGGCACGCTGCACAACATGGTCAGATGGTTGCGCCACCCGTGGACTTTCGCCAGCACAGCGGAAATCCGGCGAGCGCGGCTGGGTCGTGGCTATTGAAGCCCATGCCTCTGGCGAGAACGCTTCTGGATTGGCCCATGCAGCAACACTGCTGGGTTTGTGGAGGCTGGGTGGAGCACACGCTCCGTGTCGAGCTGAATCGCCCTGCCGCAGACTTGGTCGAGCTTTGCGTGCATTTCAGCTTCGATGGGTTTTCGCCACGGCCGATTCGGCGCGAGAATGGCCAAATTCGAGCGTTTACTGAAGAGATCCATGATCCAGACGACGATCTTCCACCCTCTGCGTCGTCGACACCCCAGCACTCCCGAGGACGAACACCTGCAACCACCCCCGGACGTAGGTCTGCACGCACGCCCACGAGAAGTTCGCAGCCTGGCCACAGGCGAGGCGAAAGCACGAGCAGTGTCAAGTCTCAGTACAAGACACGCAAAAAGTCTATGAAAGTGAAGCACATTTGCTATTTCCAAGCTGTGCTCCCGCCGTCGGTTGTGATATTCTACTTCACGCAAAAGTACAAGGCGTCGGACGACGAAGCGCACGGCCACGGCAGTAGTGACGGGGCAGCGCCCGGTTCGTACAAGGTTGTAGAGTCGCGTTGGACGACACCGACGTTTGAAAAAGTCAAGCTGCCGGAGACTGCAGTCCGTTTGATGCACAGCAGCGGCAGCTGTGTGATACCGGAGTCAACTTTCCGCCGCGCTCGGGCGGTCTACAAACATTCAGCTGTCGCACCCGATTTCAAGGTCCCAACACACATCAAAACTAGTTCTGACGACTTCACCAGCCAGGAGCCGACAGCCCCGATAGCGCCCAACACCCCACAATACTTCAACGTTCTCGTTGTACACGCACCGAGGACGTACCCTCTCACTCCCTTTCTCCCGAACACCACCAGCGAGGCCGACGGTAACCCCCAGGTGCCAGCGTGGTCGTTAGACGCTTCCGTGTTTGAACCTCGGCGCAGGTTTGATTCGTTGCGGGTCGCAAACCAACCAAATGCGTTGCGTGAGTTGACCTTGAGCGGAAGCCCAAGTCCATCACCGAAGCGCGGTAGACGGCACCAACGCCGGAAGTTCGCCGAGGAGCCGTTTTTTGATCGACGCGCCGAGGCTGGCGCATTCACGACGATACTCACCCGCAGCGGGGTGGGCGAGCTGGTGCGTGATCTGTTCGACATAGCACGGACGTGGAAAAACACGGGCAAAGCTGAGTTGGAAGCAGCGTTAGTCGGTGTGACTGAGGTCGAAGAAGAAGGGCTTGATGATGACGACGACGGTGGCTTGACTGTTAGCAGGGAGCCCAGTTTCCACTCGACGCTATCAGAAATGAGTGGATTGTCTGACGAAGAAAACTACGGACACGCACCATACGTACCTCACGGGTCGTTTGCACACACAAAGAGAAAGTCGATGCGGTCGTTGTTTGAAGGACGCACGCTGCAACCTGCACCTGTTTCTTCTGACGTGGCAGGAAGTCAAGACGTCGAGCGCGACTTCAACTTCGAGCAATTGCATCAGACCGCCAATGCCATGTTTGACCTCGTGCCTTGGGAGCAAGTCGAGATGGATGACTTCCTTGTCGATGTCAGTATGCAAAGCGAGATCGCGCTCGTCGCGAAAAGGCTGCGGGGATCCTTCAGTTTGCTTCGAGAGGTACGACCGTTTTGCGTGATTGCCGCGACGCTGGGTCAAATTTCAATCGGGTTTCTCAACAACAGTGTGTTTGTCCTCTCTGAAACTAGGTATTTCGATTTTTTTCTTCGATCGACTCGACATCGTGGTCCGATAGCACGTCCGGACGAATGACCCAGAAAGCTTTCGAAGCATTGGCTCAAGAAGCCCGCTTATTCCGCAGTGAGCCAGCAATGCTGCCTGGCAGCGCGAAGTACAGAATGAAGAACAACTTTTTCAAACTTCCTCTCTTTCGAATCGTGACTGCCAGCGCCATGAACGTTTCCGGCAAAGATGATTTGCAGGGGGACGATCAGCTTTACAGTCATGTACGACATGGCGATGACGATGACGACGACACGACAGAGAATGGGACCGTGGACGAACAGTCCTTCGGTATGAGGCTTGCGATACCGATTTTCGCCAAGATGTCCAGTAATTGTGTGCGTGTCCCTTTGCGTCTCTGCAGGTTCAATGAATCGCGCTCGCGTTGACATTCAGCGACCATCATCGGCGAAGCATCGGCACGTGGAACAGGTAGGTGGAGCACCGGCATTTCGCGTTTGGTGACACGCTCAGAGGATACACGGCAGTGGTAACACGTCGCACGTGATGCTGTTGTTGCTGCAGGGTGCATCAATAGATTTGGCCGGATTTTTACACTGTATCGTGCATATTGCTTTCTGGAAGTACGTGGCTTCGGGTTCTGAACGCACTCTTCCAAGGGCTGTGTCTCTTGTCCTGGAGTCAGTAACTGCAGCATTCCAGGTCCGTTTGTTCCATCGCAAACACCCCGACATCAACGTACAGTTTCGTTTGACTCGTTGCTCGTGAAAATTATGTGTTGTGATAGTCAACGGGGCACGGGTTCTTGCGAGCCCTGAGCACGACGGATACGTTCAGAGAACACAATGTTTACAACGCATTGGTCGATCACCGCTTCAAAACAGCTTACAGCACGCTGTCCTCGATCTTCATTCACTATAGCACCAGCGCCGTCACCGGCAAGTCATTTGCTGTCGTTGAATCGAACCAAACCGACGCGCGCAGGTGTGATAGATCAAGTGAAAGCCATTCCAGACGAGCAAAGGCGCGGTGGCAGGTGCGAGATTACGTCTGGCAACACATACGTCGATGGACTTGCTTGATTTTGAGAGGTTCCTGTGTCGTGTTGTTACCTCTTCTCGATTAGGCCGGCCGTGCTGAGAGAAGCACGTCCCAGTTGCACGATCTCGACCATGCCAACAATTCCCAAAACAGATACATGACATTTGAAGCCTGGATGCAGTTACTGTTAGACGTTGGGATCGTTGCCAAGCCAGTGAAAATCACGCCAGCACAGCAAGCTGCGGCCGCCGCTGCGAAAGAGCGGTTCGTGCGATGTAACCCGCACGGTGTTCGAATCCTTCTTGGTGGTTGGTTCACTGATTTTGGATGAATACATTCATGGTGCAGGAGGCATTCGGCGGCACGACTAGCCCACAAGCATGCGTCCAGTCCACAGGCGAGGAGCAGGTCTTTCGCTGCGTCTATGAGTGGGTTGACGAGGAATGGCAAGAGAATTGCAGATCACTTCAAGATGAAACCTGGCGACGCAAGTGTTGCATCAGAAGGTTCTGAGCAGCCGGCGGTGGAAACTGTGCGTCACTCACGTCGATTTTTTGCGAACACTGTTTGATGCACTCTGTGACATGCATATTGGTGTTCGCGCTGTAGTTGGGCTTGGTCAGCCGTCGCGTGGCCGCCGTGATTTTCGATGCCAGCCAATTATTGGAGGATGATGCTCCGACCTGCCCATGCCACCGCCACAATCTGTCGATGGTCGACTTTCTGGAAGCTCTCGTGCGCGTTGCTTATGCTTTGGTGCATCAACCAACCGCAACACAGAAAAGTGATGAAGATGCGTCGACTGCTTCCACCCGCAAAGCAAAGGGTCATGCTCGCAAGCGCTCTGGCATGTCGAGTAGCGACAAGAAACACAACAGTGTGGATGCAGTCCAATCAAGGACGGAGCGAGAACTGCAGTTAGACCCTGAGTACGCGCAGGTAGGTTGTATGGTGGTCACAAGCGGTGGATGTGATACGGTGTTTCACATTTGGTGAACGACATGTGTGTGGCCAGGCTCGTTCGTGGAAGTTTAAGTGCTCGAAGTATTTCGATAAGATAGGAGAAAACAATGCCATGCTCGACAGCAAATTGGAATACCTTATCCGCCATATCTTACCAAACTGGCGGGAAGGCCAGGCCAGCCATGCCCCGAGTATTTGAGTGGCTCACTGTCGCTCATCGTCTGAGCTTCGGATTCATGCTTCGACGTTCGACGGTGTGCATGACGATACCATTTTGAACTTTATATAAAAAATGAATGAGTACCAAGTCATATCGTTCAAGCGCTCTCGAGTTGTGTTGCCGATTTGCAATTCATAGCCGGCTTCCAGACCGCGAACTTGTGCTTGCAATTTTATCCAGACCAGCAACGCCATGGATGATTTGGCTGAGATCGATTTTGAACTTTTTCAGTGCTGGGACAATTTTTGCGTCAATTAGTCTGCGTGCCTTCTTCAGGTCAACCTGTGTCGGGGAACACGAACAAAGCTCTGCGTTACATACTGTTGTCAACTGTGTGCATGTTCGTGATGGTAACAAACCTGCTCGGCCTCGGTAATGTTAGCACACAATTCAGTCAGGACTTCTTTCTGGACTTTGCCAATCTCCCTCGCTGCGGAATACGTAATGTTGCCGCCGCCCCCGTAGCACACCATAGCATATCTAATCGCGCGGAAAACACGAAGACATGGCCGTTTTAGAACACAGTGGATCAGATTTTCATCACAGATGATCGACCGAGCCGAAACAGTTGTTCACGAACCGCGATCGGAACACGCGCTCGAACTTGTTCTCCAAGATATTCTGCACGGCTTTCATTAGCAAAAACTTGGGATCCCCAACCGTGTCTCGCATTTCGACGAAATTCTCAAGCGCCATGTCTCCGATAGCATGCGCATTCGGACGCTACACAGTGGACCGCAGAAATATGTACACAAGTGAGCAAGAAGTCGCGAAGCCGCAGACGATGTAAACATGGGCAGTAATACCCACCAGCTCAAAGGAGAAGGCAGCGAACGCCATGCCAAACTGCGATTGAAGTGGGCGGTCCGAAAACGTGTCCAACAAACTGCTGAGAAGCTGCGGCCACAAACAGGACAAAATTGTTAACACGCCGGTGCAACAGCACTAGAGCGCATGCAAAGCGTGCTACCACATACCCAGCAGTCTTCAAATCCAGCGTTAGTGCCTTGACCAAAAAATGGTGTGATGGCGTGAGCGGCGTCTCCAACCAAGCACACTTTACTGCCAACCGCGAAATTCGATGTTCGAACGGTACCTAGGAAACCTGCGAGTGTGGCGAACCAACCGTCACCATTGCGGGAGGGCCTCACCAATCATAGACGACCCACAACTACAACAATGAACGCGAACCTTCCGGGTTTCCCAGCATTTGTTTCGCGATGACTTCATGACCGCCTAACAGCGGGATGGCGTCGGAGTAATGGCGTTCGAAAAATTGTCGCACGCGCTCCTTCGTGTTGAGCTGCACAAGCACCCGAAGGAAATATGACATGGCAATCACAGGGAATGCAAGGAAAGCGCGCAGCACGAGGAAAGACACGCAGGGAGGGAAGTTGCACGCGCAAGCTCTCTGCTGTACGTACGTAATCAAACGAATTCTCGTCACCGGTGCTGTCGCAGTAAATGGTTCCAGTGAAACTACCATCCTTGTTTGCCAGGGCCATGAGAAAGTGGGTTCCGCGGGGCCAAATGTGCAATCCGTGCTGCTCCAGTGGCTGCGTGGCTCTGCGCGCGTCGGGGCTGAGATCAGCAAATTTCGGGAACAAGATTTCCTTGTACCTTTGTTCAAATAAGAGCAAAAACAGCAACGGGAGTGAGCACGGCTGCGGCAGAGCTGCGGCTTCGACACGTCTTGGGGGACATCGCGTACCCCTGAATGCACTTTTCTTCCGTGAAAGTGGTTAGCCCTGCGTCCCGCATTTGATATCGGATACGGCTGCCGCCTCCGTCGGCGCCGACGACGGGGCAACCCGCGTCTACAACGACCTGTCCTTGCGGCGTTTGGAAAGTGAGCTTCGCCCATTCTCCCGAGAAGTCAGCACTTGACAAGTTGTGGTTAAACTGCACCTTGGCTCCGGCATCTACGGCCTTCTTGATCAAGTACTTGTTGAGCTCGAACCTGGAGATGGAGATGTTGAATTCGGTATCGTCTTTGCCGTACCTTTGGAAGATGCGCTCCGAGGTGTACGTGTTGTGCATCACCCGCCCGGTCACGGGGCTGCCCATGCTGACGATTTCGTCGAGGACATCCTTCCCAATCTGAGCAACAGCGCGCAAGCCACGCCCTGTGAGGACGAGGTTGATGGAGCGCCCGAGGGACGGGATCGATCGGAAATCCTTGTAGCGTTCGTATAGAGTGACCTGGAAACCTTTCTTCTGCAAGGACAGGGCGAACAGACACCCAACTAGGCCGGCACCGACAACGATGATGTTGTCTTTCTGTTCTTGGGACGGCATGGTCGTGGAGAGCAAACAAACTAAGGAAGGAGAAGTGACACACTTTCGATGAACGAATTCAGAAAAAAAAAAAAAAAAATGCCAACTGGAATGGCACACAATGGCTTCGGTTCCTACCATGCATGGCCGCTGGTCCAACCGAAGCATTCGCTCGTTTCAGTCAAAAGTTGAGCGCTATATCACCACCAACAGATGACGTCAGCTCTCGCACCGACGTGCCACACAGCCTACGTATTGCTTGTGGAACCGCATCCCCGCACACGTAAACCCACTGAGTGTCAACCGGCTCGCGCTTGGTCGTCTCACATACTGCACTTCGTTTGCGAGTTGGCTTGTGACTTGACTATGATATACGACCGATGTCCAGCCGGGTGTCAAAAGAATCCTTCTCACCCACCTCACGCCGTTGGAGAACAGTCGCCCCAAGCGAACTCATCCACCCAAACACTTCCCTCCGCCGTCCCAAACAACAACAACAACAACAACACAGTCACACGAACACAAACGTACGTCCATCTTCCCGTCCACCAATGTTGGCAACAACGAAGGAACGAAGCCAACGAAGCCAACAAAGCCAACGAAGGAACGAAGGAACGAAGGAACGAACGAAGGAACGAAGGAACGAAGGAACGAACGAAGGAACGAACGAAGGAACGAACGAAGGAACGAAGGGACGAACGATGAACGAACAAAATGATTTCACGTTGGCACTCAACGATACTCTCACCTCTCACCACTCTCGCCACTCACTTCCACTCACTTCCACTCGCTTCCACTCACTTTCAACCACTCAATCCACTCAATCCACTCACTCAATTGAAGTTAACCACTCGGTCCACTGAAATTAACCACTCCATCCACCGAAATTGTCCACTCAGCCCACTGAACCCGTCCACCACATTATCAATGCGCTGAAATTGTCCACTTCTTGGTCCACTCATGTCGTGAAGCAAGCACTCAATCCAACTGCAGGGACTACCGCACCATACCTACCTAGCTACCTAGCTACCTAGCTAGCTACCTACCTACCTACCTAGCTAGCTACCTAGCTAGCGACCTACCTAGCTACCTACCTAGCTACCTACCTACCTACCTACCTACCTAGCTAGCTACCTACCTAGCTACCTACCTACCTACCTACCTAGCTACCTAGC
>ENA-OWNT01005466-OWNT01005466.1-seawater-metagenome-genome-assembly--contig:-NODE-5466-length-10467-cov-3.844466_pt1 | contig 10467 bp, 9 predicted proteins | sample MGYA00238136_ERZ651165 | MGnify/ENA primary metagenome ERZ651165 (study PRJEB26861, sample SAMN08777766) | seawater metagenome | isolation source: coastal seawater | place: USA: Florida | collected...
CAAAGCCAAATTGTCAATGTCAATTGCCAATTGCCAATGCCAATGCCAATGCCAATACATCAATGTACATGTAGACGTCGTCGATGTCAACGTCGTCGTCGATGCCGTCGATGTCAATGTCAGTGGCAACGTAGACGTCGCCGCCAATGTCGTCAACACGCTGCACGTGCGCTCATTGTCCAAGTCACAAAAAGAAGGCAGTGGTGGTTGTCGTACGAGGAGGGCGTAGCAATGGCAGAAGTGCATGCAATCCGCCCTTCCAAGTGCGGTACTAGAGTACTCACAATCGCAAGTCGAAGCGCATGAGAGCACTGGAATGCTTGGGTGAGCTGGCAGGTTTGAGGATGTACACAGACCTGTCTGCTTGTTTGTCCTTCTGTCAGTCTGGCTTGGCTTGGCGATCGTGGTGTCATGTGACGGTGTGCGTGCGCCGAAGTGATGACGCACTGGATTAGTGAACTATCGTTGCGTGAGCGTGTCTCTCCGATACGTCACATGGATGGCGCGCCGCGTCGTTTCCCAAAATGAAGAAAATAACACAAAATATAACGGAACCTGCCATCCAGTTAGTAAAATGGCACTGCAAGTCCCCAGCACCATTTGAGGAGCACCGATCCGTCCGATCGGGCGGCGTCGATCTATTCTTCCTGCATCAGTGCGCAGGACTCCCGCCTATTACCGTGGGCGTGGATCACAGCATGAGTATCCGTTCGCATTGACATTCAAAACTAGTGGTGTGCGCGGATACCAAATATGATGCCAAGATCTCCCCGAGAGGCTGTGCCACAGGTGCAGCTGAATGCTGCTGCGCACATGCGAACACACAGTTCACCCTCCATGGCAGACGCTGCATCGCACGCCAAGTCGTCTGCCAAGCAACTAATTCTGTCCCTTGAACTGGGATTGCCCCCCAACATCGTTGTGTCCCGCATCCGAAAATTGCTCGTATTAATTGTGGACTTTCGAAGCATCGCACCGGTTTGGCAAAATTTTGACGTTTTGGCAAATTTCTGTGCTCAGTATCGCACATCCGATGCCAATGTGCTGTGCATTTTCATGGAGCTGTTGAAGGTTACCTTGCGAACTAGTCAAGACAAGGACCCCAACATTCCACCAACACATCAGGCCCTCAATGTTCCGACGATCCCAAGCGTGTTCATGGCGTGTTTGCGCATGCTTCCTATTGTTGTCATCAGCGTGGATCATCCTGACGGGCAGTGTCGCCAAATGGCGTCGGTAACATTGCAACACATGCTCGTCTTCAACCGAGATTCGCCTTCCGCGATGTTGCATCGCTTGGGTATATTGCTCTCGCAGCCATCGACCACTACAACGTCAGTCGTGCGACTGGGCAGTGCGCATGTCATGGTCGATATCCTCTGCTCATCGAAGTACACTCCCTCGGGACACCAGGCGCTTCGTCTAGACGAAAATGACTACGACACGGCGGTTCGTTCCCTTGTGCTGAGCCTTGGTGATCATGAACCTGGAATATCCGCAGCCGCCGAACATGGGCTCGCTGTTCTCCGCAACGGATACCGGCACTTTCACCGGAGTCTTCAAAATTTGCCTCAAGGCTACCAAGATCAACTTCGCCTCCATGCAAGCGCAATCGACCAGAAAGCGAAGGCACTAGCTAACAGTGGGCGCAACGGTCACGGCGCGTCTACCACATCTGCTCGTCCGTCGCAACGCAGCGCGCCAAGCACGCAGTTTGGAGCCATTCCGTCGGCAGTCGTGGAGACCTTGAGGCGATCCAGTGCTACGCCGTCAGAGCGCATGGAGGCGCTGTGCGCCATTCAAAACGCCATCGACGTCAACATGAAATTGCGACATGAGAGTCTGATGTATCACTCTGCACATTTGGGTGGACTCCTGGCCTGTCTGACCGAGGTTTTGTTGTTGGAACTGCCAGCCTCTAGCTCGAACGGGGTCTCGCCGCAATCTCAACAGTTGGCTGAGCGAAGTTCTGCCGCCGCAATCATTGTGCAAATTTGCATCACGATTCGCCGTCTCACACGTTTCGTTGGTCTAGCCATTAAACCATTCTTTGCAAGGGTACTGGACGCAGCTGTGAGCATGCTGATGGCATCTTCATTGCATGGAGATCGCATGCAAAACGTACTCCGACGAGAAGCCGTCTTGTTGCTGCACTGCTGCAGCAGGACAGTTGGACCAATGGCCATCGTCGACCATGTTTTCAACCAATCTGGGCGGCGACAGCTTCTTGTTGTGAATCCAGCTGTCGGTGACACCGCAACCGCAGCCACTTCTTCAGTATTGCTGAAGGTAAATCGCAAGGCGACCGGCGGCAAATGTAGAGTCTGCTGGCCAGTTCGTTTCCTCACTGGCTCCTTTGCTCATTTATAGGTGATGCACACCATGCTGCGTCAAGCCGGATACGCTGTTGATGTCACACGATGTGTGCACCAATTTGTCTCGATCCTGGGCGAGTCAACCGACCGCAACCTCACTGCACAGGTTAGTTTGGCGGGATTTTATGCTGCCGTTTTAGAGTGGAGGTTTAGCGTGTGTGAACTATGTAGGTTCTCGGTGTTCTCGATACTCTTTGGAGCATCGACCCATCAATTGACTTTCTAGGCATAGTTAGCTCGTGCAGAATTCCGGACCAGCAAGGGTGGATGAAGCATTTGTAAGTTCTTGATGCCTTCATTCATGTCGATACTACTTCGAGGCTTGTAATTGTAGCAACATTTGTCCAGGTTTGAGCGAAAGCAGCGTTTGACATCACAATACCTGACCGACGACCTTACAGAAGGTGATAGTCTTGTCCTCGTCAATTTATGGAAGAACGGCCCAGTCACATGGCAATTGGAAGATGAAGCAAATTCGTCAACCACAAGCCAGACGATGGCCCCGCGGTTCGATTCGAGCAAAAAACTGCCCCACCGTGGCTGCGAGGAGCAGCCACCCGCCATTGAATCGAGAGTTACTCGGTCACCCGTCGCTATCAATCCCGAACAGCGCACCAACAATGTCGATGTGCCACCACCATCGCATGTAGCGCGTTCTAGTCCCAAAGAATACGTGCCAGACGAGCGCCCCATCAAGCCAATGGGGGCCGCGTCGGCGTTATCAGGTTCGGAGGCGTCTATTCCCGGTACACGGAATGACGATTCCGACGACAGCTGGACAAGTGGGAACAACAGGAGCCGCAAGGCGCCTCGGCCACTGAAACTAAGTGCAGTGTCCGAGAAGCGTCGCCAACAGCGATTGGCCCAACTGCAACTGGCCCAGGGCACTGGGGATGGGGGAGACGACGAGATGCCCTCCCCTCCAAGCACGAGAAGCACAGCGACGCCACGAACTCCACATCTTCGAGCGCGCGGCAGTCGTGCCAGCACACCGGCGCGTGGTGGGACTGGTCAATCTTTGAAGTCGTCAATGAAGGAACGGCGTGATAGCAATGCCGGCGGATTATTTCAAGAGAAAGAGTATTTAGCTGACGGAGAAATCCTTCCTGTGGACGGTACGTGTGGGCGAGTCGTCAATGGCATTGCCGGTCGATAAATTCAATCCCCGCTTCGTGTACATTTTGCATTTCACAGGTCATCCAGGACAGGAATTTTCGCGGGTCTTTGGCATCCTTGGCAACGCAAAGGCTGCGTGGAGCGAAACTTTCCAGGCTTTGGACGCGATGAGGCGAATTGCAACCCACCACGGTGACGTCATTGAGCGCAATCAACTCCACCCACTCGTCGTTGCTGTCTTAGCAGCTGTCAAGAATCTCCGATCGTCTGTGACGAAGAACGCACTGCTCTGCCTTGGGGATCTTTTCCGTGGGTTGGGGAGACGGATGGATGCGGAACTGGTGACGATTCTACCTTCGTTGCTGAAAAAGTGTGCGGACACGAACAAGTTCGTCAAGGCAGAGGCTCAGAAAGTGCGTCTATGATCGTGTGTTTGTGCGGTTCAACGTAAGGCGTTGGATTTCTGGGTCAAAACGTCACGTCAACTCTGTGGTGCTCCCGATTAGGTAATGGATCGTCTCATTTTGAACTGCTCGACGAGTCGGGTACTAACATCATTAACTTCGATGATCAGCCGACCGTGTTGCAAAGATGCGAAGGTGAGGGCAGTGGTGGCACTGTCGTTACGCGGCTCGCTGGAGCGACACAACAACACGTGTCCGAATCAACCGCTTGTTCGGTACTTACGCCCTGAGGTTATGGCGAGTGTGTCGAGAACGGTCGTGAAGCTGGCAACCGACGCTTCGGCCGACACCCGCTTGCACGGAGGTGGTTCTTTATGGGTTCGTACACCAGAATGGGTTTCTGTTTGCGCTGGATCCAGTTTCGCACATTTATTTTGGCATTTGTGTCGACTCGCAGGCATTGATCGACGGTGGTGTCAGTGCCGAAACTCTGAAAACTTTATCTCCTGGAACCGGGCGGATTGATAAGGCGCTTTCGAGAAGCAGACCTGCACGCCTCGCCATCGCCTCCCTGGATCGTCTCGATTCAAACACGGGCGGCCAGGCAAAAACATCAGGAACCGCCAGAGGACGCAAGTCATCAAAGAAAGCTACGCCCAGACGTCAGCGCCAGTCACAAAATGGAAATGGCACAGGCGGCGAGAAAGAAGGGCAGCAGAACATACGAGGCAACGCGAAAGCAACACTTGCAAGGGTCGAGGAGATAAGCAAAGCTTGGTTGAAGTTGAAGGATTGGCAGAAGCGTGTTCAACACCTCCACGATCTTACGGCGGTCGTCCGTGGTTGCCCTCAAGCTGTTCTGCCGAAGATTTTTGTTGTTGTTGACGTGTATCAAGCCGGCATGGCCGATGGCAATTCAAAAGTTGCAGCAGTCGCATTACAATCCCTGACCGTTGTCATTCCATTATTTGGCACGACACTGGCGAAAGTACTTCATTTGTTGATGCAACCTCTGTGCAACGTGGCCGCCACCCGAAATAGCAATATGTACGAATTATGTGGTGGCGTGCTGGATGCCATTGTCTCCACTATTCCCACGGCACAAGCTGTCATGGCGCTCACGCATTCTATGGGCAAGTATTGTAAATCTGACGCGGCCAGGGCGCTCTTGGTGCGGAAAATTCGTAAAGTGCTGTCAGAAGTCATGTCTGGCTCCCGTGGGAGCTCAGATGTCGCAGCTGTTGGCAAAGTGCTTCAAAAAAAACTAGTCCCGCTTGCATACAGCCTCCTCGGCCCCGGCGGCGGAAGTCTTCGTTCCGAGCTGGAGCAACTCATACAAGTTCTCTGGCGAGTGAATCGTACCGCGTGCGACAAACAAGTGCGTCATTTGCAGCACATCCACCAAGCTCCAAGTTTTGTGTTCGTTGTCTTAACCTCTCTGTTGCAATGTAGACCGCCCTGAGCAGTCCTCGAACGGCGAAAATGTCGAGAGAATTGCAAGCTCACGCTCGTGAGTTGTTAGGAAAGTGAGAACGTGTTCTTAGCAGCGTTGGCAACGTGGTGGTTTGCTATGAAACAAGTGCCACCACGACGCACTGTGTTTCAAGAGACGGACAGATTGTTAGTTCTAGTTAGTTAGGTTTGTGATTGTATTCTAGTTGTTAGTTTTTATTTGTTAGGGAGGTTTTCAGTTGGGTCGACTGTAAGCGCCGAATCCAACTAATAAGTTAAATGGGGAAAATCTCAGACCGTACCTAATGCCACGCAAGCCGCCAGCAAAGCAATATGAATACCAACGGACACACTCGTTTGCGCGCAGGACAACTGACGTACACAGGGGTATGCTTGGTGAGGTAACTCCCAACATTGTGGCAAACTCGAGTTGGAACGAAACGGTTTGATGCGTGATCTACACAACCCAGCGGCGAGTGTTTTTTAGTGCACGAGCAAGCGACAGAGCATTCCAACACTTACCCACTGGCAGCGAACCAGTGTCCCACAGTCGGATGGAACCATCCAAGCTGCCTGAAGCCAACAACTTCGAGTTCGTGGAAAACCCCAGGCTCGTAATTTTGTTCTACAATCACGCGCGGCACTCATTACCTTGCGTGTCAATGCAGCAATCGTCTTTCGCACCGAGGACGCACCGTGTGCCCATGCAGGTGTGCCTTGTTGGATGCCTTACGAAGATCCCAAAGCACAATGTTGTTATCTGCGTCAGCCTAAACGAGCAAGAAAAAAATGATTGAGGAATGGACGGTTGCGTGTGCGGCGGCTGCGAAGGCAATGCATGATGGCAGTCACAACGTACAGAAGCTATCCAATTGTCGTTGGGGGCAATCTTGACGCAGTTCACCGCCGACCGATGACCACGATACCATCGCACCATTTGACCATTCCGGCGATCCCACAATGCGACCGAACGATCGGTTGAACCCGTCACCTGCGAACACAACAAGCACCAATCCTGACGCCCCGTCCAGAGTTTAACAGCTAACGACGCCTGAAAAAGACGTGGGGCATACCACACAATTGTCCATGTGGCTGAATGAAGCGCAATTGACGTCCATCGTGTGTCCGATGAAAGCCTATATGTTGGCACCACGAGTGCGGTGAGCCGCAGCGCAGATCACAGGGAGCAGAAATATTGCGATGTAGGAACGGACCTGAATAGGTTTGGGGTCACTGGCTCTCCACACACATGCGGTTCGGTCGTAAGACGCGCTGACGAAAGTGGCCTCGTAGTGAGCAAATTCCACGTCCCAAACGGGGCCAGTGTGGGAAACAAAACTGCGGATGAAGGCGCCATCTGATAGTCGCCACAACCTCAGAGACCTGTGCAAAAGTTTCAACCCGTCAATGTTCACATTGTTAGCACAGCATCTCTTGCGCAGCAGCAGCAACTTACCGATCCGCCGATGCCGATACTAAGTAATGCTGATCTTGATCACAGAAATCGACACCATACACAGGGCCTTGGTGGCCAACAAAGTCTAATCTAGGTGGGGACGGGTTCGCGATAGGTGTCGCAACTGAACTTGTCATGGGTGTGGCGAGACGAAAGTTTGAACCGTCAGACTTGTGCACACGGACGACAGAGTCCGCATAGCCACACGCAACTGTCTCCACATTCTCGGTTGTTGCACAACAGTTGAGTGTCCCATATGTGTTGAAAATGGTGAAGAAAGCCGCCGATGGCAACTTGGAGGCACTGACGTCGTCAATCACAGCGCTACAGCCAACAAACCGACAACAAACAAGTCAGCGCGAGCCAACTTTCTGTTAAGTCTCGTCAAGACCACGTACCCTTCATCTTTCAATTGCAAAAATACGTTCGATTTCTTCTTTGAGCGTGCTCCAAGTGTAAGTAGAGCGTTGAGGTCTTTGTGGTCAACAGCAAACTTTGCGGCACTCGCATCTGTGGCATTGCTTGCCTTGTGGTCCGCTGCTGTTGAGCGGCTGCGCCTTGCTGTCTCATCGTGCAACCGCTGGTTGTTCAGTTCGATTCTGGCATGCTTGGCGGTGATCCTATTTGACGGTTTTGTCGCGTCCAGTAACTTCCGCTTCGTGCGCTCGCGGTCTGAAGCGCCGTTGGAGAAATTTCCAGTCGCCGAGAGAGTGAAAGCCGGATCCGACAAGTTTACGGAGGGGCGCAGTGACGGATCTTGAAACGCCGCCAAAATAGCACCGCAGTTGCTGGACTGCAGAAACCGAACGCAGAGTTCAAATGCAAACTTGGATATCGTGATATTTGCTGGTCCTTCTTTGGGGTTCGAAAATGCGGATATCACGCTGGCATTGGCATTCTCCGAACGATCGCAATTGCCGATGTCAGTGTCGAACATGGCTAGAATGTTCAGCTCGTCTCGAAACTCGGTCAAGAATACGTGCTCAAAATGGCATCGAAAATCCTTGTGATGTGGAGAAGAGAGTTTCCAGAAGTACAAAAACACAGCAAACGCTAGTCGTTGGAGTTCCTCTTTGTACATGTCAAGAGACTTCCACGTCCAGTCAAAGAACCGACGTAGTTGTGCTTTCACCTCGCTGTTGACTTGTAAACCTCTACCGGAGGTAGTAGACTCGTTCGAGGGTGCTGCACCGTGACCATTTCCACCCGACGTTGCCTGTACCACGCCTGGTACCGATGGACGCTTGAGCACTGGTGCGCTTAGGTTGGTAGACGTGGGCTTTGCTACCGATGTGGCCGCGGGGCTCCGCGCTGGCGCGCTTTGGTTTTCGCCGTTGGTGTGGTTTGGTGATAGACCCGCTTCTTGTGGTGCCTGCAGAGGGCGCGGTGTTGAGTTTCCTTCATTGTCACTGTCCGCGTCGATGACATCAGCATCAGCGTGGATGGGATTCGGTTCAATCGCAGCCGCAAAGGTGGCCAAGTCCTCGTCTTCAGGCTCTTCCTGATCTTCACGGCCTTCGGCTAGAAGTTCTTTCATTCGCCGTTGCAGTGACGAACCTTGTTGGTGTTCCGGCGCAGCACCACTCTGGACGGCGGGTTCGTTAACGACGCCGCCACCATCATCTGACGCTGGCGTGTCTGGGGTGGTTGCGGCTGTGGACAGCTGCTTATCTGTCCCGGCGCCGGATGACGGTGCTTGCAACTCGTCGACACTTTTTGCCCCAAAACCCCCGCCTTTCCCGGTAAAACCCCCGCCTTTGCCAGTAAAATCCCCGCCTTTCCCAGAAAAGTCCGCGCTTTTTGCAGTCAAGTCCCCGCCTTTCCCAGAAAACCCCTCGCCTTTCCCCGTGAAACCGCCGTCTTTCCCAGAAAACCCCTCGCCTTTCCCCGTGAAACCGCCGCCTTTCCCCGTGAAACCACCGCCTTTCCCCGTGAAACCGCCGCCCTTCCCCGTGAAACCGCCTTTGCCACCTTCACCTGCCCCGCTCCCGTCAGTTTCCTGTGACGTACCGCTCGTAGCTTTCGAAGGAGATCTAGACAGAAATCCAGGGCTCTTGCCTGAATTTGCGACATCATCACCTCCAGGGGCCGATGGCTTCAAGAGCGTGGGCGTTTTCCCTGCTTCAAGCGACGCGCTTGATGTCAACCTGCTGGTCGGTGCCATCGCAAATTCCGCCGGGCCCTTTCCCCCATTGGTATTTTCGCTGCCAGTGATGCTGGCGTGCGCGGAGGTATTTTGTGTTCTCACAGGGTGATTGCTGGTTGGCAGAGTGTTTCCTTTGCCGACAGCGTCTTCCTGGGCAGGCAGGGAATTTCCTTTCGAATTTGAGCCTGCCAGTGCCCTATCCGAGCCCGTTGGTGACTTTCCGGCCAATGGTGGTTTTCCGCTCATTGGCGCCTGCGCTTCACTGGATTGTTTTCCGGCAGTTGGTGGCTTCGGATCCACTTGTGGCGGGAGATGAGGGTTCGTGACATTGCCAGCATTCGATTGCGTAGGTGCTGGAGTCCCAACGGGAGTGGACCCGCTCGTCGGTGCTGTCTGACCATCCGACGCGTTGGAGGCAGGAGATGGGCGCGAATCCATTGTTGTTTTCGTTGCCCAAAATCAGAGGGTTGAGATTGTCGAGTTCAAACAAACGAGCGTGGGTTGCTCGAGATTAAGCAACTGCAGCAACCGCGTCACCACGGACCCATGGGGCACCTTCGAAGGGCTGCGGTGCCTCCAGCGTGGCGTTGTCAAGGATGCAGCAAAAACTAACTTGCCCAGAATGGAACGATTGAACAAGGCCGCACATGCAATAACTTGGCTGCTCTCCGACGGAAAGGGCACCGACAACACGGCGAGCACCGGTTATGAAGCACTGCAAACGCAATTTCGAAAGACGTCAGCTGCTCAGACGCATGCATGCAACCAAGAACGGCGACGACAGGCGCAGACACGCAGAGGCAGCACGCACGCACGCGCGCACACACGCGCACACATACGCTCTCTCTCTCTCTCTCTCTCTCTCTCACACACACTCTCTCTCTCTCTCTCTCTCCTGGTGCAGCATCGTGGACAACATGTTTACCATGTATAATTTGATTTGTGTGCCTGTTCTTTGTAGATACAACCACGCCTCAATGATTGAGGGCATGCGAAATGCGCGTGCTGCCAAACGACGCATTTATCGACACAATGACCTGGAACACTTGGAGCAGTTGCTGATGGAACTGGAACCCGGTGAAACGCCCGTGATTGCCTACGAAAGTGTTAACTCGATGGAAGGCACCGTCGCCCCCATGCGAGAAATTGAAGCCTTGGCCAAAAAGTACAACGCTATCGCCTTCTGTGACGAAGTGCATGCCGTCGGACTCTATGGCGACACTGGTGCTGGTGTCGCCGAACGAGATAGTGCCAATGATGGTACTCACATTATTTCTGGGACACTTGGGAAGGCCTATGGTGTCATGGGAGGCTACATTGCGGGGACTCGCGAGTACATTGATGCCGTTCGTTCAACAGCTCCTGGGTTCATCTTTACCACCTCAATGACCCCGGCACAAGCAGCTGCTGCCCTGACGTCGGTTCGCTATCTCCGCAATAGTAGCGAAGAGCGTAATGGTACGTGTACATGCTTGTCCTTTTTTGTGTGTGTACATGGGTCCATCGATTACGGACCTG
>ENA-OWNT01005467-OWNT01005467.1-seawater-metagenome-genome-assembly--contig:-NODE-5467-length-10465-cov-9.207643_pt1 | contig 10465 bp, 5 predicted proteins | sample MGYA00238136_ERZ651165 | MGnify/ENA primary metagenome ERZ651165 (study PRJEB26861, sample SAMN08777766) | seawater metagenome | isolation source: coastal seawater | place: USA: Florida | collected...
AAAAATTAAACCCACCCTGGGCCGAGCATCTAATTTTTATGCTCACTAGGGCAGCATAAAAAACCTAAAGTCCAGCTTAGAAGCTATTTGAATTTATAAAATTTGCCATATAAGAAGAGCATCCGCAGGAAGTTGTATACTTGATTTATGACGAAAAAATACACTTCTTCGCTAACAGATGCTCAATGGCAAGTTATAGAAAATAAATTGCCAGAGCAACTACTTAGGCGTAAGCGCAAATGGAGTTTACGAATTATATTTGATGCCATTTTGTACGTTTTAAAAAATGGATGTGTCTGGGCCGATATACCTTCGGAATATCCTCCGTCCAGCACTATTTATTATTACTTCAAAACATGGTGTGATAGTGGGTTATTAGAGTATTTAAGCCAAGAGTTAGGTGGTGATTACCGAGAGATGCTGGGTAAAAGCCGTTCACCTAGCGTCGGCATACTCGATTCCCAAAGCGTTAAAAATACAGCAGTCAGTGGTCAATCGGATAGTGGCTATGATGCCGGCAAAAAGATAAAAGGACGTAAGCGCCACCTTATGGTAGATACATTAGGTCTAATTATCGTAGCTTGGGTAAGTGCTGCCGATTGGCAAGACCGCGATGCTGGCTCTTGGGTAATGGCCAAGTTATTTATGAACCGCTTTGATTTTCCGCGTCTCAAAACTTTCTTTGCCGACGGTGGATATCGAGGGAAACTAGTTCAGTTTGTTAAAAAATGCTACGGTAGACTTCAATGGGAGTTGATAATCGTCAAAAAAACGGAAAACCTTAACTCTTTTAAGGTCTTACCTATGCGTTGGATTGTAGAAAGAACCAATGCATGGAATGACAATTATCGAAGGCTTTCTAAAGATTATGAGCGCAAAACCCAATCTGTTGAAGCTTTTATCTATCTGGCACAAATTCGTTTACTTGCTCTTAGATGTCAAAAAAACTAAATTCAAATAGCTTCTTAAAGGCTCAAGATAAATTTTGCTCATTGAATCCGTCCTTATTGAATTTGTTCAAAAATGCCTACTAAAGCCGAGACGCCCGATTTTTGAGCCATTATTTATAGAGTGAATAACGTCTAATGTTTAATCCTAGAACTAAACAATTTTGGGACAAGATGCTGTTTAAGCGAAAGGTATTATTCGTAGATAATGATAGCGATGTACTGCAACCATTACAGGCTCATTTAGAAAAGGAAGGTTTCGAGACGGCTCAAGTCGCTACCGGTGAAAATGCCATTTCCTATCTCTCCAATGAGATTCCAGAAATCATTGTATTAGAAATCATGCTTCCTGGCTTGGATGGCATCGAGATCTGCCATCATATAAGGGAGTCTCTAGATCTTGAAGATACTTTGATCGTATTCTTAACCAATAGAAAGGAGGATTATTCCCAAATAGCTGCTTATCAGGCAGGTGCTGATGACTTTATCACCAAGCCCATTAACCCAAGAGTTTTCTCCACCAGGATAGCTGCCTTACTTAAAAGAAGTAAGCGAGCACCTCAAAGATCTCAGGTTAAGCCGGTCGGGCTAGAAATTGATGAAGAAAAAATGCTTGTAGTAAAGGACGGTGAGGTAACTCATTGGCAAAATATCGAGTTCGAGATACTCAGATTGCTGAATTCCGCGCCAGGAAAAATATTTTCCAGAGGTGAAATTTATAGAAGTATCTGGCCAAATGACAAAAAGGTTAATGAGAGGCGAGTCGATGTTTATGTTCGAAAAATCAGAGAAAAAATTGGAGAAGAGCACATTCTGACCATTTTTGGACAGGGATATAAATTTGTCAAGTAGGGGATGCCTATGCCTCTCGCTGATGACTGCACTATTGTGCTTCTAGTAACAAAAACACAATAGCACAGCGACATTCAGACAACTAAAGCAAAGTCACTTTGTAATCTAAGACTCTTCTTCAGGATTCAGAACCAACTCATTTAAAACTTTCAACATCCGATTCGAAAATAGAGCAAGATTTCTAAATTCCCCTAAGTGGTTCAAAAACAGGATACTATTTCTTGTTCCAATCTCATGGTTCTTGATACGTTTTATTTGATTCTTGCGAGAGTTTCTGATCGCCTTCACAAAAGATTGAAGTTCTTCCTGCAATTTTTCTGATCCCTCAGCACTAGAGTTTTTGAATATATCTACCACTGCATTCAATCTCGACTTCAAGCTAACCTGTATAGTTTGCAATTCTTCAAGCTGAGCCGGTACTAAAGGCTTATGATTATTATCAACATGATCAAGACTAGGCTTCACAATGTTCTTCACATTGTTTGTCATCTCATTTAGATAATCAGCTACCAACATATGCAAGTGAATGGCTTCAATCTGATCATCCTCCATCTTGTCAATAGCCTTGTTTGCCTGTTTCTTAATTTTCTCAGCCTGACTTTTAAGTTTCTTAAATTCTTGATAGGTGTTGCCAAGAATCGGCAAGTCTTCTTTGACCAAACCGTTTAAGGTTTTGTCGATGATACCAGAAATGCCGCCTAGAACGATCGACAAGTGGGCCGCACTCATCTCGATAATATTTGCCTTGGTGAGGGTTTGCTCCTCCAGGCTCTTTTCAAAGGCAAGCTGTTCTTCCATGCGCTTGCCATGATAGCGATGCGATCTATACACAATGACAGCTGCTAAAATGAGTACTACTACAATCGCGACAGTACCACCAAAATAGAAGATATTGGCTAATATAAAGGCCACCGAAAAGGCAGCAAAAGCGGTGAAGAACCAACCACCAATGACTGATAGGACACCAGATACTCTATATACAGCACTTTCTCTTCCCCAAGCTCCATCAGCCAAGGAGGTGCCCATAAAAACCATAAAGGTTACGTAGGTGGTTGATAGTGGAAGTTTCAGATTCGTTCCAATCGTGATCAGAATACTAGCCACCACCAAAGTCACAGAGGCTCTGATCAGGTCAAAAGCTGGAGCTTCTGCTCCAAGGCTGGCCTGTTTCGATACAAATGGTCTTTCATCAAATTGGTTCAGTACAGCATTTTTCACCTTATTTGGCAGAAGGTTATTGGTAAACATGGCCATCTTGCTGAAATTTCGGACAAGACTTCTCGATACCGCATAGGATTCAAAGCGCTCCGCCCCTTCATACTGACGCCCCAAATCAAGCGAGGTCTTGACTACTGATCGAGCCTTCTTAGAAGTCCAAAGTGTGATGGTCATAATAACGCCTGCCAACAGCAAGAAGAGCGTAGGTGTAGGTACTTTACCCGCCAAGCCTGACATCAATAGTCCATCTGGTTCTGCGCCCCCAGACGCCATCCAGATTTCATAAGAGTTATAACCAGCTAGTGGTACTCCAATGAAATTAACCAGGTCATTGCCCGCAAAGGCCATCGCTAGTGCAAATGTACCCACAAGAACCACCAGCTTAAGAATATCAAGTTTGGTGAACATGGTCAGAACCTGCAAAATGATAGTCCAAATGGCAAAGCTTACAGCTATGATCAGAAAAGAGTTGTCTGCAATAGCACTTTTGAGATCATCTGTCATAAATGAAGCTCCTTTAGATCCTTTGATCAATAGAAAATAGGTGATCGAGGCAATAGCTAATCCTCCCCACAAGGATCCAAAGTATTTCAGCTTCTTATCATAGTCAAATGAGAAAAGCAATCTAGTTAAATACTGAACAATGACCCCAGCCGAAAATGCTATAACGACCGAAAGTAGAATTCCTGAAATGATAGCAAGGGCTTTACCAGAGTTTATATATTCGCCTAATCCGAGTGCATCTGGATTGGTATAAATTTTGATAATCGAGAGCGCCACGGCAGCTCCCAACAACTCAAAAACGATGGAAACCGTGGTAGAAGTAGGCATTCCAAAGGTGTTGAATGTATCAAGCAAAATCACATCCGTAACCATCACTGCCAGGAAAAGCAATATGAGCTCAGAAAAATAGAAATGTTCTGGATGGAATATTCCTTTTCTTGCCACCTCCATCATTCCGCCAGAAAAGGTACAGCCAACTATTATACCCAGAGCAGCAACTCCTAATATCACTTTGAAGCTCGCTGACTTTGAACCCACTGCTGAATTTAGAAAGTTGACAGCATCATTACTGACTCCAACAACTAGATCAGATATGGCCAGTAAGAATAGAACGACGATTAAGATCAAATAAAAAGTTCCCATGTTTACTTGAGTTAAAAATATTTACGCCTCGCTTTTTATATCACGAAGGTATTAAGCCGATATTAATCTTCTGTAAAACCAAGGTTAATTACAGGTTAATTCTCGTGATCGATCAAGTTGGTGCTCCCACTAGCAGGCTCAGCAGGAAGTAAAATTTGCCTGGTGATTTCCTTTTGGTAAAAGACTATAGTACGATTATAATTTGTGGTATTGTCGGATATCCCACTACGGCTTTGTGCCAGTTGGTTGGAGCGTATCTAAGATCCTCCAGCTACAATTATTCTTCCATTCATCATGCGCCAGTGGCCAGGAAAGGTGCATACAAAAGGGTACACTCCGGGCTGCTCCGGAACTCGGAAGATCAAACGGTAGGATTCTCCTGGATTGACCAAAGGAGTAGCAGCCAAGACTTGCGGTAGATTCGGAATATAATCCTGTGCCTCGCCCTGCTGTTGAGCAAGCCGATCTGCCGCCGTACCAATCGTTTCCAAAGAGCCGATATCTCCGATTAACAGATTGTGTTGCATCGCATCTACGTTTTCAAAAATAAGTGCAACCGTTTCCCCGGCTCTCAATTCAATCTCCTCAATATCATATTTCATTTGCTCTTTGATGGTGCTTATTGGAATCTCTCGGTCTACTTGCTCTGTAGTTGCATTCGCGGCAATCCTTTTGGAATAAGGACCATAGTATTCCATGAAAAGATCTTGAATTGAAACCCCTTGAGCAAAAACCGATTCCGAAGAACGAATTACGGTTTCCACCTTAAACTTCCAGGTCCCAGCCATGCCAATCCGCTCCGCTCCCAGAGCGAGGTAAACAGCATTGCTGTCTCCATAAATACCACCCCGCCACTGTTGATCGGACACCCGCACTGCCAGCACATTGTCTCCGGCTTTCAATACGCCCGCAGGGATGCGATAAGATCTTAAGGCCTCACGATTTTTCTCAATTCCGCCAACTTTCTTCCCATTTACATAGGTGATATCCGAATCATCGATGGGGCCTAAGTGTAACATCGCTCCTTTTGAGGCTTGCGCTGGGCTCAAAGAAAAATGCTTTCGATACCATAAGGTACCATCAAAACGGTCTAGCAATGGAATGCCTGTTTGTCCCCATAACTTTGGCACTGGTACTTCAAGCCATTTTTGATCGGCAAGATCTGGTGCCTCCCAACTGTGTGCTTTATCAATGGCATATGCATCCATCCAGTCTTTTTTGAACTTCGCTAATGCTTTTGAATAACTGGCTTTGTGCTTTACTGCTGCGGTGTAGACACTCCGAGCTAACCAATCATCTTGACCTAAGTCTTTATCCTCGCTCAAAAGGTATAGTATTTCTCCCACCTCATCACTAGTTGGTAGGTCAAACAGCCAATTAACTGCTGCGAGGCGAGTGTGGGGATCGGGATCATCAAAGCTATCTGCTTCTTGTAGTTTTTTCAGATTTTCAGCGGTTTTGGGTAGACACATCATGGCCGCCTTACGAACACCGGCTGCAGGGTGAGAAAGCGCCTGGTATACTATAGCCAATGATTGGGGGTAAAGATCAGAGACTAATCCTAAACCATGCATAGTCCAAAGGGCATGCACTGCTGGGCTGTTAAGTCCGACTTCGTCTACCGATTGATCCGCCACGATCGCCTGCAATGCCTCTTCCACATCGGGAATACCTCTTTCCACTAATAGTCTTTGTGCGTGCATACGCCAAAACATGTTAGGGTGACGTAGAGCTGCCAGTGCAGTGGAGGGGTCGCTTGGATCTAGATTTGGATTAAGTGCTGCCTTTGCTTCTTTATAAGCTAAACGGTAGATTCGGCCATGCTGCTTATCGCGAAGCGGATTGATATGCGCGTTCCCCGCTCCATTTTCAAAGCCCGTTGGTGTAGGATTATGCTGGATAATAAAATTGTACCAATCCAGTATCCATACAGCACCGTCTGGTCCAACACTAGCCTGTACTGGTGATACCCACTCATCAGCACTAGCCAGTAGGTTCCAGCCATCTTTCTCTTGAAATCCAGCGCCATCTTTCTCCAGCACTGCTTGATGCAGCAGATGTCCCGTGGGTTCACAAACCAACGCTATTCGGTTCCAGTATTCTTGGGGATAGCTCCGAGCGGTATATAGCTGATGCCCTGCCGCTGCGGTAAAGCCACCGAATACATCTACCTGCCTGAAATTTTTAGTGATCGGGTGAAAGGCGTAATGTCCATCTATCTTTTTAAGTCCGCGGCTATACAAACCTTCCGCCTCGGCTAATTGTCGGTGTGGGATCCCCAAATAGGCACTATGTGTATTATTAGCTGTGGAGGCAAATACATCAAAGGTCTCCGAAAAACCCAGCCCCCAGGTATTATTGGAGGTCGTTCCCATCAATTCCATGGAGCTACCATCCGGCTGAAAGCGGTACACAGCTTGGCCAAACTTTAGCGTATCGGCTCCGACAATCCCGTCGAAAGCAGAATATCCTACTACCCCCCATATCTGGTTATCAAAGCCATATTGTAGATTCGACGGTCCAGCATGGGTATCAAATGTGCCCCAACCTCTCATGAGCACTTCTCTAACATCTGCCTTGTCATCCCCATCCGTATCCTTTAAAAAAAGAAAGTGTGGAGCCTGAGACAGAATCACGCCGCCATTAGAGAAAACCAAACTGGTTGGAACGCTGAGGTTTTCGGCAAAAATGGTAAACTTATCGGCTTTGCCATCGCCATCTGTATCTTCCAGAATCTTAATTCTATCATTCCCTTGCCGGTCCTCTGTATTGATCTCGTTTGGATAATCCCGAGTTTCCACCAACCAAAGGCGGCCTTTTTCATCCCAATTCATACATATTGGATTGATGATATCAGGTTCAGAGGCAAAAAGTTGTAACTCAAAGCCTGGAGGTATTTGGATGAGTTGTTGAGATTCCGCTGGCGATAAAGGAGCCTGAAGTTGCGGTGCAGGATCTCGTTGTTCATAATTGGGGATCACTGCTTCGGAATAGCTTCTTTCTGGAAAGGAAAGCTGGCTGAGCCAAGCTGCTTTCTCTTCACCTACGGCCCAAAGAACCCCATGCGCTATCAGGTCATGAAACCCGGGATGAGACCACGTCCTTTCATCATGACCAAGAGCCGTGTAAAACATCCGGCCTTTACCATATTCTTTTACCCAAGTGTAGGGTTCTCGGTGCTCACCCTCTACTCTTTCCATCAAAACCTCCCGATCAGGATTGTGGGCGGTATGCACATAAGTTTCATCCCAAGATTCAAATGGTTCAAAACCTTGCATGGCAGGATGTTCCGGCGCTACTACCACCGCTGTAAAAGTGCCGGTTTCATGTGATTCGAATTGTCCGCCAACTAAGTCGACATAGGCCTCCGAATTGCGAAAACAGTAGCTGGCAGAGTGAATGGGAAGTAGGGCGCCTCCACGCTTTACAAATTGTAGCAAGGCCTTTTCTTGTGCACCTGAAATTTCATCGTGATTGGCGTAAATCAGCAGCGCATCAAACCACCTTAACTTCTGCTCATTGAGGTCCTCTAGATCGGAACTGTAGGAAAAATTGAATCCCTTAGGACTTAAAGCCGAACTTAGTAGAGGTAGGTATGCAGCGGCGTTGTGGTGCTCGCTATTGTGGCCGAGCATTAAAATCTCTAATTTCCGGGGGTGTTCTTCCTGTTTAGGATGAGTACAAGTGGAAAAGCATAATACGATTAGAAGCCCGGCGATGAAGCTGAGGCGAATTAGTTGGTTCATTTTGTTGGTTGCTTGTTTCGAATATGTAAGTGCTTGAAGGCGATGCGGTCTGCCTGTCTAAGGCCAAGCACAAAGCAGTGCTAGAGCAAAATAAAGAAAAACCGCCACACAACCGAACACAGGTTCGGCTGTTATAGGTGGAAATCTCATTTAGTAAGTGCTTGGACAAAATTCTGAGCAATCGCAATCAATAAACTTTTGCTCGGAGTTGGGTATCTTTCGGATATAAAGTCAACAATCCATGCAAATGATCAGAATTAGCCTTGTTCTTCTTATTCCATTTCTAGTCAGCTCCTTAGCTGCTCAAATCAACCCAGACAAGATTCAAATTGCCAGAGATGAGTGGGGCGTCCCGCATATCTTTGCCAAAACAGATGCAGAAGTGGCCTATGGTTTTGCTTGGGCTACAGCAGAGGATGACTTTAAAACCATGCAAGAACAGTTGCTCCCCATCAAGGGCTTGGCGGGCTTGGTAAATGGGCGAAGCGGGGCCATCTTTGATGTTGGGGTCCATATTTTAGATCCACATACGATTGTGGAAGAACGGTACGAGCAAGATGTTAGTCCAGCCTTCAAGAAAATACTCGAAGCCTATGCCGCTGGAGTCAATAGCTACGCCGCAAAACATAAAAAAGAGGTATTGCATAGGAAATTATTTCCTGTTACGCCAAAAGATCTCTTGAAAAGCTATGTGGTGGGTATGGCTCTACTGTCGGGAGTAGATCGCTCCCTCGACCTCATTCTAAGTGGCAAGGTTGCCGCTCTCCCACCCAATGAATCTCGTGGCTCCAACGCCTTTGCCGTAAGCAGTCGCCGCACTGCTGATGGACAGACCTATCTTGGTATCAATTCCCACCAACCATTGGAAGGACTCAATTCCTGGTATGAGGCGCATCTATGTAGTGAGGAAGGCTGGAATATCCTGGGTGCCACTTTTGCCGGAGGCGTCTCCATATTTACGGGCACCAATGAACACTTAGGGTGGGCACATACTGTCAACAAGCCAGACTTTGCAGATATTTTTCAACTTGAAATGCACCCTACCAACAAAGAATGGTATCGATTTGATGGAAAATGGGAACGCTTGGAGCCTTATGATACTAAGGCTAGAATCAAGTTGTTAGGATTTCTAAAGGTAGGAGCCAAACAAAGCTTCTTTAAAAGTAAATATGGAGTAACGGTGGAAACGCCCAAAGGTTTTTTTGCCCTCCGCTTTCCCGCTAATCAAACTATTCAGGCAGCAGAGCAATGGTATAAGATGAATAAGGCTACCAATTTCCAGCAATGGAAAGAAGCTTTGGAAATGCGTGGAGTGATCTGTACAAATATCGTCTATGCGGATATCGAGGATCATATTTATTATGTGAGTAACGGTCGCTTTCCCATACGCAACAAAAACTATGATTGGAGTGGCGTAGTACCTGGCAATACTTCGGCTACCCTTTGGCATGACTATTATCCTGTAGATAGTCTAGCCCAGGTGCTCGACCCTGCTTCCGGATACGTTTACAATTGCAACCACACTCCTTTTCTATCCTCTAGTGCTGCTGACAATCCAAAAGCAGAAAGCGTGCCAGCCACCATGGGCTATGAGCCTCCGCAATTTGAAACGAACCGAGCTGTTCGAATGCTACACTTATTTGAAGCTGACAAGTCTATTGATTATGAAGAATTCAAGGTCATCAAATTTGATCGGGCCTATCACAAGCCCCTACGATCTGCCCCGAAGTTAGAGCCAATTTTTTCTTTAGATCAGAGCAAGTATCCTCAACTAGCAGGCTCGATAGCATTGCTTAAAGATTGGGATAGGGTTACTAGTGAAGATAGCGAAGCTGCTTCTCTATTTATTCTTAGTTTATATGATATCCTTCGTAAGATAAAAGACCGTAAAAGCCTGATCAGTGGCGATGAACTCGACGAAGCTAGCTTAGCTGCTTCTCTTCAAAATGCTCAAAATCATTTGCAAGAAAATTTTGGTACAGTAAAAGTCCCTCTTGGGCAGTTACAGCGACATAGCCGAGGAACCGTCAACCTTGCCTATGGAGGTGGGCCGGATGTATTAGCTGCGGTGGGCAGTCGTATGCAAAAAAATGGTCGACTTCGACCCACCGCGGGGGATTCTTACATTCAGCTGGTGAGATTCACTAAGGATGGACCACTATTGGAGACGATTAATGCCTATGGTGCAAGTGCCAAACCCGATAGTCCTCATTATACGGATCAGATGGAACTCTTTACCAAACAGAAACTGAAACCAATGACCCTGAAGAAAGAAGAGATATTGAAGAAGGCCAAACGAGTGTATGCACCGAAATAACACTTATTAACAACCTTGATATGATCATATACTAACCACACTGGAACATAAACTTATTTTAAAAAACCTGACGCGAGATATCCGAAGTTGCTTTTAACTATTTTTTGTTCCACGATATAGACATCCAAAACCCCTTCTCTGACAATTTTTGTGGTCATCGTTTTAGCTGGACTTTAGGTTTTTTATGCTGCCCTAGTGAGCATAAAAATTAGATGCTCGGCCCAGGGTGGGTTTAATTT
>ENA-OWNT01005470-OWNT01005470.1-seawater-metagenome-genome-assembly--contig:-NODE-5470-length-10461-cov-4.738347_pt1 | contig 10461 bp, 10 predicted proteins | sample MGYA00238136_ERZ651165 | MGnify/ENA primary metagenome ERZ651165 (study PRJEB26861, sample SAMN08777766) | seawater metagenome | isolation source: coastal seawater | place: USA: Florida | collected...
TCGTCATCGTTGTCGTCATCGTCATCGTCGTCAAAGTTGCCTCGTGGCCTCGTTGTTGTGTCGTGGCCTCGTTACCTCGACTGCCTCGACTGCCTCGTTGCCTCGCAGTTTCTGGTGTTGTGTATTGATACTTGATCGACGGCCGTTGGTCGGTGTAGTGGTTGCGCAGCGTGTCGTGGCATAATGTTTTGAGAGAAGATGCGAGTGGTGGCGGTACATGCACTGGCACATGACAGCCGATCCCATCGTCTTCGACTTTTCCGGGCAACAATGAGCGACCTCGTTTCTCATGAGGGCGCGAGAATGTTGTCATCAAGAGCGACAGCGACCGCGACCGCCACAGGAACAAGTAATGGTGGATCCGGCGTCGTGAACGGTGAGTGTTGATGGATGTCGATGAGTGACGAGATCGCTGGAAAATATCCCCGCCGCCAAATAGTAAGCGCGTCAACTTGTTGCGAGATCGTTGCGCTCGTTTTTCAAAGACTGGCGGCTCGTACGCCACACTTGTTTTGCGATCCGGGACATCGCTCGTGAATTCCATCCAGTTTTGCGGCGATGTCGACTGTTCACACCACGGAATGACTTAGCTACGCAGGGTGTACCATGCAGCTCACCGACTCTCCGTCCATGCGGCGAGGGCTGCTCCGCAGTGGTGACCGCGAAGCACTTTCTGCATCAGAAACATCTTCGCAGGACACTGCGTCATTGCGTGTCCCTTCCAATGCGGCACAACACATGCCCGCGTCGCGGCATCGTGGACGCAACAACGCCACCTGGCGGAGCATGCTTCCTTGTTGCGAACGCGAAGCCCGGTGGCGTGGTTGCTGTTGCGAATGCGGCTCGGGCCGCTTCGTGGCGAGAAAACTGTTGTTCGAAGATCGCAAGCTGGAATCCATTTTCCTGTCGTCCTCCAAACGCAGTCGTCTGGCAAAGATATCGTTGCCCCTCATTCTCATCCTGGGCTCCTTGATCTGCGTCACCGTCGCAGCTCTCGCCGCCGTCGCCGAAGAACAGGGCATCGGCAGCAATGCCTCCGTCATTGCGACACCAACAGCGGCAGGAACTTTGTTGTTCGCCATCGCTGGTGTCACGATGATCAGCGTTTCGACACGGAAGCCGGAGGCGCGGTATCAACTGACTGTTGCGACGGCTTGGCTTGCGTTAGTGACCATCACGTTAGCCTACTTCGCGCTAGCGACAGACTTGGCGATTTTTCTCGGCGACACGTCGATGGCGCCGTTCCTTAGCCTACTCGGACTGCTCTGGGTATGCCAGAAGCTTGTTGTGATCGCCGATGTCATTGCCGCGCGATTGTTCCTCGCAATCGTGCCGATCAATGCGTTGCTGCTCCTCATCGGTGGTGGCGTGATGCTGTTCTTCCAGCTGTTCATCTGCATATCCTTTGATCTTCATATCTACGCAAACGGTATCGTTCGGATGGGACTCGAAATACTGACGTCTGTCGTTGCGGCTTCTGGGACGTTGCTGTGGTTCATGCTTCGCAAAGAGTCCGCGGCGCGAGAAATGTTTTATTGGAACCGCGTGTTCGTCGGCAACATCGAGGAACTCGACGCAGAGGCGAACCCCTTCGACGCGGCGCGGTTGCGCGCGTGGCTCACTCAGTCGTCGACAAATCACGTCCGGGGGGTACGACCCGGATCAAGCCAGACATCCGACGTGCAGTCGATGTATTGGGCTATCGATTCCGACGCATTGGTGGTCCAAGAAAGGATCGCGGCGGGCGGTGGCGGTGTCGTCTACAGAGCTTTGCTATACGGCAAGCCTGTTGCCGCCAAACAAGTGTTCGCTGTATGCTTGCCTTCGAGCACGCAGTTCGACGAGCTTGCCGCCGAGGTCGCGGTGCTGGCGCAGTTATCGCATCAGCACATCGTTCGATTTCTTGGGCTGAGCCAGCAGGAAGAGGGCAGGGGCACATCGACATCAACACAGTGCACGCCGTTGCTGATTGTACAGGAGCTGTGCCAGACAAACTTGCGCGCGTTCATGACCGATCATTTGTCGACTTTGTCAATGGAGGAGTGGTGGCAATTGACTCAAAAGCTGTCGCGAGAAATTGCGAGTGGCATGTCTTATTTGCACAGCCGCAAGATCGAACACCGTGATCTCAAACCGGAGAATGTGTTTTTAACTGACTCCTTCACCGTAAGAATCGGAGACTTCGGGGTTAGTCACCAGTTCTTGTCTGCGCAACGTGCTTCGGCGCGAGTGAGCGAGGCGTTCACGGCGGAAAGTACCGGGGCTGGCACTCCCGCGTACATGCCACCGGAGGCTCTCCGTCTTCTGCCAATTTCCCAGGCGAATTCTACTCGCGTTGGATTCAAAACGGACGTGTACTCCTTTGGAGTGGTATTGTGGGAAATGTTGTGCAGCTTCAATGCCGTGAATCTCTCGTCTGCATGCGATGCCCTCCACGAACTGTCGCGGAGCAACTTCTGTCTCGACGGCCAAGCGAAAACAAATTTGTCGGACGCGGAGCAATACACCCACATAAAATTGCGGTGGAAGACGCCGCCCCATGAGCTTGTCGCCCCGTGTTGTTCCGAAGCAGTCCTCGGCATCTGCACCTCGTGCTGTAATTTGGATTTTGCGTATCGGCCAACGTTCCACAGCATATGCCAGACGTTGGACCCCTCGTACCAGCCACCCATCGACTCTCCCGAACAGAAGGCTCGTTCCAAGTCCAACATTCGAAGGCAAATACTTGCTCGTCTTCGGACCGGGACGTCGAGTTCGTCTGTGCAACAGTCGTCGTCAGACCTGTCCGCAGCACAGCGTTTCTCCGATTCCCTGAGCACCCTCGGCACGGCATCGACGAACGCCGCAGACTACTCCAGTCTTCAGCAGTACTCCGACAAACAATTGGAGACAACAGGCCCTCAAATCGACAGCGTTCAGTTGAGTCGCATACCGACACGCCTACGCTTGCAAATATGTTTATGCCGGTTCTGGCAGTCGCGAGGCCTGCAGTTTTCCGATCCTGACGAAGAGTCGCGCTTTCTGTCCTACATGCACTCCAAAGAATTCTTTGCCCATTTACGATGGCCGTTCGTTGTTCTCGCAATGCTCTACTTTGTATTCACAGCAACAATGCTGATGTTGGGAGGTACGGTTGATGCCATTTCGCCCCTGATGCAGTCGGTCCTGTTTGCCGTGGCAGCATGCTTCAGCTGGTTGCCAAAGCGCCGCCGCCATTCGTACACTGCGATGTTTACAGCTGCGCTCGTTGCCACGGTTGTTCGAACGGGTATGGCATGGTGGGAGAATTTCGTGCACCTTGGCGACACCCCACTACCCACTGACGACCCGCCTGGGCTGTATTGTACGTGCGATATCGTGAATGACACATGCCCGTGGGAGTGTGTCTTTTACGCGGACTTCCGCTTCGCACTCTTCTTCGGGTTGTCCATATTTCAAGGCCTGACGGCACCTGTGACTCTGATGGTACTCGGATTGCCATGCTACCAATACCTGATGTTGGTGGCACTTTGCTTCGTCTCCTGGGTTGTGTCCACGGGAACACTTGCCCCTTTTGTGTTTGGGAACCTCGACTTTACGGACGGTGCCAGCTATTTAGCTTTGGTGATCGCGGGGCTGACCATCTATCCATCTTGTTGTGCGAGCGCTTTGTCGCATGAACGTTCTCGGCGCAGTCTGTTTCGAAGTTACTGCAAACTTTGCAAGCAGGAGGACGAACTGTTGGGAAGAGCGACATTCCGCCGCTATCGTGAGGCTTTCGTCTCGAACTGGAGATTGTTCACGTCAGAAGTGAAACCCGATCCTCGAACTCAGCACCGGCTGTCGACGCAACCATCCGCTGTCACGACAGGCGCCGTCGTCTGATTACGCACCGTGCTTGCTTTTCGATTAATGCGTTCGCTCGTGTTATGCGTGTATAAAAAGTGATCAAGTACGTTCTTTCATAAATGTCAGCTAATGTAAATTTATTGGAAATGCGTCAGCTCCTCTGTTGCGCAAGTTTTGTGGTCCAAGGGTACCCTACAAGAGGTGTCGGGGGCACCAGCGGTCCTTCACGCTCCCACGAGATGGCATCGTCATTGCCAAGTGCGTCGCGATTTGTCACACGAATTGCTTTGCGGTAGTACCCCCTGTGGCGGTAAATGTCTTTGGGTTTCGCTGGGGACCCGCGCTGTTCAAGTTTCGGACGATCCAACGTCACAACATCGAACAGAGGGCCTGCGAGAACACGAAAGTCCAGACTGACCTACGCACAGTCCACAGTCCACACAAAACGGTTGGTTCCGTGCCGATGATGTCCCGATGCATTCTTAGCAAGTGTGATCGTACCCTTGTCTTGGCAGTCATGTTCTCCGTGGTCCAATGAGCGCAGATCGCCCCAGCAAACTGTTTCAATTGACAGCTTCCGGTGCAGTTCAAAGAATCGGCAGAGCCATCTGCGTGGCTGTCACACTTACAATGGTCGCTTTGGTCGTAGCTCCCGTGGATAGGATGCCAATCTTCGGCACCAGGGCAACTTTCTAGAAACAACGAGCTTGCGCCGCCGATGTCCTATGAGACAAAGTGTGAAGGTCAATACGCAGAGCTGAGCTGCTGGCGCGAAGACAAAGTGCACGAACTGTCAAAGGAACGTAAAAGTTTACGCTGATTGGGGAATGACTATATGCGACATCGGCGTGTGGACTATCAGCAGCAAATTTGCACACGGGTATTCAACGGTATCCATCAACTTGCAGTGCCGCGCACATTTTACTAACCCGATACTGAACTCGTTGGGCTGCACGATTCGAATACAAGGAAATGACTGGTACCTGCCACATTCAATTCGCCGAGTCAACATGATGTGGTGCTGCAACAGCAGCTGAATCCTAATGCCGTGTCGCCTACGATGCTGCCGCAACTCACATGACATGGCGGCATTTCTCGCCCAAAAATGCTGCCACTCGTGGGACGGCCTGCACGAATCATGTTTAAACGATTTCAAAGGTCCACACCAGCAATCGAAATGGTTCGTTGCAGTTTTGCACTGAAACGTACGACTTTCCGAACGAAATTATCATACTCTCTACAACGCATTATCCAAACATCCGCAGTACGTCAAGTGCCATTCAAGTATGACTTTTGGACCACGTTGCATGGCACGTACCTTTGGAGCGCCATGTAGTTATCGCCGGACACCTATCGCATCCAAACGCCATTGCCGACAAACAGAAATCGCAATTGTAACGTCAGAGCACACCTTTAGATTTGCGCCATGTTGCCAAGTTCTTTCAAAAAGCGTACCAGGTGTGTTAACATGTGGTCCTTGACGCTGCCCGACTGCAGCGGCGCGGATTCATGAATTTTAGTCAAGTCTGTTGAAAGAGGCAACCCCACGGCTTCCAGAAAGCTCTTGCGAATCGGAAACCTGCGCGCGCAATAGGTCAAGTCTGCTTCGGCGGCAAGTCCCGTGTTCTTGAATGCATCCATAGCATTGTCAAATGCAGACGCCCCGGTCGCATTGCGGAACCTCTGCAGCCCTTGCTCGCGGAGAACTCTACACTTTTCAATATGGGGCTCCAACACTTCGCGGAGATCTGTGGGAAAATGGGGATGGCACGGAAACTCTGGCGCGTTACCGGTGGCGGCTGCAACTGCGGCACCAAACCAGGTCGGCTTGCGCTTGGGCACCCTTTGAGGTTTCTTGATCAGGGTTTTCGAATGCGATTTGCCTATGTTTGGCGGCCAAACAAGGACTGTCGAATGCGTGGCTGCTTTCAGCACGGACAAACATCGGCGGACGGAGGCCGCATGCAACGGAGCACCATGTGTCCGACCAGCTGACAAAACGGCATCGACCCACTCTTCGTGCACTGTGATCGACTGCATGGCGTGCATCCGGCGAATCACATCGTGCCTGAAATACTTGCTCCGCCGTTGTAAATGATGTGCTATTGTGTGGGTACTTTGGTTTCATTCAGTACAATTTCATCGTCATCTCGTCACTTGTCGCGTCTCGGTATGAACGTAGAGGGCTGCACGGTGAATGTCGTGCAGACGAAGGTAATGGTGAGGTGGATTTTCAAGGACAATCTATGGTCGACGGCGCCTGGTACGGCGTTTCAACGCCCGTTGACAACCCTCGCCAAAAGAATTTAGGCTTCCACGACCACCGAAATCGTGAAATCATGCACCGTGAAAATCGGTTAATGCGAAAGAGAAATCGCGCGAGCGAGAGATCGAGTTCGAGTTCGTTAGAGAGTGCGCAATGTTGCTGTCGTCGTCGACAGCGTTCGTCACCGTCGTTTCTTTGTCGTTCGTCGTTCGTCGTCTGTTCGTCGTTCGTCGTCCGTCGTTCGTCGTCCGTCGTTCGTCGTTCGTCGTTCGTCGTTCGTCGTTCGTCGTTGGCCATTCATTCAAAAGCTCAAAGTTCAAAAAGTGCGAACCGCAATCCTTCATTATTACCATACCTCATTGTACTGGTATTGTAATGTTCAGTATATTCACATTACACCAACATTGCCCCCTGACACGCACAGATCACCAACAACATTCTATTCAACTTATATAAGTACTGCAACAACAATTGGTATTATCATTTTGGGCATAGATAGAGAGTGGATACCGCAACGACGATTTGGTGAGTTCGTCGTTCGTCGTTCGTCGTTCGTCGTTCGTCGTTTGTCGTTCGTCGTTCGTCGTTCGTCGTTGTTCGTCGTTCGTCGTTCGTCGTTCGTCGTTCGTCGTTCGTCGTTCGTCGTTCGTCGTTCGTCGTTCGTTGTCGTTGTTCGTCGTTCGTCGTTCGTCGTTCGTCGTTCGTCGTTCGTCGTTCGTTGTTCGTCGTTCGCCGTTCGTCGTCGTCGTCGTCGTCGTCGTCGTCGTCGTTGTAGTGATTGTGTGGGGTGTGTGGAGTACGGCCGTGGTTGGAGTGTAAAACGCCTTTTGTGCGCGCACTTCGAATGCAAACGGCGGAATGTGACTGGTGTGCAGTTTGGTCTGCGACGTCTGATGGAAGCGAAGTGGCAGAGGATAGAGATAGTGAAGACCGACTTAGACGTTTGCAATCGTGAGAGTGCACGTGCAAGTGCATGTGTGTGTGTGTGTGTTTGTGTGTGTGTGTGTGTGTGTGTGCGTGCGTGTGTGTGATGTTTTGAAGACGCGCCGCAAACCATCCCAGCTCGTCTCGCTGTCAGCGACACAGCATGCACACCGACGAAAACAGAAATTGGGCGATCAGAAAGTTTTCCAGGTTGTTCGCAAGCAGGTGTTCGTCGACGGCCTCTTGAACTGTGTTGGCCCACACAGCATGTGCCGGTAGTCTGGTCGCTGTCGTTGCATCCCTTCTGATCGACCTCGACTCCCTCGCGTCACCACACCTGCCGGCTCATTCCTACCTACAACGAAAATGTCTCTTGTCGTCACTGAAATTGGCCCGAACGACGTTGTGTCACTACAGGAACCACGGTATGTCAACGGCTCTGCTGCAGCATTTTTCATCACATGCACGTCACCGTCGACACGGCTGCGGTTCGAGACGAGTCCAGAGGCTCTGCCCGAACTGAAGGTATGGGACTTGAAACTGAAGCTGGAAGGCTTCCTCCCCAACGTGTCGGCAGTCGACATGATTCTGTCGCTTCGCAGCATCAAGTTAGATGACGACTGGGAGGGCCTGTCCTTTGGCTTGCAGCACGGCACCGAACTCACAGTGCATTTCGCCGCGAATTCCTACGATTTCGGCAAACAGTCCCCTGAGAGCCAGGACAACGACGTTCCTGCGGCAACGTCGATTTCAGGTCCGGAGCAACAACTGGGTCATGGGACCGGACCGCCCAACGACGAGCCCAGCATTCCCAGCACAAACCGGGACGCAACGCCTTCGAGGGGATTTGGAGCAGACTTTTCAGCAGATATCTCCTCAGTTTACCCAGAGTCACAGCGACCCGCCACCGCAGGAGGGCAGGTCCCGCAGCAGAAATTCTTGACCCAAGAACTGCACGCACCACCCGCATCACCTACGTCGACGGTTGGGAGGACGTACGCAAGCGACGTCAGCGGAAAGTTCAGCCAACCCTACTCGTCAGGTGTGGCGCAACAGGCGAGTTTGCTGTCGTTCTTCCGGCACGACCTCAATAAGGCGACATCTCGTCTTCGCATTGAAATTGGATTGCGACAAGACGCCCAGCGGCAAGTAGCCGCGCTCAGAAAGGAGCTGTCGGACGCCATGCACCACCGCACAGTGGCAGAGTCCGCCGCGCGGCAGGCCTCAGCACCGTCAGCCGAAACATCCAAGGAGTTGGAGTCGCTCCGCACAAGGGTTGCTGAACTCACAGAGGAGAATCAAGCTTTGGTGCGTAAACGTGGCATAGTGGTTGTCGCAACTCTGTCGCCAAGCTGCTCATCGTTGACGTTGTTGCTGTTCGTAGGCTGCAAGATACGGTGAGGAAGCCCAACAAACGGAGGCCAAGTTCGCGGAGAAAATAAACGAAATGAGAAGCAGCTTGCAAACTGCTCGCCAAGAAACACAGCAGCTTCGCGAAGCGCTGCAGAAGGTGCGTCGTCGATCCGTCGCGCATGTTGTAGACTGCCGTACACCGTGGAATCGTATTAACATGCTGTGCCGCGCCCTATCTTGTCCGCACAGAGTGAAGACGATCGAAGGCAATTGCTGCAGGAATGGGGCGAAGAAACAGAAGCTGTGGGCAAAATGTAAGCACAACTATCTTTGACATAAAAGGTGATATTCTCTGACATGCTGCGATTCTGCAACACTTTGTAGGTGGGAGCAGGACAAAGTCGAATGGGCGGAGATGAAGCAGGAGTTGGAACGGAAAATAAAATCTTTCACCAAGTCGAAGAAGTAGTCTATGATTACCCCGTCCAATCTCAGCTCGATAATAGTTACAGCAGTGCAACTCTTTGGCATTGCCTGCGCGCAGTGTTGGTGGTTTGATCGCGTTGGAACACCTAGGGACGCGATGGATTTTCCTTCCTGGCTGCCCCCAGCAGCTTGTCGTCACGCTTTGAGCGGGCTGGCCTGAGCACGTCGTCGAGATGACCTTTCTCTGGCAACAACTTCGCTTTGATCTTGCCGTCGACAACCTCCAACCGCCAAACGCCAGGGGTTCCGTCCTGGTTGGGCGTGATGGTACCTGCAGCCGACACGGAGCCCTTTCTGTCGGGTGCTCCTGCGAGCATTTGTGGACATGTTTGCAGTTAATTCATAGCAGTGACGCGTGCAGTGTTGACGCAGACACGTACGGATCACGCTGAAGTCGTTTCCTCGCACAGCGAGTGCGGCAAAATGATCAATGCCAATGCCGACCTCACCGGCATGTCCAGTCAGCATGGACTCAAAGTCCACGCAACGCGGCGTCCCATTCGACTGCGTCCGATCGAAGTGGGGACAAACTAGACCTGGAAGGAATCCCAACGCGGGCACGTGGATGTACTTCCACGTTTTGGGCCCGTCAGTGTCTGTGATAGAAGCTGAATGGGCACTTCCTTTTCCTGCCTGTTCAGCGGCAACGGCAGTTTCGCGGTAAAACGAAGGGTCCATGCTGTCGCTATGACCGGAATCAAACCAGCAAATAGCCCCAGCAGATCCACCCGACATCACACATCCCCGCAGCATCGCAGCATGCAACAGGGCTGACACTCCGATGCGTTTCATAAGGTCGCAGGCGAACAATGTGTTTCCGCCAGACATGACGATTACATCAGCCTACGAATACATGCGTTGACGTGCGTCAGTACTAAAGCCAGATGTATCGATCGTGTGATGAAAGGACATTGTTGGTACCTCGGCAATTTGTTGAGCAATCCCCTCTGGGACGGCATTCGCATCACTGTCAGCGAAAGGTAACAACTCCAACGAGCTGACGTTACATCCTGCCTCCACGAATCGCTTCGTTTGGCCGACACGTGGCCTACAATAGTCATGCATACATACATCATCATCACAACGCAAAAACACAGTGTTGCAACGTTGACAACATTCATTTGTCAGCAGCGCACCCGTCTAAGTCGTAGCTCGGCAGACCGATGTACACGACATTCAAGTCACTCGCATTTTCCAAATTCTTTCCAGCCAACGACACAATGGTCTCGAAAACCTCGGGCAACTGCAAACCATCGCTTCCACTTCCGACAAAGCATCCCCGCAACTTGGACGGAGCGGTGAACTTCCCGGGCTCGACACTGCCTTCTTTGGAGGCGATATTGCGACGCACTTGGTCCGCCAGCGTTTCGATGTAAGGATCCCGACTCTTGGGGGAGCCGTTCAAAAAGTTTTCAAGGTTGAACAAGTATTCCCGGTTCGGACCTGATGGACCTGTGGCTTTCGCGATCACTGCCGCGGTATCCCCAACGGACAGCGGGTGGAAGTTAGGGTTATCCGCGGTGCCGGCATACACCAAGGCTTCCGCCGTGGAGCCATCTTCAAACTCAACGGTTTGGATCGACCGCGAGTAGCCTCCCTTTTCT